>TARA_R110002033_G_scaffold87544_5_pt1 | contig 54260 bp, 61 predicted proteins | sample TARA_R110002033 | Tara Oceans TARA_R110002033 (sample SAMEA4397051) | marine metagenome | biome: Polar Biome; feature: [SRF] surface water layer (ENVO:00010504); material: water (ENVO:00002006), including particulate matter (ENVO:01000060) such as... | depth 5 m
CTAGATTTTTTGAGCAAGCACAAAAGCATCTTAATGCTGATGGAAAAATAGTTTTGATATTTTCAAATTTAGCTCAAGTTGTTGATAAAGAAAGTTTTCATCCTATAATAGAAGAGTTACGAAACAATAATCGTTTCAGAAAAGAGTTACACTTAAGAAGAGATGTAAGAGCTTCATCGAAAAAAACACAACGAACAGATTCAAGAGAGAATGAAAAAGTTGAATTATGGGTTTTATCACAAAAAACTGAGAAATAAAATATAATTGTAAAAAGATAGATTGATATTTTTAAAGTGTATTTGAAGAGTTATAAGCGGGAAAACCGCTTATAAAATAACGCTATTGAGCAGTAACGTTTTCTGCTTGAAGACCTTTATCACCTTGAGCAACCTCGAAAGTAACTTTTTGACCATCTTCTAATGAAACTCTACCATATCCAGTACTGTTGATGTTTCTATAATGTACGAATACATCTTTTCCACCATTTTCTTGTTCGATAAATCCAAAACCTTTTTCGCTGTTAAACCATTTAACTGATCCATTTACTAATTCTGCCATTGTAATTCCTTTTGTTGATACACAATTTTACTTGTGCTATATAAAATCTAATTATGAAGCTATCTTGTGGAGTGATTTTACTGTCAACGAAAGGTTATCAATATAAAGCATGCCATAGATGAAATTCGAAATCATCTTTCAATTGAATTCAGTATACCTGAATTATAATAAAAAGCTAGGGGTAAATAATAAAAGGCAAATTTCTTTTGAAAAGTTTTAACTTTTGAAGATGATAATAAAAATTTTGATTCTATTTATAAAGCAGGATTTTCTTAAAATGCAAAGAAAAAAGCTACTAATCATAAAAGAAAAAAAATGTAAAGATAAGATGGGTATTGTTAGTAAAAATAAAAGGTAAAATTTATGTCTCAAATTAAGTTAATAAATCATCCTGATTATCTTGTACTTATTCCACCAAATAATTGTCGTGTATTAAGTTCAGCAGTGTTGAATGGTGGGTTATGTGATGTGGCTTCTTTTTTGAATTTAAAAGTGGATAAAGATATATCTTTACCCTTATTAGCACCTGAGGAGACTTTGAATATCAAAGCTAGTGAACTTGCATTGCCTCAACCTACTACAGCTATGATGACTGCCGCATCAATGAAATCATTAGGTCACAGCATAGAAAGCCATCAAGGATTAACAGTAGAATGTTGGGTCACAAGTGGACTTAGTAATGCACGACGAGTAGGTGATATTGCTGATGAAGAAATCTCTCCTGGGACTATAAATATTTGGCTATATGTCAATCAATCCTTGAGTGATGCGGCACTTGTAGAAGCTCTAATTATGCTCACAGAGAGTAAGGTTACTGCTGTACATGATGCGGGAATTCTTAGTCCTATTTCTAAGTTACTAGCTAGTGGAACAGGTACTGATAGTCATGCTATATTTTGTCCTTATGGTAACGAAAAAATTGATTATTGTGGTAAACATACATTATTAGGTGAACTAATTGGGCGAGTGGTGTTAAAAGCTTGTTCTATCAGTCTTGATAAATCGATGAGTGATTCATCATATATTTTTGCATCTTCAAATCTAGCTAAACAATAAAATTAGAGTAAAAAAGAAATAATATGTTTAAAACAAATGATTATTGGGAAGAAGAGTTTATTGAGTATGATGATAAAAACTTTGATTCTATTTATTTTGATAATTGCACTTTTATAAAATGTGATTTTTCTAAAAGTCTTATGCAAGGCTGTAAGTTTACTGAGTGCACTTTTATATCTTGTGATTTGTCTTTGAGTGTTTTGAAAAACTGTGTATTCAATGATGTGACTTTTGAGAACTCAAAACTTCTTGGAATATCTTGGAGTTCTTGTGAAGAGCCTTTTAATGTTGAATTTGATTCTTGTAATATTTCACAGAACTCTTTTCATCTTTTGGATTTACGACAAATTAAATTTGTCAATTCACTTATAAGAGATACTGGTTTTGAAGAGTGCAACCTTGAAAAAGCACTTTTTAAAACTTGCGATTTAGAACAATCTGTATTTATAAAAAATAATTTACAAAAAGCCAATTTTGAAACATCAAAAAACTATTTAATCGACCCAAAACAAAATGATATAAAAAATGCTACATTTTCTCTTCCTGAGGCTTTGAGCTTTTTAACTCTTCTTCCTATAAAACTAAGATAGCTTTTTTATTAAAGGATAATTTTTTTCCTTTAATAAAATTTATTAATTTTACTTTAAAACTTTTTATATATACTTCCACTATCAAAAAATTAAACAAGAAAAAAAGGAAATAAAATGATAGTAACAAAAAAAGCTCCAGACTTCACAGCAACAGCTGTATTAGCAGATGGTCAAATTGTAGAAGATTTTAATTTATATAAAAATATTGGTGAAAAAGGTGCAGTATTATTTTTCTGGCCATTAGATTTTACATTTGTTTGTCCATCTGAGATTATTGCTTTTTCAAAAAGAGTTGAAGAGTTTAAAGAAAGAGGCGTTCAAGTAATTGGTTGTTCTGTTGATTCAGAATTTGCTCACTTTGCTTGGAGAGAAACAAAAGTAGAAGAAGGTGGAATTGGAAGAGTTGCATTCCCAATGGTTGCAGATATTACAAAAAAAATTGCAAGAGATTATGATGTATTATTAGATGAGTCTGTAGCACTTAGAGGGTCATTTTTAATTGACAAAGATGGAACAGTAAGACATGCAGTAATCAATGACTTACCACTAGGAAGAAATATTGATGAAATGGTTAGAATGGTAGATACAATGATATTTACAAATGAAAATGGTGAAGTGTGTCCAGCAGGATGGAACAAAGGTGACGAAGGTATGAAAGCAAACAAAGAAGGTGTTGCTGAGTACTTAGGTAAAAATGAAAATAAATTATAGGAAATAAAATGTCAAAATATTTAGAATTAGATCAAAATAATATAGAAGATACAGTAAAAGAGGGTGTGTCATTAGTTGACTTTTGGGCACCATGGTGCGGACCTTGTAGAATGATTGCTCCTGTTATAGAACAGTTAGCCGAAGAGTTTGAAGGAAAAGCAAAAATATGTAAAGTAAATACAGAAGTTGAGCAAGACTTAACAGCAAAATATGAAATAAGATCAATACCTACTATTCTTTTCTTTAAAGATGGTGAAATAGTTGACCAAATAATTGGAACAACTACAAAAGGTGCTCTTGAAGAAAAAATAAATAAATATTTATAATATATAAAAAAGCAAGGACTCTCCTTGCTTTTTATTAAAAAAACTAATTTCAAAACATTAAAAAAATACCTAATAAATCCAAAAAAACAATATAAAAAAAGCCATTTAAAATAATATTTATTTTCTAATTAAGTTTTTTTCCAATAGAATTGAAGAATAAACACCCATAAATAGTAATTAGTAAGGAGAAATAATGAATTATTTTTTACAATCTTGGTCAGACGCAGCTATGACAAGTCTTGGATTTTTCTGGATGGCTCTTTGGGCTTTTGCTTTTGGGTATTTTATCTCAAGTTTAATTCAAGTTTTTATTACACATAAGCAAATGCAAGAAAAGATGGGGAAAGATGGATTTAAAAGTGTTGCACTTGGTACTTTCTTTGGATTTATCTCCAGCTCTTGTAGTTTTGCAGCATTATCAACCACCCGTGCAATTTTTGAAAGAGGTGCAGGATTTATATCATCCATAGCATTTTTATTAGCATCTACTAATCTTGTTATTGAACTTGGGATTGTTATTGGTATTTTTCTTGGTTGGCAATTTATCGCAGGAGAATATATTGGTGGGTTTTTGCTTATTAGTTTTGCTTGGCTTTTTGTGAAGTTCACAAATCCTAAAAAACTCATTAGCAATGTGCGAAAGCGTTTATCTAATAATCAAAATGATGATATAGAAGAAACTTCAAGTTGGAAGAAAAAAATTACTTCAATAGAAGGGTGGCAAGAAATAGCCATGAAGTATGTTATGGAATGGCAAATGGTGTGGAAAGATGTTTTAATAGGTTTTACCATCGCTGGTATTATTTCTGCATTTATTCCAAATGAATTTTTCCAAACTCTTTTTATTGGTTCAGGAAGTACAGAGATGGGAAGTCTGAGCTTTTTAGAGGTACTATCTCAGACATTAATAGGACCATTTGCAGCATTTCTGACCTTTATAGGTTCGATGGGAAATATCCCGTTAGCAGCTCTTTTATTTGATCATGGTGTAAGTTTTGCAGGGGTTATGGCCTTTATTTTTTCTGATTTAGTAGTGCTACCTATTTTGCGTATCAATGCAAAGTATTATGGTTGGAAGATGGCTTTATATATTATGGCTCTTTTATTAACTTGTTTAGTTGCTACTTCACTTGTATTACATTATAGTTTTGCTGCTTTTGACCTTTTGCCCAATTTCTCTGGTAAAAATTCAATTATAAAACAAGATATGTTCAAACTAGACTATGGATTTGTCTTGAATATTATTTTTTTATTTATAAGTGGGATTCTTGGTTTGCTTTGGTGGAAAAGTTCTTCAAATATGCAACATGAACATGAGAGTAATGATGTTTCAATTACGCAATGGTTAATGAGAATAATTTCTTTTCTTGCATTTTTTTGGTTAATTGGTGGTGTTATTATTAAAATAATTGGTATAAATGCAAGTTAAAAGAAAATTTTAAATGCAAAATAAAGATGAGATAAGAAGTTCCAAATTATAAGTTTTTTTACAGCTTAAAAAAATATAATGAATAATATATTCAACAAAAAGGAGATAAAAATGGCAAATGAAGGTTATCACGAACCAATCGAAGAGATGAGTGTTGAAACACGAGATATGCATAGAGCTATAACTTCTTTAATGGAAGAGTTAGAAGCTGTTGATTGGTACAATCAAAGAGTAGATGCATGTAAAGATGAAGAACTAAAAGCTATTTTAGCTCATAATAGAGATGAAGAAAAAGAACATGCTGCTATGGTTTTAGAATGGATTCGTCGAAAAGATACAACTTTTGATAAAGAGTTAAAAGATTATCTTTTTACAGAAAAAAAGATTGCACATAGTTAAAAAACTATGTGTAACATGAGAGTATAATTTCTTAACTTTACTCCCTCACAAATTAAAACAAATATCTTTTTATTTTCTAAACTTAAAGATAATTCAGTTAATATTAAATAAGTTATAAAAGAAAAGGATTGTAGATGAATATAATAGTATTTTTGTTAATAGGTGCAATTGCAGGTTGGTTAGCAGGTAAAATAATGAATGGTGGTGGCTTTGGGCTTATTGGTAATATTGTTATTGGTATTGTTGGTGCTGTGGTTGGAGGTTTTGTATTTGCTTTTGTTGGACTAAGTGCGGGGGGATTTATTGGATCTATTATAATGTCTACAATAGGTGCTGTGGTATTATTATATATTGTAAAAATAGTTAAGAAAGTGTAATTATTATAAAAAATGAAAAAATACTTAGCGTCATCAGAATTTATTGATTGGAAAACTCCAAATGTATTAAATAAAGCAAAAGAATTGGCGAAGGGCATATCTTCTGATGAAGAGATTGCTTGTAAATGTTTTATATTTGTTCGTGATGAAATAAAACATAGTTTAGATTTCAAACTTAATCCAGTGACATGTAAAGCTTCTGATGTACTCAAATATGCTACTGGATATTGTTATGCAAAAAGTCATTTATTGGCTGCACTTCTACGGGCAAATGATATTCCAGCAGGTTTATGTTATCAACGCTTAACTATTACAGATGTTCCTCCTTTTTGTCTTCATGGATTAAATTCAGTTTATCTTAAGAAATATGGCTGGTATCGTATGGATGCTAGGGGTAACAAAGAAGGTGTTTCTGCACAATTTTGTCCACCTTTAGAGAAATTAGCTTTTCCAATAATTACTTTTGGAGAAACAGATTTTTCTGAAATATACGCAGAGCCTTTATCTACTGTAATTGAATCATTAATAAAGGGAAAAGATTATCAGGATGTAGCTGATAATTTACCAGATTGGAAAGTAATAAAAGAACTTGTTTAAAGTAGTAGCTTTGATAATTATTTTATTAAGTCTATTTTCAAGTGATGCTTTCTCTATCTCAAAAAACATTAAATAAAATTTATTCAAAGTAAGTGCAATAATGTACTATGCGTAAGAATTATAAAAAAGTATAATTTACCAAAAAGAAGGGTAAATTATGAACATAGTATTCTTTTTACTATATTGCTGTTTAATGATAGTAACACCAGGTCCCACAAATATCATGATTCTTACAACTGTACATAATTATGGAGTTAAAAGAGCTTTTGAGTTTTCTATTGGTGCATCATTTGCTTTTTTTGTATTATTGAGTATATCTGTTATCTTTAATTCTCTATTAATGAATTATTTGCCAAATATTATAGTTATTTTACAAGTTGTTGGAGCTATGTATATGTTGTATTTAGCATATCAAATTTTTAAGATAAATAATACTTCAAAAAAACAAAATCAATTTTCATCTTTTAAAACAGGTTTTTTCATGCAATTTGTTAATCCAAAACCAGTATTGTTTGCATTGACTATTTTTCCAAGTTTTATTTTGCCTTATTATACATCTTTTTGGCATTTGACACTTTTTGTATTATTGATTACAATTATTGCATGTGTTGCTTTTTTATCATGGATTTTATTTGGAAAAGTATTAAAATCTTTTTTGGATAAGTATAATAAGCTAGTAAATAACATAATGGCAATATTTTTAATAGTATGTGCTGTTGTAATTTCAGGGATATTTAATTAGATGAGTTATTATGGATAAGTTTACTTATAAAAATAGAGTAGATATAACAGCACTAAAAGCAAAAATGGAAAAGTTTTCATATAAAAAACATGCCCATGAAGAGTATGCCTTGGGTGTAACTTTAAATGGAGTTCAAAAATATAACTTAGATGGAGTTTCCCAATCCTCATATAAAAATGGAGTAATGCTTTTCAATCCAGAACAACTCCATGATGGAGAGTCAGGATGTAATGATGAGTCTTTAGATTATGTGATGTTATATATTAAACCAGAACTTTTTTTAGAAGCTTTAGGTAAAAAAGATATTGTTAAGTTTTCTTCTTCTATTGTATATAATGAAAAACTAAAGCAAGATATTATTAATCTATCATCTGCTATTTTATTTGAAAAAGATGAATCTTTGTGTTCTGAATTATTGTTAAATATTACAGATAATTTCTCTAGTAATGATTTTATTTTAGATTATAAAAAAGAGAATTTAATTGTTAAAAAAGCAAAAGAGATGATTTATTATGAACTTGAAGATATTCTGAATATAAATCAAATAGCAAAAGAGTTAAACTTAAATAAATTTCAGTTTATAAGAATGTTTAAAGCAAATACAGGAATAACTCCTTATCAGTTCTTTTTAAATTGTAAACTAATTCATGCTAAAAGATATTTAGAACAGACAAAAGATTTATATGCTGCTGTTGTGGAGTATGGTTTTAGTGATTTGTCTCACTTAAATCGACACTTCAAAAGAGTATATGGATTGACAGCTTATGAGTATATACAATCTTTAGTTTGAGTAAAAGGAAAAAGGGAAATCAATGAGAATTTTTAAAATAATTATTTTGCTAAGTTTATTTTTTAACTTGGTATGTGCTAATGACAAAGATATAAAAAATATCCTTGATAAATCAGAAATTAATGGGACATTAGTTATCTCATCATTAGATGGCAAAAAAGAGTATACATATAATAAAAAAAGAGCAATGACTAGATATATTCCAGCTTCTACTTTTAAGATACCAAATACACTAATAGCACTTGAAGAAAAAGTGATAAAAGATGAAAATGAAGTAATAAAATGGGATGGAGTTGTAAGGTCTTATGAACCTTGGAACAAAGACCAAACTCTGCAAAGTGCTATTTCAATTTCTTGTGTATGGTGTTATCAAAGATTTGCAAAAGAGATTGGTAATGATAAATATTTAGCTTATTTAAAAAAACTACATTATGGTAATGAAAAAACAGGTTCAGATGTGACAACTTTTTGGTTAGAAGGTGATTTGAAAATATCTGCATTTGAGCAAATAAAGTTTTTGAAAAAACTTTATAACAATGATTTACCTTTTACTCAAAAATATATAGATATAACTAAAAAAATACTAACAGTAGAAAAGACAAAAGAGTATAGTATAAAAGCTAAATCTGGTTGGTCAGGAAAGATCGGTTGGTATGTTGGTTATGTGGAAAGTAAAAATAGTATTTGGTTTTTTGCATTAAATGCTGATATTTCAAAAGAGCAATTAAAATATCGAAAAGAAATAGTGATGGAAGCTTTAAAAAGTAAAAATATAATTTAGTAAAAAGGAATAATAAATGAATTCAGAAATATCATTAATCATTGATATAGTAGTAAAAGATGGACTAAGAGATAAACAAATTGATGCTTTTAAAAAACTAGCTTCTCTTGTATTAAAAGAAGAGGGATGTTTACAATATGAACTAAAAGAAGTTGAAGATGATAAAAATAGATTTATAATCCTTGAAAAATGGGCTTCAAATGAAGCACTTTTGGCACATGATGAAACTGCTCATATGATTGAGGCAGATTCTAAAAGTCCACTCTTTAGAGAACAAACAACAGTTTTAAAGCTTTTTGACATTTAAAACAAACAAAAGATTTATAAAAAAAGTTTCTATATGATGGATTTACTGCTTAATAGTATCTTTTTTCTTTGACCTAATTGGATATGAAAAAGCTCCTCTTATCATGTTTTTTATAGGATTGTGCGACAAATTTATAAAAGTAGGACTAAAAGATGAATGTATTAATTGTATATTGTCATCCTGAAGCCAAATCCTTTAATGGTTCATTAAAAGATGTTGCAAAAGAAACATTTGAATCACTAGGTGATACAGTTGAAGTTTCTGATCTCTATGGTGAAAATTTTGATCCTGTTGAAAAAGCAGAGCATTATAAAAATAGAATAGATTTAAATAAGTTTGATCCTTTATCTGAGCAAAGAAATGCATACAAAACTGATACTCTTCCTGATGATGTAAAAAAAGAGATAGAAAAAATAAAAAAGTGTGATTTACTTATTCTTCAATTTCCTATGTGGTGGCATCAACAACCAGCAATGCTAAAAGGATGGTTTGACAGGGTTTTTGTTAGTGGAGGTTTATATACCAGTAAAATGAGATATGATAAAGGCTATTTTAAAGGAAAACGAGCCATTTGTTCAGTTACTTCTGGTGCACCAAAAACAACCTTTACAGAAAATGGTAGAGGTGGAGGTGAAATTGAAGTTTTACTAAGATCTATGAATTTTTCCTTGCACTATATGGGATTTACAGTATTTCCTCCATTTTTATCAACTGAGATACAAAATAAAGGATTTACTTATATGTCTGAAGATAAGTTTGATTTACATTTAAAAACGAGTATAAAGAGATGGGAAGAACATCTTAAAAATTTAGATAAAGAAGAGCCTTTAAAATTTTCAGGATGGAGTGATTGGAATGAACTTGGTATGGAAAAAGAGTAGTTCTGAATTTATAAAAAGGAAAAAAAGAAATGAAAATAAAAGTAGTTTTTCATATTGATGAAATAGAAAAATGGGATTTGACTTTGGCAAATGTTGAGAATCTATTAAAAGGCATTGATGTGGAAAATTCGCATATAGAAATTGTCGCAAATTCTAAAGCTGTACTTGCTTATAAAAATGATTCTAATATAGGTAAAAAATTGGAAAAACTAGTTTCTAATAAAGTGGATATAATCGCTTGTAATAATGCTTTGAAAAATCTCAATATCGAAGATGAGATGTTATATTCATTTGTAAAAATAGTGCCAATAGGTGTTAAAGAATTAATCGTAAGACAGCATGAGGGATATGCTTACTTAAAGCCATAATTCTTTAAATACTATTTATTATAATTCTCTATTTCTTTTACTGCTCCAACAGCTGCTGGAAGTAGGGCTTCACTCATAGCTGGATGGATATAAAGCATCTCTTTTAGGTGTTTTATATTATTATTTATGTGCATTACTGCTAAGACTTGGTGCATCATAGTTGAGCTTTCAGGTCCTATCATATGGCAACCTAGTATTTCATAAGTTTTTGGGTTTGTAATAAATTTTGTCACTGGATATTTTAGTCTTGTTGACATGGCTTTTGCACTTGCTAGCCAGTTTGTTGTTGTAGCTACATATTCTATATTTTGTTTTTTTGCTTCTTGTTCTGTAATACCTACACTTGCAATTTCAGGTTCTGTAAAAACTGCATGTGGCATGTATTTGAAGTGTAAAGGTTCTTTACAATCTTCAAGTAATATTTTTCCTAAGTGATTTACTTCATATGAGGCTGCATGTTGGAGCATATAAACTCCTGCTGCTTCTCCTACAACATAAACGCCTTTTGCAGTTGTTTCAAAAAAATCATCTCTTTTTATATAGCCTTTTTGGGTTGTTTGTATTGAGGTGTTTTCTAGTTTTAAGCTTGAAGTATTTGATTGTCTTCCTATTGCATACAGTAGGGCTTCACTTGTGTGAGTTTTACTTGTACCATCTTTATTTTCTAAGGTCATTGTAAACTGTTCATTTTTGTATTCAACATCTTTTGCAATTGTATCAAACTCTATATTTACTTTTTTGCTAAATTCACTTTTAAATATCTCTTGTATCTCATAATCTTCTTTTCCTAAGATATGTTGGCTTCTTGATAGTAGTGTTGTTTCTACTCCTACGGCTGAAAAAAAGCTTGCTAATTCACAGGCAATAAAACCAGAACCAACTATTGTAAGTGATTTTGAAATTTTACCCTTTAGGGGAAAGATATCATTACTAGTCCAAGCTTTTTCATGCTCTGGTTTTATGGGTTTTGTTCCTGTTGCAATTACTATTTTAGGAGCAGTCAGTTGTTCCTCATTTACTTGCACTACATTATTAGAAATAAAAGAACCAACTCCTTTAAAAACTTCTACATTTTCATTAAATCTATGCTCATATTTTTCATCAACTTTTGAGATATATTCATTTGTATCTTGAAAGATTTTTTCTAGGTCAATTTTATTTATCGTAGAGTCTATGAAGTGTCTATTTGAATCTTTAATTGCATTTGCTACATGGGCATAACCAATAAGTAGTTTTGAAGGAACACAACCTCTATTTGGGCAAGTTCCACCAAGGGCAGATTTTTCTATTAGGGCTACTTTTTTGCCAGCTTTGCCAGCACTAACTGCTAAATTACTTGCTCTTCCTGCTCCAATTATTATTAAATCGAACTTTTTCATACTTTAGCCTTTAATATTTGATATATTGTATGCAATAAATATTAATTCTTTGTTTAGTATATGAAATTAAGTTCTAAAAGTAAATTAATCAGCTTTTTGTAATAGTTTATAATTCTTATAATAATTTATAGTTTCCATTAAAAGTAGAGCAATTATTCCCATAATCCAGTATATGAACCATTGTGAAATCATACCAATAAATCCACCTTCAGAATAATAATCATAAACTTGAAATGCTAAAAAAAATAGAACAGTTGATTTTAAAGAGATATCATTATTTTTATTGAAATTTATTATTTCATAATCTTTTAGTTTAAATTTAAAGAAAAAAAAGGCAAAAGCAATTGGAATCAAACTTAAAATATACAAATAGTCCTCTTTTAGTATTTGTATTGTTTTATTCTCACCTAATACAAATAGATAAACTGCTATGATAGCTATAAAAGTTACGGCAAAAAGATTAATTGGTTTATTCAAAATATTTCCTTGTATTTTTGTGATTTTATCGAAAAAAAGATTAAGGGCTTAAATCTAGTAATCTAGTAAAATATAATAATAAATACGAAAGGTTTTTTAATTGAGCGAAAATAATAGAACAATTGGATTATTTGGTGCTATTGCAATTGGCGTTGGTGGAATGGTTGGTGGAGGTATTTTTGCTGTTTTAGGTGAAGCTGTATCTTTAGCCCATGGAGCTACAGTTGTTGCTTTTTTATTAGCTGGTTTCGTAGCAATACTTACCTCTTACTCATATGCAAAACTATCTGTAAAATTTCAAAGTAAAGGTGGAACGGTAAGTTTTATTGATAATGCCTTTGGTCATAATTTTTTATCAGGAAGTGTTAATTTTATACTTTGGTTAAGTTATTTAGTGACTATTTCTTTATATGCAGTTGCTTTTGCTTCTTATGCAGAAGTTTTATTTTTAGATAAATCTACATTTTTTATGAATCATTTATTCATAAGCTTAGCTATTATTTTGCCTTTAGTTATAAATTTAATAAGTGCTTCATTTGTAAGTAAATCTGAGACAATTATCGTGATTATAAAAGTAGTATTATTAATAGTTATTATTGTTTCAAGTGCTTCATTTGTGGATACTCAAAGATTCAATCCAAGTAATTGGAAAGATAGTTTTTCTATCTTAGTTGCGGGAATGGTTATCTTTGTTGCTTATGAAGGGTTTGAACTTATTGCAAATGCAGCAGAAGATATAAAAAATCCAAAATCAAACTTGCCAAGAGCTTTTTATGGCTCTGTTATTTTAGTAATTATTCTTTATGCATTAATTGCCTTTATTACTGTTGGAACTGTAGATGAGAGTGTATTACTTAAAGCAAAAGATTATGCCTTGGCAGTTGCTGCAAAACCAGCTTTAGGACAAATAGGTTTTACAATCGTTTCTATTGCTGCACTGTTAGCAACTTTTTCAGCTATAAATGCAACAATATACGGAAATGGACGATTGGGATTTATCCTTGCTATGGAGGGTGAACTTCCAAAAGAGCTTAATGAAGAAAAAAATAGTATTCCCAGTGTAAGTATTTTAGTAACTGCATTTTTTAGTTTAATTTTGGCAAATAGTATTGACTTAGCACAAATTGCAATAATAGGAAGTGCTAGTTTTTTACTTATATTTTTTATTATAAATGTTGCAGCATTTAAATTATATAAGCAATTAGGTGCAAATAGAATTATTCTATTTATATCTTGTATTGTTAGTCTTGTAGCTTTAGCAACTCTACTTATTCACACTTTTTTTACAAATAAACAATCTATACTCATATTTTTCGTTTTTATTATTATATCAATAATATTTGAAGCAATTTATGGAAGAATGGTTAGAAAACATATGCTTAATAGACCTTATTAATAGAATAAATAATATATAATAAAGAAATATATTTAAAGGAAAAACATGACATCTCGACCACTTTTTGAATTAACTGAACAAATCAATAATGAGCGTACTTGTGTTAATCATTTATTCTTTCCTGCACAGTGTGAAACTCTTTGGCATAGACATGAAAGAGATTATGTAATTGTTCCGATGCAAGATTGTGAACTTCTTATGGATAATGGTGAAGGATTTAAAAGTATTACTTTAAAGTTAGGAGAGTGTTATTACAGGGATGCAGGTGTTGAACACAATGTAGTCAATCCAAGCAATAAAGATATTACACTAATTGAAGTAGAATTTAAATAACTAATATCGAAATTAACCTATGTTAATGACAAGACTTTTTTTTCTTTGTATACTTCAAAATATTATCTGATTGTAATAAATGAAATAGTATTCTATATTCAATATTATCACAAGGAAAAAAATTGAATAGAGTATTTATAACAGATAAGATAACTGATCCTTATATAGAAAAAGAGGTCTTAGGAGATGAGTTATCAACTGAATTACATGAAGATATAGAAGTTCTTATGGTTTGGCACAAAAAAATAACAAATGAGTATATTAATAAATTGCCAAATTTAAAAGCACTAATTAGATTTGGGGTTGGTTATGATGTATTTTTAGATTTAGAATATATCAAACAAAAAGGAATTTATGCTTCTAATACTCCTGATTATGGAACGGAAGAGGTTAGTGATACAGCAATTGCTATGATTATGAATATTGCTCGAGGAATTACAAGATATGATTATCGATGTAGAGATCACAGAGATGGTACTTGGCAAATCAATACTTTAGATAATATCAAAAGAACTAGTGATTATAAGCTTGGAGTAATTGGTGCTGGAAGAATAGGTGGAAGTGTTATTTTAAAAGCAAATGCTTTGAGATTTCAAACATATTTTTACGATCCTTATTTATCAAGTGGAACGGAGAAAATGTTAGGTGCAAAAAGAGTTGAGTCTTTAGATGAGTTACTAGAAACTTGTGACATCATTTCTATAAATTGTCCATTAACATCTGAAACAAATGCCTTAGTTGACGAAAAATTTATATCTAAGATGAAAAAGGGTTCTTCTATAGTAAATACAGCTCGTGGAGGCATTGTAAAAGATTTAGATGTATTTTATGAGCCTTTAAAATCTGGACATTTAAACTGTGTGAATCTTGATGTTATTCCAAATGAACCACCTCAAGATGGTTTGATGTTAGATGCTTGGAGAGCAAAAGAAAATTGGCTTGATGGTAGATTTCTTATAAATCCACACTCTGCTTTTTATAGTGATAAAGCATATTTTGAGATGAGACAAAAAGCTGCACTAAATGCGAAAAGAGTATTGGATGGGAAAAAACCAATAAATATTGTAAATGGATTAAAATAGCAATTTTTTACTATACTTAATTTAATTCATTTTCTATAATTCTCATTTTAAGGAGAGAGAGTGAATTTAAAAAGTATTTCGTTTGCATTAATTGTTGTTTTAATTTGGGGAGTTAATTTCTCAGTCATAAAGTTTGGACTAGAAGAGTTACCTCCTATACTTTTTTCCTCTTTGAGATTTTTTATAGTCGCTATTCCTGCTGTATTTTTTATACCTTTTCCTAAAACATCTGTTTGGAATGTTTTGGGAGTAGGGGTATTTTTAGGTGTTTTAAAGTTCTCATTTTTATTTATTGCTATGAAAGAAGATGCAAGTGCTGGAATCTCATCTTTACTTTTACAAGCACAAGTTATATTTACAATAATCCTTAGTATGATTATTTTCAAAGAAAAAATTACAATAGCACAATCAATAGGTATGTTAATAGCACTTATTGGATTTGGATTTTTCTTTTTTACAGTTGATACAAATATTACTCTTCTAGGAATAGTTTTAATATTATGTGCTTCAATTTTTTGGTCAGTATCAAATGTAATTATGAAACAAATAAAAGATGTAAATCTTTTGCATTTTATGGTTTGGGTAAGTTTGATTCCACCACTTCCTTTATTTATACTTTCATACTTTTATGAGTCCCATGAGCCTTTAACTTTATTATTAAATTCTAGTGTTAAAACTTGGGCTTCTGTAGCTTATACTGGGTATATTTCCACTTTGGTTGCTTTTGCTATTTGGGGATGGTTACTTAAAAATTATAATTCTGCTATTGTTACTCCTTTTGCTTTAGTAATACCTGTTGTTGGAATTATTAGTTCAAATATTTTACTTAATGAGCAATTAAATCATATAGAAACTCTTGGAGCTATTTTGATATTGTTTGGATTATTTATTTCAGTATTGGGAAATAGGATTTATAAATTTGTTTTAAGAGTAGAAAAAAGAAGAGTTTAAAACTCTTCTTTTTATATTGTTTCTAATTTATCTTTTTTAGTATTATAGTTATCAATAATAACAGCACAAGCTGCATCACCTGTAATATTTAAAGCAGTTCTTGTCATATCAAACATTCTGTCTAAGGCAATAAGTAAAGGTAGACCTTCTATTGGAATACCAGCTGCAATTAATACAGCAACTACTAAGAATGAAGGACCAGGAACTCCAGCTTGTCCAATAGCACCAATTGTTGCAGTAAAGATAATAGCTACATATCCACCAAGACCTAAATCTATATTATAAACTTGAGCAAAGAAAATTGCTACTAATCCATAATAAATAGCATTTCCACTCATATTAATAGTTGCTCCCAATGGAAGTACAAAAGAACAAGTTGATTTAGAAATTTTAAGTTCTTCCTCACATGTTTTCATATTAACAGGAAGTGTTGCCATAGATGAAGCTGTTGATAAGGCTACTATTTGAGGTTTTTTCATAGCAGAAAGGAATTTAAGTATTGACATCTTTGAAAATAACTTAATAAGTAAAGGATAAAATCCATATCCATAAACTAATAGGGCACCCATATACACAAGAAATAGTTTCCCAACAAGTTTAAGCATCTCAAAACCATATGTTCCAACAGAATCAGCCATAAGTCCAAATACCCCAATTGGTGCTAAGAACATAACCATTGTTACCATCCAAATTAGAGCTTGAGTTGTAGCTTCTAAACTATTCATAATAGGAGCACTTTTTTCTTTTGGTACTTTTGAAAGAGCAATACCAAAAAATAGACAAAATACTAAGATTTGTAAGATATTTGCATCTAAAAGTGATTGGAATATATTTGTTGGAATCATTCCTATAACTGTCTCTATTGCACTTGGTAATTCACCTTTATCAGCATACTGATTTGAGAACATATGATGAACACTACTTAAATCTAAACCAACACCTGGTTTGAATATTTCACCTGCAAGAAGAGCTAGGGCAACAGCAATTGCAGAAGTTGCAAGAAAGAATACAATTGTTCCCATTCCTACTTTTCCTGCACTTGGACTATCACTTAAGTTTGCAGAACCAGAAATGATAGAAATAACTATCAATGGTATAACTAGCATTTTTATTAAGTGAATAAAAATAGTACCTAATGGAGCAAAGATTGATGCCTCTTCTCCCATAACAACACCTGCTACAGTACCCAAAATCATAGCAATCAAGATTTGAAATCCTATGTTTTTAAATAATGACTTCTTAACCATATATATCCTTTTTATATGTTTTAGTCATAAACTATAACTTTATTAAGTGTCTTAAAAGTGGCTTTTATTTTTAAACTAGATAAATAAAGAAGTTTAAATTAATACTAATGACCTCGTCCTAACATTTCTGTAGCTTCTGTGATTATTAAAAATCCTTCTGGGTCATTCTTTTTTACTAGTTCTCTTAGTTTTTGTAGTTTATCAACTTTTACAACTATTAAAATCATTTTTTTATCTTCATTATCAAAAAGACCATCACCTCTTATTATCGTTCCTTGAGGACCTAATTCATTTCTAATTAATTCTTTAAAAAGATCTGTTTTTTGAGTAACTAAATAAACAACTTTTTTATTAAGATTACCAGTTAGTATTACATCAATAACTTTTGCTGTAATGTAAATACTTATAATACTCCATAGTACTTTTCCTGTATCATTAAGAATAAATAGTGATGAAAAGATAATGATAAAGTCAATTACTAAAATAACTTGTCCAGGTTTCAACTCTGTTTTTGATGAAATTATTTTTGCAAGTATTGTTGAACCACCAGCTGTTGATTCCCCTTTTATAATAAAAGCCAATCCAATACCAACAAAAACACCTCCAAAAATAGCACCTAAAGAATTATCTATAATAAAAGGCTTTAAATGAACTATTTGAGTTAGAAAATCAATAAATATAGATATTAAAAGAATAGTAATGATAGTTCGAACAGCAAACATTTTACCAAGAAATTTAATACCAAGTAAGATTAGAGGCAAGTTAACTAAAATAATTATTGTACCAATAGTTAGATTTGTAATATAGTGAATTAATAAAGCAAGTCCCGCTGTTCCTCCAGTAATAAGTTCACTAGGTGCAAAGAAACCAACAACAGAAAGGGCTAAAAAAACAGAGCCTATTATTATATAGGCATAGTTTTTAAGTTCATGTCTTGAGAAAAAAGTATTCATATAAATCCTATTTTTTATTTATAGAATTTTAGCCATTTCTATTTAATAGTATGATTATTTAATCAATATAAGGTTTCTTAGTTGATAGTCTAGTATCAACTAATCCTCGTCCAATTGTAAAATGATAAAGCGTTTGGAAATGATTTGTTTGTAACCCAAGTGCTCCATGAAGTATATCATCTAAAAAACATCCAATACCAGTAGCTGAAAGTTTTAGTGATGTAGCTTCTAAATATAATTGTTGTCCAATAGCTCCACAATCCCAATATAGTTGCTTGTATCTTGAAGCTCCAAATTGTTCTAATTGATTTGTAAATTGGGCTAACATTCCAAGGGTAAATGCTCCATGGCTTGCAATGTCTTGATTACAAGATATTGCTTTTGATAGGAATTTAAAATCTCCCTTTACAAGTTTATATAATTGACCTGATTGTGTATCAACTTTTTCCCAAAGAAATTCTTCTTTAAATAAAGTTTTTAATTGCTCTTTATGTTTTTCATTACGAACAAGTATGTAAAGTCCTTGTTCAATATCTGTTACATTATGTACAAAGATTACTAAATGTATAGATGAATTATTTGATTTTACAGAACCCAAAATAGTTTCAAACTCTTTTTTAGTTATATTTGAGTCATCTTTATCCATTACTTGTGCTGAACGACGATTTAATACAATATCTTTTGCTAAAAATGAAGTTTCTCTATAAGGATTTATTTCATATTTGTCATTTGTATATTGTTTAGTCTCTAAATCATCACTTAAAGTTGCATCTTCTATTTTTTCTAAAATATCCCACTTGTGCCAATCATGGCTTAATTGGTTTGCTTTTCCTCTATAAGTTTCTTCCAATGAATCTCTTATTTTATTAATATCTATTTCTTTTAATTTATTTTCTGAATTATCATTAAAAGAGACTAATAATAACATATCAGGAAGTTCTCGCTCTTGGGGTATAAACCTTTGAGCTTGATCAAATCCTATTAGATTTTGAAGGCTAGAATCTTTTGTATTGACTACTTCAACTTTCCAACCTAAGATTAAAGCTGAAATTTCCAAAGCTTTTAAAGCATGCCCACAATCAAGTTGGGTATATCTCCATGATCTTTCTCCATACTTCCAAGCTTCTCTCCAAACAATTGATGATAAACATACCAAAAAACTATTTTTTGGTAGAGTTAATTCTTCATTTGCATTTGATAATAATTCAAGTTCATGTTCAAGTGGGCAATAGTGAAAAAGTCCATCATCAATACCTGGAATATCATTTGATATAATATAAGCTTCACTAGGCTGTAGGTTTCCACTTGAGGCATTACATCTTAAAGCCCAAGATTGACCTTGGTATTCTTTAATTGCAGCAAGTCCAAGGGAAAATTGGAAGAATTGTGATATTGCTTCTTTACATAAAGGAGCAGATAATGTATCTTCTTTTTTTTGATTAAATATTTGGCTATATTCCAAGGTCTTATTTTCAAAAGATAAAGGCAACTGTGTTTTCTTAGTATCTATGTATGTTCTATATGGGTTTGGTTGTGTTGCCCAATCCATATATCCTAAAGATTTTGCATATCTTTGTTGGGAATGTTTTGTTTCATTGTGATAGGTATAAACCATTTGTAGTTTTTTATTCATTTGATCATAGTATCAAATAAGATTTAATAATTTATTAAACTTAAATAGTAGATTTATAAAATAAATTTTGACTATTTTAGCTACCATATTAAAAATAATTAAAAAGAGAAAACATGAATAATAAGAATATACCTTTTCAAACAATAGATTGGTCAAATATACCAAAAACAGAACATAAAGGTGAGTCTGGAATAGCATACTGGCAAACTTTGCAATTTGAGGGATTAAGAGTTAGAGTTGTAACATATTCTGCAAATTATGTAGCTGATCATTGGTGTGAAAAAGGTCATATTGTTTACTGCCTAGAAGGTGAAGTTGTAAATGAACAAAAAGATGGAGAAAGTTCTATTTTGAAACCTGGTATGTCATATATAGTTTCAGATGAATTAAGCTCACATCGTTCAGTTACAAAAGATGGTGTAAAACTACTGATAATTGATGGTGATTTTTTAAAGCTAAAAAGTTAAATAAAATAGTATTTAGTTTAATATCTTTTTACATATAATGCGTAAAATTAATTATTGAGATTATATGAAAAAATACAAAGTTCTTTTATCCTACCTAATTTTAGTTGTACTATTTGCTTTTATTCCATTAAAAGCCGATGTACAACTAGACACTTCAAAAATAAAAAATTATAAAGTTATAAAATCTTTTTATAAAGACTCTAAAAATAAGTTTTTAATTATAAGATCATATAACTATAAGTCTAAGTCTTTCTTTTTAACTATCAATCTTAATAGTTTGAAAACATCTATAATGACACAAAAAGAAAAAGAGAAATTAACAAAAGCAGATAAATCTATTTTAGAAAATACCAATTATGATATTTTAGTTAATAAAGCACTGAAAAACAGTTTTCCAATATCAAATGCTGGCATAAATGATAGTATAAAAAAGAAGCCCCATGAGATGTATCTTACAATTGATATGTGTCCTTCTTCTAAAAAAGGTTATGAAAAAGAGTTATTTGAAAAGTTTTTAGATCTAAAGCAAGTAAATAAAAAAATTCCAATTGCCATTTCAATAACATACAGATGGGTAAACGGTCATAAAAAGGAATTTTTATCTCTTATACATAATAAAAAACTAGATATAACTTGGATAAATCATTCACGAAACCATTATTATGATAAAAATGAAAAAGTATTAGAGAAGAACTTTATGCTTTATTTTAAAACTAATCTTGATGTTGAGATTTTAGATGTAGAGAAAATGCTACTTTTAAATAATCAAGTGCCCTCTATATTTTTTAGATTTCCAGGTCTAATTTCAAGTGCAAAAATTAACAAAAGAATGATAAATGAATTTTCCCTAATTCCCCTTGGAACTAGTAATTGGTTAGTAAAGTCAAAAAAAGTGGCAATAGATGGGAATATAATTTTAGTGCATGGAAATTTAAATGAACATGAGGGAATTAAGATATTGTTTAAAGATGTAAAAGATGTAAGATTGCTTAAATCCATATATAATCCATTCTTAATAGAACAATAATCTAAGCTTATTAAATTGGGTAAAAAGCGGATATTAAATTTCTAAAATTTCTAAAAAATTCATAAAAATGACAAAACTATAAATTATTATTGTATAATTGTAAATATTTTTTAATGACTTTATACTAACTATTGAAATTCTCATTGTATGTATAATTTTTATTGGAAATATACATATTTAAAGGAAAAAAGAAAAATGCAAATTTATGTGGGTAATATGTCTTACGGTACAACAGAAGAGGGTTTAACTACTTTATTTTCACAATATGGGGAAGTTAGTAGTGTAAAATTGATTACAGATAGAGATACTGGTAGAGCAAAAGGTTTTGGTTTTGTTGCTATGAATGATGATAGCGCAGCACTAAAAGCTATTGAAGAATTAAATGGTAAAGAGTATGATGGTAGAACTTTAAGAATTAATGAAGCTAAACCAAAAGAAGATAAACCAAGAAGAGAATTCAACAATAGATATTAATCTAAAACTTTAAAAAGGGTCTTATCCCTTTTTAAATCCTCCTTTAAACATACAAAATCTCCAAACTATTTTTATAAATAAGGTATTTCATGCAAATCACTCAATTAAAAGAATTAATATTATTGAATTTAGAAAATAGCACAAACGAATTTAAAAGAGTTTTTCATGGAAGAGGCAACTTTTATGAAGATTTTCATTATTTATGTGTTGATAAAATAGATAAGATTTTGCTTGTAAGTTTATTTCAAAATGTTGATGAAATAATAGAATCTGATTTGAAAAATATGTTTAATGAAATAGTTGAAGAGATGAGTTTCTCTTCTTTGATTATTCAAAAAAGATATTTAAAAGAAAATTCTTATGAAGTACTAAGTGGTAGTTTACCAAATAATGCATATGCAATAGAAAATACTCTTAAATATAATATTAATTTTTCAAATCAAAACATAGGTTTATTCCCTGATATGAAAAGAGGGCGAGAATATATTAAATCAATATCAAAAGATAAAAATATATTAAATCTTTTTTCATATACTTGCGCTTTTTCAGTTGTATCAATTAGTGCAGGGGCAAAACAAGTGATAAATGTAGATATGTCAAAGGGTGCACTTAGTACTGGAAGAGAAAACCATAGAATAAATAATTTAGATACTAAAAATGTGAAATTTTTGCCATATAATATTTTAAAATCATGGAGTAGAATTAAAAAATATGCCCCATATGATATTATTATCATTGATCCACCATCTTTTCAAAAGGGAAGTTTTGCCGCAAGTAAAGATTATGAAAAAATTATTCGAAGATTGAAAGAACTAGCAAGTGAAGATTGTATAGTTTTATCTTGTTTAAATGCTCCAGAACTTGATACAACTTTCATAAAGAATATATTTGATGAAAATGCTAGCGAATTTAAATTTATTAAAAGATTAGATAATCTAGATACTTTTCCAAGTAACAACGAAGAAAAAAGTTTAAAAAATATGGTTTTTCAAAGGAAAATTAATTGATAAATCCTAAATTATGTCCCTTTTGTGGTAAAGAAAATTTATGTGAGGCAAATATTCCAAATAATTCTTGTTGGTGTAATAATATAAAAGTACCTATGGAATTAAGAGAACTAATCCCTCAAGAAAAGAGAATGAAAGCTTGTATATGTAAAAAATGTATTCTATCTTTTCAAGAAAATAGTAAAAACTTTATAAAAAACTACACTATAAAATATAGATAACTTTAAATAATATTTGCTAAAATCTTATTACTTTAAGAATGGGGAATATAATGACTGAAAAAAACCGTTGGTTTATGGCTTTATCTGCTGTTGGTGTTCATTTATGTATTGGTTCTGTATATGCATGGAGTGTATATGTAAAACCGATTCAAGAACAAATGTCTTGGAATTTAACTGATGTAACAATTGCTTTTAGTGTTGCAATTTTCTTTTTAGGGCTATCAGCAGCTTTAATGGGAAAATTTGTTGAAAAAAATGGTCCAAGGGTTTCAGCACTTATTGCTGCATCATTATTTGGATTAGGAACTATGGGTTCTGGACTTGCAATTATGATGGAGTCAAAACTGCTTTTATACTTTTTTTATGGAGTTTTAGGTGGTTGTGGGCTAGGTATAGGTTATATTTCTCCTGTTTCTACCTTAGTTAAATGGTTTCCTGACAAAAGAGGAATGGCAACTGGACTAGCTATCATGGGATTTGGTTTTGCTTCAGCTATTTGGGGGCCAACTATTAAAATACTCATAGGTGCAGTTGGTATTTCAAATACTTTTTTTATACTAGGGTTTGCTTATTTTATAATTATGTCTTTATCTGCTTTATATTTACAAGCTCCGCAAAATGATTATATGCCTGAACATTTTAAGAAGAAGTTAAAAGAAGGTAAGAGAAAAATAAAAGAAGACTTACAAAGTCTTGGATTAAATGAAGCTATTAAAACACCAAGATTTTATGGTCTTTGGTTAATGTTATTTATTAATGTAACTTGTGGAATTGCAATCATTGGTGTTGCTTCTCCTTTATTACAAGAAGTTATAGGAATATCTGCTTTAGCAGCAGCAGCAGCTGTTGGTCTTATGGGGATATTTAATGGTGCTGGAAGAATTGTTTGGGCTTCATTATCTGATTATTTAACTAGACCTGTAGTTTACATAATCTTCTTCTTTACACAAGCTATTGCTTTTTATATGTTGCCATCAATTACTGAAATTGTAGTTTTCCAATTTGTATTATATTTTATAATGTCTTGTTATGGAGGAGGGTTTGCTTCTATCCCTGCATATATTGGAGATATATTTGGAACAAAAGAGTTAGGTGCAATTCATGGATATATTTTAACAGCATGGGCGGCAGCAGGGTTAGTAGGACCGCTTATTATATCAATTGTAAAAGATATGACAGGAAGTTATTCTCAAACACTTTATGTATTTGCAGGATTTTTTATAGTTGCTTTGATTATTTCATTAGCTATGCTTTTAAATATAAATAAAATAAGAAAGAGTAAATATTAATAAAATAATAATACTCAATATTTTAATTTATAAAATAGAACTCTTTTGTTATAATGAAATTAAATAAAATAACAAGAAGTGTAGTGAGTCAATTTTCAATATCTGATGATGTAAAAAATCTAAATTTAACAAATATAAAAGATAACCTTTTTAGCTATAAATATGATATAAAAAGGTTATCAGCATATTTTCAAAATCCAACAGAAGAACTAGAACATTTTTATAGCAGTTTTAAAGGTGAAGTTTATGAAAATATAATTTATGAACTACTTTTGGAATATGCTAAAACTGCCCCTGATATCAAAAAATTTATTTTAAAAGGTCCTCACCAAAAAAGGGATTTAATTCAAAATAAAAGTGGGTTATTGATTGACAATAGCAATCAAATAGTTTATAAGGCTTCATACAAAGATATTAGTGAGTTTGATGCACTTTTTTTTACAAATAATGAAATATATTTTGTAGAAATGAGTACTTCTAAAAAAACAGCAAGTTTAAATAAAAGGTTATTTAAAAAACAAGCTTTATTAAAAGTATTGTTTCCTTATTTGGAAGTAAAAGCATTGATTGTTCTGACAAAAGGATCTGTTGGTCTTAATAATTTCCCTTCATATTGTACTGTTTGGGTTACAAATGATTTTGAAGATGAAGATTTTCTAAAAGAACTTATTGAGAAAAAAAGACAGAAAAAGATTACTTTCCCAAGCGAAAAAAAAGATGCAAAGTTTATTGAAGCAAATACAATTTCTCACTCAAACTTTAAATATTTTCAAACTTTAAAATGGATACTTTATAAGGCTAGGTCTCATAAGAACTTCAGTGTAGATTTAGGTTTTTTTAATAGTAAAGATTTAAATTTATATTTTGATATATATACAAAACTTTATATTGGGTATTTGAAAATAGAAGATTTTAGACAAATCGCAAAAGATTATGATTATGAAGTAAGAGATGATAAAGTAATCGTAAGTATTGAAAAAATAAATCAAAAAACTTATGGAATAATTTATTATCCAAAAAATAAAAATGGTCAATTAAAACGAGTAAAGATTGATGAAACAACTATTAAAATAAAAGATAAAGAAGCAGAAGGTTTTACTAATGCTGAAATAAAATTTATGTTAAATGTTTTAGATGAAAAATTTGTTTTGACTTTAAATGATATAAATCACATAAATAAAAATATTTCAATAATAAAAACTTTTTAAACTACTTATATCTTATACTTTTTTCAAGGGACTTGGTAACTTGGAATTTTACCATTTGTTTAAATGGAATTAAAAAATTATCTAAAGAACTTTTATCTATATTTTCAATATTGTGTTTATTTAGGAGTTTTAAAAGAACCAAGGTAGACTCTATTGTAGATAAACAATAATTTGATGGTTGTTTTTTAAATACATATGCAGAACTATTTTCATGGTTAAAACTTATTTTAGGTAAAGAACTTAAATTTGCACTTGATTTAAGTATCTTTTTAGAACAAGCCCAAGTAGAATCAATAAGAAAAATTACTTTTTGTTTTTTATTTTCGATATTACTTTTACTTAGATTTATAGAATCTATTCCTGGATATAGAACATAACATGCGTTATTAGTATCATTGATTAGAGAATTCAACTCTTTATTATGTGAAAAATCAATGCCTACAAAAATTTTACTATTTAAAAGTGATTGGTGAGTTATTTTACCTGTATTATTTTTTGTTTTTCTAAACTCTTTTGGGTGCATTAAAAATATAAATTTAGTATTTGTATTAAAGGGCTTAATTAAACCACAAAGGCAACTTATTTTTGCTCTATTACAATCGTAACAATATTCTCTATTATTTATCATTTCGTATTATATTGTAACTTTATTATAAAGAAATTAATAGTATCAAAGGTTTTTTATGTTAGAAAGGCATAATATTAAGCTATTATTAAGAATTGTATAGATATGATTGTTATATTTATTGTAGGGGAGGTGTGTAATGAATAGTATTAACAGTGTCCAAATGAATGCATTTATGGCTCATAGTTCTAATATGAACCAAAATACAGAGATTAATGTAAATACTAATACAGATAAAAACATACCAAAAGTTGAAGATAGTTCTGAAAATGATATTAATAATCAAGCAGTAAATGTATCCATTTCGATGCAAAGTATGCTTGTTTATGTACAAGTTAGAAGTTTAGAGTTTGTTCAAACAAATACAGAAGCTCAAGACATGCTACATAATATATTTAATAATAAAGAGGTTTTCCATTTTTTAGATGGTAGAGATAGTTCTAATGGCCTAAATCTTAAAGATTTGGGGTATGAAGGAAAACCAATTACTCAATTAACTGCAGATGAAGCTAAAGATTTAGTTTCAGATGAAGGTTTCTTTGGTATAGCAAAAACTTCAGAAAGAGTTTCAAATTTTGCGTTTAGTATTAGTAATAATGATGTTGAGCTTTTAAAAAAATCTAGAGAAGGTCTCATAAAAGGTTTTGATGAAGCTGAAAAACTTTGGGGAGGAAAACTTCCAGAAATATCTTATCAAACTCAAGATAAGACTTTAGAACTTGTAGATAAAAGAATAGCAGAACTATTAAATAAAGATAAAAAATCTAGTGAAGATAAAACTAGTGAATTGGGAGATAGCCCTGCTGAAGCTCTAAAAGAAGAGACATCAGCTAAAGAAAAAGCAAAAGAGAGCTAAGCTAAATTAGCTCTTCTTTTTTCTCGCTCTTTTCTTTTGTTTTTCATTTTTGTTAAAGCAAGTTTTCTCATATCAGCAATAGTGTCTGACTCATCCATGATTTCTAATCCAAGTAGTGTTTCAATACAATCTTCAAGGGTAACTATACCTTCTGTTTGATCATAGTTATCGAGTACAACAAACATATGTTCTCTTTTTTTGATAAAAGTATTTAATACTTTTGAAACTGGAATATTTTCATTTAAAGCAAAAACAGGTCCCATAATAGAATCTATTGTCACTTCGCTATCTCTAATTGCTTGTTTAAATATTTTTTTAGTTAGAACAATTCCTACCACATTGTCAATTGTTCCATCATATATTGGAACCCTTGAGAATTTGTATGTTCTTTTGTCATCTAAAATATCTTTTATTTTAGTGTTTTTCTCAATTGAATACATTACAGATCTAGGTGTTAAAATTTCTTTTACTTTTATACTATGTAGTGTTAAAGTATTTTCAATAATATCAGACTCTAAATCTCCAATAATACCTTCTTCTTCACTTAAAAGAGTTGAGTGAATTAATTCTTCCCTTGAAATGGAATCACTAGAAAAATCACCATTGGCAATTTTTTTTGTAACAAATTGAGTGATTATGATTATTGGATAAGTTATAAAAATACAGAATCTAATAATAAGTGCTGCAACAGGTGCTAGTTGTTTCCAGTAAACTGCTCCAATTGTTTTTGGAATAATTTCTGCAACAAAAAGTATTAAGAATGTCAAAATAATAGAAATAATAATGACAAAAGATGATTCTCCACCAAATACATTATTCGCTTGTACACCAATAGCAGTTGCTCCAAGTGTGTTTGCAATAGTATTTAAGATTAGAATTGATGCAATTGATTTATCTATATCTTGTTTTAGACTTTTTAGAAGTTTACCAGATTTTGGTTTTTCTTTTTCTATAACAGAAATATAAGAAACATTTAACGAAAGAATAATTGACTCTAATACTGAGCACAAAAATGAAACACCGATAACTAAAACAAATAGTAATATTAGAAGTTCCATATTGTCCTACTGTTTTGTAATTTTAAGTTATTCCTCTGGGAATTATCTTCCAAGATACCGCTCCTTTTTAATATAATTAACATCGTATGATAGCAAATTTTTTTGAAAAATACTATAAATTTGACAAAAATGTTTAAAAAGATGTATAATAAATGTAAGAAAATAGTTAAATTTTATAAAGGAGGTTATTATGGAATTTGGACCAATACCTGCACTGAATGAATTTCAGATGGATAGTGTTAAAAAGTTTGAAAGAATTAATGAAATAAATCCTAGTAAAAAAGTTGATAATGACCAACAACCTAACGAAGTTCAAAGTGTTCAAGATAAAATAGCAGAAGAAGTTAAAACAAATAAAGTTAAAAAAGGAGACTTCTCTACATATAATGAAGTGACTTTGACTAATTTAAGTTTTGGTTATAACGAAGAATCAAAAGATTTTTTTGTAAAAGTACAAAGGGGTGATTTTGAAGCTCAATATCCTACAGATGAGATGATGAGATTAAAAGCATTTATGATAAGTTCAAATGAAAATGAAGCTAGTTAACTATATAATTATTTTTTAATTCTAATAAGTTACTTGCTTCATAATATTTTTCACTGCTATCTAATTCTTCCAATAGATAATTATATTTTTTAAATACACTCCAAACTCTTTTATATGCATCAGGTCTTTTTTTTCTATACAAAGCCAATGCCGTAGCTCCATTAATAAGACCTTGAACTGCTTTTGCTTTAGATTTTTCTTCTATTCTTTTATAGTATCGCCACTCTTCTTCCAAAAGTTCATGCGCTTCTACAAATCTCTCTTCTTCAACCGCTTTTATAAATCCATCTATACTCAAGAATTAAGTTCTTTATCTAAATAATATCCTGTGTATGAGCCAGATTTTTTATGATTTGCTGCTATTTGTTCTGGTGTTCCCATATCAACTATTTGTCCACCTTTACTTCCACCTTCAGGTCCCATGTCAATAACCCAATCAGAATTTTTTATAATGTCAAGATTGTGTTCGATTACAAGTACTGAGTTTCCTAAATCAACAAGGTGATGTAATACTTTTGTAAGTCTATCTACATCTGCAAAGTGTAATCCTGTTGTTGGTTCATCAAGTACATAAAGAGTATTTCCTGTATCTTTTTTACTTAATTCTTTACTTAGTTTTATTCTTTGAGCTTCACCACCTGAAAGTGTTACAGCATTTTGTCCTAAAGTAATATATCCTAAACCAACATTTTGTAAAGTTTCTAATTTAGCAAATATTTTTGGAACTTTTTTGAAAAATTCAATTGCTTCATCAACACTCATATTAAGTACATCTGATATAGATTTTCCTTTGTAAAGGATTTCTAAAGTTTGTGCATTGTATCTTCTTCCATGACACTCATCACATTTAACCATGATATCTGGTAAAAAGTGCATTTCAATTTTTATTTCACCTTCACCTTGACACTTCTCACATCTTCCACCTTTAACATTAAAAGAGAATCTTCCTATTTGATATCCTCTTAAACTTGCTTCTTTTGTTTTAGAAAAAAGTGTTCTTATTTCATCCATAAGTCCAGTGTAAGTTGCTGGATTACTTCTAGGTGTTCTTCCAATTGGTGATTGGTCAAGATAAATAACTTTATCAAGATCTTCAAGTCCTTCAATAGAAACACCATCGACTTTATTTACTTTTCTTGCATGATTTAAAAGCTCTTTTGCAACTGGAAGTAGGGTCTGTAAAATAAGTGAAGATTTTCCACTTCCACTTACACCTGTAATTGCACATAGATTTTTAAGAGGAATTTTTACATCAAGTTCTTTAATATTATTTATTGTTACATTTTGAATTTCAATAAACTTTTCTTGTGGTCTATTATGTACATAATCTATTTTTTTCTTTCCTGTCATATATTGTGCAGTTAAAGTTTTTGCTTTCATCATCTGTTTTAATGTTCCAGAAAATACAATTTCCCCACCATATTTACCAGCATTTGGTCCAATGTCAACTATAAAATCTGCTGCTTCAATAGTCTCTTTATCATGTTCAACTACTATTACAGTGTTACCTTTTTCTTGTAAGGCTCTAAGTGTTTTTATAAGTTTATTTGTATCTCTTTCATGTAGTCCAATTGAAGGTTCATCTAAAACATACATTACACCTGTAAGTCCAGAACCAATTTGAGAAGCGACTCTTATTCTTTGAGCTTCACCACCACTAATTGTTCTTGCATCTCTTCCTAAAGTTATGTAACCAAGTCCAACATCATGTAAGAAAAAGATTCTCTCTTTTATCTCTTTTAAAATTGGATCTGAAATCATTCTATTTTGGTCTGAAAAATATTTGAAGTTTTTATCATCATGAAAAAAAGCAAAAGCATCATCTATTGGTAAAGTAATAATTTCTGAAATAGTTTTATTAGCAACTTTTACTGCTTGAGATGAAGGTTTTAATCTATTTCCTCCACAATCACTACAAGCTTTTTCAGTCATATATTCGCCTAAATCTTTTTCATCTTTTATCATGTCATAGGCAATTTTAACTATACCTTCCCATTTTCTTGTAAGTTGATGTCTTTTCCAAGTAAACACAGCATCTTCAACTCCACCATGAAGTATTGATTTTTTTTGATGTTCTTCTAGCGTATCAAAAGGAACAGAAGTATCAATTTTTGCTGCTTCACAATGGGCTTTTAACATCTTAAAGTAATACCCTTTGTTAAAACCATAGATAACTCTAATAGCTCCATCATCAATGCTTAGGCTTTCATTGATTACTTTTTTCATATCAAGTGCATATCTAATACCTAGTCCATCACAAGATGGACAAGCACCTTTGGGTGAGTTAAAAGAGAAAGTTAATGGTTCAAGTGGTTCAAAAGAGATTTTACAATCAAAACAAGCCATATGTTCAGAGTAGTGAATATGCTTTTCAGTTCCAACTTCTTCATGATTCATAATTTCAACTTCTAGTTCTCCAAAGCTTTCTTTTAAACCTTTTTCAACATCTTGAGCAATTCTATCTTTGTTTTCAGCTTTTACAACAACCCTATCAATTACTACTTTAATAGTATGCATTTTATTTTTTTCTAGTTCTACTTCTTCATCAAGTCTAACCATTACCCCATCAATTATGGCTCTTACATAACCTTTACCTCGTAGGCTTTCGAGCATATCTGCAAATGAACCTTTTTTTCTATTTACTAAAGGTGCTAGTATTACTATTTTTGACTCATCTGGTAATTGTAATACTTGCTCAATTACATCAGAAGCACTCATCTTTGAAATAGGTTTTCCACATTTATGACAATGTTGTGTTCCTACTCTTGCATATAAAAGTCTAAAGTAATCATAAACTTCTGTGATTGTTCCAACTGTTGATCTTGGATTTTTAGAAGTTGTTTTTTGGTCAATTGCAATAGCCGGAGTTAATCCTTCTATTCTTTCCACATCAGGTTTCCCAACTTTATCTAAGAACTGTCTAGCATAAGCAGATAGTGATTCTATATATCTTCTTTGACCTTCTGCATATAGTGTATCAAAAGCTAAAGTTGATTTTCCCGAACCACTAAGACCTGTAAAAACTATTAGTTTATTTTTGGGAATTTCTAGGTTTATATTTTTTAAGTTATTTTCTTTTGCATTATATATTTTTATTGAGTCTGTCATAATTGTTATCCATTTTATTATAAATTATTTACGCTATATTTTTAAGTTATTCTATCAAAAAAACTGATATTTAGTACCTGTTTTTTGGAAGTTTAACTATAAATTTAGAAACAATGCAAGTTATATTTTTATAGCGAAACTTACATTTTCTACTTTTTTGAGCCATCTAAATGACTATTGACTATTCTTTTACTTGTATTTAATTTTAATTTGTTTTCTCTAAATGTATAGTTTGAGTAGGGAAAGCAAATGAACAATTATTTTTTGCTACTAATTGTGATATTTTTACAATAACATCTTGTTTTGTCTCTAACCAATCTTCCCAATCAGGACTTCTACTAAAACAATATACTAAAATATTAATAGAACTAGATGCATACTCATCAATATAAACTAAAGTAGTATTTTTTACACCAATTAAATCTTCTTTTTTTAGTAAATAAGGTTTTTTATCAATATTTAACTTAGAACTTGCAATTGAAGGATGTTCTTGTAACATCTCCCTAATATCAACAACAAGATTTTCAATATCACTCATCTTACTTCCATAAGTAATACCTAGTGACATCATGATTCTTCTTCCTATTACTCTTTTTGACCAGTTAAGTATTGACATATTTGCTAGTTGAGCATTGGGTACTGTTATCATTGCATTTGCAAAAGTTCTTATTCTTGTTGTTCTCATTCTAATATCAACAACAGTTCCTTCAACATTTCCAGCTTCTATCCAATCTCCTTGAGAAAATGAATTGTCTGTAATAATATTTAATGATCCAAAGAAGTTACTAAGAGTATCTTTAGCAGCAAGTGCAACAGCAATACCCCCAATACCAAGTGAAGCAATAATGGCTTTAATATCAAAATCTAATTGCACTAATAAAAATAGAAGTAAACAAATTAATATTAATATTTTTAAAATTCTTAATATAAAGTCTACCATCTCTTTTCTCATATTTGGATAGTCATTAAATATTTTATCCGATGAAAGATTTATATAATTTGTTAGTATTCTATAAAACATATAAGATAAAAGTGCTAAATAAACTGTAGTAAACCAAGGAACAAGTTTATTTACTATACTTGCATTATCTATGAGTAGAAAAAGAGATAATTGTAAAGCAAAAATATACATAAGAATAGAAACAGAAAAACTAAAACTACTTGGAACAATATCTATAATAGAGATATTTAAAGCTTTTATTTTTTTTGATAGTTTTTTACTAAATAAACTTGCAAAAAATGGTAATATTTTTTTATTAGCTATAAAAAATAGAATAAAAACAAATATAAGAATAACAATCTTACCTATTGAAATATGGAAATAATAATCAAATATTTCAGATGTATTTTTTATATAACTAGTAGAATCAATTTTTTTAATTACATATTTTAAACTTAATTCATCCAATATAAAATTACTAGGTCTATATTCATTCATATTTGCTTTTAGATAATTAAATACTAGTAAGTTTGCTTTTATTTGAGATTCTAGTGTATTTAAAGAAGTTTTAAAATCAGTAGAAAGTGTATCATGCAAATCACTTACTTGTGATGCAGTTTTTTTAAAGATACTTAAATCGATATTAGTTAATTTTTCTATTGAATCATCAAGTAAAGAAACATAATATTTTTTATCTTTAAAAGAGTTTTTCCCATCAATGATTGAATTAATTGTTTGGGCAAAGTTTTTTTGATTTTCTAAGATAGTTATTTTTAAAAGGTCTCTTGATACTGCCAAGTTATTATCATATTTAGAGTTGACATTTATTTTACTATTTAAAAATTTAGTTTTTTGTTCATAATCTTTTTCATCAAAAGTGTAAGGAATCTCTTTATTGATATTTTTTACAATTTTTTCCATCTCATCATCAATTTTTCCAATTTGATTATCTGTATGTAATTTAAAATTTTTATTTTGAATAAGTTTGATGATGAAGCCCAAGTCATAAGGGTCTACTTCATTAGTAGTATTAGTTTCATCTGTTTGTGTATCACTACTTGTAGTTTGGTCATTTTGTTGATTTTTAACCTCAGTATCTGCTACAAGAAGACCACTTCCAAAGAGGTTTGTTGATAATAGTAAAAGTAAAATTATTTTTAATAAATTATATTTTGTAGTATTGTGCATTTGCCATCCATTGTAAAAATTAAAGCAGCCATTATACCATAATAAAAGATTAAACAATCATTTGGTATTTTACTTATTATTAATTGTAAAGGTTAAGTGGAATGAATATTCTTAATAGTTTTGAAATAGAAAATGAGCTTTTCTATTATTATGATTTGAAAAAAGTTTTTTCAATATATGAGAGCTTAAAAGAACTTCCAATTTCCTTGAAAATTTTATTAGAAGAGAATTTAAGGAAAGTATCAAATGATGAAGAAATAGAGTATATAATTGATACTTTTTTAACTAGAAATAAATCTATTATTAATTTTTATCCTTCAAGAATGATTACCCAAGACTTTACAATACTTCCTTCTTTGATTGATTTGGCAACATTAAGAGAAAAAGTAAAACATTCGTCAGAAAAAATAGATAAAATCAATCCCAAGCTTATGGTTGATTTACTTTTTGATTATGATTTAGAGCACAATTGTTCACAAGAAGATATTCAACTTCAAATAGAAAAAAATAAAGAAAAATATAAATTCATAAAATGGTCTCAAAATAGTTTTAGTAATTTTCGTGTTATCCCACCAGGGTCTGGAATTTGTCACCAACTAAATTTAGAATATTTATCTACAATTATTCATCTAGAACAAAAAGATGGAAAAAATTACTTATTTCCTGAAACGGTGTTATGTACAAATTCAAATTCTTCTATTACAAACTCACTAGGAGTATTAAGTTATTCTGTTGGGGGAATAGATACCCAATTATCAATGTTAGGATATCCTATAGAGTTTAAACTACCAAAAGTTCTAGGTGTAAAAATCAAAGGAAAACTAAGAAAAGGGGTTACTTCTTCTGATTTGGTATTATATTTGAAATTTAGACTAAAAGAACATGGAATAGAAAATCAAATAGTTGAGTTCTTTGGAGATGGACTTTCTGAGTTAACACTAGAAGATAGATCTTTCTTATCTAATATGGCTTCTAAATATGGTGCGATTTCTTTTTATTTCCCAATAGAGGATAAAACACTATTATATTTTAGTAATACAAAAAATAGTAGTGAATTTTCAGAACTTATTAAAATATATCTAAAAAAGCAAGAGCTTTTTTTTGAAAATAAAGAATTGTCTTTTGATGAGACAATTGAAATAAACTTAAGTGAGTTGGAACCTATTATTTTTGATTATAAAGATATAGAAAATAAAGTACAAATAAAAGAATTAGATAATTTACTTATAACAAAAGAAGGAATAATTTTAAAAGATACATCTATTGTATTAGCTTCTATTAATACTTGTACAATGGTATCAAACCCTTATTTATTGATACATGCTGGACTTGTGGCAAAAAAAGCTTATGAGTTAGGAGTTAAAACTAATGAGCATATTAAGAAAGTATTGACAATAAAGTCTCACATTGTAAAAAGTTATTTAACAAAATTAGATTTATTGAAGTATTTTGAATACTTAGGTTTTGATATTATTGATTATGAGTGTAATACTTCTAATTCATTAGATGAAAGGATAGAAGACGAGATTAGAAAATATAACTTAAATGTTGTTTCAATATCTTCAGGTAATAGGCATCTAAAAGAAAAGATTCATCCTTTAATAAAGTCAAGTTATCTTATGTCTCCCTCTTTAGTTATTGTGTATTCATTTACACAAACAATAAAAAGTAATATTATTAATGAAGTGAATGGTTGTAAATTTTGGCCAAAGCATGATTTAGTGATTGAGTATTTGAATAAATTAGATTTTAGTTTTTATAAAGATATATACAAAAATATATTTTTAGGTGATATCTCTTGGCAAAATATACAAATACCTAATACTAAAACTTTTGATTGGGATGAAAACTCCATAGATATAAAACAATCAAATTTTATAAATAGTGTTGAAGATGAAAATAATCAAATTGAAAATGCAGGTATATTAGTACTTTTAGGAGATAATATAGATACAGAGTATATTTCTCCTAAAGGACAAATATCTTTATATTCAGAAGCTGGGAATTATTTAGAACAAAAAGGTATAAAATCATTTGATTATAATACTTTTGAGAGTAGATGTGGAAACTTTGAAATTATGTCAAGGGGAATGTTTGATAATGTAAGGCTTAAAAATAAAATGATTTCGAAAGAGGGTGGATATACAAAAGATTTTGAAAAGGATGAAATAGTATCTATTTACGAGCTAGCTCAAAGATTTAAACAAAGACAAAGACCTTTAGTCTTATTTGCTGGTGAAAACTTTGGTGTAGGCGAACAAATAGAATGGTCAATAAAAGGAATAAAATCACTTGGAATAAAAGCTATAATTGCAAAGTCTTTTGATGAAAAATATAAATTAGATTTACACTATCTTGGAATACTAGCTTTAGAATTTACAGAAGGTGAAAACATAAATATATTGGCTCTAAAAGGTGATGAGGTCATTGATATTAAGTTAGACGAGAAGATAAAAATAAATAGGATATATAATTTAACAATAAGTTCAAATAGAGGAATTATTGAAACTAAGTTAAATAATAGCATTGATGAGGCTAATTATAAAAATAATAGCAACTTAAGTTCATTATTAAATGACTTAATAGCGAAATAATTATAAAGTACAAAAATTAAAAAAGGAATTAGACAATATGCCATTTTTCAAATTAAAATTATCAGATAAGATAAACAAAGCACTTATTGAAAATGCTTATATTAAACCAACTGCAATTCAAGAAAAAGTAATTCCTTTAGCATTAGAGCATAAAGATATTATTGCAAGAGCACAAACTGGAAGTGGAAAAACTGCTAGTTTTGTTTTACCTATATTAAATCTTTGGGATAATCAAAACTTTTCAGGAAAACCAAAAATTAGATGCTTGGTTTTAATGCCTACAAGAGAGTTGGCATTGCAAGTATCTACAGCTTTTTTAACATTTAGTAAATATATGAATAAAAAACCAAAAGTTGTAAGTGTTATTGGTGGAGAGAGTATTGGTGAGCAGTTATTAAATATCCAAAAAGGGTGTGATGTTGTTGTTGCTACTACTGGAAGATTGCTTGATATTTTAAAGAAAAAACAAATGGACTTATCAAATCTTAATTTCCTTGTTTTAGATGAAGCAGATAAAATGCTTGATTTTGGTTTTGAAGAAGAGTTAGAATTTTTATTACAAGTTCTACCAAAGAAGCGTCAAAATCTTCTTTTTTCTGCAACTTATCCTGCAAAGATGTTAAATATCGCCTCAAAAATAACACAAAATCCTATTGAAATATCTATTGAAAATGAAGAAACAACAGTTCAAAGTATAAATCAAAGGGTAATAGAAGTAAATAAAGAAAATAGAAGTGCTTTACTTAGACATCTAATAAAAGAAGAAAAATGGGAACAAGTTTTAGTTTTCATGGCAAATAGACGCTCATGTGATAATATAGCTTCAAAATTTAGAAAATATGGTTTTGAATCAGAATCTTTTCATGGCGATTTAGTTCAAGAAGAGAGAAATGGGACTTTAGAAGATTTTAAATCAAAAAAAATAAAAGTACTATTTGCTACAGATATAGCAGCAAGAGGGCTTCATATAGATAATATTTCATGTGTGGTTAATTATGACTTGCCAAGGGCTGCTGCTGATTATATTCATAGAATTGGAAGAACTGGAAGAGCAGGGAAAAGTGGTATTGCAGTCTCTTTTATATCCCATGAAGATAAAGAACATTTTGCTTTAATTGAAAAACGAAGTAATATCAATCTTGAAAAAGAGCAAATAAGTGGGTTTGAACTAACGGGAACTCCTATAACAAAAGAAAAAGGTTTGCCACCTGTAAAAGGTAAAAGAAAAAGTAAAAAAGATAAATTAAGAGAAGAATCTTTAAAAAAGACTAAATAGTTTTATAAATCATTATTGAAAAAGTTAAGGTATACAAAATAAGAATGTATTTTTTATAAGAGACTAGATTAATCATATTTTTTATTTTTATACCTAAATATACACCAACTAAAGAGGCTAAACCTACTATTATTCCTTGAGAGTACATCATATGACCATTGAAGCTTAAAGATATAAATCCAGCAGTTGAAGAAAAGATTACAAAAAATAGTCCTAGGGTTGTTGCTCTTTTTAAATTATAATTCATAAATCCAACTAAAATTGGAGTTATTATAATAGAACCACCAGCACCCACACTCATGGCAATTGCACCTGAAATTGCACCAATTAATACAAGTAATAATATAGACTGATTTTTTTCTTTTTTATCATGTTCAGCAGGAGTAAAAAAAAGTTTTAAAATTGAAGCTAACATAATTAGTATAAATATATATTGCAAAGTTAGATTTGAAAATGCAGCAACTACAAATCCTGAGCATAGACCTCCTAAAAAGCCTCCACTTCCAATGGCTATTCCATCAACTAATATACCTGATTGTTTTTTACTATTTAAAAATGAACCAAAGATTGAACTAAATACCATTTGAACAACTGAAATAGATATGGCTTCTTTCATAACTAATCCAGTTAACAAAAGCATTGGAACAAGTATCATTCCTCCTCCAACACCAAAGAAACCTGAAACAAAACCTGTAACAAGCCCTAAAAACAGAAGTTCAAAAATCATTATCTAATAGAGTTCATTGCGGAAATAAATTTTTTGTAAATACATTCAAGATCTGTATCTTCATTAGTCAAATCAATTCCATCATGTTTTTTAATTGCATGTTCTAAAACAGCAACTCTTTTTAATAGATATTCAAACATCTCTTTATTTATATCTGGTAAATCTCCATGATTTAATCTACCATTTTTATCATCTCTTTTGATAATTTTAGCAGGTACTCCAACCGCAGTTGAGTTTTTTGGTACATCACAAATTACAACAGAATTTGCTCCAATTTTACTATTTTTCCCAACAGTAATATTTCCTAAAACTTTTGCACCACTTCCAATTACAGAGTTTGATTTAATAGTAGGGTGTCTTTTACCCTTATTTAAACTAACTCCACCAAGAGTTACACCTTGGTAAATTAGTACATCATCTTCCACAATTGCAGTTTGTCCAATAACTACACCAATTCCATGATCTATAAATACTCTTCGTCCAATGGTTGCAGCTGGATGAATATCCATATTACATAAAAATTGGGTAAGTCCCATTATTATTCTAGAAGTTAGTTTGAAATTCTTTTTATAAAGTCTATTTGCAATTCTATGATTGATAACTGCCCAAACTCCTGGGTAATTAAAAATAAGTTCAATATTAGAGTTTAGTGCTGGGTCATTTAATTTTGGAACAGAAAAGTCTTCTTTTATCTGTTTCCAAAGAGAGATTTTTTCAGTATTTGGTTCTGGTTTAATTGTTTCTTTATTTATTTCATCACTCATAATAACTCCATATAGTTTTTAAATAACTATTTTCATTTAAATATTTTTTCAAATCTTTATAAATTTCTGGATCCAGATTCTTTCTTAAAATATTTTTCATATTATCTGTATCATAATCAATGTCTTCAAGGATATCAATTATTTTTTGAGATTCTAATATTTTTTCTAATACAACTTTCCCATCTTTAAATACTACATTAACTTCAGTTGGGTGTGAGAAGAGGTTATGTTTCATTCCTAAAGTATCTTGATATGCTCCAACATTAAAAAAGCCTAAGAAATAGTCCTCTTCATTTAAATTTATATCATGTAAATAAAGTGGTTTTTTTGAGTCAAAAGGAATTTCCCCATCACTATCACAAGTAATATCCCATAAAGAAGCACTTCTTGTAGGATTTTTATCTAAATGTGTTAATGGCATTACTGGAAATTCTTGATCAATACCCCAATAATCGGGAAGAGATTGGAAAAGAGAAAAATTTAATAAATATTTTTCTTGAATACTCTCATTAAGTTTTTTTAACTCACCATAATCATCAATTTCTAAAAATGAAATAGCTTTTTTAATTATTTGGTGTGTTAGAACTTCTGCATTTGATCTATCTTGTAAATCAATATAACCTAAATCAAAAAGTGTTAAAAGTGATTCCATATGGTCTGTACTATCATGCATATACTCATATGCAGTTTTCTTAGTCATATCTCTATGTAAATAAAATAGCTCTTGAATTAGTGGTGGATTTTTTTCTTTTAGTTTTAATTGGTCAAGTTCATATTCAGATGAAAAAAGCTCTAGTACAGGAGTTATAAGTACTGTTGAAGCAGCTGAAATAAATCTTCCTGATTCTGTGAAGATATTTGGTTCATCAACACCTTTTTGTTTTGCAATATCTTTTAATGTAAATATAACATCACTTGCAAACTCACTAAGCGAATAAAATCTTGTTCTTTCATAGGCATTATATTCAACTGCTAAACCACCACCAATATTAATCGATTTTAGTTTAGTTGCACCCAAATTCTTAAGTTCTGCATAAATATGTCCAGATTCTCTTAGTGCTTTTTTTAATGGTTTTATTGAGTTCATTGCTGAACCTATATGAAAGTGAATCATAGTAAGATAATCAACAATATTACACTCCTCCATTAATTCATATGCTTCAAGAATTTCAGTTGATGTAAGTCCAAATTTAGAGTTTATCCCTCCACTTTTAGCCCATAGTCCACTTCCACCACTATGAAGTCTCACTCTTAATCCTATATTTGGACATTCAAGTTTTGTCTCTTTTAAAACTTCTACAATCATCTCAAGTTCATTTAAACCCTCAATAATCAAAGTAATATTATGTCCCATCTTTTTTGCAATAAAACCTAAATGAATCATCTCTTTATCTTTAAATCCATTTACTGTAATAGGAGAACCTATGTTATTGTATGTCATTGCAATAACAAGTTCTGCTTTACTCCCAGCTTCTAATCCATAATTGAATTTTTTTCCTTCATGTATTAAAGGGTGAATGAAGTTAGGTAATTGATTTACTTTTAAAGGAAACACTGCATTAAATGTTCCTTGATAGTTGTACTCTTTTATACTTGCATTAAATACATCATAAAGTGTATGTATTTGTTTTTTTGTTATATGTGGAAATCTTAAAAGCAAAGGGCCTTTAAAATCTTGTTTTCTAATATCTTTTACAATAGATATTAGTGATGGTTTACAGTCAAAATTAACTTTTGCCAATCCATCTTCAATAATAAAATTATCATCACTCCAGATGTCAATACCATAATCATTCACTATTAAAAATCCTCTAATTTTAAATTTTGTTCTTCTTGTGTATCTATATTTTTTATATAAATTGTCCCATTCTTTAATTCTGTTTCACCAATTAGTGCGACAATATTTGCACCATGTTTTTCAGCTATTTTAAAGTGTTTACCAAAACTTCTTGGTGTATACTCTATAATAGTTTTTGTTGTCTTTCTTTTTTTAAGAGCAACTTTTGTTATTGTATTTAGTGCATCTTCACTCATAGCACCTAAATAAATTGTATCTTCTTTTATATCTTTTTGTTTTATTAGTTCAAGTAATCGCTCAATTCCTATAGCAAATCCAATACCAGGAGTTGCCCGTCCACCTAAAAATTCTACTAGTCTATCATATCTTCCACCACCTGCAATTGCACTTTGAGCACCAATTTCATTTGATGTAAATTCAAAGGCAGTTTGAGAATAATAATCTAAACCTCGAACTAAGTTTGAATCTATAACATAACTTACATTATTAAAATCTAAAATCTCTTTTAATTTTTCAAAATCACTATCACATTTTTCACATAAATTATCTGTTATCTTTGGAGCATTGACTAAAAGTGATTGACATTTTTCATTTTTACAGTCTAAAACTCTTATAGGATTTGTTTCTATTCGTCTATTACAATCCTCACAAAGTTCTGTTTTTATATTTGTTAACACTTTTACAAGATTTTCTTTATATGGAGGCATACAAATAGGGCAACCTAATGAGTTTAGTTGTAAAGTAAAGCCAATACCAAAGAAATCTAAAATCTCTTTTAGCATCATGATAATATTTGCATCTTCATAAACAGAATCTATGCCAAAAACTTCACAGCCAAATTGGTGAAATTCTCTAAGTCTTCCTTTTTGTGGTCTTTCATATCTAAACATAGGACCATAATAGTACCATTTATATGTTCCACCAGCACGGTCAAATTTATTTTCCACAAAACTTCTTACAACTCCAGCTGTTCCTTCAGGTCTTAGGCATACATCATTTTCACCTTTGTCGATAAATTGATACATCTCTTTATTTACAATATCACTACTTTCTCCAACACTTCTTTTAAAAAGTGCAGTCTCTTCTAAAATAGGAGTCTCCATGTATGTAAATCCATAGTTCTTAGCTATTTTTGAAGCATTTTCAACAAAATATGTAAAAAGTTCACTCTCTTTTCCTAAAATATCATTCATCCCTCTTAGACTTTGAATATTTTGTTTACCCATTTATAAAATCCTCAATTTTTTTTGCAATTTCTTCTATACTTAAACTTGCATCTATAAAGATGTAATTTAAACTTAACAAATCAATTGTCTTTTTCATTCTATTTTGAATATCAATTAAATAATCAATTCCCCTTGATTCAATTGAATCATTTGATTTATTTCCTAATCTTTTTGTTAACTCTTCTTTACTCAATTCTAATAAAATAGTATGGCTAGGCAAAGTATTTTCCGTAGCTATCAAATTTAAAGTTGTGACAACTTCAATTGGCAAACTTGAAGCATAAGCAATACCTGAAATAACTGATCTATCTGAAATAATCATTTTGTCAATATTTGGTTTTATTACCTCTTCTATATGTTCAGCTCTGTCTGCTAAAAATAAAAACATCTCTGCAATTTTTGATTGAGCTTCACCATTAAGTGCCATTTCTCTTAGTTTACTACCAAGTTTTGTCGCCCCTGGCTCTTTTGTAAAAATAGCCTCACTAAACTTTTTTGATAGAATTTCAAGCTGAGTAGATTTTCCCGCTGTATCAATTCCTTCTATAACTACATACATTCTATAACCTCTTTTGGAACTAAGTGTTGAAACTTACCTTTAAATAATATAATTTCTCTAACAATTGTAGAACTAACAAAGGCATTTTCAAGCGTTGGCATAAGATATAAAGTCTCAATTGTCTTATTAATTGAAGAGTTTGCATATCCCATTTGAAGTTCATATTCAAAATCGCTTACGGCTCTTAAACCCCTAATAATAGTTGTAATACTTAAACTAGTTGCTAAATCAACTAATAAAGTATCAAATCCTACAACTTTTACACCACTAATATTTTTTGTGGCTTCTTTTGCGAATTCAACTCTTTGTTCATGGGAAAACATAGGTTTTTTTCTTTCACTTTTTGCAACTGCTATAATTACTTCATCAAAAATATTTGCTGCTCTTTTTATAATATCCATATGTCCATTTGTAATTGGATCAAATGTACCTGAATATATAGCACTTTTGTATGATGAGATTTGTTCTTTATTTTCTTTATTCATCTTCTTTCCATCTTTTATATAAACTATTTTCTATTCCTAAACTGTCATACCATTTTCCAATAATAAAGTTTTCCATTTCATCAATTGTTGTGTTATTTGAATAATAACCCAATATAGGAGGTGAAATAATAACACCCAATGATGACAATTTGGTCATATTTTCTAAAGGAATCTGAGAAAAAGGCATTTCTCTGGGAGCTATTAAAACTTCCCTTTTTTCTTTTAAGGATACAGCAAATGCTCTTGTAATTAGATTATCTGCAAAACCATATGCACATTTTGCTAAAGTATTCATAGAACATGGGATAATTACCATCTTGTCAATTTTAAATGAACCTGATGCAATAGGTGCAGCTATGTCACTATTCTTAAAAAGTTTGATATTTTCTTGATTTTTCAGTTTTTCAAATGCTGAATTGTTTTCATATTTTAATGCAATTTTTGCACTTTCTGAAATAACAACAAAAGCTTGAATATCTTGAGGTAAAAGCTCTAAAAATTTAATTCCTAAATTTACTCCACTAGCACCGCTAATTGCTACAACTAATCTCAATTTAGATCCTTATATTCTTTAGATAAATTAGTGATATTAGCCTAAAAAATCTTTATTTTCAAACAATTATGTATTATGTTTCAGAATATAAAAGTTAAAAACTTATTAAAAGCTTAAATTTAAGCTAATATTAATCATTGGAATGCTAACATTTTGTATTACTATAAATTAAGATAAAGCAATCATTTTGTATAATTTTATTAATTTAAGTTATACTAAATGTTTAAAGGATAATTATGTCTAAAAATTTCACTTATTTAAGAATAAATAAAAATAATAAAAAATATACAGAAGAACAAGAAAATGGAATTATTAATTATGTCAAGAAACATAATATGGAAATTTTTCATAATATTGAGGTAGAAATCAACACTCCATCTGAAGAAAAAAATATTTTAGAATTATTAAAATCATGTAAAATGAACTCTACTTTAATCGTATATGATTTAAATGTTTTTGGAAGAACGATTGAAACAATTTTAGAAATTGTTAAATTTTTATTGGAAAATAAAGTAAGAATTTTAGTGATAAAACAAAACCTAGAATTAGTTGATAATGATGACATGCTTACAAAAATGGTTTTAGGAATGATATCTATGACAATTGCTTTGGAAAAAGACTTAATGAGTTTAAGAACAAAAGAAGCTCTAAGTGCAAAAAAACTAAGTGGTCAAAGTTTAGGTAAACCAAAAGGTACTATCCAAAAATCAAAATTTGATAAACAAAGAGATAAAATAGAAGAACTTTTAAGTGTGGGATTATCTGTTAGAAAAATAGCAAAACTTTTGGGATATAACAATCACATTGGTTTAAATAACTATGTTAAAAAAAGAAATATTAGAGAACATAGTACTTCTTTAGAAGAATTAGCAAGTTAAATTTATATCTCTACTTTCATATTTATATTTACTTCAAAAATATTATAGTATCATATTAGCTATTTAAAATATGGAGAATATATTATGAAAGTATTATTATTAAAAGATGTAAAAGGTACTGGTAAAGCTGGTGAAGTAAAAGAAGTTTCTGATGGTTATGGGAAAAATTTTTTAATTGGAAAAGGTTTAGCATTACTTGCAACAAATGAAGTTTTAAATAAACACAAAGCTCAAATGAGAAGAGAGGCTCAAAAAGAAGCAGAAGAAATAGAAACTGCAAAAGAGACTGCAAAAATACTTGATTCTCAAAAATTTACAATAAAACATAAAATTGGAGCTAATGGACACTTGATTGGTTCTGTTACAAATAAAGAGATTGCTGAAATATTAAAAGAGCAAGCAGATATTGATTTAGATAAAAAAAATATAACATTAAATTCAAAAGTAAAAACAGAAGGTATCTTTGAAGCAGATTGTAAACTAGGTCATGGAATCCATGGAACAGTTAAATTTGATGTAATTGCTGAGTAAAATATGTTTGATGCTACTACGATATTAGCCTATAAGGCAAAAGATAAAGCAGTTATTGGTGGAGATGGTCAAGTTACTTTTGGAAATACAGTTTTAAAAGGTAATGCTACTAAAATTAGAACACTTTATAAGGATAAAATTTTAGCTGGTTTTGCTGGAAGTACTGCAGATGCATTTAATCTTTTTGATATGTTTGAAACACATTTAGAAAATACAAAAGGTGATTTATTAAAAGCTGTAATTGCATTTTCAAAAGAGTGGAGAAAAGATAAAGTTCTAAGACGACTTGAAGCTATGATGATAGTTTTAAATAAAGAACATATATTTATATTATCAGGTACTGGTGATGTTGTTGAACCAGAAGATGGAATGATAGCCTCTATTGGAAGTGGTGGGAACTTTGCTATTTCTGCTGCAAGGGCACTTCAAAAGCACTCAAATTTAGACCCTGAAGATTTAGTGAAAGAATCACTAATGATTGCAGGAGAACTTTGTATTTATACAAATCAAAATATAAAATTATTAAAAATAGAGGATTAATACACATGAATATGACTCCTAAAGAGATTGTAAAATTTCTAGATGATTATGTAATTGGTCAAAATGATGCTAAAAAAACAATAGCATTGGCACTAAGAAACAGATATAGAAGAATGCAATTAGAACCAGATATTCAAGAAGAGATTATGCCAAAAAATATTCTTATGATAGGAAGTACTGGTGTTGGGAAAACTGAGATTGCAAGAAGATTAGCAAAAATGATGAGTCTTCCTTTTGTAAAAGTAGAAGCTAGTAAATACACTGAAGTTGGTTTTGTAGGTCGAGATGTTGAATCTATGATTAGAGATTTAGTTTTTGCATCAATGGACTTAGTAACAAAAGAGTATGAAGAAAAAATTCAAGATGGCATAGACCAAGAAGTAAATAAACAAATAATTGAAAAACTTGTTCCTCATTTACCTGAAGGTGCTAGTGAGAGTTCAAAAGAGTCTTTTATTAAAACTTTTAACAAAATGGAAGAAAAACTTTTAAAAGGTGAATTAGAAGATAAAGTAATTGAAATAGAGCTTCCTAAAAAAGCTCATGTTGAAGTTATAGATTCATCATTTCCTATTGATATGACTTCTATGCAAGAGAGTTTAAATAATATGTTAGGTTCTCTAAATAAAGATAAAATAAAAAAAGAAGTAAAAATAAAAGATGCAAGAAAACTTTTAAGAAGTGGAGCTAGTGAAAAATTAATAGATCAAGAATCTATTAAACACGAAGCCATAAGAAGAGTTGAGAATGGTGGAATTATTTTTATTGATGAAATAGATAAAATTGCATCTGGAAAAAGTAATCAAAATCAAGACCCAAGTAAAGAAGGTGTGCAAAGAGACTTACTTCCAATAGTTGAAGGAAGTAATGTTCAAACTAAATTTGGACAAGTAAAAACTGATCATATTTTATTTATTGCAGCTGGGGCATTTCATGTTAGCAAGCCAAGTGATTTATTACCAGAACTACAAGGGAGATTTCCTTTAAGAGTTGAGTTAAATGCACTTGATGAAGAGGCTTTATATAAAATATTGACAAATACTAAGAATTCATTATTAAAACAATACAAAGCTTTATTAGAAGTAGAAGGTGTAACTTTAGAGTTTGATGATGAAGCAATTCATTCATTTGCACACCTTTCAGTTCAAGCAAATCAAAAAGCTGAAGATATTGGTGCAAGAAGATTGCATACAGTTATTGAGAAAGTTTTAGAAGATATAAGTTTTGATGCTGATGAAAAAAGTGGAGAAACTATTATCATTACTAAAAAATTAGTAGAAGATAAATTGTCAGATATTGTTAAAGATGAAGATACTGCAAGATATATATTGTAGTTTTTATTTTTTTTTGGCTAAAATAAGGTAAATAAGTAATTTAAAAGGCGGACCCATGAAAATAGTAACATTTTGCAATATTGATGAGAAACTATTGGACTCTAGTTTTACTGTAGAGGGATATGAAGAAACATCAGGTGAAGCGGATATTGCAATTATAGATATTAATTCAATATTTGATTTTGAAGAAAACAAAGCAGCCTCTTGTAAAGCTAAATATGTTTCTATTGCAATTCTTGATGATCAAGATGATTATGATGCATTTAAAAACTTTGGTATTGATGCTTGGATTAAACATGAGGATTTATCTAAAATAAATGAATTAATTGCAGTTTTAAAGAAAAGGTTTTTGTCATAATTATAGATACACATTGTCACTTAGATAACAATCAATTTTATGAAGATGTAGATTCGGTAATCCAAACTGCAATTGAAAATGGTATTAAGGGATTTTTAATCCCTGGTGCTGATTTTAAAGATTTACCACAATCTATAAAATTGGCTGAAAAATACAAAGAAGTCTATTTTGCAGTTGGGATTCACCCTTATGATGCTCTATCATATGATGAAAATATCATGAAAGAGTACATTAATCATCCAAAATGTATTGCTGTTGGAGAGTGCGGTTTAGATTACTTTAGGCTACCTGAAGATGAGGAAGAAAAACTTCAAGAAAAAAAGTTGCAAAAAGAAGTTTTTATTTCACAAATTGAGTTTGCAAAAAAAGTGAAAAAACCTCTTATTGTGCATGTTCGAGAAGCTTCTGATGATTCTAAAACTATTTTAGAAAAATATGGAGCAAAAGAAGTTGGTGGAGTTTTACATTGTTATAATGCAAGTGAACATTTACTCTCTTTGAGTGAACATGGTTTTTATTTTGGAATTGGTGGAGTCTTAACTTTTAAAAATGCAAAAAAATTAGTGGAAGTTCTACCAAAAATCCCTTTAGAAAAACTATTAATTGAAACAGATGCTCCATATTTGACTCCTCATCCTCATAGGGGAAAAAGAAATGAGCCATTTTATACAAAATTTGTATCTCAAAAGATAGCAGAACTCTTGAATATTAGCGATGAAGAAGTTCAAAATTTGACTACAAATAACGCAAAAAAACTATTTAAAGAGTTTTCTAGCATAATTTAGATAAAATCTCAACTATTTACATAAATAGGATTGATAATTGTTTAAAATTTTTCTAATAATCATAACTCTTTTTTTGAGTGCAAACGCATCGCTAATAGGAAGTAACTTCTCCCAACGGGATTTACAGATCTTAAAAGAGCTAGATATTGACCCAGCTTACATCACAGATTATAAACTACAAAAGACTTATAATAGATATTTACAAAATATTCAAGATAAATATGTAAAAAGATTTAATAGAGCTTCATTATTTGTTCCAAAAGTAAAAGACATACTAAGAGAAGAGGGCTTACCTGAGACTTTTTTATATCTTGCTATGGCAGAATCAAGTTTTACCTTAGATGCTAAATCAAGAGCCAGAGCTACAGGTATGTGGCAATTTATGCCAGCAACTGGTAGAAATCTTGGACTAAAAAATGATATTTATGTTGATGAAAGAATGGATATTGTTAAATCTACATATGCAGCAGCTAAATATTTAAAGTACTTGCATGGAGAGTTTGGTAAATGGTATCTTGCTGCAGTTGCTTATAATTGTGGGCAAGGAAGAGTTATTGAAGCAATTACAAGAGCAACTCTTGATTTATATGAAGATGAAAATGGCAAAAAAAATGATAAATCAAAAGAGATAAAAGAGTATAGACATACTATTACTTTATATCAACAAAAAAGAGTTAGATTTAGTCAATTAAATAAAATCTATAAAGAAGTCCTAAAATGGGATGTAAAACCAGATATTTATGAACTTTTAATGGAACAAAAAGATGTTAGAAGACAATATCTACCTGAAGAGAGTAGAAATTATATAAGAAAAATAATCTCGCTTGCCATGATGAATAATCAAAGCTTTGTAACTGAAAATGATCATTCTCATATCAGAAACATAGGTGTAACTTCGCCAATTGCAACTGTTAGAGTAAAAGGTGGATTGCATTTAAAAAATATTGCAAAAGCTATTGGAATGGATTATAGAGATTTAAAAATGCTAAATAAACAACTTATTAGAAATATTATTCCTACTTACAAAAAAGATTATCAAATATATATTCCATATAGTAGATTATCTATATTTAATCAAAACAAAATGAATATAGAACCAACAAAATATCAAATTCATATTGTAAAAAGCGGGGATAACCTTTATGATATAGGTAAGAAGTATGGAATCTCTTATAAAGTTATTAAAAGTTTTAATAAACTTAAAAGTAATAGATTAGCATTAAAACAAAAATTGGTTATTCCATTTGTAGAAGGAACGGAATTAAAAACAAAAGATTATTATGTTAAAAATGGAGATACTTTATTATCAATAGCAAAAATGTTTAGAGTAGAAATTAGTAAATTAATGGCAGATAATAATTTAAAAAATAGTCTTATAAAAAGAGGAGATAAACTTGTTATTACATATAGATAATTTATTTAAATTAATTTTTACATTTTTAATTATGATTCTTTTTACTGGTTGTTTTTCATCTTCTTCTTATAATTATGGTAATTTTAATGTATTTAAAAAAGATAGAAGTAGCATAAAAGTTCCTGAACAAAAAATGAAAAACTCAGAAGCAATGCATAGAGCTACAATGAGACCTTATCAAGTATTTGGTAAGTGGTATTATCCAACTGTTGCAAAAGTAGGGGATGTTCAAACTGGTATTTCTTCATGGTATGGACCAAACTTCCATGCAAAACCTACTTCAAATGGTGAAATTTATAATATGTATAATGCAACAGCTGCACATAAAACTTTACCTATGAATACAATGTTAAAAGTTGAAAATTTAGAAAATGGAAAATCAACTATTGTAAGAGTAAATGATAGAGGACCTTTTGTTGGTACTAGAATAATTGATTTATCTAATAAAGCTGCTCGTGATATTGATATGGTTGCAAAAGGAACTGCAAAAGTTAAAATTACTGTTATAGGTTTTCATGGTAAGATTGCTGAAACTAAAGCAGAAAAAGAAGAAGTTGCAAGTGTAGGTAAATATTACTTACAAGTTGGAGCTTTTAGTAAGTATGCAGGGGCTAAAATCACTCAACATAAATTTAAAATAATGTTAAATGATGAATATGATGTTATAATTAAAAAAGGTATTTTTAACAATAAAGAGATAAATCGAGTTTGGATTAGTGGCTTTAGATCAGAAGAAGAAGTTAAAGACTTCAAAGAGAAAAATTCTCTACCAGGCATGATAATCGCAGAGTAATAGGAAATAATATGGCTGAATTTAATAGAAAAACAAAAGAGACAGATATATATTGTAAAGTTGATATTAATGGATGTGGAAAATCAAGTATAAATACAGGTGTTGGTTTTTTTGACCACATGTTAGAGGCTCTTTCAAAACACAGTGGAGTAGATATAGAATTAACTTGTAAGGGTGATTTACACATTGATGCTCACCATACGGTTGAAGATTGTGGAATAGTATTAGGAAAAGCATTAAAAGATGAAATTTTCCCAATTAAAGCAGTTGAAAGATATGGAAATGCAACTGTAGTTATGGATGAAGCGTCAACTACTTGTGCTTTAGATTTATCAAATAGACCATATTTAGTATATGAGGTAAATGTTAGTGGAAAAGTAGGGGATTTTGATGTTGAACTTGCTGAAGAATTTTTCCATGCACTTGTTATGAATGCTGGATTAACTACTCACATTATAAATGAAAGAGGAAGAAATAAACATCATATTTTAGAAGCATCATTTAAAGCCTTTGCAGTAGCTTTAAGAAGAGCCTTAGTCAAAAATGAGAGATTGGGAATCCCAAGTACTAAAGGGATTTTATGATTAAGTTAATTGTTCTTGATGTTGATGGCACATTAACTGATGGAAAAATTATTTATACAAATAATGGCGATGAAATAAAATCTTTTGATGTGGCTGATGGTTTAGCAATTGCAGTTTGGACAAAAAAATTTGGAAAAAAAGCAGCTATTATAACTGGAAGAAAATCTTCTTTAGTAGAAAAAAGAGCAAAAGATTTAAATATAGAACATCTTCATCAAGGTGTACACAATAAAGATGAAGTTTTAGAAGAAATTTTAAAAGCTGAGGGAATCACTTGGAGTGAAGTTGCTGCTATTGGTGATGATTTAAATGATTATAAAATGCTCAAAAAAGTAGGACTATCTTTTACTCCACAAAATGGTTCAAAATATATAAAAGAGATAGTTAATGTAGTTTGTGAAAACAAAGGTGGAGAAGGCGCTGTTAGAGAGATGATGGAGTACATCTTCAAAGAAGATAGCTTAGAAGAGGAATTTTTAAACTTATGGCGATAAAATATTTTACTTATATTTTGTTAATATGCTCTTTTATAGCAACTGTAATTGCAATTACACCTAGAGAAAAAGATAAAAACAAAGAAGAACAGCCTCAAATTGTTTTTGAGAATTCTACTTTATACACTTTTAATGAAGACAATTTAGAAAGAATTGTAAATTCAACAAGAGCCATGAAATACAAAACAAAAGATGTTATGTATGATGGAAAGATTATATTAAGAAGAGTTGATAATGGAACAGATTATATTCAATCTGATATTATTATTAAAAGACTTGAACAATATAAATTTTTAAACGATGTAAAATATAATAGAGAGAATAATATACTTTTAAATACAGATGAGATGTTTTATGATGGAATCAAGAAAATAGCTACAAATACAATAGCATTTGATGGTATATATAATAATAGTACTATAAAGGGAAAAGCTTTATATTATGATACAAATAAACAAATTTTTAAAGCAAAAGATACACACTTTGAAGTTTTATTAAATAGTAACAAGGGTAATAAATGAGAATTTTTTTAGTTTTGGGTTTTTTAGTTAGTTTTTTATTTTCAGAAAAATTAATAATAGACGCAAAAAATTTTGAAGCATATGACGAAAAAGGCTTATCTATTTTTACAGGTGATGTAAAAATGGTAAAATCAAGTGATGAATTAGAATCTGATAGATTAGAAGTATATTTAAGTGAAAAAAAACCTAATACAAAAAGAGAACCTTTAAAATATATTGCAACTGGTAATGTTAAATTTAAAGTTAAAACAGCAGGTAAGTCTTATGAAGGTAAAGGTGATAAAGTTGTTTATGAACCTAAAAAACTAAAATATGTAATTACTGGAAATGGATTTTTAAAAGAAGTAACAGAAGATAAAAGACTTTTTGGAGATAAAATTGTAATTAATCAAATTACAGGTGAAGCAAAAGTTACAGGAAGCGAAAATAAACCAGTTAGATTTATAATTGATTTAGGGGATACAAGCAATAAGAAAAAAGAAAGTAAACAAGTTACTCCTACTGTGGAAAAAACAAATAAAGTTGAGGCAAAATAATGAGAATAGTAGATGCCTCATTTATGCAATCAGCTCAAAGTATAAGTGACTCACCAGGTCCAGATGTAGCTGAAATAGCATTTTTAGGACGAAGTAATGTGGGTAAGAGTTCTTTATTAAATACTCTTACAAATAGAAAAGGTCTAGCAAAATCATCTTCTACTCCTGGAAAGACTCAGCTTATTAATTATTTTAATATAAAGTTTAAAACAGATGAAGAAAATGGTATGCCACCTGATTTATTTGCTAGATTTGTGGATTTACCTGGATTTGGATATGCCAAAGTATCTAAGACTTTAAAAGCAGAGTGGAATAGAAATCTAACAAATTATTTGGAACAAAGACCAAATCTACAGATGTTTATACATCTAATAGATGCTAGGCATCCAGAGCTTGCAATAGATAAAAATGTTGATGAATTTTTAGAAAAAATAAAAAGAGGCGATCAACTTATCGTTCATGCTTTTACAAAAACAGATAAGCTAAAACAAAATGATTTAGCAAAATTAAGAAGAGAGTACCCAGAGGGTATTTTTATATCAAATCTTAAAAAAAGAGGTATAAGTGACCTCCAAAATAAAATAACAGGATATTTATTTGGAAATTAGATTTTATAAACCAACAACAAAAGATATTATTCCTATGCAAAGCCTTGTAAAAGGTGAAGTAGAGAAGGGTACTATCTTACTTAGAACAGAAGATGAGATGGCTAATACAATACGGTCATACACTGTTGTTGAAGTTGATGGAAAACTAGCTGGTTTTGTAGCAACTCATATTCACTCAATAAGACTAGCAGAAGTGCGAAGTTTAATAGTATCAAAAGAGTTTAGAGGATTAAAACTAGGAAAACAACTAGTTGATGCCTGTATAAAAGAGGCAAAATTTTATGGACTAGAACAGCTTCTATCTTTGACTTATGAAGCAGGTTTTTTTGAAAGCTGTGGCTTTAGAGCTATAGAGAAAGATCAAATACCCGAACATAAAATTTGGGCTGATTGTATACGATGTAAACATTTCCCAGTTTGTGATGAAGTGGCGATGGTCTTTGACCTTTAGCCACTTTATGGCCGAGTACCTTCTATAGCTTTAAATAAACCACTTCCTTTTATTACACCATCTTCAAAGTCAAATTTTCCACCTATTGCTTTAATCTCTCCACTTCCATAAAATGAACCATTTACATTTCCCGTTATACTGTTAGAATTATGAGTTAAATCAGATGAAGAGAAACCTGATGAGTTTACGATTCCATTATTTCCAATAGCTATATTATAAGTAATAGTTTGTTGGGAATTATTAGTATATATTAAGTTCATACTTCCTGTAAAAGAGCTACTTCCTCCACCAAAATCAAATGCAAAATCTACTTTACTAGTTGAGTTTATCTCATATTCATGTGTACTTGTCCCATCATATATATCACCATGAATAACATTTCCATAAAAATTTACTGTATCATTTACCCCTTTAATTAAATTATCTACAATACTTTTTGCAGTTTTTGTTCCTGCAATCCATCCTCCTGTATAAGTTACACCTTCAACTGTTCCTTCCCATTCTCCCCATGATAAGTATGCATCATTATTTTGATCAGTTAATGAATCAATGCTAGTATCTTCTTTTAGTGTAGAATTATATATTTTTTTATTATCAATATTTATTTGAGAAGAACTACCTATTTGAGGTTTAGGTTCATTTTCAGTTGGTTCTATGTTTGGATCAAAGTCTTTTATTCCCATTTCTCCATTTTTAAAAGATTTAAAAGTAGAACCATCCTTAATTATTGTATTTACATATCCTAGAGTACTAAAATTAGATAAAGTAGAATGCTCTTTTTTAATAGTAGTAGTTGTTGTTGTAGGAATGTCCGGTTTAGGAGGATCACTAGGTGGAGTACTACTTATAACAGGAGGAGCTTCCGGTGGAGTATCATCATTTTGAGGTGGAGTATTATCATTATTACCACCACCAGTTTGTTGTTCTAAATTATCTAAAGTGTCTTGTTTCAAAGGCTCAGGAGGAGTTGGAGCCTCACCTTGTGGAGTTCTAGTTAACTCTTGTTTTGCCACATCTACAGTCACTCCATTTGCAGTTACACTAATAGCTCCATCAGTACAAATAATGATTTG
>TARA_R110002033_G_scaffold43476_3_pt1 | contig 54153 bp, 41 predicted proteins | sample TARA_R110002033 | Tara Oceans TARA_R110002033 (sample SAMEA4397051) | marine metagenome | biome: Polar Biome; feature: [SRF] surface water layer (ENVO:00010504); material: water (ENVO:00002006), including particulate matter (ENVO:01000060) such as... | depth 5 m
CGCGGCGGCCTCTGCAAAGTTAGCCTGCTTAATTGACTCTGGCTCTAAACAATCTGTGCCCATACAGCGAACTGGCCCCTCACAGTTGTATTGAGTTTCCATTCGTGCATTTTGCACTTCGACGCTTTGTCCGCAGTCATACACCAAACTTTGGATATAGCAGAAGCCTTCATGACCAGCCCCGCCTTCAGTGCATTTGGTTCTGACGTACTGGCAGGCCGGGTTTTGCTCCAGCGCGGAACACGTATTGGTGGTCGTGTTTTGTCCGTTATTGACGATGGTTTGTGTATTACCATTGGCATCTACCCAGCTATCTGAGCTGCCCATGTTGAACTCTGGATGAGCAGTCGAAGCATTGTAGGTCGCTTTTGCCCTCCAGCATGAGAGCCCCAGTCCATCAGAGCTGCCACGACTGGTTAAATGAGCAGGAGACGAAACAACCGTCGGATAAAGGCTTCCAAGATTGGCCAACTCGCCACTACCAAGTGTTAACCCGTCGATTCGTTTTATGCCCGTATCCAAACACTGCCACTGCACCGCAGTGAACTGATCCGTTTGCATCAAGCATTGGTCTATGCCCGGATCACTTGATTGATGAACAACGTCTTGCTCTAAGTATTTGCCAGAGAAGGTCAAGGAAGCACTCAGTTTCGCAGGAGCCAAACACTTCTGAACTTCTCGGCTGCAAGTATCGAAATCGACTTTGTTCCAGCCGGACTCACATCTGGAACGCGTGACTTCCTGGGGTTTATGCCACGAAATATTCGACCCATTAACGACCTTGCACAATGAGCCAACCAAGGTTCCTTTTAGACAGGTCATTTCAGGGTATTTAATGGACGGTTTCGTCTCTGTTACCGTCTCCTTGTTGCCCGTCAATGAGAGTGTCGTTTTCCAGCCATTTGCCTTGGACGGCGACTCGGTGATTTTTATCTCAGTATTTTGATTATCAAACACTCTCAGCGTCGCGTTTCCAGTTTGCATAGTGCTGCTGTGCTGTGGAACAAAGCTGAGCGTTTCAGAGCTAAAGCAACCGCGCTCAATGGACCAGCTTTGTTGATGGGTTTCAGCGGATACACGTCGTTCTAACTGACACTCAGTAAGCGTGCTGATCTTCTCGCACACCTGGTAATCCGGTACATGCTTGGTTTCAGTAAATGGCGTAATCGTCTGAGTAGGCTCACAGGCCTCAAAACTACTCGGCATAAGATTGGATACCACGCACTTTGGATCGTTGGTTTGCAATCCACAGTCAAAGGTATCGGTAAAACGAATGCATTCACCTCTATCATTGGTTTCGGCACATTCTGACGACATGAAGCCACAGGAAGGGTTCGCTTCAAGCACTTGGCAGGCCTGATTTTCAATCCCCTTATAGCTTTCATCATCCACACTGACTTGTACACGCCGACACAAAGGCGATATGCCAGCCACTGGGCTTGGGGCAAAGTAGGATTCACAAACTGAAACACCATTGACCACCGTACATCCGTTGGTTGAAGACGGCTGATCCGTACATTGAATGCTGTAGTCTGAAAACTTCGTCGGGATATCCGCTGCTTGTTCGATACAGGACTGTGGTGACCAACTATCATTCATCACCACCTTGGTTGGATCAAAGCGCACCTTGATGCGTGCATAGCCCTCACCACTACCCGTTACCGATACGCGAATTTTGACTGGCACTTCTAAACCGGGCTCTACCGCTTTTAGCTTGGCGGTGAGGTCAGTATTAGGATTGCGTTCCCAACTGGTACTAAGCTCGCAGCGACCTGCCGTTTCTGGTGGAAAGTTATTGTTCGGCCCAGACCAGACTTTCTGATCGCCAAGCCACACTTGCATGTAGTCATCCCATTTTGCGTACTCAAGAACGGCTGAGGTAATCGCTTCGGGGTTGACGACTTTGAGTGTGATGGCCTGTTCGAACACTTTACAACGACCACTCCAGTAGTTGTCGCCAATTCGTCCTATCCAAACTTCAAGACACCCTTCACCACAAGAGCGAAGGTTCATCGGCCCTGAAACATGCTCAATGATACCTGCCGTGTAATCGTGAGTGATAGTGCAGCTGTTAACCGCTGTATTGAGCCTGTCACATTGCTGGTAGTTTGGGCTGCCTTCACCTTGAGACTCACAGCCTGGGAAGCTTTGCGTTAATAGATTTGGGTCAGTTTGAACCGCATCGGTTAATGCCCAAAGCGGATCATTGACCATATCTGGCCGCGACCTGTCTTTTATTTGCTGGAGCGAACGAAACGCCTCACCCGTAGCGCCACTTTCGGATGCCATGCTCTCTTGGCGCTGCGTCCCCAATTGATTCATGCTGGCATCAGAGCCATAAACGCCCGTTAAGACATCCAATGAGCCCTGATCCATACCAGGGAAAAGCTCTTGCAAGTTAATCGTCTCATTACCACTGCCATTCGGCACCGACAATGTATTGCCATTGAGTGCGGGCATCGTCCAGTTTTGCAGCAATTGCTTACCTTCCTGTTGTCCGCTTAGACCGGATTGGCGCTGCACATCAGCGGCCACACCATGTAGGGGCAAGCACGCCATAGTGATTGATAAAACACCCGCTAAAACTCGGGTAAAAAATGTTGGTTTCATAGTTAACCTCCCGAGTTACAGCAGTCTTGCCAGCGCCACAAAATATAGAGCGCATCTTCACCGGCACCTGGGATTGTTCGCCACTCTCCCCATTTCATGGTGCTTTCACCGATGACATGCGCACTTTCAGTTTCTGGTACAGGGAAGAACATACTCATCTTGTATTGGGATTTCGGCAGCATGGGTTCGATAACAGGTCGGCATAGCGCACTGTTCCCCATTGTTCGCCTTGCAAGACCACGCCTGTGTTGAGCCGCGATTGCTCGCGCCGCTAAATGGCTGGTGTTTTCTGCTAATGAGCCAAAGGCTAAGGTGTGGCCAGATAACGGGTAGAGATGGCCCCAACTGCCAGCACACCAAAACAACTGGTCGATGGGTTTACCAAGCGTTGATGAAGCAGCGTCAGCGGTACACGCCGAAATAGCCAATGGATTAGCAACAGCAGCCGCTTCAGGCTGAGTAAAAAAGGCCAGTTCATCGTTCAGCCACGTTGGGTCCAATTCCGACAAATACATCAAGTCAAAATCCATGTAACCATCGGCATTGCAATTGCCATCCATGAACAAATCGAGCATGACCAAAAGCGGAAAGGCGTAATAATGGTAATGGTAGAAAGCAAGATCACCGGTATCGTATTCACCTTCACCATGACCACCTTGCAATCGCCTATCACCTAACGGTAAACGAATCCCTCCCAGTGAAGGCGAACAACCTGGCGTTCTGACCAGTTCAATCAAACGCGCTGGCTCCCACATGCTGGTAACAATACCTGGCCTTGGCACACCTAAGTTGTCTTCACATAAGCAAAATGACTTGTTTGATGCGCCGCTTGGGACACTGCCAGAGCCAAGAGGAAGACCGGCAACCCGGATAGGAAAAATGCATGACCAGCAAACATCCGTCAGCAACTTACCCGACAATAACCCCGCGTCTGGGCAGGTCAATTCGGCTTTTGCAGGAATAGAGGCGCTTAGGACAAACATGACAACGAGAGTCCGCAACAGACGATACGTATTATTGAGCTTTTTCATGAACAAGCTCCTTTGCTGGAATTTCTTCTATTTCAAACGCGAGTCCCTTTGCTTGAACAAACGATGGGGTGACTTGCAGATCAAAGCGCTGCTTTAGCGAGACATTGAGAAGGTAAACAGGACTGTCCAATGTCTTTTCGAGCGCATTGAGGCGATTCCAGCCTTGGGCACGGTCGAGCTGCGTAGTGATAAGCGTAATGCGGCGCAGTGTCCTATCTTGCGTCTCAAGCCAATGCGCTACTGCGTCCACTTCTTCAGCGTTCGACGCATTAAACACCACGAGCTGCTGAGTAAATGGCAAGGCTTTGAGCGGGTTAATACGCGTTCCTGCTGGGATCAATGTTCGGCCATTGGCATCCAATAGTGGCCGCTGCATGACGATGGTTGGATCAACCGTTCTTATCCGATACTGCGTGGCTTTGGCTAAGTCAGTAAATGTTTGGCGAGACCAGAAGCGCTCAATGGCTTTTTTCTTTAACGCGCCCAGGTCAAGCGACTGTAAACGCTGCATCGCCACTTGCATTAAATCCGGTTCTAAAATGGAATGAATAGGACCGCGTTGACCCAATGAACCGGTATTGCCTGTTTCAATTTGACGCTGCAACCAGTCCTTGCTGTAAACCCCTAGTGCACTTGCAGTCACCTTGTCATCTTCTATGCGGAAAATGGCAGGCACGCTAGTCACCCGCCAGTGCACAAAGGCTTTCGGATCGATTCGAACCTGAGGAACAGGATCAAGTCCCACCATCAGCGTATGCCAATCACGGATAGCCGCCCCCAAGGTCTTTCCTTCAGGAATTCCCCGAAACAACACAATAGCGCCGGTTGCACTGGCCTCTTTAAATAGCTGCTTCAGTGAGGAATCCCCCAGTGAAGACGACGCAAAAATCAACCATTCATCGTTGTGTTTGAGCGACGCAGGTTGTTCAATCGGTGAAAAAGGCTCGATAAATTCAGATGAACCATCCACAGCACTTTGTAAAATGCTGCGGCTCATTTCAACGATCTTTTTGTCCTCGTCAGACAACGGATAAGGCTCTTGTGCCCAGGACACTTGAACCCAAGCCAATGGAGCAACCAACAAAAATAAGAGGCATAGTCTTCTCATCATCCACCTCCTACCAAAGCGGCCAAGCGCGACCAACAATCTGCTCGCGCTTAACGGCATTCCAATAGCGGGAGTCAAAACTCGTTGCAGCCTCACCGGAAAACCAATATTCGTTTTCTTGCAGCGTCAATGAGCGGCTAAATTCTGTTTCAGCCACACCAAGACGCTGGGCTAGTGCCATGCCGGTTGAGACTTCAGCACCGTTCACCAGCACATGCTCAGGCGTCACATTGACTTCATCCCCAGGCATCCCTGTTAGGCGTTTCAGCATCCGAGTACCGTCGTTATATAACGGAGCGAGTCCTTTTGAGTGGAAGGCATACAAACCATCCTTAACGGGCTCTTTATTCCATTGGTCAATCAGATACACCGTGGTATCAGGCAGGCAGCGCTCTTGCTGGGTATCAATACCTATTCGGTAGCGCATCATGGCGTAGGTGCCTACCAAGGCCATGATTAACGCAAGAACAGTCAACCGGATGAGGTATGGCCGCCAAGGCATTCTTTTACGGAGTATCTGCATGAGACACCTCCTTTGAGCCTACTGGCACAAATATGGAATCATCAGCACCCACCACCGCTTGGGCATCCAGCACGATAAAACCGGCTGCTTTTAGCTTTTCAATTTGCTGATTGGTCTGAAGCAACCTGGATTCGATGTCTTGTTCACTGGCATTGGGGCCCAGTGACAACACCGCCTCCCCAAAATCCACGACTGCAATGGGCGAACTTAACGCCAACTGGCTGTGGATGGGTTCGAGTGTTTTCATTAAGAGCCAGCTGGTCATTAAACCGCTACCAGCAATAGACAAAGTAATAGAGGCCATAAATGGCCAAAGCGTGGACTTATTCATAGCCTCGCTCCTTCAACAACTGAGAGATGGCATCAGCAACAGAAAGGCCTTTGCGCGTTAACTGCTTAATCGCGTTTACATCTTCTGCACGGGACGAGTACAACAGCTTGTGAAACGGATCGACGATGAGGCGGCCAATCCCGGTGCCCATTTCGGTAATAAAGAAAATTTCGGAATAGACACCCGTGACGGTATGAACCGTTTTCAGGTATTCATAACCGCCTTCACCTAGTGGCAAGCGGCCTTCTTTTTTGAGTGCGTTGATGGTTTCAGCTTTTTGGCCAAGCAGGTACATATTGGCTGAGTTTTCAGCGATGGCTTTACCTGTAGGGCTGTCATACAAATCGTTGACCGATTGCGTTACCGTTACAGCACTGCCACCATATTTTCGAAATCGGCGGTAACCCGTTTCGATAAACTTACCGACATCACCTTGAGTCAGCAGATCCCAGGCTTCGTCAATGAACACAATCTTGCGACGATCCCGCTCACCTAAGTACATCTCTTGTTGGATTTGGTAGATAAGCTGAAGCAACACTACTTGTTGTAGATGCTTACGCCCCTTGAGCTCTTCTAACTCCAGAACGGTGAAACGGTTTTTGAAGCGAATATTGTTGTGGCCATTAAAGAAGCGGCCATATTCGCCCTGTGTCGTAAACGGATAGAGCTGCTCACCCACGTCTTGCACACGTCGGTCTTCGTGATTTTTTAAAGCCTCTGCCACATCATCAACTAACATGGCACGACCTTTTTTCTCCCACAGTTCACGGGTCTGACGCTTTAGGTTGGCCATCTGAAAATCGGTTAATGACTGAGTAGGTGCGGCCATTGCGGCCAATAACCCAACCAGTACATCCGCTTCTTCGTCATAGTCCTCAACGATTTCAAACGGATTTAAGCAAATGCCACTGTCCCGCCCGAACTGTAAGAACTCACCGTCATAGACTTCACACAGCTTTTCATAAGAGCGGCCAACATCAATCACCCAGCATTGCCCACCTTCTGATAAGTAGGAGGAGATGATTTCGTTCACCAGGAATGACTTGCCAGATCCCGATTGCGCCGCGATGCAACAGTTGTAATTACTGCCCGAGTCATAAAGGGACACACTCATGATCTGGCCATTACGGGAAACAAAGTTAATCACTGGCGTGCCTGTACCTTTCCAATCCGCAAACAAAGGCAACAAAGGGATCACATGCCGTGTCGCCATAGTCTTGAATCGAAACAAGTCGTTCATCGCCTGGCGGTCAGCACCAAATGGCAAGGCATTCAGGAAAATGGGCAAACAGAAGTACTTGTCTTCCATCAGCTCAAATCCGAGTTCTTTGAAATAAGTTCGAGCATTTGAAACAGAGCTGATGGACGCTTCTTCCGTTGGTGAAAACAGCGTCAAAGTCATATTTGCCCGAATAGGACGATCACCTTCTTGCAAAGCTTCAAAAAGAACATCAAACCCCTTTTTCTTGGCTGCAAGCACCGGCACAAACTTGAGCATCGGGCCATAGGCCTGATTGACCGCCCATTGACGCTTCGTCTCTAAACGAGATCGCATCGCCTCAGCTGAAGGAAAGTGAATGGTGACATTTAGCAAAAAGCTGCCGCGCAAACCGCGACTGCCCGTCATCATATCGCCCGCAAAACTTGCGGCATGACCAAACCAGATCCGCTCAGGCAAGCGCTTAAACGATAAGGTTTTAACTCGGTAATCGCCCAGCATCAGACCTTGGCTATCCACTTTGATAGCTCGGTCATAATCCAACACTTGCTCTCGAAGTGGTTTATCTGCCTCACTGCGGATTGGTGATGGATTGCGCCAGGAAGCATCTTTTCCCCAGTTAAGCTGAGCACTTAATGCCGCGAGCCAATTTCGGTCAGTCATCTCAGTGACGCGAAAACCAACCGTTGCCAGCGCTTGCGAGAAAGAAGCCCGAAGCGCGGATGCTCGACTCAACTCACGCTCCGTCGGAATAGGACTTTCCAAAGGCAATTTGCAGGTGACGATCAGTTGAAAGTTGCGAACCTGAGTCTGGGTCGATTCTTCTATCGGTTGAACTGTGCCCCCATCGAGAAAATCCGCACGTTTGCGTATCGACGCCCTGAGTAATGGATCGGATTGACGATGCCGTAAGCCCATCATGCGCTGAAGGTCGGTTTGAATATCAGGCGAGGCGTACAGGCCAAATTGCAGCAAAGTGTCTTTTGGCCAGTCGTTGTTGAGAAGAACATTAACCCTGTCTGCAACAGACTCATCACCACCCGGCAATGGGTCACATAGAAAACCAAAGCCAACACTCTGGTCTTCCATGAAAAACAGTTGCTCATCGTCTGAATAGGCCAATACTGGCAATAGCTCAGAAGCGCGTTGCCCTGAATACAGAGAGGCTTTCATTAACGCCCCTCCAACCAAGCAGAAAGGTCATAAGGACGACCTCGGCTGATGCGACCATCATTGGCGACAATGAAAGGCACACCTTGAATGCCCAGAATTTGAGCCGTCACCAAGGTACGCTGCATTGGTTCTAAGTTGCAGGCATCATCCTGCTCTAGGTTACCAATCCGGCCATTCAGCAATGCATCGGTGGCCGCTTTCTTGTCACGCGCACAGCCAAGCTGGCGAACCTGACGCTCTGAATCTGGACCAAGCACTGGCACAGGGAGAATTTGGAAGGTGTATTCTTTGGTTAACGGCAGGGCTTGTTTCAAAAGCTCATGGCAATGTGGGCACCGAGGGTCAACAAAGACCACCACTTTCTTTTTGCCTTCGCCTAAAGTCAGTGGGTTCAAATCAGCCATTTTTAAGCCAAGGCGACTTAAGTCCAGCGTGTTTCCCGCTTCTCGAATTTCTTCAAGGCTGGTAAGCGGCTTTTTGGACCAGGCATCATAGAGCGTGCCATCAATGACGAACCGGCCACTGTCTGACATAAAAATAATACGGTTATTGCTTTCGACCGCTTTCATACCCGTGACAGGTAAAGAAACCATGCCGTCAATTTTGCCAACGGGCGACACTTCAGACACAGGTTCAGCTTGAACAAAAGGAGACAGCGCAAGCGCCAGAATAAATGGAGATAGTTTTCGCATGAGGAGTCCTCGTTAATGTAAATCGAGGCTCCAGTCTATGCAGTTGTCCTATGTGGACTCGGTTAGATAGATTGAAGAATTGAATACCTTACTAAATAGCTGCTCCGAAGTGTAGATCACCTGCGAAGGTGAACTCAGTGTTGAATGAGCGATCAGATAAGTCTCTAAACCGCACTTTACAGAAGCACTTGGTGGTTTTGAAACCGCCCCCTACAGGTAGATTTCGAGAGGCCTTCTCTCATCAGAAATACAGATCCAAAAGGTATTAACCTTTTGTTCGTGGCACACCCCAGCACAACACTTTGATTTTATCGCGTTGTTTTTGGTGAACAGGAATAATGCGCCACTTACTAACGGTAAATCGGTGTCACTTTCGATAATCGCGGCAAGGCCGTTGATGGACTTTCTAAAATCGACACTTTCACGATACAGATAAATCTCTAGTGAGCTCAGCATGCCTTTCATGATAGCGCACCGATGAGTTCAGCCAGGTTACTTGCTGGCGTGCATTGGGGATTGCGCAGTTCGATATCATTGACGAAGATTGTCATGTTGGCGGTTGCCACTTGGGCCTGATACTGAGTTATCTTTTCAACGACTTCTGCTCTGACAAAACCTTGAGATGCGCCAGTGTTGTTGAGTTGCTGGCGCTTGGCAGAGAACGTTGAGGGATTGAGTTGATTGAGCTTACAAAATATGAGTGTTGATAATGAACTCGATTCAGATTGCTTGATTAGCGTTTGCCATTATTGGTTGGTGCATCGTTTGCCATTTTAAATCTCCTTATGGTTGGAGACTTGATCTTATTCTGCGTGTTAGTTGATTAGAATGCGCGGTTTATGAGGCGCTTACGCTCGATTTGCAAGTTCGTCGAGGAAAGCAGATATTCAGAGTAATAAGGCTCTGTTTTGCCGAAGAAATACGATTTTGCATCTGGCTTATCAACCTCCCTCGGGAAACCTACTAAGCGGATGATGTTATGGCAATCTATCGTTGTCGCTGGCAGGTGAAGTTGCGATTCAAAGAGTTGAAATCCCATACAAACTTGCAGAAATTTATGGCGGCACAGAAAGCGATTGTAGATGGTTTGGAATGGTCAAGTCCGCTCGCTCTGATCATTCGGCGAAGCGTCTTTCTTCAGATCATGCCATCAGTCTAGCTATTCAAGGCCGCCAAAAATGTGGAAATTTGGCTGTTGCCGATCTTGAAAGCATCAGCCAGCACGCATGGTCAGAAATAGCGGAGAGGATAGATTGGGCGACCCGTTATATAACGAAGAACGCCCAAAAAGCCCAACAGTCAAAAGATAAACAAAACATCACGTTAGATGGGATACTGCATGGGCTTAATTCTTAAGGTCCAGTCTATGAATGAATGCCCTGAAAGCGAAATTTAAAGTTGCCTCATTCAGGAGGCAACCGTAAAAGAAAAATACTAATCCCGAGGAGGGAAGCCTGCTTCAATTAGAGCATAGGAGACCTTTTCAACTGATAATGAAGTTTTTACCGTCACCTTACGAGTCGGAGGATCAGTTAAAACTGTAGCCTCTGGGTCTATATCCTTAATTGCTTTGGTTACCGTCCGGGCGCAGCCCCCACATGTCATATTTTCTAAATGAAATTGCATTTATATACCTCCAGTTTGGTTTGAGTACTTCTGATTGTAGGGCTTTCCACTGTTGTAAGGTCAAGGTCTAAACTCATTTCACTTTGATATCTTTTCACTAAAAATTGACTATGCTTTCTGTGTTTTTTCTTAATGACAGATTTCTTACTATAACGTAAAACACCGGCGTAAGTAGTAATCCAAAGAAGGTTACACCAAACATACCGGCAAACACTGCAATACCCATGGCGTGACGCATTTCGGCTCCAGCACAACTAGCTAGTACAAGAGATATCACACCAGCAATAAATACAAGAGAAGTCATCAAAATAGGACGCAAACGTAAGTACGCTGCCTCGAGTACGGCCTCAAGCGGTGATCGTCACTAATTCTCCTGAGTCCTTGCAAAATCAACGAGTAAAATGGCATTTTTTGCGGCCAGCCCGACTAAAACAACGAAGCCAATTTGAGTATAGATGTTATTATCACCGTTTAGATCCATATACCGCCAATTGCAGAAAGGAGTGCCATTGGTGCAATAAGCAGCACTGCAAATGGAAGCGACCAACTGTTGTACTGAGCGGCAAGAATCAAGAATGCAAAGAATACCGCCAATGGGAAAATATACAGTGCGGAATTGCCCGCTAATTTTTCCTGATAGGTCAGATCAGTCCATTCGTACGCCATACCTTCATGTAGATTTTCCTTAACTATTTTCTCAATAGCATCTGTAGCCTGACCAGAAGAATATCCTGATGCAGTAACTCCCGTAATATCAGCGGATGGATAGCCGTTGTATCTCATAACGCGATCAGCGTCTGAAGTTAGTTTGATATTGATCAATACTTATAAAGGGATCATATCACCAGCAGAATTCCTGACTTTCAATAATCCAATATCGTCTGCCTGCATACGGAATGGGGCATCAGCTTGAGTTATTACACGGTAGGTACGGCCAAATCCATTAAAATCATTGACGTAAAGCGATCCCAAATTTACCTGTAATACATTAAAAATGTCGGTCAAAGCTACCCCCTGAGATAGTCCGGATCTGCTCCAGACTGATACCTAATACTTTGCAACTTAGTATAAGCTGCAACCGCTCAACTTGCTCCTGCCTTTATTGCCTTTAGTTGTTGCTATAACGATCAGGAGCAGGTAAAAGACCCTGAGCCTCGTAGAACCCAGAGAGTCCTCGTTAGCTTTGCAAGCTCGCCGGTTTTCATACTCATCTACACACGCATGGAGGCGACTGCCACCATGCGTCATTTCTTGGTACGAATATCCAATACCAGTGCCAGTAGGGAAAAACTAACTATCGACTCGCTTGCGCCACACCACTTGGTGTGCTCTCTGTCCACCCGCCTCCCAGAGCCTTGTAGAGCGCGATAAGGTTGCTCAACCGAGCCAGACGCGTACGCACCAACGTCTGCTGCGCGCTGTACAGCGTACGCTGCGCGTCAAGCAAGGTGAGGTTATCGTCCACACCTTCCCTGAAACGTTGCTCGGCCAGGTCATACATGCCCTGACTAGCAGCAACCAGGAATTGCTCTGAACGAATCTGCTCATCAAGTGTTCGCTTGCCGGCAAGGCCATCAGCCACTTCACTAAAAGCAACTTGAATGGACTTCTCGTAGTTGGCGATCTCGATGCGCTTTTTTACGTGCACCACATCCAGATTGGCGCGCAACGCGCCACCCCGGAAAATAGGCACCGTAATCTGCGGCAAGAAGCTCCAGGCGCGCGAACCCGATTCGAAGAGCCCATCAAGCGATGCGCTTGCCGTCCCCGCAGAACCCGTCAAGCTGATGGTGGGGAAGAAAGCGGCTCGCGCTGCTCCGATACTGGCGTTGGCACCCAGAAGTACCTGCTCGGCCGCGCGCACATCCGGTCGGCGCACGAGCAACTCAGAAGGTAGGCCACTGGGCAGTTCGGTCGGCACGATGCCATCCGGCAGCACTATGGCTTTGTCAAGTTGCTGCGACAGCTCAAGCGTCAGCGGCTGGCCGAGCAGTAGCACTAGCGCGTTTCGGTCTTTGGCCGTTTGACGTGTGTAGTCCGCGAAGTTGGCCTCGGCTGTACGCAGTGCAATTTCCGAGCGGCGCACGTCAAGTTGCGTGGCATTGCCAGCCTCGAACAGTTGGGCAGTAAGTTCATGCGAACGCTTTTGCGTGCCGAGCGTCTCGCCTGTTAACTGCAGTAACTCCTGGTCAGCCCGCAACGTGAGATAGGCGTTAGCAACCTCAGAGATCAAACTCATCTGCGTCGCTATGCGAGTCTCGTCCATAGCCAAGTAGGAAGCCAGCGCTTGGTTGCTGAGGCTGCGGATACGGCCCCAGACGTCCAGTTCCCAGGCAGCGGTCACCCCAGCAACCTCGTAACGACGCACGACGTCGGCAGCGCCGGTGTTGCTGAGATCGGCTGGCAGTCGTTCTGCGGCCCCTCTGCCGGATACCCCCAAGTTCGGGAGCACCTCAGCGCGCTGAATGCGGTACAGTGCCTGCGCCGCCTCAACGTTGAGCGCAGCTTTGCGCATGTCGCGGTTGCTCTCCAGCGCGATACCGATCAATTGTTGCAACAGCGGGTCGCGGAAGAAATCTCGCCAGCCGATATCGGCCGCGTCCGTGGCTGGGGCCTCTGACGTCGCTTTCGCCGGTTCTGCATAGGCCGCGCCCGAAGGATATGCTATATCAATCGGCGCTGGCGGCCGATCGTACTTGGGTGCCATGGAACAACCGGCTAACGCTATCGCGAAAGCTACCGGTGCCAAGCTCTTGGCAGGTTGTGTGAGTGCGAAAGGTTTCTTCATCTCAAAATTCCTCCTGGCCGTTATGCTTGTCGCTCATACCGACGCGGGCTTGACTGGCTTCACGACGCAACGCCAGCTTGCGCACTACGACGTAGAACACCGGCGTGAGCACCAGACCGAATGCCGTCACGCCCAACATGCCGGCGAACACAGCGATACCCATTGCGTGACGCATCTCGGCACCCGCTCCACTCGCGAGCACCAGCGGTATCACGCCAGCGATAAAAGCCAGTGACGTCATCAGAATCGGGCGCAGCCGCAGCCGCGCCGCTTCAAGCACGGCCGCCAACGGATCGACACCTTCACTCTCCTTGGCACGGGCAAACTCCACGATCAGAATTGCATTCTTGGCTGCCAGGCCTACGAGCACCACGAAGCCAATTTGCGTGAAGATATTGTTGTCGCCGCCCGTAAGCCAAACACCGGCGATCGCCGAAAGCAACGCCATGGGCGCGATCAACAGAACAGCGAATGGAAGCGACCAACTGTTGTACTGAGCGGCCAGGAACAAGAATGCCAACAGCACTGCCAACGCAAAAATGTAGATGGAGGTGTTGCCAACCCGCTTTTCTTGGAACGTCAAGTCAGTCCATTCGTAGGTCATGCCGTCCGGCAGCGATTCGCTCACGATCTTCTCGATCGCGGCAGTAGCCTGGCCAGACGAATAGCCCGGTGCTGGTCCGCCGCTGATGTCAGCTGATGGGAACCCGTTGTAGTGCATCACTCGATCGGGACCGGAGCTACGTGTGATCGTCGCGATCGCGCTCAACGGGATCATGTCCCCCGAAGCGTTCCGCACCTTCAGCATGCCAATGTCTTCAGCCTGCATACGGAACTTCGCATCGGCCTGCGTCATCACTCGGTAAGTTCGGCCAAATCGATTGAAGTCATTGACATAAAGCGAGCCCAGATTGATCTGCAGCGTGTCAAAAACTTCGGTCAGCGACACACCTTGCGACTTGGCCTTTACGCGGTCGATGTCCACCTGCAACTGTGGAGCATTGGCCTGGAAGCTGGCCAACATGTTGGCCAGCTCAGGCGCTTGCATGGCTTTGCCCATGATCTGACCTTGGGCCTGTGCAAGTGCGTCTGGCCCCAGGCCCGCACGGTCTTCGATCTGCAACTTGAAGCCGCCCATTGAACCCAGACCAGGCACTGGTGGCGGAGGAAAAATCCCGACGAAGCCGTCCGGTATTTGACTGAATTTGCCCATGAGCCTGCCTTGAATGGCGAACGCCGACAACGACGGGTCCTTTCGTTCGTTGAAGGGCTTGAGCATGGCGAACACCAGCGCGGTGTTGGGCTGATTCACTGGGCCGTTGAAGGAGAAGCCGGGGAATGCCATCACGCTTTCGACGCCAGGCTCGGCAAGCGCGATCTTGCTCATTTCCTTGACAACCGCGTCGGTGCGGTCCAGCGAGGCACCAGTCGGAAGCTGGGCGATGCCCACGAGGTAATACTTGTCCTGTGCGGGCACAAAGCCGGCAGGTACCTTATGAAAGCCCAGCCACGTCAACCCCAGGAAACCGACATAGAGCAGCAGCACCACAGCACTTCCGCGAACTGCGCGGCGCACGCCTCCGACATAAGCATTCGAGGCGCTGTCAAAGAAGCGGTTGAAGCGGCGGAAGAAGCCACCAAACAGGCCGTCGATGAGGCGCGTGACTCGATCGGGCTGGGCCGCGCCATGATGCGGCTTGAGCAGGATGGCGGCCAGCGCGGGCGACAGTGTGAGCGAATTGATCGCCGATAGAATGGTCGAGAACGCGATGGTCAGCGCGAACTGGCGATAGAACTCGCCTTGCAGCCCAGACAGGAACGCCGAGGGAATGAAGACCGCCGCCAGCACCGAGGTGATGGCCAGGATCGGGCCAGTAACCTCGTCCATGGCTTTGAGCGCTGCGTCCTTGGGCGACTCGCCAAGTGCCATGTGGCGCTCCACGTTTTCTACCACGACGATGGCGTCGTCCACAACAATGCCGATTGAGAGTACGAGGCCGAACAATGACAGTGTGTTCAACGAGAAGCCGAACATGTGCATTACGGCGAAGGTGCCGACCAGCGAGACCGGCACGGCGATCAGCGGGATGATCGACGCTCTCCAGGATTGCAGGAACAGCACCACCACGATCACCACCAGCAGAATCGCCTCTAGCAGCGTGACCGCTACAGACTGAAGCGAGGCCCGCACGAAGACCGTAGGATCGTAGGCGATCTTGTACTCGATTCCCTCTGGAAAGCTTGCTTGTAGACGATCCATCGTCGCGCGTACCGCGCTAGACACATCTAGTGCATTGGAGCCAGGCGTCATCAGGATCTGAATGCCAACCGTGTTGCCGCCATCAAGTTGGGCGCGCATGGTGTAGTTCTCCGCACCTAACTCCACACGTGCCACGTCGCGCAAGCGTGTAACTTGACCGTGGGTGCCAGCCTTGATGACGATATCGCCGAATTGCTCTTCGGTGGTGAGACGCCCGAGTGCGTTGACGGTGACCTGAAAGGCAGACGAGGCGTTAGGCTGCTGACCGATAGAGCCGGCCGCAACCTGCACGTTCTGCTCCCGAATGGCGGCGACCACATCGCTAGCGGTCATGCCACGAGACGCTACCTTTTCGGGGTCGAGCCAGACCCGCATCGCGTACTCACCCTCACCACCAAGCAGCACGTTGGCGATGCCTGGCAGGCGTGCCAGTTCGTCACGGACGTTGAGCATCGCGTAGTTGGACACATACAGCGGGTCGTAACGATCCCCTGGCGATAGCATGTTCACAACCATCAGGATGTCGGGCGCGGTCTTCTCAGTCACAACGCCGATGCGTTGGACCTCGGGTGGCAACCGGGGTAGCGCACGCGACACCCGGTTCTGCACCTGGATTTGCGCGATATCGGCGTTGATGTGTTGCTCGAAAGAGATGGTGAGCACCATCTTTCCGTCCGTGGACATCTGGGACTGCATGTACATCATGCCTTCCACGCCGTTGATGGCTTGCTCTAGCGGCGATGCCACGGTGTCGGCAATCACTTGCGGATTGGCGCCGGGATAGCTCGCCGTGACCTGTACCGTTGGGGGGGTAACCTGAGGGTACTCGCTCAGTGGCAACTGGAAGTAGCTGATCGCGCCCGCGATCAGCATCAGCACCGAAAGGACGATTGCGAAGATAGGGCGGTTGATGAAGAAACGGGGGAAATTCATTTGCGAGCCTCCGCTGAGCCAGCTGCGCTGTCAGCCTTGACCTGATCGGCCCCAGCGGCCTTGGCAGACTCCGCAGGGACTGCCGGGGCACTAGCCGCAGTCTTAGTCGCGTAGGGAGCGCCGGCGGCCGGTGCTGCCGGCCCCTGCATGGGCACCATGCGCGGCGTGACAGTCATACCAGGTCGTACGAGGCCTTTGATTATGATTTTTTCGCCACCCTGCAGGCCACCGTTTATAACGCGCAGACCGTCGACTACGGGACCCAGCTCAATCGGACGATACTGAGCTTGGTTGTTTTCACCCACGACCAGAACATAGTTTCGGCCTTGATCGGTGCCAACCGCTTGGTCGTCGATGAGGACGGCCTGCCGAGAGCTTGCGGTGGAGAGCTTGGCCCTCGCAAACAGCCCAGGCGTCAGCCGTCCATCAGGGTTGGGAATGACCGCGCGAGCGCGGATCGTGCCGGTACTTCTATCAATCGCATTGCCGACGAAGTCGAGCACGCCCTTGTACGGAAAGTTTCTGTCAGTGCTCAAGCCTACTTGAACGGGCAACGAAGCATGAGTCCCTGAACCAGGTCTCGAGCGGCTCACCACATTGACGTAGGTTGCTTCATCGATGTCGAAATAGACGTGCACAGGATCGATGGACACGATCGTGGTAAGTAGCGTGGCTGCTCCTGCACCGCCGCCGCTGACCAGGTTGCCCTCGGTCACCAGCACTCGGTCCACGCGCCCGGCAATTGGTGCCGATACCCGCGCGTAGGACAGGTCGAGCTGCGCCGCTGCGACTGTGGCCTTTGCCGCCTGTACCTGCGCCTGACGCGCATTGCGTGCGGAGACTGCATCGTCATAGGTCTTCCGAGACAGGGCGCCAGTGGCAACAAGCCGCTCGGCACGATCAAAGTCGGCCTGAGCCTGACTGGACAGCACCTCAGCCTGCCGCAACTGCGCCGTGGCGGTATCGAGCGCGACTTGGAAAGGCCGTGGGTCAATCTGGAACAACAATTGCCCCTTGCGTACCAGACTTCCCTCGGGCACGCTCACCGCGTCGACGGCCCCCCCCACACGCGAGCGCAACTCGACCACCTTCGGTGCGGCCAAGAAGCCGGTGAACTCAGTTGACGGCGTGATTGTGCGCGTGATGGCCTCAGCCACAGGCACCTGCGGTGCCATCGGTGCGCCAGCTGGTGGTGGTGCTGCTGGTTTACTTTCATCCTTGCCATCTCGGGCAGCCACCGCTATCCCCCCGACGGCCGCGATGACGCTAGCTACCAAAATGATCCTGATTTTTTTATGCATGGAAGTTACCTTTTTTATTACGGGGCTTCGGTCTATCCGAAGCGGTTCGCATATGTTTCTAAAGGCTAGCCCTTACAACGACGTCAAGGTCAAGCCTTTTTCGATGACCATGACGAGCATGGGACTGGACTACAAGCTCTGGAACCTTCCGGCCTCCCGGTGAACGCATGAGATGCAGTTACGTCCGAAAGGGACGCATCTGAGCCCATTATCCACGTCCGATCATCCCATCTATTTAAACTCGTTGTTCTAAAGGCATTCGTTTATCGCCTAACATCGATGTTTTCGGAGATCGATTTACAGATGAAGATATGGAAGGGCTTGGCGCCGCAACAACGGCAGTTCAAGCCCTCTGCAATACCTCAATGGGCATCCTGTACGAACACAGAGCTTTGATGACCTCCGTTCTGGCCATCGGCTGGTTCTTGGGCACCCTTAAAGCGGAGTAGGCGCAGCGCATTGAGCGTGACCAAAGCGGTGGCACCGGTGTCGGCCAGCACAGCAACCCAAAGGCCAGTAATACCCAGCACGCTGGTGACTAGGAACAGGCCCTTGAGGCCAATGGCGAACACTACGTTCTGGTGGATGTTGGCCATCGTCGCGCGGGACAGCGCCACCAGGTGCGCAACGTCCGTGACGCGGCTCTTGAGCAGAGCAGCGTCTGCGGTCTCTAGGGCCACGTCGGTGCCGCCGCCCATGGCGATCCCTACATCGGCGGTCGCCAAGGCCGGCGCGTCGTTGATGCCGTCGCCGACCATCGCCACCTTCGCGTCGCGCTTCAAGTCGTTGACCAGGCGCAACTTGTCTTGCGGAAGCAACTCACTCTCCCACTCGATATCCAGCTTGCCGGCGATGGCCTGCGCAGTTCTCCGATTGTCACCGGTGAGCATGACCGAGCGCACACCCATCGCCTTGAGCTGGGCCACGCCTTCGCGGGCGTCACGGCGAGGTTCGTCACGCAAGGCCAACAGGCCCATGACATTCTTGCTTGCTTCGTCGAACAGAACCACCACCGTCTTGCCACCATCTTCCAGCTTGGCGATTTCCTGCTGGTGCGCGAGGGTCAGCGTGGCCATCTGCCCTGCATGGACGGGCGATCCCACGGCTAGCTTGCTGCCGTTCACGGTAGCGCGAACTGCCTTGCCCGGGATAGCGAATGCTTCGGTGGCTTGTGGAACCTCCACATCGAGGCTCTTGGCGTGGGCAACGATTGCCTTCGCCAACGGGTGATTCGATCCAGACTCGACGGCGGCGGCGAGCGCCAGTACCTGTTGCTGCTTGGATTGCCCGAAAGGCACGACTTCAGTGATGCGCGGCTTGCCCTCTGTCAGCGTGCCAGTCTTATCGAAGGCGACTGTGCGAACACGACCAATGGTTTCCAAGGCGTTGCCACCTTTAATCAGCAAACCACGGCGAGTAGCAACAGCCAGTCCCGAGGCAATGGCCGCCGGCGTTGACAAAACCAAGGCGCACGGGCACGCGATTAGCAGCAAAGCAAGACCACGGTACAGCCAAGTGCCCCAATCACCACCCATGGTAAGCGGGGGAACCACGACGATCAGCGCCGCGATGGCCATCACGGCCGGGGTGTAGTAACGGCTGAACTTTTCGATGAAGCGTGCCGTCGGCGCCTTGGAGGATTGAGCTTGCTCGACGAGCTGGATGATGCGCGAGATGGTGTTGTCCGATGCAGCCTTCTCAACCAGAACTTCAAGCACACCGTCGACGTTGATCGAGCCGGCAAATACGCCGTCGCCACCGGCCTTTTGACGCGGCACGGACTCCCCTGTGATCGGAGATTCATCGAGACTGCTTTCGCCGCGGAAGATCTTGCCGTCAGCGGGCACTCGATCACCCGGGCGCACCAAAACCCGGTCGTTCACGCTCAGGGAGGCAGCGGGCACTTCGCGCTGCTCACCATTGGCGTCGAGCAAGACAGCAGTTTTAGGCACCAGAGAAGCCAGCGCTTTAATGCCGGCGCGGGCGCGGCCAGCGGCCACACTTTCAAGCAGCTCACCGACCGCGAACAGGAACACCACAGCAGCGGCCTCCTCGGCCTCGCCAATCACGAGCGCGCCCAGCGAGGCAACAACCATCAGTGTTTCGATGGAGAACGGCGAGCCAGATATGGCCAGCGCGAAGGCTTTGCGCGCGAACGGGAGTACGCCAGCGATCACGGCAGCGGCGAAGATCCATTCGGCATAGCCGGGGATAAATTGAGCAACTGCATAGGCCGAGCCCATGAGAGCTGCTAGGCCCAGCACATGCTTACCCTTCTTCGTCTGCCACCAGCGTTGAGTGATAGCTGAGGGCACGCGGGCAGGCGCGGCAGGCGAGGATCCATCAAGGCGGCGCACGTCGGAGACGCCGAAACCCAGGCTTTTGATGGTCTTCTCGATGTCGCCAATATGTGTAGGACTTCCAGACGCGAGCGTCAGCTCAAGCGTTTCTGCCGTGAAGTTAATGCGGGCATCTGATACGCCCGCCATGCGAGCAAGAGCCGTTTCAATCTTGCCAACGCAGCTCGCGCAGTCCATGCCTTCCACGTGCATCGAAACGTTGGGTGGGTTACCAGGGGGCTCGCGGCGAGCGTGTGAAGAGTGATCATGTCCACTGCAGGAGCCGTGTTCATGCCCGCCGTTTGCCTTTTGCGTGTGGCCGTGCCCATGATCACCGCCGCAAGCGTGACGATCCTTGTGATCTTCGCTGTGGTCATGTGCATGGACCGATTGGCGCGATAAGGCCGCAATCGAGAGCGACGACACTGGCAGTTCTTCCACGCCGAACCCCAAAGTTTTGATTTTCTTAGCTACATCGCGAGCAGTGAAGCGGCTTTTCAGATTGCGAGTCAACGTCAGCGTTTCGCTAGAAAAATTGACTTGCACGTCCGTCAGCCCATCCATTCGGGAAAGGGCCTTCTCGATTTTGCCGACGCAGCTCGCGCAATCCATGCCCTCCACACGGAAGCTCAGCTGCTCCCTAGCCTTGTCCTGGTACTCCGTTATTTCCCTTGTCATATCTACCTCCAAGTTCTCTGAACACTTTGCAAGTTAGGTTCGCCGCACGCCGCACATACTGCTTAAATACAACAAACACATGAACATACATTCATATATTAATCATTAAAAAAGAAGGCTGTTGTCCTTCTGTTTACGATCGTCTGTGGTTTTGGCGTGCGGCGCACGTGCTTACAGTTTCGACGCATTTTCAAAATGCAGATTGAATTTTAGCACACATATGAAGATATGTTCAATTGTTTAATTAATGGAGTTAGCATGGTTAATTTCTACGCTCACGATGGGAGGGAGTGAAAGCTGGCGTCGGCTGATGAGGCCCAGGGGATTGAGTGCGGTCAGATCCATACAACCGTCACCCAAACATCACGCATGGGCGAAGTCGCGCTTACTCAGGACTGGGATGGCGCATTACAGTTGCTGACGGGCTGGCACCTCTCTTGCGCAATCGCGAAAATGCCCAGCAAAAAGTAGGCTTCTTTGCGTTCGACGCAATTCGCAATCATTCCTCAGAGAAGTGACAGGCCATGTCCTGAAACACTTGACTGATGTGCTCATCCGCGATGCCGTAGAAGATATGTTTCGCCTGACGTTATCCACGCACAAGTCGAGCTCCACGCAGGAGCCGCAGATGATGACTGACCAAGAATTGGGATAGATCGAGCGTTTCTGCGATGTCGCCCACCGCGATTGATCCGCGCATGCACTGCAGCAGGATCTTCAGGCGCGATTGATCTCCTAACAGGAGAAAAGTCTCAGCGAGAACAGCGACGTCACTATGAGAGAGCGCCAAGAACTCTGGGGCCGAACGCTGAGCATTGGTGGCGCAATTCTGAGCATTGTCGCCATTGGCGTGTTTTCGAGAAGTCATGGATTTCTTGTCCCTGAGCTGCCAGCACTACGCTGGCTGCAGCATCAGTGTTGATGACCTGGGACGGAATGGTCGTGCTTATGACCCTTTTCATGGCTGTGACTAGTGTCATGCTCATGTGGGGTGTGCCCTTGCGGCCCACCTGTCGGCTGCAAGCTGCAAAAGTTCTTTTCACCAGGAGAGTTCCATTCGATCCCGACCGTCACATGCTCGATGCCAAATTGCTCTCGAAGCACCACCTCTACGCACTTGACCACGGTGCGCGCTTCCTCAGCCACACTAGGGCGAACGTGCAGCGTGGCCATCGTGCGACCAGAGGTAAGCTGCCATACATGCACATGACTGACGGCCGCCAAGCCAGGCACCGCGCCCATCAGGCCTTGTTCCACCTGCTCCGGAGAAGCGTCCTCGGGCGCACCTTCAAGCAAAATGTGGATCGATTTCGCCAGGAGCTTCCAGGCGCTGCGCAGGATCAGGGCTGCCACCAGCACCGACAGGATGGGGTCAATTGGCGTCCAACCAATTAGATAGATGACCACTGCAGCGACGATGGCACCGACCGAGCCAAGCAGGTCGCCCATCACGTGCAGGATGGCCCCCTTCACGTTGACGTGATCGGTCTCTCCGCGAGTCATGATCCACAACACCAGAACGTTTACCAACAATCCAACCACGGCGACGATCATCATCGGGCCGGCAAGGATGACGGGCGGAGCTTGCAGTCGCTCCCATGCTTCATAGGCGATCCATGCTACGATCACAAAGAGCGTCACAGCGTTCAGGAAGCCAGCGATGACCTCGAACCGAAGGTAGCCAAAGGTGCGCTTGCTGTCAGCCGGTCGGCGCCCGAACCGGAATGCCGCGTATGCCAGAGCCAGCGCTGCTGCATCGGTCAGCATGTGGCCCGCATCGGCCAGAAGGGCCAACGAGCCCGACAGAACGCCGCCGACAGCCTCCACGATCATGAAGCCGAAGATCAGGAAGAAGGACAGCAAGACCTTGCGTTCGTTAGCGACGGTCAATTTTGGAGTGTGGTCATGGTCGTGACCATGTTCATCGTGCGATTGGGACATCAGGGCCTCGCGCAGAAATTAGGTGGTTGACTGTACGTAAAATATAACACATGAATATATGTTTATGTAATGTATTTTTAGCAAATCATACTAAGGACTGCGAAAGATGAGTGGCGGCGATGCGGCTAATTAGTACGCCTATCCTCTTGGCCACGCCCTGTGCAGGTCGTCCACAATCAGGTCGTGATGATGTTGGCCCAGATCCAAGTGCTGACGCAGATAGAGGATGACCCGCCGGAAGGTTCGGATGGTCGTAAGCCAGATCGAACGGGGCGCTGGCTGGCCAAAATCGCAGCGCGAGCACCACGCAGGAAAGCGCCTGAAAACATCTAGGAGATTTCAATCATGGACACGAACTTCGACGTCATCGTCATTGGCGCCGGGCCTGGTGGCGACATCGCAGCGATTCGCGCCGAGTAGTTAGGCATGAATGTCACCTGCGTCGATGCCTGGAAAACCAAGGAAGGCAAGCCAGCCCAAGACGGTACATGCAACAACTGATGTGGTCAAGTAAATCTGTACACAAACAAGAGATATGCTTTAAGCAGCATTTTCAGCTGCTGTTGGGGTCATATAATTATTATAACTATGCCCACGTTTTGTATTGTAGTGCTTCAATATATACTTCAGTACATCTTGCTTTGCTTCATCAACATTATTGTACCCATGCTTAGGCATCCATTCCGTTTTGAAACTTCTAAAAAATCGTTCCATTACCGCATTATCCCAACAATTCCCTCTTCGACTCATACTTTGAGTGATGTTATATTTCCAGAGCATCTGCCGATATTGAAGACTACTGTAATGACAACCCTGGTCTGAGTGAAATACCACGTTTATTGGCCGTCCACGACTTTCAAATGCCATCCTTAATGCGGCACAGGTTAAATCTGTATTCGGGCTATCCGAGCAAGCCCAACCCACTATTTTTCTGGCATATAAATCCATGACCACAGCTAAGTAGAGCCATTGGGTTCCAGACCAAACATAGGTTACATCACCGCACCAAACCTGGTTTATCTTTTCTACATTAAACTGACGCTTTAACAAGTTAGGGGCTATTTTTGAGTCTTCACTGGCGACAGAATAGCGATGTTTTCTGGGCTGGCTACTGACGAGCCCAGCTTCTCTCATTAGGCTCGCCGCTTGATAGCGCCCCACATTTTCACCTGACTGATTTAGCTGGCCAGCTATTGTTCTCGCGCCTGCTGCACCTCGGCTATCACTGTGTATTGAGATGGCCTGTTGGCGTAATCTTGCACGTTCGGGGCTCACTAAACCACGATGTTTAAGGTGATAGTGATAGCTACTACGGGGCACTTCAAATAAACAGCAAAGCTGTTTAACGATGTTCTGCTCTCTTGATAACGATTCAATTAATACTATCGTTTGATGCTGTCTTGCATTAAGAGAGCGGTAGCCTTTTTTAGGATGTCTTTCTCCCATTCAATCTTCTTGATTTTGGCTTCGAGCTCTTGAATGCGCTGTTGTTCTGGGGTGATGGCATTTCCTGATGGAGTAATACCGTCAAATTCTTGCCTGAGCTGAGTCACCCAACGCCTTATTGCTGTCGGACCAACACCTGTGGCCTCACAAGCTTCTTTTGTTGAGTAGCCTTGCTTAATCACGAGATTAGCAGCATCTATTTTAAATTCTGTTGAGTAAGTGGGTTGAGATTTCATTACTTTATACACCGTATTATATTAAGGAGGAGTTTACCTCATATCGGTGTACAGATTCATTAAGCCACAATAAACATCGGGTGCATCCCGTCAAAGGCGCTGCTGCAGTCGTCCAAAAACTTCGACCAAGCCAAGCACCACCTCGGCGCGCTCGGCATCATGTCCACGGGCGAGCTACGCATGGACGTGGCTGTGATGCTGGAGCGCAAGAATCAGGTCGTGAAGTCGAGCAACGAAGGTAAACTCTATCTGTTCCGAAAAAACAAGGTGCAGTTCTTAAACGGTCTGGCGTTTATGACTCGGGCCGCCTTCGGCCTTGAACTGGATGGGCGCCCGTCGTGGTGAACGGCGAATGGCGCACCAGCGTGCTCAGTATCTGGGCCATCGGCGATGTGGTGCGCGGCCTGATACTAGCGCACATGGCAGAGGAAGAAGGTGTCGCTGTGGTCGAGCGCATTGCAGGCCATCGCGGTCATGTCGATTTCAACACGATCCCCAACGTCATCTACACCAGCCCGGAAATCGCCTGGGTAGGTCGCACCGAGCAGCAGCTCAAATACGCGAGCGCTGCATATCGGAGCTGTACATTTCCGTTCATGGCTAACGGTCGCGCGCGTGCCTTGGGGTCTCATCAAGGTGATCGCAAATCCTACGACAGACGAAATCCTCGGCGTACATGTAGTCGGCCCGCAGATCAGCGAATTTGTGGCTGAGGCGGTCATCGCGATGGCATTCAATAAGACCTCACTTACGGTTGATAAGCGCGCTGTACTTCTGATTGATCAGAATTGGACCCGCATTCATCTCATTGAGTGTAGCCGCGGGCGGTCATACGGCCCCAGCTTGTAATAGATCGCAATCCGCATCGCAACGAGCGCTTCGCCCGCGGCTAATCGTCGTTGTGCTCTTCGGCGATGTGAGTGGACATGTCCAGCAGCACTTGGTTCACATGCTTGTCGTCCACCTCATAGAAAATTTGCTTGGCCTGGCGCACCCCCTTCACAAGGCGGGCTCCACGCAGCAGCCGCAGGTGGTGACTGACAAGCGACTGCGAAAGCTCGAGGGATTCCGCGATGTCCCCAACCGAGGAGGAACCCTTCATACAGCAAAGCATTATTCTCAACCGGGACGGGTCGCCCAGTAGGCGGAAGGTCTCGGCCAGGATCGTAACGTCATTCTGTGACAGAGAAGCCAGATCGTCGCTTGCACCGCGGGGCGCGTTAACTTGTTTGCGTAAAGTCATTTCTCAAAAATTCCAACTCTCGAACAGCTACTCATGCCGCTCAGAATTAACGAGGCTACGATAATTTGATCGCACTCGCCGACAAAGACCAGGAGACAGCCTGCGAGACAAGACGCGCCGCGTCTATGCGCAGCGAAATCGTCCAAACCAGCAGCGCTCAAAATAGGGCTTAACATTACAACATAGTAACCCTCAAGTACCCTGTATGTCTAATTTCAATTTTGAGAAGACACCTTGAGCATGCCATTAACAAGTGCTGGTCGGGCCACCGTAGCAGCGATCAGCCTGCCCATCGAGAAGCTGCATCATCCGAATCGAGTGCGCCCTGACCAAGAAGCCTGTCGCTTGATCACATCTCATTGATCAAGAGACTTGGCTAACAGGTAACCTTCAAGGATGGTTTGTGGTAAAACTATCCTTCCCTAACCGCTCCCTGCCGACTCGTCCCCCTCCTTTTTGAATCAAACCAACCCACTAATTTTCCGAGACTTATACAAACCCAATAAACACTTGGAGTTCGCTTCGGTACTTTTTTCTTTTCGACTTTTGACCACAGCAGCTTCCAATCACTCACAAACTTACTTGTTAGCATTGATTAAATAAAGTTGACTTTAATCATATTAATTTTAATAAATTAAAAATCAGGTCGCATGCGACCTCATACTAACGACAAAGGTCTAGCTTTCGAGCTAAACTGAGTATTCCCACCCATGGCGATCACCTAATAACATTGAAGGGAGTCAAAAGTTTAAGGGCAGCTTTCTATGTCCTGCAGATGGGAAGTATCCGCGAGGTAGAGAGCCTTCAGTATTGGGCAGTCGGGTTTTTCATTTCCCTCGCAGCAAGCAGAGAGTGTGGTAAGAATTGATGCCATACGTTGAAATTCTTCAATTTTTAAGGTTAAATCAATAATATGAGATTCAACTATACTTTTAACATCTGCACTGTGACGCGAATGATTTCCCCAAAGAGAAAGTAACTCTCCTGCCTGTGACAGAGAAAAACCGAGATCTCGACATCGACGTATAAAATGTAACTTATAAACATCGGCATCTTTGTAGATCCGATAACCAGCCTCTGTTCTGGAGACTGATGGTATTAGCCCAACCTCCTCATAGTAACGAATCATTTTCGCCGAAACTCCCGATAACCGGGCTGCATCACCAATGTTCATCTTCACCTCCCAAATGATTTTTACTAATACTGTAGTTAGATTTAAGTAACATAGTTTCGGGTAACATTTATTGAAGGAAATTTCCTAATCCATTGAACCAAGTAACCATTAACCTGTTCTCAAAAATCTCACCAGCCCCCACCTAACTTCAGGGTAAACCTTCCCCTAACCGGAAGGTCAAGAGAAGTCGATAGATTTTTTGTATGATATTAAAATCTTGATCGTTTAGATTTCCCACATGGTTTAATAATAAATAATTCTTAAAGTTCAGAAATAAATGCCGACTTAATTCATCTGACTCCACTGACCATCTAGTGTTCAAAAAATTATCTACCCATTGAACCATTGCTTTAACCAAACCATCATCATATGCGATGTGCTGACCATGGCGCTGTTCTGGCGAGGGCAGCCTCAAGGTGTCATCGTTCATAGTGATGTGGTAGCCAGTACTGCTCTCAAAGGTGATTAACGACAACCAGCTTAAGGTCAGCATGTCAGCATGAGCAAGAAGGGTGATTGTTGGGACGTCAACGCCTGTGCAGAAAGCTTCTTCCACCCACTTAAAGTAGAAGCCATCCATAATGAGCCCCTAACAAGCAGAAAAGAGATGCGCCAAACGTTTTTTGAGTACATTGAGGTTGATTACAACAAGGCAAGGAGGCACAGTGTAATTGGCTATCTCAGCCCAGAGAATTTTGAGTTAAAGAATATCGCTTAGTTGAGTGTCCACTATTACTGCCAGGATTCAATATTGTCGCAGCTAGGGAAACTGCGAATAAGCCCCGCAATTTGGCGCTCAGTTAAGCCGCAGCATCACCTGCCTAATTTTTAAACTCTAATTTTGCAGTTTAGGCCAATATGCCGCCGTTTTAGGCAGGATTTTGGCCTTATTCCGGACTATTCCCGGATTTCAGACAGATCTTGGCTGTCGTCGTAACATCTGGTCTACTTTAAACAGGTTCGCCAAGGTGAATAGCATGGCTAACTGTGAATCATTTTTTATCAATCCCTTATAGCGAGCTTTGATAAAACCAAATTGGCATTTGATGATGCGAAACGGGTGCTTAACTTTTGCTCGGATGCTGGCTTTTAAATATTCGATGTTGATGACAGTTTTATTTTTACGGGGATGCTTTATCAGTGCCCGAACTTTTCCGGGACGCTCAACAATCAGCCATTCCACATCCTTTTCTTTAAGTTCTTCACGCTTTTCTGCGCCTTGATATCCAGCATCGCCAGAGATGAATTCCTCATCGCCATGCAACAGGTTCTTCATCTGATTCAGGTCATGCTCATTGGCGGCGGTGGTTACCAATGTATGGGTGAGGCCGCTCTTGGCATCCACACCAATATGGGCTTTCATGCCGAAATGCCATTCATTACCTTTGGGCGCCTCGAAAAACCCTGCTGCTCGTCGCCTGAACAGCTAAACTGCCCGAAACAGCTGTTTTCGACTTGATATCATGCCGGTCTCGGGGTCAGTGGCACCGGCTGCGGTCGTCTCTCAGTGTGCCCATCGGGCACATTGAGCCGCCACCAACGACTCAAAATGCCTTAATCCCGGCCCGCTGGAAGTACACCAACCGCTTCAGGTTGTAGCAGGCGGCCATCATTGTCATCGCAAAGTTGGCCCTCGCCTGGCCCACTGTGCGGATCAACATGCCCCCCCATCTGATCGATGCTGGCGAACACATGTTCGACGCGGGCTCGGGTTTTGGCGATCCGCTTATTGCGACGTTGCTGGCACTCCGATAACAGTTTCTGGCGGTGGCCTTTGCGCTGAATATGGTTGCGGTAGCCGTGCTCTTTCAGCCAGGCTTCCCGCTCGGTCGATGGGTAACCGCGATCGGCATAGACGTCCTGACTGGTGTTGTACCGATCAAGAACAGCCTCGAAGTGCTAGCTGTCATGCACTTTGGCGGTGTCACATTGAAAACGCCGGATCACCTTGTACTTGGCATCGACGTTGATTGAGAGTTTGTAGCCAAAATGGCTTTTCCCGTGCTTCTTCGTCCAGCTGGCATCGGTATCCTTTTGCCGTCGTTTGGCGGGCTTCCAGTCGGCAGGCATGGCTTTTTGATCCAGCAGCTCTTTGTCACTGCGTCGGTTATGCTGCTTGGGCGCCGGCACCAGGGTGGCATCATTGACCTGGCCACCACGGGCGATGAAGCCCTGCTTGAACAGTTGTGCCGACACACAGTCGAACAAGGCCTGAGCACCGGCTTCGCCGATGCGATTTTCAAAATGCCAAATCGTGGTGCGATCCGGAATGTTGATCGCTTGGGTCAGCCCGCAGAAGCGTTGATAGCTCATACGGTCCAGTAGCTGGTACTCCATCTGTTCATCCGACAGGTTGAGGCGCTTAAGTACCAGGATGCGGACCATGGTTTCAGTGGGGTACGGCGGTCGCCCGCCCTGAGTGCTGTCAACGCGAGGCGCGATAGAGTCAACTTCAGCGGCCAGTGCAGAGAAATTGATGTGCTGCTCAATCTCGGCCAAAGGATCGCCGATCCGGTCGATCTTTTCATGGTGATGTTCGCTGGCAAAGAGGTCGTTTTTGATCGCGCTACGCTTCTCCATGGTACTGAACTATCGGGTGTTAGTGGTTGCTCGATACTATCACAGGGTTACCGGTGCTGTGAGCAAGGTTTTTCGAGGTGCCCCTTTCTTGGTCTGATGCAAATCCGGGTCACGTTCATTCTTTTTATTTTTAGTGGAGCTGGGGGCTTCAATAATCGTGGCATCCACCAGTGTGCACTGCGTCGTCATCACACCGCACTCCGACAGCCATTGGTTGACCGTTTTCAATAATTTGCGAGTCAGCTTGTGCTTTTCCAGCAAGTGACGGAAATTCATAATGGTAGTGCGGTCAGGAATGGCTTTATCCAGTAACAGTTGCGCAAACTGACGCATCAAAGTAATTTCATATAACGCATCTTCCATCGCTTCATCACCGAGGCTATACCATTGCTGCATACAATGAATGCGAAACATGGTCTCAAGCGCATACGGACGTCTGCCATTGCCTGCTTTAGGATAAAAGGGTTCAATCACTTCCAGCAGTTGAGACCACGGCAGCAGGTTATCCATTCTGGACAAGAAAATCTCTTTCCTCGTGTGGCGGCGTTTGCTAGAAAACTCACTATCGGCAAAAGTTAACTGTTGGCTCATGGGCGGTAATGGCTGTGAATTACTATGCAGCTATAATCTCACATCGGGGACTTATTCGCATCTTCCCTTACTAAGGAGCACTATTCATTCATATTTTAAGGTTCTAATGGCATGCCTCACAGAAAATTTGGCTCCATATCAAATTCGTAAACAAAGTTCATACCTGACGATTAAGCTACAAACGCTACCCATCCGCCATAAAATTCTAGAAAACGCCCTCAAATCTTTGATGACACTCCATCTATTACTGCGTATTAAGAATTTCAACTATGTATCTAAATGTTTAAATATTCATACGCAGGGCACACTTATACATCATTCACGTTATCTTAAAGAATAGTTTCTACTCTCAAAACTACTGCTAAAGACAATGACTTTTCATACAGTATCCATGCTTTCATTAATGATAAGGGAAGAACATGTCTTTTTTTGTGAATTATCAGTCTGTTTTTGTTGATATTAAGAAAAAAACACATGACATAATATTGTCTACATAACTGACTAGGCAGGACTCTATAGTGGTTGATTTTGTATTATTCGGAATGTCCTTCCCATACATATTCAAAATAATGGCGCTAGGATACATTGTATATGTTGTAGGCATGGCATTCATCAAACATACAAAACTTTGGCACAAAGTTTGGCATAAACCAATGCTTTCGTTTTCTATTTACATGTTAAGTTTATCCGCCATTTATTGGATTCAAAGATGAAGAACCTTAAAAGCATATCGTTCACAATAATTATTTTTATACTATCCTGCACTACTATATATGTAATTTCAGATTCTCAAATTAATGGTTTATGGACTAGAGATGGAAGAGTGAGAGCCGATGTAATCACTATTGTAGGCGAAGTTAATGGCTATATTGCAGATGTAGCCGTTAAGGATAATCAACACGTTAAAAAAGGACAATTAATTTTCACTATCGACGACAGGGACTACAAAATCCTGGCCGATGAGTCAAGACAAGATATACAAACGAAAAAATTCAATATGGATAAACTTGCAAAAATATATCATCGTAAAAATGGTTTATCAGGCACAGTGTTAAGTAACGAAGAAGTCAGCAATGCTAGTTTTGATTACTATATTGCTAAATCTGATTATGAAGAATCAGTTCATAAGGGTCGACGAGATGAACTTAATCTATCTAAAACTAAAATTTACGCTCCCGCTGATGGATATATAACAAATTTATTAGTTCACAAAGGTGACTATATTGCTAAGGGTAAAAGCATTGTTTCTATTGTGAAAGACAATAGCTTCTATGTCTATGCATACTTTCAAGAAAATCAACTTAATCGTGTAAAGTTAAAACAAAATACTGTTATTACTCTTTTAAATGATAAAATTAAATTTAGTGGAAGTGTAGAAAGTATTTCTAAGGGAATTCTCGACTACAGTAATAAAAGTTCCGAAGGTCAATTACATGATGTCAACCCTACTTTTGAATGGGTTCGGCTTCCTATGCGTATTCCAGTAAGGATTTCAATATCTCCAAATCAAGATAATTATGACCTCCTTGTATCTGGAATGACTTGCACTGTAACTATATCTGAAAAACCATGAAAAACTTTGACTCCGAAATAAGGATTTTTTCTTTAATTACCGCTATTTTTATAATTGAGCTTGTATCATTCTATTTTAACATTTCAGGGGGACCTACAGCAGTGATGAGTGCTATTGTCGTATCCCAGAGTTTTATCGGCGCTCAGTATTTAAAAGCCCGCAACCGGATAATTGGTACAGTCTTAGGCATAGTTATATCATTTTTATCTTCATATCTTTATGCCGGAAATGAGTTATATTTCATACTTTTCTCTATGCTCTGGATTTCTTTCATGAGCGTAATGATAAGTCTGGTGCCAACTGACAACTCACATTTGTTTCAACTTGGTGCTAATACTTATGCATTTGTAGCACTCCCTCTAATTTCCAACCCTGAGGAAACATATTTAAACCTTATTAATAGGAGTACTGGTGTGTTTATGGGGGTGGTTATCTTAGTTATAACTTCAGTATTATTTCTTTTGAAAAAAAGTAAATATGATCTCAAAGTAAATATGCAAAGTATTTTCACAAAAACATTCAGAATAAACAAAAAAATTAAGAAAAACAATGGTATTGAAATAAATGAAATAAAAAACCTTTACATTGAAATATCTGATTTAGTTTCAAATAAGAGAAATATCGTGTATGAACACGGCTACGGTTTAAAATGGAAAGGCGCTCTAAAAAACTTCTCCATTTTATCGATGATGCTTTTCTTATATTCAAACACGCTACGTCATTTCAAAAAAAGCAATGGAGAGAAGTCCATTCATATAAGAGATGATTTTTTTAACATCTTAAAAAAAGCCCTTATGTGCAAGGGTGACATAAATAAGTTTTGCCACGAGAGAATCCAAAGAACTGATATATTCCTAGAACACAAATCACTCTATCAAGCAGCAAGACGTGGCATCCGAGCATTTCTTATAACCGGCATTCTAATGTACACATGGTATATAACTGGTTGGTCTGCTGGTCATGTGATGGTATCCTTGGGTGTTGTATATATGATCTTACTTACCACTTATCCTGCGCCGGTATCTGGAGGTAAGCACATGGTTTATGGAACGGTTTTAGGCATGCTCGTGGGATGGGTTTATATTCAAGTCATCTACAGCTCTCAATATACATTTAATTCACCTTCGCTTTTTTTTATTGCTCAACTCCCTGTGCTAATAATCGGTAGCAGATATCTGTTCGTCGGTAAGACTTTTCTTCTCGGAGTAACTTTCCTAACAACATTTTACTTTGGCCTTCAACCAAGCAATACTTCTATTGTTTCTTATGAAACATTTATGGATAACAGCCTTGGAGCAACGGTTGGTTTAATGATTAGCGGACTTGGTATTTCAATCATTTTTCCTGAGGGTAAACGCATTAAGAATCAATCATTAATAAAGACCACAATAAAAGAATTAGCCATTAATTTAGACAGTAAAAACATAAATATGTCAAGCGTTTTAAGGCACACTTATGACAGATTACGCCTTTCAAATTCACAGGAAAAATGTACAACTGACGATTTTATTGTTTTGACGAATCTCTCATCATTATTTATTTTATTTCATTACATTTTCGAACACAATAAAGATATTGAATTTACTGACATTGTACTTAAACAGTTATACAAGTGGCTTGAAACAGATGTCTATGTAATGGACAATGAGAAAATTAATGACATCAAAGAGCTTATCAACGCCGAAACTGGGGAAGTTCACAAATTAACAATGTGTGCTTTTAGCATCCTTTTAGAGTTAAAGGATATATATGAAAACTAACGATCTTACCAGTCGAGTAGCTTCAATGGCAAATATTTCGCACGAAAACATTACAATCATCAACGATGTTCTTACTGCCCACACTGAAGTAGGATTGCATAGCCACACATGGGGACAGCTTAATGTGATAAACTCAGGGATGATTGAAACAGATATTGAAGGTGATATCACCTTACTTGCTCCATGGCAATATGCCATTTGGATACCTGCTGGATTAAATCACTCCAGCCATAATCTTAAAACCACTGAATATTGTTCAGTCTGTATACCTTTGAAGTTCTGTACTAATCTGCCTGAAAAAGCCTGTATTATAAATCTTACGGAAATAGGTAGAGCCATAATAAATACAATTTTGAATAATAATGTTTCTTGTCTTTCTGGGAGGAAGGGTGACAGTTTAGCTACAGTTTTTATCGATCAACTTGATGATGCTTCAAAAGCCATGAATTATCTTCCAAACTCGAAAGATAAGTTTTTACAACCAATATTAAGTTATCTCAAAATGAACCCAGGAAGTAATCGCACTCTGAATGAATGGGCAGATATTGTTTTTACTTCAGAAAAAACTCTAACGAGGAAATTCAAAAGTGAACTAAATATGTCATTCCGAGAATGGAGGTCTAGATTGCGCTTCTTAAACTCGCTACCATTATTAAAAACTGATAAAACCATTCAAGAGATCTCTTATTTGTTAGGTTATAGCAATACATCCTCATTTATAATTATGTTTGATAAACTATCAGGCACGACCCCCGAAAAGTATCGCAAAAACATATAGATATTTTTTTATTCTTAATTGAGATTTACACGCACTGAAGTAAAAAATATAGATTGGGGTGTTGGTGATAATTATAAATAAAATAGATACCTCTTTTATATAGTGACATATCCTTAAACGCTTTGTACGATAATTTCTGGCGCAAGGAATGGCACCAATAAAAACTATTCAATCAGCATTTTAGAGTGCCCTTAGGCTCATTTACAATACGAAAATGAACTGGTCATGCTGCTTCTGATTTCATAAGTAACTATTGCAAAATCACTGATGTAGTGATTGACTATGACTATAAATTTTTAATCTTATTTTTTCATGTATTTAAACCACTTTGCTATCAGCCACCTAAATAACAAAAATCCTTATCATTTTTTTACTATAAAATACATGTCTTTTTTTGTGGTTCTTTTGTCCTTTTATGTTGGTTGTTCTTTTCGCCATGTGCGTTAATATTGTGCCACTTTACTGGTAAAAAAGGTGTAATATGAAAAGTGCACTTTCATTATCTTTGCTGTTGTTTGTGTCAGGTAGCTATGCTGCTACCGAAGCCACCTATATTAATCCTGCGCCTCTGGATGCAAAACAAATTGGACAAGTTAGTTTCTTTAAAGCTGGCAGCGCTACGCAGTCAGAAGTTATTGAATCTCTCTCAAAAAAATCTGATGCTTTGGGTGGGACTCATTTTGTTGTGACGTCCCTTAACGCTGCAGATACTACTTATGCTACCGCTAATGTTTACCATTAGTATTAACTGGCTGTGAATTAATCCCTGGTGTGCACGCGTTAATTTTTTATATGCTTCTGCAAATTAATTTAAATGTTGGTTCCACTAATCCCTTTAATGCCACACCCTCTGTTTACACTGAGTGGTTTTGGGCTCCCTATCATCGGAGCCCATTTTTTCACCATGTTGAATAAGCTTTTCACATGCCTTATCTTAAACGTGTAGATTGTCGCGAAAGGGTTACCCCTTTTCAAACAAGTTATGGCCCCATATTTAATAAATTCGCCGGCAAATTAATGCTTACTTGTACTAACTACTTAGTACTGATTTTATCATCTTGGCGGATATTCCTGATTTACGCAATGCTTCTCCGATATTCATAAGCCCACCTTTTTAATGATCAACGTCACCAACCAAAGGAGGCTGGAACCGGCGTAGACGCAGTGCGTTTCCCAGAACGAACACGCTTGATAGCGCCATCGCCCCTGCTGCAAAAATTGGAGAAAGCAGTATTCCATAAGCTGGGTATAGCAGTCCTGCAGCCACTGGAATCAATGCTGCATTGTAAGCAAATGCCCAAAAGAGATTTTGTCTGATGTTACCGATTGTTGCCTTAGACAATCCAATAGCATTAGGAACTCCCTGCAAGTTTCCTGACATTAAGACAACATCAGCAGACTCCACGGCTATATCTGTTCCTGTACCAATTGCAAGTCCAATATCTGCAACTGCAAGTGCCGGGGCATCGTTTATCCCATCGCCGACAAAAGCTACTTTACCGTAATTTTCTTGCAGTCGACGCACCGCTTCAACTTTGCCTTCAGGTAACACTTCCGCAACCACTTCATCAATATCTAGTTGTTTAGCAATAGCCTGAGCTGTATTGGCATTGTCACCGGTAATCATGGCGACCTTGAGACCAAGCTGATGTAATGCCTTTATAGCTACTGGAGTACTTGATTTAATAGGGTCAGCTACAGCAATAATTGCAGCCAACCGACCATCTATAGCAACATAGAGAGGTGATTTCCCCTCATTCCCGAGGCGTTCAGAAATCCGGGAAAAATACGTTACCTCCAATGCTAACTCACGCATAAATCGATCAGCGCCTACTTCTACAAGGCTCCCTTCAACAGTCGCTCGTACTCCCATACCAGTGATTGAATCAAACTCAGTAAGCTCTGGCAGTAAAATGCCGTCTCCTTCTGCCGACTCAACAATAGCGCGAGCAATAGGGTGCTCAGAACGTGATTCAACTGCGGCAACTTTTGCTAATACCTCATTACGTTCAAAACCCTGAGCTAGTTCCAGATCTGTCATGACTGGACGACCTTCAGTCAAAGTTCCGGTTTTGTCTACAGCAACAACTTTGGCATCTTTGAGTAACTGTAGGGCTTCTCCCTTGCGGAATAAAATTCCCATTTCTGCACCACGGCCTGTACCAACCATGATAGATGTCGGTGTCGCGAGTCCCATTGCACATGGACATGCAATGATTAGCACTGCCACAGCATTAACCAATGCGAAAGACAGGGCTGGTGATGGACCAAATACTAACCAAATCAGGAATGTAAAAAGTGCTGCCAACATCACAGCTGGAACAAACCACAATGTCACTCTGTCCACAACAGCTTGTATAGGTAACTTTGACCCCTGGGCCTGTTCTACCATCCGTATGATTTGTGACAGCATTGTCTGACCACCAACCGCAGTAGCACGCAACCTCAGTGCTCCTTTCTGGTTCACAGTCCCTCCGACAACTCCACTGCCAACGATTTTTTCCACTGGTATAGGCTCACCAGTTATCATCGATTCATCTATAAAACTGGTACCTTCACTTACCTCTCCATCGACCGGAATCCTTTCTCCCGGGCGAACTTCGATAATGTCTCCAAGCACAACGTCTTTGACAGGAATATCATTCATTACGCCATTACGGAGCACGTGCGCCTCCTTAGCCTGCAAGCCTACTAAGCGTTTGATAGCCTCAGACGTTCTCCCCTTAGCTCTCGCCTCCATAAATCGTCCCAAAAGAATGAGAGCGACAATCACTGCAGCAGCTTCGTAGTACACATTAACGGTACCCTCAGGCAAAAGGTATGGTACAAACGTAGCAACCACAGAATAACCAAAAGCAGCAATAGTCCCGACAGAGACCAGTGAATTCATGTCAGGAGCAAGCCGCGTAAGAGCAGGAATGCCTTTCATGTAGAATCGACGACCTGGAACCACTAAGACTAACAATGTCAATACAAACTGGACGTACCAGCTTTCCTGGATCCCAATGGTATTCATCACCCAGTGTTGCATTCTTGGAATCATGTGAGATCCCATTTCGAGAACAAATACCGGCAGAGCCAGTGCTGTTGCAATAACTAAATCTTTCTTTAATAAAGCCTTCTCTGCGTCCTTTCTTACTTCAGACTCATTACTGACCTGATTTTGGGTATCGATGACACGGGCTTCATAGCCAACTTTTTGAATAGCAGATATGAGATCGTCTATGCCAGCCACTCCGCGAATAGTTGCCCTCTCAGTTGCAAGGTTAACCGTTGCCGCCTTTACACCATCAACCGCTAAGAGTGCCTTTTCAACACGGCCAACACACGAAGCACATGTCATACCTTGCACTGAAAGTTCAACGGATGTTACAGGAACTTCATATCCTACCTTTTCAATTGCTTCGATTAACTTCAGTCGATCAACAGGAGCTTTAAGATGAATATCCGCCAGCTCAGTCGCAAGATTGACACTTGCGTTTACGACGCCTTCAACTTTGTTTAAAGCTGCTTCAACTCGTCCTACACAACTTGCACAGGTCATACCCTCAATAGGTAAGCTAACCCGGGCTTCAGCATTGCTGGAGAGCTGGTTTTTATGAATGCTCATGATGTATTTCTCATTGTTGGTTCAGATATTAAACAGTCTAGGGCTTACCATGATGGGAAGGTCAAGCGTATTATTTTTAACCTCATGAACACAACAAATGAAGCGCCATCATTCCTGATATTCATCCAGCTGTTTGGTAGTGTGTAACTCTAACTCAAAAGAAACGAGCGCCTAAATCTCAAAATATCAGGCTAGTAGCCTGTTTGAATGTGCTCCCTCAAGAAAAGCCCCGCTAACTGCCTTTTGCAGTGGCGGCGCTAGCATTCTTTTCGGTATTCATGGCCGCTGCTTGAAATCAAGCTAAGTGAATGGGAAACCTATTAACTGAAACGCCGTCATGGTAATCGGGGACGGGGTGGGATGACGCCCAAGCCGTCAGAAATCTGGCCGGTTGGGCGTTTTTTATTGTTATAAGGTGCCCAGTAAAACGGCGCTGATTGCTGGAATTGTTGTGCCAATGACTTCTTGAGTGCTAGCAACAACAGGTAAAGTTGCAGACATGACACTTTCAACGACTGTTGGCGTATTGTAGAGACCCATACCGCCACCAATGCCCAAGGCAAAGGCCATCAAGCTTTGGCGAGCGATACCGCCCACAATACCCACCAGAACCATGGCTCCCGCTACGATCCGTCCTAAAGTACCTTGGGTCCAATCTTTTAGGGTATCCCACACATCGGTGAAAGCATCACCACCGGTGCCTGCAAATGAGGGCTCCGAAATCATTAACGCCATTAAACCAAGCGCACCAATGGTCATTAGGCGCTGAGTTTGAATGGTGCGAACTGCATTTGTCATTCGTTAGTTTCTCCGTAGATACTCAAGTTATCGCGCTTACCATCAGCTCCCGCTGAGGCTGAATCGCTTTGAGTCTGAAGTGGACGTAGCACTGGCGAAACCGTTCGAGGTGCTGACACCCCAATATCCCACCGGCGCGGTTCAATTTCGGTAAACACGTAGCTGGATAAATTCAGATCCCCACGGTCATCCTCCCAAGGCGCAATCCAAATCCGCATTACCCTTGAAGGAATGCGAATAGGTGCAGATTGCTGCGTCTCGGGTAATGCTGGATGGCTCAGCAGTCCTGTCTCTAAATCAGATTGTGAATACCCAGAGGGAGAACCAATTCGAGTCGCCACAGCATCAATCGTCTTGGGTGCAGCGCCATAACTGGTAAGCTCATAGACTTCACGAGCAGATAAACAGCGCACACCGTCAGGCATACCTGGGCATCCATATTCACTACTCCCAAGACCCAATGAACTACAGCCAGACAATAAGGTTGAGCTGACTGCCAATAAAAGTAATCCAGCTTTAGACCACTGTTTTGACTGGTGCTTTGGGTTGTTCTGCATTGATGTCGTCATGGTTAACTCTCCTCTGGATACACATCTTATTGTCTGAAACGGACTTCGATCGGTTTGCAACATGCAGGATTTTTTCATCTTCTTGCACCACCCCCTTGAGAAGTGGCCAACGACAACGAGGCACCACGAGTGACTATGACTTCAATTTTCCTTGCAGCGTCTACCTCTATGACTGGGAACATATTTTCAGCCATGTCCAAATAGAACTTGGCCACTCGATCCAATGCTTTACCTGTGCCTTTAATCGCAGCGCCTTGTAATGCTTCTTGGCTCATGACTTGCTGGTACAGCTGAGTATCACCGGCATTACCCGTCTGAATCGTCGGAACAGGATTTACATCAAATGCGCCAGCCAAGCCCTGAAGGAATCCGGCCATCATCGACTTGGCCACCAGCTGGCCTTGCTTCGACACTAATCGGCCTCGAATACCGGCTTTACCGTCTTCACCTACGGCATAAGAATCCAGTCGTGTTTCAATGACGCCACCATCTCCACTCACACATGAAATGGTCTCGCCTCGCAAATAAGCACGCTCAGAGCTCAAATCACCGTAACCTGCGGCGATCAAGAAACACTCTTTGATATCCGCTCTAAATCGGTTGGGTAAAATGGCTTCCTTTTGAATCCTCAGCAATGCAGGAAAAGGCTCACGTCTTGCGGACTCGTGAGTAGGAGCATCCAAACCCGTGATCAAAGTACCTGAGATGATGCTGCCCGCCGGTAGATACAAAGGCGGCGCTTCTTGCACAACAACGTCTGGTTCAGCAACCACTTCAGGCTCAATCATACGAATCGTGATTGGCGGCAATGGAACATCCCGAGCTCGTGTACCTTGGCCATTGGCTGGCTGCTGATAGAGCGGATCAGGCAGCGGCGCATTGGCAAAATAGTCGTCTGGGTTAGACGGCAGTGGCTTTTCGTCTTTAGGCAATTCCATGGCAGATAAAGGCACTTCAAAACGGCTATTTGTTCCTTCAACTACTGAATCTCCCCCAGCGCGAACATCATCAAGTTCCGCTCGAAGGCGAGCCAACTCCGCATTGACCTCACTTGGTATAGAAGGCGAACCTGGACTTAGCCGTCCTGAATCGACGTCACGACGCAAGCGCTCAACTTCACGACGTAACTGTTCATTGCGCTCACTGAGTAGTTTTACGTTCGCAGCCAAACTATCGACTCCAACATCACGAGTATTGGTATCCGTAAGAATGTGCCGGATCGTTTCCTGTCGGTTCCGACTGCTTGAGCCATCGTCAGGAGTAGGTGAAAACACCATCACCATAAAGATGAGACCACCAGCAATACCGGCAACCGATAGGCCCCGCTTCATGTTCGGGCTCATTTGTTCCCATTGTGCTTTCATCGTTATTCACCTCCCACAAGAAGCGAAGGTCGCTGACTTTCCACCGCTTTTTCACGATGATTGCGAACAACCACATACAACTCAGTCTTTTCACCCGGCAACAAGATATTGCGAGGCCAGTAGGCGCTTGCCACTATATCTGGTGCATGACAGGCTATTTCACTGGCTTCTATCGGCTCATCGGCAAAGCTTTCAACCAGTCCTACATAGACGGTGAAGTAATGTCCCGTCACAATTTGCCCCTGTTTAAAACCAAACTTTAAGCCAGGCTGAAAACATTTCGGGCTTGTGTCAGTTTGGCCAGCTAAACGGATGTCATAGCCTTGTGGTAACTCATTTAGTGCAAGGCGTCTGAGTAAATCACGTAAGCTATCGACGTATGGCTGAGCCGTTTCCCAAGAGGCGGCTTTTCGGTTCACGACGCCCTTAATAGGCCACTGCTGACCATCAATCGCTAAGGTGATTTCACGCGGTGGAATACGACGAGGTACTAAGGTGACAGATAATGCGGGCGCTTCCTGACCAGGCGGAGTGATGTAAAGTGAAACCGGTGATTCTTTGTCCGTGGCCACATATACAACATTCCCCTTGATTTGCGTCTGAGCATCACTGGTTGTTCTCACCTGAGGCGATTCAAACGGCGTCACAATCCGATTCAGATGACCAAGAGCTACAGGGATAAGTTCATTAACCCCCGGTGTCATCAGTAGCGTTGTTGGCACTTCAGTTGAAACCGTATTGGTTTGAACCGGTGAATTTGCAGTAGCAGACTGCTTCATCACACTGGCTGGTACAATTGGCAATTCCACGTCTGCATACGACGCTTGAGATAACAGGACGCCACTCAAGCTCATTGCGATTAAGCTTGGTGTCATCCATCGACTAATTTTGGTTCGCATCATTTACCCTCCGGTTTTGCTCTTGGGTCAACTTTTCACGAACGCGCTTCGTTCTAGCTTGCCCCTCATACGTATCCATCCAACTGAGCTTTGGACGGTGTTGCTCAATATCGATGTCAAACTCATAGGTGCGAGTTTGGCGCTGTTCATCTCCAGATGGCCCAGAAACCAAGGAATAACCGGTCACAAAGACATGGCCGGTTTCATACTCATACTCCACTTGTCTGGGTTGGAATTTGAGCGTGACCCGGTCTTCGCGGATTTGTCTTGCCTGAATCTCCAGTGCATCGACCACTTGCTGGTACACCGCTGGAGAAAGTAGCGGCTCAATGGCAACCCGGATGAAAGACACATTACCCGGCGTCACGTTGCCCATAAGCTCAGCCAGGTAGAGTCCCCAAGATTCAAGGTAAGGTTGAGTGGCTTGGTTTCGTGACACTTCAGCCGTTTCAGACAAGGTTGGTGGTTGAATGGCTACCACGGTATTGCGAGAAAATGCCGCTACCGCAAGCAGCAAATTAGATAGCACCAGCACTGCAATCAGGAACCGCTGCCATCGGTTCTCTAATTGCGTGCCTTGCCATGATTTTAAAAACACGTCGAACTTCACGGCAGATAGCTCCTGATAAATGGATTAGGGATCGTCTTGGCTTTGGTTGGCAACAGTCCAGCCCAGTAGATGGAGTGAAGAATAAAACCATCTGGGCGACCATCACGAAAACGCCGATAGAGCTTGGTTGTCACCAACCCCAACAGGCATAAAACCAAGGCATTACCGGTAAAAATGCCGATCACTAGCCCCAATAGAATGGGAGCCATCTCATCGGCACTCCAAAGCAGGAAGTGCGGCGGATCATCGATATAGGATGGAATACTCACAGGTTCCATAGTCACTCCTCGTTGTTTGAGTTGAGAAGTGAAGAATGCCCCGAAATAACTCAGGGCTGTGGTCAGGTAGATATCGAATTCTTGAAGGTTTTGAACTACCGAGCGCTAGTTCATCTGTTTTAGGGAGGTGGTTGTCTTAGAAATTGATATTTCTGACATTTGACTTATTAATTTGCTTAGTCAAATCGTAACTGGTTAACTGAGCAACTATCTGCTCTGAAACACCTAAATCGTTTGCAATATCAAAAATCGAAATACCCAAATGCTCGTTGAGCTGATCTATTGCAGCTGATAAAAGCTCTGGCTGCTCCATTGATATTTGATCATCTAAGTCTTCTGTTTTCGATTGACCCGATTTATTCAAATATACATTGGCGGTTCTGTACTGTTGCGACGAAATTAACCCAAGATAATTAGCTCGATAAATTATTGCTCTCGCACTAACACGCCATCTAAGTTTCAATGCAAAGATTTTCTCCCACCTAATTCGAACAGGTCCCACACATTGAGGAAACTCTTTCAGAAAAGCCTTACGTGGAAAAAGAAACGCACTTGCAAAAGCATCAGCTTCTCTCTCTGTTTTAGCACACCCAGTTTCTACACCTTGATGCAAAACCAAATGGCCACATTCATGCGCCAAATCAAAGCGCATTCTACAGCAGCTTTCCTTCGCATTATTTCTTACTATGATGGGTCTTTTTCGATTCATTGATAACGCATCAACTTTATCTGAAACACCATCAAAGCAAGTGATTACAGCGCCATTATTCTCCAGTACTCTTACCATGTTTGTAACTGGTGCATCCAAACCCAGACCCCAGTTAATACGACATTGCTCCGCTGCTCTTTCGATAGCCTCCTTACTCAGATCTGATTCTTCAAAATCAATGAAATTGGCAAGAGGCAACTCAAGATGATCTTCAATAATCTCAACTAATAGTTCAAAAATGGTGCCGAGAGCCAATACTCGATTTGCAAGTCCAACCGGTGTTGTTTTGCGCTTGCGAAAGTGGCATTGCTCATACTTAACATCATTTTGTGGTTTCTTAAAAAAGAAATCACTTTTCACTTTTAATACTTCAGCCAATGCCAAAAGCAGGTCTTCAGCAGGTGGTTTAACACCTGCTTCAAGCTGATGTATAAATTGACGACTGACCGCAACTAACTCACCAAGTTCTTGTTGAGTAATTCCGGCCATCAATCTCGCCAGCCTTAGTTTTTCACCAAAAAATTCGTTATTCATGATTTACTGCATTTTTCGACTTTTTCTTAATTTTGATTTTAGAAACAGCCGATTCAAGTTCAACACCATGAGAAACATTCTCATCAGTATCTGTTATTAACGTAACCTTAGAATTCATTGGCACTTCCCAGTTGACTACAATTTCACCAACATCGCTATAACCAACGAAAAAGGCGCGATCTACACATTTAGTTTGATCAGTGCTCAGAACAAAAAACCAAATGATCTCTGACGGACTATCTTGTGTAGAAAATAACTCCATTTGCATCATAGCTTCGTGGGAACGTATCAGTTTCCCTGATGGGAGTTTGTCAGGCTGACCTTTCCAGAAACGAACAGGAACGTCAGCGATACTAAACGTAAACCTCCCTTTCGGGGTCAGTATCTTAAGCCAATCAACTTCAAGTGACTTCCTTACTAAATGTGTACAACAACACTCGTAGGACCTTATGCCCAATGATTTGTTGGTGTCACCCAAATCTCTGTTGTGTAAATCTACAACATCTGCTCGAACATCTGCTAAAAGTTGAGCAACTTCAATCAGCTGACTTTCTTTAAAATTAGGGTTTAGTGTCATCGGTGTGTTCAAATTTGTTACCTCAGGTAGTAAAGCAATAGGATTAGATACCATGGACAATAATATGCTAATTTTAAAATTTGTCAACCTACCTACAACTTGTTAACCCAACACTAAAATGTAAACTAAATCTTCTTCTGCAAGTGGCTTAACGCCAACCCTGCCATCAATGCCAAGCCGATGATCAGCGACGGTAACACCACCGGTGGAATAGCCAGCGGGGCGAACAATCCCATAAACAGCAAAATGACACCTGAGCCCAGGATAATCATGCTGTAGCGGTGAATGATTGGGCTCGAAAAATCAAAGGTTGTCTTCTTAATCTTCCAAGTCATCAAGCCGTCCCACAGCGCCGGTAACATGAGAATAAGCGCAAAGGGCAACCAGACCATCAGCAAAGCAAATCGAGTGAACACTTGGTACAACACATCAAAAAATGCCTGAATACGGTCTTCTACCCAGACAAACCAAAAGCCTCCCATGTTCTCCATCCCTTTAGAGCGCAGTCGCTGCTCTTCAGTGGGGATTAGAAAATCACGCACAGATTGCTCCACCTGCGTATCCACAATCCATGACTGATACCAGCGATGGCTAGTTTGACCAATCCAATAGCTTGTTTGTGAGCCCAATTGGTTTTGGATCATCTGCTTCTCTTTACTGATGACCCGGCCAGTCCAATCACCGGGCACTAACACGCCAATGGCAATAATCTCTAGCATCAGTGCCAGACACAGTCGCCAAACCGACTTATGCTTGCTCATGCCAAACATCCTCTTCAACTCGCGCCAGCATGGCTGCAACGGTTGGCGTCATAATCCGGGCTTTAATCACTTGTTGAAGCCGCTTTGTCGTCGTATGACCACTGACATAACGCACATCGATGCGTCCTTCAGCCAAATACGCCATCCGATTTGGACGATTACGAATCCAGGAGTAGAAATACACACCATCTACGGCAGCCCACTCGAAATGATCAGGGTCACGCAGCCGAATCCCCGTTAAAGCACTGGCGGCAGTCCAGGTCAGTGCCTCAATGAAATGCCAAAGGCGTACACTGTCATCATCACAACTGACTTCTTCATAACTGCCCAAACCATTACAAAAGCACAAATCAAAGATGGAATGGCCATCTAACGTGAGCGCATCCGTTAAATAGTCCGCTAAACAGTGTACTGAAGCCAAAGCATGAGGCCAGTCGGTTTCAAGCAGTCTTAAAGCTTCCTTGAACTGAGGGTTATGTTGCTGCCACTGAGCGAGCATTTCTTTACTGGTAAGTGTTGTCATTTTCAGACAGACAGAATGATGCATACAGACTCCTTATGCTGCCTGTGTAGAGCTGGTTAAAATAGGAAGGCGACCCTTAATCACGCGGCCACCTGAAAGCTTGGCGATGTACTCCAGGTTGGGAAGCTGGCCTAATAACTGCGGTGGAAACATATCGCCTTCTTCCTCCATCAAGCGCTCGCCATGATTGCCGGTAAACAACGCGGGGCTGTCCGAGTTGGACGACATACCTTGCGTTTGCATGATGTACTGCAACCGAGTCTTAGGCAGATTGTCAGTAATATACTGCTGCGTTTCGGCGTCCATCACCCGAAGGGCTATCAAGTTGTTGATGTTACCTAACACCTGGCGAGCCTTAGCTTCACTGCCTGTTCGAGCTGCAAAGTCAGCAAAGGTCTGAGTAGCAATCACACAACGCATTTTTGCACCACGGCCTTTGTTGAGCAGTTGAATGAAGGGATCGTTGACGACTTCAGCCGCCTCATCGATGAAGATATTTACGGGACGATTTTCAACACCATAGTTATAGCGGTCACCGGCCACTGCGGTGAGATCGGATAAAAGCAACGAACCAATGGCGCTGCCAACCATGGCGTCGGTCAATGAATCCAAGCCGATATACGCCACTTGGGCATTGTTGATAATTCGGCCAGAATCCGTAATTAACCGGCTGTCATCCACATCGTTTGCAATCGGTGATAGCAGTGGGCCAAGTTCACTTGATGTGAGCATATTGAGCACCGGCATCAATGAGGCCACCATCTTGGAATAGTGGGTTCTGTCATGCTCAAACATACTCAAAAGGCCTTCCAAATCCGTATTGGCGGCAACGGGCTGAATGCGTTCGTAGTAAAAAAGCAGCATCGCCATAGCTTGTTTAGCCAAGGTATTGGCTTTTTCGGTAAAGCGCTTGATCTCCACACTAAAGTTCGGATACACCTGCTCACCCCAAGCCGTGACGGCTTTTACTACCAAACCTTCTGGACCGCCTTCCAAGAATCGTCTCAGTGTTTTCAGATCAGGACGTTGTGACGTAAGCAACAAACCTTGCACGATGTTATTCAGTGCCATTTGGCCAAAGGCTTTAAATGGATCAGCACCGGTTTCGGATGGGATTAAGGCCGCAATTCGGCTGGCAATTTCAGTACCCCGGTTAAAGTTCCTCAGGGGATTGAGACGTACTGAATGCTCAGGAAAACCCGGATGAAAATACACAAAGCGCTCAGGGCTACCGGCGGCAATACAGGCTCGCTGCGCATTATCCTTAAGTTCCTTGTCTCCCTTGGGGTCAATAATAATCACGGCTTCATTGCGTAAAATGGCCTGAGTGATCATCGCATCAAAGCATCGGGTTTTTCCGGCACCGGTCGTTCCGACAATTAAGGTATGCCCCTCGGTGTGACCAACTGGCTGGTACACATCTTCTTCTTTGGGCTCAACACCATGAATCCAGGTCGAACCCATTTGTTTGCCGTGACCTTGGTTAAGCAAGGTTTGCTTATCCCGCTTTAGGATTTCATAAGCGCGTTGAGCATGACGTTGGTCCCACTCAAAGCCATACCCTAACCACAATTCATCAGGATGTTTTGCCATCACTTTTTGCAAATGCGACAGCGCCATAAAAGCCAATGGTTTTCCTTTTAGTCCCTTCTGCAATTTATAAAGACGATAAGCCTCAGGAAGGCGATACAACGCCATGCCCGAGGAAATCCCTGTCATCCACCAAAATGGCTCAGGTGGTAACTCTGTCAGCATTTCTGCGGCAATTGCCCCAGTTGCCCCAACCAGCCAACCTGCTGCTGCCATGGCTTCATAGTTCGTTCGCCAGGGCATCTCATATGCATTTTCTTTCATTCATGCTCCGCAAAATAACCGTTTACAATCCGCTTAACTTCAAATGGATTAACGTTTAGCGTGAGCGGTAAACAAAACCGTTTCCCCCTCATCAAACTGGCATTGGTCACTGGCCGAGATCCCCCGAAGCAACTGCCCGGCTGGAATGCCATGCTCATTGGCGACTTGGCGTAAGGTTTGAATCGTGACGCGAATACCATCGGCACTATGATCCACGTCTGGGTAATCGCCATCGGTCAGTAAGATGGGCAAATCTTTCACAAAATTAACCATCTGTTGCCGCTGCGCGTGTTTGGGGTCAGTACTTGACTGTGCATTGGGCGCAATCGGCTTTTGCTTACGCTCCGCTCTTGTGGCGGGCTCTTTTGCTTGGGCATTGGTTGTCTCAGTTAGACTCGGTCGCGGTGAAGCCTCTTCGTTCTGAATTGCTGACACTGATTCTGCGTCTTGATTGGAAAGGTCTATCAGTACAGTAAGCCCTTTAGAAATCGATAGTTTCAGCAGTAACCCTTGCTCCTGAACTCCATCATTTGTAGTCACAGTTCTGGCTTTACGCGTCGGGTTTGCCGGATCTAGTTCAAGCCAATCTAATCGACTGAGTTCAGCAAGCAGTTTTCGGGGAGCACACCAATGTCTTACGGCATCGGGATAGCGGATCAGTATCTGTTCATCAACCATAACCAACGCACTACTGGCCTCTGGGAGCCATGCCAAAGATTCAGGCAGATTCAATGCTTTTGCATCGTGCTGGTTTACGTTATTTGAGATAGCGCCATCATATGAATTGTTAGGCTTTTCGCATTCATCACCTGGAGCATTTTCAGTTGCCTGAAGGTGATTAACATCACTGGCAAGACGAAGTTCATCATCTTGTTCGGACGAGTTTGTCGATGGCGACTCAGACGAATTGCCGTGTTCGATTGATGATGACGCTTCAGGCAAGTCTGAATGCTCACCGGAGCGACTCTGTGACTCTGCTTGTGTTTGCTGTGTTGCTTCCCACTCAGATTTGCTAAACAGTCTCACGCTACTTGGTACATTCGAGCTGAACAATAAATCGGCCTCAGATATATGCAGCATGGGTAGCCAGATTGGCTTGTCGTCTTTGATCAGCACTTCAGGGGCAAGGCTTTCGTATCGCTCATTTGAGGCGAATTTAGTGGCCAATCCTCGCTCAATGAGGATGTCCGCAAGGGTATCGGGATCTCTTGGAATGCCAGGTATCTTGTCTTTGGCCAACAGCTCAATGATGTCCTTAGCCGCGCTTTTCCAGACCAGGTAAAGATGTGTTGATTGATTCGATTTTCGTATCCAAACTCTGGCATCTCGCTGATTGACCAACCACTGGGAACTGGCAAGCAATCGCCTCATGGCATCAAGTAGATAGCGTTCAACTGGGACACCAAGGGCATTGTCGTCAACGGAAATTCGTTGAGCTTTAAGGTCTCGCTGGACACTGGTTTGGTCAGCTTCAATGACCAGTTTAGACAGGACATGCTCGGGATCGGTATTGCCAATTGCTTCCAGCATGGCTTGCAAAATTTCAGGGCCCGGCTGGGTTAACCAGGCGAGCAACTCAGGTGTCATCACCCGGTTTAACACCAGAATTGAGAATTGCTCGTGCCGCTTGCACCGTCCGTCGCGCCAGCGAATAAAATAGCGTTCAATGCTGTTATTAGTGATCCACTGAGATAAGGTTTCTAAAAAAGGGTTCCACTGATAGCGTCCATCTTCGTCTGTGATGGACAAGTCTGAAACAGGCTTACCAATATCATGGAACAAACCGCCAAGAGCCGCTGCAACACGCCACCTTGGCTCTAGCTCTTTTTTCTCAACTGGTGTGCCACTGGCAACAAAGATGATCCCTTCAGCTGCTTGTGCCGCCCAGAAAGCAACTTCCAACGAATGGCGTAATAAACCGCCAGCACCACTGTGATGATGATGCTCAGAAGCTGGCAACAAATGAACATAAGCAGCAAGATGGTCAATGCAGGGCTGAATCAGGCGTTGAAAATCACGCTGGTTAAAGCCAAGTACCTGGCGCAGTTTGGCAATTAGCTCGTCTTGTGTGGACTGCAAATCTTCAGGTGACGCAGCTGGCAACCCCTTCAGAAATGGCGGATAGCGTGGAATGTCCGCATCCAGTTGCGATGAAAGCTCTGGTAGTGCTTTGGCTTGAAAAAATAGGTTTTTGAACATAGTGAACCTCCGACACGATAGTGTGAAGGTTCAATCTGGCGTTGCTGGTTAATTAGATTCAAAGATTTAATACTTAAATGTGCGGACAATGTATTTAGGTCTTTTTGAACCCGATAAAATAAGCGCGTTGAAATACTAAAATTCAGGTTACGGGAATCAAGATACCTCTGCCGGTTTGTTTTTTAGCGCTTCAGCCGCTTTTTGCAGCGGCCCTTTTAAAGCTTTTTCTAACTTAGTCATCTGCTCTAAGTGCCACGCAACCGCTTTGGGCCACGTATCTTTATTGAAGCCGTCGGCTTTGGTCGAGAACTGAATACGACAAGATTTCTTTTCATCCAATCTCATCCATTCGAGCTCCGCACCAAATACTTGTTCAATGTCCTGTTTGGACCCAAGCAATGAATCAAAGAGATATTTATTCTCTTCGGTAATTCCACGGCTAATCCAAAGCTCAACTCGAAGCTCTTTTTGCAGAAAGATCAGGTTATACGGACAACCACTCAGTCCAGAACCTGCTGATAGCCAATGATCTTTACTCGGGCTAATGTTGTTGTAGAGCTGGCACGGACTTTTCTGAAACGCCTCTAAGGCTCGCTCCCAGTATTCGCGACGCACCGAATGGCGGTTTTTCAGTACCACTTCGGTCGTTTTTTCTTCCGCTTCTTTAGCATTAATACCGATCATCAGCTCCTTCGCTTCGGGCGTGGGGATGATCTGGTCAATATTGATGAGTAGCTGCTCACCCAACGAATAAGGGGTAATTTTGAAGCAAGCAATACTAATGCCTTGCCCCAATAGCCAAAGTGCAGTACTGGTCACTTCTTTGCGAAAGTTTGCCGCAACTAACATAATACGCTGGCTGTTACCTAGATTGAGCTTGACCTCATCCAGATCTGGCGCATCCAGAAATTCGCAAATTCTTTGACTGGCATTAAGTTCAGCAACTTGTGGGACATTTAATGGGTCAACTTCTCGTGTTACAGGTTGATAGCGGTCCAAGTACTGCTGGTAGATTTCAACTATTTGCGCTTTGGTCAAACTGGCGCAGTAAGAGGCATATTTAAGTGCCTGCCAGACCACATCACGACCGCTGTCATCCAGTTTATTTTCAATAATGACCAAGTTGCCATCTTTATCTAGCGCCAGTAAATCTAAGCGTTCGCGGGTATCATCAAACCCATCGAACTCCTTTTGTATAATCAACAACTCTTCACCCAGCGCGGAAGGCTCGTGTGCCACACCATTCCTGAAGATGTTTTCTCTCAGTAAAGCCAAGCTCACTAAACTTCTTTGTCCTAACAGGACTAATCCTGTTGGTTTGATGATTTACCGTGAACATGGTTATTTATCCTATTACTTAGCATTTTTTATCGCTTCAATTTCTTTTACAGATTTGTTGAATAAAGTCATTTATCAACTGAGCAAAATCGCATCTCTAGAGTCGGGATTTATCTCTTTCCATCGTTTAATTAATGTCGTGACACATGGGTTACCCGCAAGCTGATTCATACGAACCCAATCAACATCTAGCAAATCAGCAAGTAATTCGATGTCCAATTCACCTTTCAAGGTGTGCCATTGCCGGATGCTTGGCTGTCTCATTAACTGAGCTTTTGGAGAGGTTAATCCACCGACAACAAAATACCCCTTTTCTTTGTCGTACCATATGCGTTGAATACCCGGTATGTTACTCATCCAGCGTTTGATGTCGTTTAAAGGCTTATCGAAGAATCGAGATAACAAGGTATCTAAACTACCGCTGATTGATGTATCTTTTTTCTTTCCTCGCTTATCTAACCAACGCTGAATAACCTCTTTTTTTACCTGATAGTAAGTCACCTTCGTCTCATTTTGCTGATGAAGCGAAACTAATTGTTCTTGCCATAATTCAACTAATTCGGGTAACTCACTTTCAAATCGCATTGTTGCCTTTTGGCTGGATAACACGCCATCATCACTCAACTCTTTGACAATATTGAGCAATACTTCACTATCTGGCAGAACCCAATCCGTCAACGGATAAGGCTTCTGTTTCTTGGTTAAATCCGAAAGCGCATCTTCCATACCAAGTGGCAATACATTCGTTTGGTCGTAAGATGGATCTTGCATCATGATTGATACTTGTTCGTCCTTATTCTTACTCAAAACAAGCGTAATTCTTGCCGCAAATCGTCGTTGTTTATCAACTTCAGTACCGTAGTAATCCATTACGACATTCTGACGATAACTATAGGGCCAATTCTCATTCATCAAAGTGAGCAAATCATCTACGGATGTTTCGAAATTGGCCAGGTACTCATTTGTTTTCAAAGTCATACCAGAATCAGTGGGATCGAAGGGGATCAACACCGGTCTGTCGTTTGAAACCGTAAACAAATAACCATCAGTAATGACAATAGTTGATTCATTTAAACAGGCGCGTTGCAATGGCAAGACTTGAGAAATAGCCCTATCAGAATCAATCAGTAAACGTTTGATCTCTAATTCTTTAAGAACCACTTCAAGCTTTCTAATAATCGCTTCTTTGTATGCCTTGGTATCTAATAATTCGTAGTTGTAGGTGTAATATCCACCTTCAGACGCAACGTATAGCTTTATCGGGTCATCGTCTCTTTTTGACTCGATTAATAACCTTTTTTCGACTGGGTCTCCCGTTAAATCATGAGGATTAACGTTGATATGTTGAACTGCACACCGTCCAACTAACGACTTTGTTAGTGGATAACGATCATCTTCAATACCTTTTTCCTGATCAAGCAGAATCAAAACACGGTCCGAACGTTCAAGTTTTATCCGTTCAAAGTCATTTGCCGAAATTCCATCTAGTAAATCCCACGAAACATCGACGCCTTTCTGTGCAATGAGCGATTTAAATAAGTCTAAGATTTCTTCACAAGCAACAACGGTATTAACTCTTAGGTCTATAACCTTGATTTCACCGGATATCTCGATGCTTGGGAAAGATGACTTAGCCTTATTGGCCTTATGCTTTGTTTTCAACGTCAGTGGTTGGAGATTTAACGTTTTAGCTGAAAGTTCAAAACCATAGTCACGCGCAAAACAGATAAACGCATCTTGCACTGGTTTTAACACCATAGGCCAACTTTGCTCAAACCTAGTTGGTGTAGAAAGATCCAGAAACGGACGCTGTTTCCGTGAATTTTTACTCTTTCCAATTTCTTTAAACAGCGTACCTCTCGGTTTTCTTTCATGGCCAGGATACCACCTGACGAGTACCTTATTTTTGTCATAGACCCATAGAGGCTTCTTAATGCGATCTATATCATCGTCATTAGATAACGGTCTTAATGGAACATTGGTATAAAACAGAGCAATCTCAGTGGTATTTCCATCTTTTAACTGCTGAGTTCTACAATCTAGGCTGATCGCATTAACACCGCCAGCCCAGCTATCTACTTTCAATAACGGACAACCTAAGCTGTAAGCGCCTTTACAATGACCGCCAAAAGCCCGTAATGATCGCATCATTAGTCGAATCCACACAGGATTTAACACCGGTGAATATTCAACTCTAACTGGAGTAATAGGTTGCAACTCGGCGTCTACAATAGACGGAGGAATATCACTTGAGCTTTGTAAAGCCACATAGAGACCAAACTGATTACCATTTTTTTTCATTAAATAGGCAAACTGCCGACTGTCTAGTTCAGCATCGATACGTTCTTCCCAGGCTTTCTTCTCTTTCCACTGATAGTTGTTATTGATGAGTGGATAGTGATAAACCACAAATTTGTTGGCTTTATCTGCATCAACCTTGTTATTCAAATAAACCAAATGAGACAGCGGCAACTTCCTCAAATCTTTATTTTTATCCATTAACCTTGCTCCCTCATACGCTGCCAAACTATTTTCGAAAACCACTTGAAGCCAGACGTCATTTGATATCCATCGTTCACCAAACAACCTGGTAGAAACAGGATTGAAGCATTCTCAACTTTTACTGGCTCCAACATTTCAGAAAAGCCCGATAAGGAACAATCTTCACCAGTCAATAGGTTCGCGATAACCAAAATGGCGTTTTCACCACGGATTTGACGGATCTTCTCCAGCTTTTTAATTAATCCCAAAGGCGCAAATTCAGGACGTTTACCAGAAGCAAGCCATTGCTCAAAGCCTTCATCTGACTGTTCCAGAGCAGCTATTGACCAAAATTTAGCATCAACAAAAACATCCGCGTTGGCTATCTCAAAATCATATAATTCAAACAACTCATGGTTGTAGACGTCTTGTTTAGTGGCTAGCTGCTTGTCACTCAGCAGTGCGCGAATACCTTCTTCACCAATACGCCCTTGTAAAATTCGCTGAATCACGACAGGATGAAATGCAAATTGCTCTTCAATATCGTTGGCAAACGGCTGAAACGACGTTCGAAAACCTTTACGATTAAACCAATCCGAAATAGCAGGTTGCCGGTTTACAACCTCATAAAGCGTCTGTGGGTTATACTTAATCAATCCCGCTGCACGCTTTGCAAAGAACTGCCAACTTTTTGGGTCGTACCATATTTCACCAGTAACCTTTGATTCCTCGGGCCGTTCAAAGCACGCCCAACGACACAAAGGCTCAGTAATGCCAAACGTATTGTTATGCGGCATCCATTGGAGATCATGCTGTAATACAGCGCGGCCTAGTTCATGCCAAAGTCCTGAAATATCTTCGATACAACCCTTACCTTGTCGTGCATCTCGGATAGCGGAAACTAACTTGTTATCAATAATATCTACCGCAGCAGAGCCATCTTGGAATCGCGTTTTCAACAGGGTAAGAAAGTTGGAAACCGATGCATCTTCGGAATGAGTAAGATCATCAATCAGCTGATTATTAAGGTTTGAAACCCAATTTCGGTTGTTAGTACAAACGGTTAATTGGCCGTAGTTGCGAAGATGGCCTGCTAAATCATCGCTTAAATGAAT
>TARA_R110002033_G_scaffold48042_2_pt1 | contig 54056 bp, 59 predicted proteins | sample TARA_R110002033 | Tara Oceans TARA_R110002033 (sample SAMEA4397051) | marine metagenome | biome: Polar Biome; feature: [SRF] surface water layer (ENVO:00010504); material: water (ENVO:00002006), including particulate matter (ENVO:01000060) such as... | depth 5 m
CGCCAGCTACAACGTCGGTCTGTCCCAGCGTCGCAACGAAGCTGTCCGTGCGTATCTTGAATCGCGCGGCATCAGCGGCGGAGCGATCTCCAGCGAAGCCTTCGGTGAATCGCGTCCTCGCGTTGAAACCGCAGACGGTGTTCGCGAACCGCAGAACCGTCGTGTTGAAGTTATGTACGGACCAGGTTCCGGTAACTAATAGCAACATTGCTACCAAATTTGAAAAGGGCTGGTCTTCGGACCGGCCCTTTTTTTTGCCATTCGGGTTTGCAAATAAGCCATTCTGCTTTTGGCAACCGACGGGGGCAGGGCAGGTCTCTTTGTGGTCTGGAGCGGCGCAATGACTGGGGGAAATGGGAAATCCGGAAAGCCACCGCGTTTGTATGCGTTTGTGGACGCTCGCAAATGGTCTCCGGGCGCGCTGGCGCAAGACGGTGGAGGAGTGAACCGCGGCGCTTATGGATCAGGAGAGCAGGCCATCGCTATGATGGCCTCAATTGCCGTCGAGCCTCATATGACCAACGGACCGGAAACATCGGCCGTGAAGGTAAAAGTTAAAATGGAATCGGGTGCCGAGGCACCCTAGTTGAGCAGGCTTTCGAACAGAGCCAGTCCGTCGGTGCCGCCGTGCTTGGCGTCGATCGCGCGCTCGGGATGCGGCATCATGCCCAGGACATTGCCTGCTTCATTGATGATCCCGGCAATGTTGCGCGATGATCCGTTGATATCGCTGCGATAGCGAAACACGACGCGATCCTCGTTTTCCAGCCTGTCGAGCGTCTCGCTGTCGGCAAAGAAATTGCCATCATGATGAGCCACCGGAATCGAGATCGACTCATTTTTTGCGTAGCGCGAAGTAAAAACGGTGGTGTTGTTGGTCACCTCGAGCTCTGCATCCTTGCAGACAAAATTAATATTGCTGTTGCGCATCAGGGCGCCGGGCAAAAGACCGGTTTCGGTCAGAATTTGAAAGCCGTTGCAAACCCCCAGGATTTTGACGCCGCGGTTTGCGGCTTCAATCACCGGTTTGATGATGCTGGAGCGGGATGCCATCGCGCCGGAGCGCAGATAATCGCCATAGGAAAAACCTCCCGGAATGGCGATAATATCGAGGCCCGATGGCAATTCGCTGTCACCGTGCCAGACCATATGCGGCTTGTTTCCGGAAACGGTTTCCAGAGCGACGGCCATGTCGCGGTCGCAGTTGGAACCGGGAAAAACGATCACTGCAGATTGCATCAGGAAGCCGTTTCCGGCAGTTCTATCTGATAATTTTCGATCACGGTATTGGCGAGCAGCTTGTCGCACATCTTGTCGATTTCTTCCCGCGTAACCGACGGATCGACATCGAGTTCGATCAGCTTGCCGGCGCGAACGTCATTGACGCCCTTGAAGTCAAGGCTTTCCAGTGCGTGATGGATGGCCTTGCCCTGAGGGTCCAGGACACCATCTTTCAGCGTTACAAATATTCTGACTTTCATCCTGCGCCCTCGCGTTTTTCCGCCGGTAATATCGCCTTGCTATAGCGGGAAGATCGGGTGGGGCAAGAGCAAGAAGGGAAATTGGAGAAGCCCGACGGCCAATTATGTTATTTTCGTTTCGGACCCGGCGAGCGAACAGGGCATTCACCGGGAAACGCTTCGCATCCCCGAGTTGGAAACAGCAATCAAAGCCCTTGGGTTACTTCCCGCGCTTCTTTCGTTCGCTATTAAGATCTGCCACTTCGCTGCTACCCTCGGGGAACAGGCCGAGACGGCGGGCGACTTCCTGATAGGCTTCGGCTTCTCCGCCCAGATCGCGACGGAAGCGGTCTTTGTCGAGTTTCTCGTTGGTCTCGATATCCCACAGACGACAGCCGTCGGGGCTGATCTCGTCGGCGAGGATGATGCGCGAGAAATCGCCTTCGAAAACCCGGCCGAACTCAAGCTTGAAATCGATCAGCTTGATGCCGATACCGGCAAACATCCCGGCGAGAAAATCGTTGATCCGGATCGCCATGGCGGAAATATCCTGCATTTCCTCCTGGCTGGCCCAGCCGAAGCAGGCGATATGTTCTTCCGCGACCAGCGGATCGCCCAGGGCGTCGTCCTTGTAGCAATATTCGAGCAAGGTGTGCGGCAGCGCCGTGCCTTCCTCGATGCCGAGGCGCTTGGACAGCGAGCCGGCGGCGACGTTGCGTACGATCACCTCGATCGGCACGATCTCCACCTGCTTGACCAGTTGCTCGCGCATGTTCAGGCGGCGGATGAAATGACTCGGGATGCCGATATGGTTCAGCAGCGTGAAGATATGCTCGCTGATCCGGTTGTTGATCACGCCCTTGCCGTTGATCGTGCCCTTTTTCTCGGCATTGAACGCGGTCGCGTCATCCTTGAAATATTGGATGATGGTGCCTGGCTCCGGGCCCTCATAGAGGATTTTGGCCTTGCCTTCATAGATTTGGCGACGACGGGACATTGCAGGATTCCACTTCGCAAAGAGAGCGACAAAAAATCAAGCCCCGACGGTTCGAATCACGGTGGATTGAACGGATCGGGGCAACCGAACCTTGCTATATGCGAAAGCGGCTTGCGGCGCAAACAATCCCGTTTCATGGTGAGGAACCGCATGAACGGACAGAAGGCGATCGCCATGACCAAATATGCCACCATCGATGACATCATCAAAACCCTTTATGAGTGTATTTCCGGGCCGCCGGGCGGACAGGACTGGGAGCGGGATCGCGAAATATATCATCCGCGCGCGCTGATTACCCGGACGCGGATCATCGACGGCCAGCCGGTCGCCTTCACATTCAGCTTCGACGAATTTGTCGAGGCGACGGTTCCGATGCTGGAGGGGCGAAGCTTCTACGAAATCGAGATTGGACGGAAGACCGACAGATTCGGGCAGATCGCGCATGTCTTTAGCGCCTACGAGGCGAGGGAAACACCGGATCATCCCGATATCCAGTTTCGCGGCGTGAACATGGTGCATCTGTGGAATGACGGCCTCGACTGTTCCGGGCGCTGGTGGATCATGAGCATCATCTGGGACAATGAGCGCGAGGGATTGACGCTGCCGGCGGAGTGGCTGGGCCGATGAGCCACGCCGGCGGCCGGTTGATCGTGGCGGCTGCGCTTACGGTACTGATCGCCGCGATCACAATTGGCCTGCTGAACTGGATCGGCCCGGACTGGGCGCGCTTTGCTCGAAATGCCGAGAGCGGGCGCGCTGTTGTTGCAGCCGGCCAACAGCATTTCCTCCTTCGCCTATGTCTTTGCCGGCTTGCTGATGATCCTGCAGGCGCAGTCGCGCGACTGGATTTCTGCCTTTCCGCCACTCGCCGCGAGCGTTCTGGGACTCGCCGCCGTGATCGTCGGGATCGGATCCGTGCTGCTGCACGCGACGCTGACCCTGTGGGGCCAGTTTTTCGATGTGCTTGGCATGTATCTGGTCAGCGCATTCTTTCTGGTCAGTGCGGTGGCGAAATGGCGGGATATCCGCGACCGGCGGGCGATGATCTATTATGCGTTGCTGTGTGTGGTGCTGGTCGCAATTCTCTATGCGCTGCCGGAGGCGCGCCGCTGGCTGTTTGCCCTGATCCTGATCATAGCCATCATCCTTGAGCTTGCGCTTGCCAGGCCGCTGCGCCCGCAGGTCCGGACCGGCTATTATATTGCCGGGCTGATTGCCAATATCGTCGCCTTCACCATCTGGAATCTCGACCAGCGCGGGCAGTTGTGCAGCCCGGACAGCTTGTGGCAGGGCCATGCGGTCTGGCATCTGCTTGGCGCCGTCGCGCTGTGGTTTGCCTTTCTCTACTATCGCAGCGAGCGGCCGGTGACCTGAGACAGGCTCCGGTGCCCCGGCGCAGGCCGGGGCCCATCTCCTGATCTATGGTTCAAATGCTTGGGCAATTGGGCGCGTGAACGCAAGGACGCGCGTGACATATCCCTCGTGTCTTGCCGAGAGTTCACAAGATGGACCCCGGCCTGCGCCGGGGAACGGTGTTCTCATCGATTAGCACCACTTTCCCCCTACCAACCGGGAATCCACCCTGCTATCGCATCAGCCATGAGTGATGTGACCGATGCGCCCGAAGCGGCTCCCGAAGATGAATTTGACGCGATCGTCGAGGCGCCGTTTGATGCGGCTTTGTCCGAACGCTATCTGATCTATGCGATGTCGACGATCACCGCGCGGTCGCTGCCGGATCTGCGCGATGGTCTGAAACCGGTGCATCGCCGCCTGCTGTGGGCGATGCGGCTGCTCAAGCTGGAGCCGTCGCAGGGCTATAAGAAATGCGCCCGCGTCGTCGGCGACGTCATCGGTAAATATCACCCGCACGGCGACCAGTCGGTCTATGACGCGATGGTCCGGCTCGCCCAGACTTTCTCGCTGCGCTATCCGCTGGTAGACGGGCAGGGGAATTTCGGCAATATCGACGGCGATAATGCTGCCGCCTATCGCTATACCGAAGCGCGGCTGACCCGCACCGCGATCGAGTTGATGCACGGTCTCGACGAGGGCACGGTCGATTTCAAGCCCACCTATAATGGCGAGGATGAAGAGCCCGAGGTGATGCCCGGCCTGTTCCCCAATCTGCTCGCCAATGGCGCCAGCGGTATTGCCGTCGGCATGGCGACCAGCATCCCGTCGCACAATGTCCACGAGATTATCGACGCCGCCACCCTGCTGATCGATTCGCCGAAGGCTGAACATGCCGAGATCATGGCGATCATCAAGGGGCCGGACCTCGCCACCGGCGGTACTTTGGTCGATCCGAAATCGGTAATTGATGCCGCCTATGCAAGCGGGCGCGGCGCGATGCGGGTGCGCTGCCAGTGGGAGAAGGAAGACGCCGAGGGGCGCGGTGCGTGGCAGATTGTCGTCACCGAAATCCCCTATCAGGTGCAGAAGGGCAAGCTGATCGAGCAGATCGCCCAGATCATTGCCGACAAGAAGCTGCCGATTCTCGCCGATATCCGAGACGAATCCGACGAGCAGGTGCGGATCGTGCTGGAACCGAAGAGCCGTGCGGTCGATCCCGAGGATCTGATGAACGCCTTGTTCCGGATGTCCGATCTGGAGAATCGCTTCTCGCTCAACATGAATGTCCTCGACAAGGACCGGGTGCCCAAGGTGATGGGCATCAGCGAAGTGCTCCAGCAGTGGATTGTCCACCAGATCGAAGTGCTGGTCCGCCGTTCGCAGCACCGGCTGGAAAAGATCGATGCCCGGCTGGAGCTGCTCGAGGGCTATATCATCGCCTATCTCAATCTCGACCGCGTGATCGAGATCATTCGCAACCATGACGAACCCAAGCCGATGCTGATGGACGAGTTCAAGCTGACCGACCGGCAGGCCGAGGCGATTCTCAACATGCGGCTGCGGTCTTTGCGCAAGCTGGAAGAAATGGAATTGCGCAGCGAGCGGGACAAGCTGCAGGAAGAACGCGAAGGACTGGAGAAGCTGATCGACAGCCCGGCGCGGCAGAAGACCAGGCTGAAGAAGGATCTGGCCGACCTGCGCAAGCTCTATGCCGAGGATACGGCGCTGGGCAAAAGGCGGACGATGCTGATCGAGGCGGCACCCGCGAAGGAAATCTCGCTGGAAGCCTTTATCGAGAAGGAACCGGTCACCGTGATCATGTCGCAGCGCGGCTGGATCAAGGCGATGAAGGGGCACGCTGACCTGTCGCAGCCGGACAGTTTCAAGTTCAAGGAAGGCGACGGACCGAAATATGCCTTCCATGCGCAGACCACCGACAAGCTGCTGATGGCCTGCGACAATGGCCGTTTCTATACACTCGGGGCGGACAAGCTGCCCGGCGCGCGCGGCTTTGGCGAGCCGGTCGGGTCGATGGTCGATCTCGAGGCCGGGGCGGAACCGATTGCGCTGATGGTTGCCGACATGAAGGGCAAATTGTTGCTCGCCTCCTCCTGGGGCCGCGGCTTTGTCTGCAATATCGCCGACGTGGTGGCCGAAACCAAGAAGGGCCGTCAGGTCGCGAACCTGAAGGGCGATGCGCGGCTGATCGTGGTCCGGCCGATCCCCGCTGATGCCGACCATGTCGCTGCGATTGGCGAGAATCGCAAGCTGGTCGTCTTCTCTCTCACCGAAATGCCGGAAATGGCCAGGGGGCAGGGCGTGATGCTGCAACGCTACAAGGATGGCGGGCTTTCCGATGCAATCGTGTTCCGCCTCGAAGAAGGCCTGAGCTGGGCGATGGGCGGTGACAGCGGTCGCACCCGGACCGAGAATGACCTGACCATGTGGCGGGTTGCGCGTGGTGCGGCCGGGCGGTTGCCGCCGACGGGTTTCCCGAAGACGGGCAAGTTTGATTGATCGGCGAGCCTTCTCTCCTCCAGGGAGAAAGGCTTTACCGTTTCTTGGCGATCTTGATCTTGTCCAGTTTGGTTCGGGTCCGGATCGATTCCTCGCTGCGGGTCAGTGCCTTGGAAATGGCCTTGAGCGTCATTCCCTTTTTGGCAAAGGCATGGAGCTTTTGGATCTCTTCGCTGGTCCAGGGCTGTTTGTGGCGTTCAAAATGGTCTTTCATGGGTACGGGCTTAGCAGGTTGTCGGCGCCATGCACCCAAATAGCGGGCCGGTTTTCCAGCAATGGCCGCTTTCCGCCCCGCCACTGGCAATAGCGGGCTTTGCATGGGGGCATTTGTCCGCTAGCCAGCGGCAGATAATATGGAACGGAGCCAGCCATGCAGTTTGACGAAGTTGTCCTCGGACGCCGCAGCATACGGGGATATAAGCCGGAGCCCGTGGCGAAGGAGCTGATCGAGGAAATTCTCCAGCTGGCGATGCGTGCGCCTTCGTCGATGAATACGCAGCCCTATAATTTCTATGTCATTACCGGCGAGCCGCTGGAAAAAATCCGGGCGGGCAATACCGAGCGGATGCTGGCCGGCGTGCCGCAATCGCGCGAATTTCGCACCGGGGAAGCCTTTGCGGGGGAGCATCGCGAGCGGCAGATCGGGGTGGCGAAGCAGCTGTTTTCCGCCATGGGGATCGAGCGCGACGACAAGGAGGCGCGGCAGGACTGGGTGATGCGGGGCTTCCGCCAGTTCGATGCACCCGTCTGCGTGATCATCACCTATGACCGGGCGGTTGACGGCAGCGACGATACGCCCTTCGACTGCGGCGCGGTTGCGACCGCGCTGGTCAACGCCGCCTGGTCGCGGGGACTGGGCACGGTGATCAACAGCCAGGGCATCATGCAGTCGCCGGTGGTCCGCGAGCATGCCGGGATTGCCGAGGATCAGGTGATCATGAAGAGCATCGCGCTGGGCTGGCCGGACGAGAGTTTTCCGGCCAATGCGGTTGTGTCGACGCGGAAGACTGTGGACGAGGCGGCGGTGTTTGTAGGTTTTGACGGCTAGTTGAGGCAGCGTGCCCCCGCGCAGGCAGGGGCCCATCTCCGGGATGCGCCAGGCGGAAACGGCGGGAGATGGATGCCTGCCTTCGCAGGCAAACGTGCTCCGCACTTGATGCGGAGCCCTGCGCCATAAAGAATAGTTCTTGCCTCCAGAGCTCCGCATCGAGTGCGGAGCACATTATCTGTTCAAGCGTCCCTCGACCAACGAATCGACCACGCCGGGGTCAGCCAGCGTCGATGTGTCGCCCAGGGCGCCGTGATCATTCTCGGCGATCTTGCGCAGGATGCGGCGCATGATCTTGCCGGAGCGGGTTTTGGGCAGGGCTGGCGTGAGGTGGAGATGGTCCGGTGTGGCGATCGGGCCGATTTCCTTGCGGACATGGAGCCGCAGTTCGGCGACCAGTTCGTCGGATGACGGTTCGCCGGCGTTGAGCGTGACATAACAGTAGATACCCTGGCCCTTGATATCATGGGGGAAGCCGACCACCGCCGCTTCCGCGACCTTGGGGTGTGAGACCAGAGCGGATTCGACCTCTGCCGTGCCCATGCGGTGGCCCGAGACATTGATCACATCGTCGACCCGGCCGGTGATCCAGTAATAATCATCGGCATCGCGCCGGCAGCCGTCGCCGGTGAAATATTTACCCTTGTAGGTGGTGAAATAGGTCTGGATGAAGCGCTCATGGTCGCCATAGACGCTGCGCGCCTGGCCCGGCCAGCTGGCGGTGATGCACAGATTGCCGTCGGTCGCGCCGTCCAGCACCTCGCCGTCGCCATCGACCAGCTGCGGCTGGATACCGAAAAATGGCTTGCCGGCGCTGCCCGGCTTCATGCCATGGGCGCCGGGCAGGGTGGTGATCATCACGCCGCCGGTCTCGGTCTGCCACCAGGTGTCGATGATCGGTGATTTCCCTTCGCCGACCACATCATAATACCAGCGCCACGCTTCCGGATTGATCGGCTCGCCGACCGTGCCGAGCAGGCGGAGCGAGGAGCGGTCGTGTGCCTTCACCGGCCCGTCGCCCTCGCGCATCAGCGCGCGGATCGCGGTCGGGGCGGTGTAGAAGATATTGACCTTGTGCTTTTCCACCACTTCCCAGAAGCGGCCGAAATCGGGATGGTTGGGAATGCCCTCGAACATGACCTGGGTGGCGCCGTTGATCAGCGGACCGTAGACGATATAGCTGTGGCCGGTGACCCAGCCGATATCGGCCGAGCACCAGAAGACCTCGCCCGGCTGATAGTCGAACACATAGTGGAAGGTGGTCGCGACCCAGACGGCATAGCCGCCGGTGGTGTGGAGCACACCCTTGGGCTTGCCGGTCGATCCGGAGGTGTAGAGAATGAACAGCGGGTCCTCGGCGTTCATCGGCTCGCAGGGGCAGTCGTCGGCGACCCCGGCCTTCAGCTCGTGATACCAGTGGTCGCGGCCTTCGGTCATGGTGACATCGCTATCCGTATGGTTGATCACCAGCACGGCATCAACCGACACTTTTTCCAGCGCCGCATCGACATTGGTCTTGAGCGGCACCGGCTTGCCGCCGCGCAGACCGCCATCGGCACATATCACGAACCGGCTGTCGCAATCCTCGATCCGCCCGGCGAGCGCATCGGGGGAGAAGCCGCCAAAGACCACGCTGTGGATCGCGCCGATGCGGGCGCAGGCGAGCATCGCAAAGGCGCCTTCCGGGATCATCGGCATATAGATGGTCACCCGGTCGCCCTTTTTGACGCCCAGTTTCCTGAGGCAATTGGCCATCTTTATGACCTCTGCCTGCAGCTCATTATAACTGATCGTGCGGCCGGGCGATTGCGGATCGTCGGGTTCGAAGATCAGCGCGGTGACCTCGCCCTTGCCGGCGGCGACATGGCGGTCGACCGCGTTGTGGCAGATGTTGAGTACGCCATCTTCGTACCATTTGATCGCGACCGGGTCGTAGGACCAGTTGCCTATGGTCGCGGGGGCTTTTTCCCAGTCGAGCCGTTCGGCCTGGCGGGACCAGAAGCTGTCGGGGTCATCGATGCTTTCCCGATAGAGACGGTCATAGTCCGCCGCTGTGCAATGGGTGGCCGCATCACCGCGCGGCGACGGGATCATTTCAACCGGAACATTCTTGCCTGGAGCCTCTGTCATCTGCTGCCTCTCTTATATCCTTGCGTGACCGGGCGCTTGCGGCCCGCCAAATATTGTCGCTGCTTCTGACTGACTTTGCTCATGTCTGCGGGCTGAAATCAAGACCGTCGACATATTCTGCCAGCCATTTTTTGTCTGGAAAGCCGTTGTCGATCCACGCCTGCTCGATACTGGCCAGAGTCCGGGCGACAATCGGGCCGGGTTTCAGCCCCCGCTCGATCAGATCGCCACCGCTCATCGGAAAGACGGGCGGTTGCCAACCGTTGAGTCGTGCCAGCAGATCGGTCAGCGCGTCATCATCGGCGAACAGCAGGGCAATATCGCGAGCGGCGTCGATGCTTGTACGATAGGCAAGCGCGCGAATATCATTTTCGCCTCGAAACAAAATGGCGGCAGGCTGGGTCATTCCCTCGGGCTGAGCCGGCAGGCGCTCGCCGAGCGCGCGTTGCTGCTTCTTCGAGAGTTTCAGGCTTTTGGCGATGGTTTCGGCCTGCTCCGCCGCTTTCGGCAGCAGCGCCACCAGCCGCCTTATGGCACCGGGCGGGATGCCATGCGCCTGTTCGCGCCTGACCAGCCTGTCCAGAATCGGGGCGGCCAGTTTGTCCGTTCCAGCGAGGATATGCTCGAAAATCCTGCCCTCCAGCATCTTGCCAACGGCAAAACGGGGATCGTCGGTCGCAAGCAGTTTGAGAAGCTCGTCGGCGACGCGTTCCCGGGACAGCCGCTCCAGCTTCGGGGCAGCGTCGACACAGGCCTGAAAAGCATCCGCATCCAGATCGTGCAGCCCGAAGCGGGCGAGAAAACGGAAATAGCGCATGATCCGCAGATGGTCTTCGGCGATCCGTTCCGCTGCCGAGCCGATGAAGCGGATCCGGCGCTGTTCGAGATCCTCGAGACCGCCAAAATAGTCGTGAATCTCCAGCGTTTCCGGATCGGCGGACAGGGCGTTGATGGTGAAGTCGCGGCGCGCCGCATCTTCCTGCCAGTCATCGCTGAACGCGACGGTGGCTCGCCGTCCGTCGGTGGACACATCGCGGCGCAGCGTCGTGATCTCGACCGGCCCGTCGGGCAGCACGGCGGTCACCGTGCCATGGTCGATGCCGGTGGGAACGACCTTGATCGAGACAGAGGCGAGCCGTTCGATCACCTGCTCCGGCAGCAGGGGCGTGGCGATATCCACATCCTTTACTGCGATGCCCAGAAGCGTGTCGCGCACCGCGCCGCCAACGAAGCGCGCCTTGCCGTCCAGCGCCGCGATCAGGGCCGCAAGGCCGCGTCTTTCTGTCCAGTCGGCTGACGGTAATTTCATGGTTCCCAGCCCAGTCTTTTCCCGAGATTGTTCAATATGCCTGCGGTGATTCCCCAGATTCGATAGTCCTGCCAGTAGATTTCATAATAATGGCGCTTGCGGCCGTTCCATGTTCCCTCGTGGACTTTGCGGTTCTTGGGGTCGAGCAGGAAATCGAGCGGCGCTTCGAACCAGCTTTCGACCTCGGTCGGGTCGGCGACAAAGGGCAGGTCGGGCGGGATCACACCGAGCACCGGCTGGATATTATAGCCACTGCCCGACTGGAAACTGTCGGTCATGCCGACGATGTCGACATGACTGCGGTCGAGCGCAACTTCCTCATGCGCCTCGCGCAGCGCCGCGTCGATCGGGTCGCGGTCGCCAGGATCGATCTTGCCGCCGGGAAAGGCAACCTGGCCGGGATGGTTGCGCATATGCTGCGGGCGCTGGACGAAGATGACGCCCGGATCGGGCCGGTCGGTCACCGCGATCAGCACAGCCGCGTCGCGCAGGATCTTGAGATCGTCGATATGGTCGCGTTCGTTGTAGAGCAGATGGTCGAGGTCATTTTCATGCCCCCTGACCAAGGCCCTTTCCAGTCGGTCGCGCAGCGTCACGAATCGGCTGCCATCGGGAAAAACGTGCCAGCCGACCAGATGCCGAGCGGATTGGCGGATTCTTCCAGTGCCAGTTCCGCGAGCTGATAATAGACCGGCCGGGCGAGCACCGCTTCCAGTCCGCTGCGCACCTGCAGATAGGGCTGCGGCTTGTCCGCGCCAAAGCGCAGCGGATGATCGGCACCGGCGACCACCAGAATATCGGTGTTCAGCCGAAAGGCCAGCGTCCGTTCGGCCCCCTTGCCATGGCTTTCCAGTTCCACCGCGACAAAGGGCGCGTCTTCGACGACAATGCCCAGCTTCTGATAGGGCGTGACCAGCGCAAAGCTGCCGTCGGCTTCCCGGCGCAATATGCTGGAAAAGGCGCGGACCATGGCCGGGCGCCGGATCGGATCGCCCTGATGATACCATGTCCCGTCGGCGGCAATCCGCATTTCGCTGTCACCGCTCTCCTGCGGGTCCCACTGATCGACCGGGGGCAGTTTTTGCGCGGCGGCCAATTCGGCGATTTCTGCCAGGGAGAGCGAGGCAAGTTCGGGTGGGGGCGTATAGGGCATGCAACCGGACTATTGCCCGGCGCCATTTCTGTAAAGCTTTAGACTCGCTATTGTGTCCAGGGGCCAAGCGTGCCGGTTTCTGGCAAGGGATGCTTGGGGTTGCTGCGGACCAGCAGCCGCGACGGCTCCCATGGTCCCGGCAGCGACCATCCTGCGGTTCCCTCTGCGCTGAAACCGAAGAAGCGCTCATAATATTCCGGGTCGCCGATCATCACGAGGGGCAGCGGATCATCCGGCTGAATCTCCTTCAGCAGGGCCGTCATCATCGCCCGTCCGATACCCTCGCGCTGGAAATCGGGATAGACCGCTACCGGGCCGACCATGATCATGGGATGCTTTTTTCCCTGTTCATCGGTCAGGGCAACCGGCCAGCACTGAATCGATCCCAGCAACTCGTGCCTTTCCTCGTCGACGGCCGCCAGCGACAGACCTTCGAGCATGGTCATGCCTTCGCGCAGCCGGTAAGCGGTGCGGTCATGGCGATCCGTGCCAAAGGCGGAATCGAGCAGGGCTTCGACAAGTTGCGGATCAATTTCCGCGAGAGGAATGATGCTGGTCAATGCGGTGGTCTCGTAAATCAGGAAAAGCGCGCGCTACTCCGCTTTGAAGCAAATGTCGAGCGGCATAGGTTGCAATTGCCAGATGGCGCAGCGACGGCTAGAAGATTGACCTGTTTAGGGAGTTTGTACGCGTGACGAACCACAACGAACCAGCCAGCGGCAACAGGCCTGCGGCGACCGCGCCAGCGAAACCGGGCAAGCTGGGGTCGCTTCGGCGCGATCCAAAGGGCTGGCTGGTGGCGCTGCTTGGCGTGGGGGCACCGCTGGCGTTCCTGATCGCGGCAGGCGGAAGCGGTCTCGGCCTCTGGGGCTGGCAGGCTGGTATGGCCGCAGTCCCGTGGATCGTTCTTGCAGCGCTTCTGGCGCTGGTGCTGGCGGTCGTTTTTGTCCTGTTGAACCGTCGCAAGGGCCGGGTAACGCGCTGGCCGCTGCTCGGATTGGGCACGCTGGTGACGCTTGGTTTTCTGGCATATCTCGCGCCTTATGGCGTGGCTTACGTCACGCTGCCCGCGATTCACGATATTACCACCGATCTGGCCGATCCGCCGCCCTTCGTTGTGCTCAGCCTGCGCGCCGACAATTGGGACAATATTCCGGGTGCCAATGATGATGACAAGCGCGGCATGAATCCGCGCCAGCGCTGGGCGACGGTGCATCAGGATGCCTATCCGGATATCCGCTCGGTCCGGATCGATCAGCCGGTAGCGGCAGTGATCGGGAAAGCGCAGCGGCTGGCAGAAGATCGCGACTGGGATATCGTTAGCGTGAATCCGGATGAGGGCAGGCTGGAAGCAACCGATACCGTGTCGCTGTTCGGGATGAAGAATGACATCGTCATCCGCGCCCGGGCGGCGGAAAACGGCGCTGCCAGCATCATCGACATGCGCTCGGTGAGCCGCGACGGCGTCCATGATCTGGGGATCAACGCCAAGCGGGTCCGTGACTTTTTGAGCGATCTGTCCGGAACGACAACCACCGCTTCACAATAATTGTTCGGCTGGAAAGGTCCTATTTGGTCGGAGTCAGCTTGAGCAGCTTGGCGCCCTTGCCGTCTTCCAGCACATAGATGGCGCCGTCCGGTCCCTGTTCCACTTCCCGAATCCGGCTGCCCATCAGGAAACGCTCGGCTTCCTTGGCGCTGTCGCCATCGAAGCTGACGCGGATCAGCGCCTGGCTGGCAAGACCGCCAATGAACGCGCTGCCCTTCCAGGCCGGGAACAGATCGCCCGAATAGAAGATCAGACCGCTGGGAGCGATGGTCGGCACCCAGGCGACTTTCGGCGCTGCGAATTCGGGATGGGTGTCATGGTTCGGGATTTTCTTGCCGTCATAATGATCGCCTTCCGAGACGATCGGATAGCCGTAATTGGCACCGCGCTGGACAAGATTGAGTTCGTCCCCCGCCTTCGGCCCCATTTCCTGGTTCCACAGGCGCCCCTCGCTGTCGAATGCCATCCCCAGGATATTGCGATGGCCGAGCGACCAGATTTCGGGAAGCGCGCCATCCTTGTCGACGAACGGATTGTCCTTCGGGACGCTGCCGTCCGGATATAATCTGACGATCTTGCCGAGATTGGCGGCCATGTCCTGGGCGGGATCGAATTTCTGCCGCTCGCCGGAGCCGATGAAGAGATATTCGCCATCGGGAGAAAAGGCGATGCGGTGGGAGAAATGGCCCCGGCCTTCTACCTTTGGTTTCTGCTTCCAGATGATTTTCAGATTTTCCAGTGCCGGCTTTTCGCCCTTCAGGTCCAGCCGGGCCCGGCCAACCACCGCCCCGCGGGTGTTTTTTTCGCCGGCTTCAACCCAGCTTAGATAGACCATATTGCTGGTCGCATAATCGGGAGCGAGAACAATGTCGCCGAAGCCGCCCTGACCACCATAGTCAACCTCGGGCACGCCGGCGATCTCGCTTTTCTGCCCCTTGGCATCGACCAGCTGCAGCTTGCCCGCCTTTTCGGTGACCAGCATCCGGCCATCGGGCAGGAAGGTCATCGCCCACGGTTCGTCAAAGCTGGCGATCGCACTGGTCTCGAAAGGCTTGCGATCAATCGGTGAAATATCAGACAGCGCCTGCTTTTCCGCGGATGCATTGCCGGTTGCCTGTGCGTCGTCGCCATTGGAACAGGCCACGGTCAGGATGGCGATCGAGAGCGAAAGGCCGATATTTTTCATAAGATTTCCGTTTTTTATCATCACTTGATTCCACCCGCCTTTACAGGAGGATATAGAGGAGGCCCGGCAAATTTCCTAGACGAAACCGAGGATTTTTCCCCGGAGTCCCTCCGTTCACTCCTTGCTTACCATTATCGGTTACAGCATGCGCATGTTTGGACAAGAATCTGGCGGCGATGACCCGCGCCCGCGCTCGGCGGTTTCCTACGGCGTAGGCGTCTCCGGGCTGATCGGACTGGCATGCTGGGTGCTGATCGCCCGGCAATATGGCATGGACGGACCCTATTCGGCGCTCGTCGCCTGTGTCGCCTGTGCGGTACCGATGGTGATCTGGTCGCTGCTGATGGACAAGGTGCATCTGCGGCCCTCCACCGGGATCGACTGGCACAATCCGAAACGGCTCAAGGATACATTTGACATCAGCCTGGTGAAACTGACCGGCCTGTGGGCGACCTGGGGGCTGATCGCGGTCATTTATTGCGTCGGACGCTGGTACTGGACGGGACAATATCAATTCTCCATGGCCATGATGGAGGCCGCTGCACCATGGGTGTTCGTGCTGTCCATTCCCTATGTGCTGGTGATGGACCGCTTCACCATCGAACCGCGCGACGGCGCCTGGCATTTCGGCCAGTTGCTGACCGGCGGGAAGAATGAATCGGACCGGGAACAGGTCTATCATCATCTGCGGGCCTGGGCGGTCAAGGGCTTCTTCCTCGCGTTCATGATCTCGATCGTGCCGGGCGGGTTCGGGGATCTGGTCCGGCTGGATCTGGCGGATATAGCGGGCAACCCGGTGGCGATCGTCGGCTGGCTGATCACCGCGATGTTCGTTGTCGATGTGCAGTTTGCGACTGTAGGCTATCTGCTGACGATGAAGCCGCTCGACGCGCATATCCGCACCGCCAACCCCTATCTCGCTGGCTGGGTCGCGGCGCTGATGTGCTATCCGCCGTTCATCCTGATGGGCGACAATGGCCCGCTCAACTATCATGTCAATATTGCGGACTGGGCCTACTGGCTCGAGGGCCACCCGACGATCCTGTGGATGTGGGGCGGGCTGCTGGTGATCCTGACGGGCATCTATGCCGCAGCGACCGTGGCTTTTGGTCTGCGCTTTTCCAATCTGACCCATCGCGGCATATTGACCCATGGTCCCTATCGCTGGAGCAAACATCCCGCCTATCTGGCCAAGAACGCTTATTGGTGGCTGGCCAGCATGCCGTTCATGGTGACGTCGGGCAGTATCGTCGATCTTGTCCGCAATACGGCTCTGATGGCGGTGGTCAGCGGTGTCTATTACTGGCGCGCCAAGACCGAGGAAAAGCATCTGCTGAGCGATCCGGTCTACAAGGAATATGCGGAATGGATGGATCGCAACGCGCCGGTTCCGCGGCTGATCAACGCCGGCAAGCGGCGGATCGGCTGGTGGGGGCCGGACGGTGGGCGGGCACCCGACGTACAGCCTGCTGAATAAAATTGTCGAATTCCCCCGGTGCCGCTAATCCTGTTTCATGACAGTGACAGGAAGCGACGGCAAGGAGCGCTGCTTTGGCGGACAGCCGGGCAAGGAATTTTATGGCGAATATCATGACCGGGAATGGGGTGTCCCGGTTCATGACGACCGGCTTCTGTTCGAAAATCTGATTCTGGAAGGTGCTCAGGCTGGCCTCAGCTGGGAAACGGTGTTGCGCAAGCGCGAAGGCTATCGCAGGGCGTTCCACGGATTTGATGTCGGCCGCTGTGCCGCGATGGAGGATGAAGAACTGGAAGCCTTGCGAGAGGAACCGGCGATCATCCGCAACCGGCTCAAAATCTATTCGGTCCGCAAAAACGCCCGGGCATTCTTGGCGATACAGCAGGAGTTCGGCAGCTTCGACGGGTGGCTGTGGGGTCACCTTGATGGCCCGCCCCCGGTCAATCGCCCCGATCAATTCGGGGAGATGGCGACCACATCCCCGGTCAGTGACATAATCTCGAAAAAGCTGAAACAGCGCGGCATGAGCTTTGTCGGCAGCACCATCATCTATGCCTATATGCAGGCGATCGGGATGACCGACGATCATCTCGCCGGGTGCTGGAAAGCGTGAGCATGGCCCGGAAAAGTGCGCTGGCAGGGGCGTTCAAAAGCCGCTATCGCGAGCATAAGTTCAGGATGGGAGATGGGGGACCGGCCGGAACCGGACCAGGCGGGTTTAAGGGCCTGTTGGCGCCGGCACGGCTGAAAAAGGGCAGCACATGATATTGGCAGTGAAGAAATATATCTCGCGGTTGCCGGAAAAAATCTGGTTTCGGGCCATGCTTTTCAGCGTGGGGGCGATATTTGCGGCGGTGGCGGCGGAATGGATCGGTCCGCTGATTCCCTATGAATCGGATATGGAACTCGCCAGCGGTTCCGTGGGCGACATATTGACGATCCTGGCGTCCAGCATGCTGGCGGTGATCGCGTTTTCCGTGTCCATCATGGTGTCGGCCTATGGCTCGGCAACCAGCACCGCGACCCCCAGGACCATCGCTCTGATGCTGGCCGATGACCGCTCGCAAAATGCGCTGTCGACATTTCTCGGCACGTTTCTGTTCAGCATCGTGGGCATTATCGGCCTGTCTGCCGGTTTCTATGATGATCGCGGTCGCATCATCCTGTTTTTCGCGACGATTACCGTGATCGTCCTGATCACCGGCACCCTGATCAACTGGATTCAGCAGCTGTCGACGTTCGGCCGAATGAATGACCTGATCGAACGGGTGGAGCGGGCGACGTCCAAGGCGCTGCGCTGGCATGGCGAGCATCCTTTCCTGAACGCACTGCCGCCGGTTGAAATCCCGTCGGATGCAGTCGCCGTCCGCTGCGATATCGCGAGCGGGGTGGTCACCTCGCTCGATATGCAGCTTTTAGAGGAGACCGCCGAGGAACATGATGTCACGGTATATCTCGACATCCACCCGGGCAAGCTGGTCTATCCGGCTCGCGCCTTGCTCTATCTGTCGGGCAAAGAGGCAAAGACGCTGGATCCGCAGCGCTTTCAGGATGCCATATTGGTGGAGCATGACCGCAGCTTTGACCAGGATCCCCGATTTGGTCTGGTGGTGCTTTCCGAAATTGCATCCCGGGCGCTGTCGCCGGCCGTGAATGATCCCGGCACCGCGATCTCCGTTCTGGACAGCGGCCTGCGCTGCTTTGAGACTTTTGCCGAAGCCAGTGCAGATACCGAAGACCCGCGATATTCGAGAATCCATGGCCCGGCGATAGAAATAAGGGACCTGTTCACCGATTTCTTCACCAAGATCGCGCGCGACGGAGCCGGTATGGTGGAGGTGCAGCAACGTATCCAGCTGTGCCTGCAGGCTCTGGCCCAGTCATGGCCGCAACTCTTCTCTGTCGCCGCAGCGGAAGCGTCCAGCGATGCCCTCGAGCGCGCGCTTGAGGTCATTGGTCACAAGCCGGACATCAAGGATCTGCGGGCTCGGTCCGCAAAGGTCGTGGCGGTCGGGGAAGAATGAGGGCTTTGCTCTGGCCAGCAGGTATCAACCGGTGGGAGCTGTCAGGGAATGGGCCAGAAAACACGATCATCGGCATACACAACGGGCCGGGGTCGCGTTTTCTGGCACAATCCCCGGATCGAAGGTGAACTTGGAACATCGTCCAGGGATTAAAGCCTATAACTCGGGCCAAATGCTTTGGTTGCATGACGGGCGATTTTTTTTGGAATCGCTATGACCTGCGACTTTCAGTCAGCGGAAAATGCCGCGACAATATCCTGAAGAGCGCGGGGGCTGTCCATTTGCTGGAGCGCAGAAATCGCGTCGCCGATGACGAGACTATATTGCGCCACTGGCCCTTCCATGGCGCCCGCTTTGGCGCCGACGGCCCGTATCAGGCCGGACGCTTTCTTGTTGTTCCGCAGAATGTCGATCTGCAATCGCCGAAATCCTTCGCAATAACAGTCGAGAAAAATCGTCAGCATCAAGATACGCGCCACGCCCTGACCATGATAGGGGTCGAGGACAGCGATCGCAAACTCGCCAGCATCGCTGGTCTCGGTTTCGCGGAACACATGGGCTGCTGCAATGGCGGGATGGGACGGTTCATCCATATTGACGACTCCCCATGCCAGATGATGGGTGCCATCGACGCTCGCAAGGCGCTCCACGACCGACGGCGGCATGGTTTTTGATCCGGAAAAGAAACGCAGATAGCGGCTTTGGTCGGACATCTGGCTGATCCCGTCGGTTATCCGCCCGATATCGGAGTGACGGATCCGTCGCAGGCAGACATGGGTGCCGTTGTCGAGCGTGGCATCCACCGAACGGGCCTGATTCTGAAACGAGCCTGTCTCCGCCATCGCATTTCTCCTCGCCAAGCCGCTCTCACCGATCGGAGCAATGGTTTGCGTCTCAAACGGAATTCAGGAAATTAGCATCAATCAGCGGCGGAAGCCACGGGTATCGCTTCCTTGAACGTGTGCGTCCTGTAGGGGAAAGGAATTTCGATGCCAGCGTCATCCAGCGCTCGCTTGACCAGCCGGATTACAACATCGCGACTTTCGTGCATGTCGCGCTGGGTCGAACCCGCCCACCAGCGCAGTTTGAAGTCAACCGAGCTGGAATTGAATTCGCAGGCAAATATATCAATGGGCTTCTGGTCGTCCGTAGCATCCGAAGCTTCCAGAGCGGACCGGATCACGCTGCTCGCCTCTTCCAGGTCAGTATCATAGGAAACGCCGACTATTACTTCGTGCCGCCGCTGTTGCCGATCGGTCAATATTTCGACCGGGTTTTTGAAAAGGATCGAGTTGGGAACGATGGTCAGTTCGTTGGACATTTTTCTGACATGGGTTTCGCGGAGCATGATCTGTTCGACTCTGCCCTCGATGCCCTCGCAGGAAATATAATCTCCGATCCGCATTTTTTCGCGTATCATGATCAGAATGCCGGCGAGAAAATTCTCGAAAATATCCTAAAAGGCAAAACCGATGGCGACGGTGCCGACACCGAGTCCGGCCACAAGGCTGCCGGGGGTCAGGTCGGGCAGCAGGATGGTCAGGGCGATCAGCAGGCCAACGGTCCAGATTGCAATTTTGACCAGCGTCTCGACCAGTTCGCGCAGCGATGGCCGCATCGCGGTCTTGGCGGTCAGGCGCTCGGCAATATTTGTGGCGAACCGGGCGACGATCCAGGTCACGATCAGGAACAGGATGGCGATGACCAGGCTCGGGAGCAGGGCGACCAGACCCGCCCACATGGCCTGCACTTGCTCGACTAAAATTTCCAGAGTGTTGAGCGGATCGCCAGCTGTATCATTCATGCCTCACAAACACGGAAATAAACGATTGGTTGCATATATTATTGTGATAGTTGGAACTTCAGATTGTAGAAAAGGTTGACCCCCTCATGTCGAACATATTCAAGCCGGGACACAATTGCTGGCGCGTCGAACATGCTGACCGGTCTGCGGTTCTGATTGATGGGGAAAATTATTTCCGGGCGATGCGCAAGTCGCTGGCTCAGGCAAAACAGAGAATCATGCTGCTCGGCTGGGATTTCGATGAACGCGTGGAAATGCATGATACGGAAGAAACCCCGGATGGCCCCCTGAGGATCGGCGCCTATTTTGACTGGCTGCTGCAGAATAATCGCGATCTCGAAATCTATCTGCTGCGCTGGGACACCGGAGCGCTGAAATCATTCTTGCGCGTCAACGGGCTGATGACGCTGATTCGCTGGTATTTCCATCGCAGGGTTCATTTCAAGCTAGACGCCCATCATCCTGTGGGCGCAGCGCATCATCAGAAGGTTGTTGTTATCGACGAGGATACCGCTTTCTGCAGCGGCATTGATGTGACCAACAATCGCTGGGATACAAGGTCCCATGAGGAAGAGCACAGGCACCGCCTGCAGCCGGACGGGCATGACGCCGGCCCGTGGCATGATGCCGCGATGGTGCTGCAGGGCGACATAGCCAACGCCTTGTCCGAATATGCGGAGCAACACTGGCGCGACGCCGGTGGCAAGCCGGTCAAGACGGTCACCGCCAGCGCTGACTGCTGGCCCAAGGGTCTCGAAGCGGATTTCACCAATTGTCCGATCGCGATTGCCCGGACTTTGCCGGAAATGGATGATCAGGAGGGCGTAAACGAAATCGAGAATCTCTATCTCGACCTGATCGCTGCAGCAAAAGATTTCATCTATGCGGAGAGCCAATATTTTGCCTCGGCACGCATTGCCAGTGCGATTGCAGAGCGCCTGTCGGAGGAATCGGGTCCGGAAATCGTAATCGTCAATCCGGAATCCGCTGAAGGCTGGCTGGAATCCGAAATCATGGATTCCGGGCGAGCCCGCATCCATGAAGCGTTAAAGCGGAGAGACAAATATAATCGGTTCCGGATCTTTCACCCGTTTACCGCCGGCGGTACGCCGATTTACGTTCATGCCAAAATTCTGATCGTTGACGACCAGTATTTGCGTATCGGCTCTTCCAATTTCAACAATCGCTCGCTCGGTTTTGACAGCGAATGCGACGTCGCGATCGATGCCTCCGCCTCGCCCGGCCAAGATGTTTACAAGCAGATCGCCCATACGCGCAATGACCTGCTGGCAGAGCATCTGGGCGTCGACCAGGCAGAGGTGGAAGCGGCGATGGCAGAGACTCGTTCCCTGATAGGAACGATCGAAAAGCTGGGGGAAAAGGGACGCCGGCTCCGTCCCTATGAGGCACCGAATGTCGATGAAGTGCAAAAATGGCTAGCAGACAATGACATTTTTGACCCGAAACGGGCAGATAACGTAATCGCCGGGATCATTTCGCAATAGGCAAAAGCCGGGATGGATTACTCCGCTGGCTGAACGGTCGGCTCCGGCTGGTTCTTTTCCTGCATTTTTTTGATGATGATTTTGGCCGCGATTGAAATGGCGCCGGCGGCGATGGTTCTGATGATGAAACGCACGTTCTTCTCCTGTGTCTGCTGAATTGCATTCATTCTACCAACCAGCGAAAAACGAATTGGTTGCACAGCAGCCCTGATCAGCCGGTGAAGTCCATCGTCCAGAGCGCGACAATCAGGGTGGTTGCGCCCATGGCCATCAGGCCTGAAATGATCCGCAAATTGTTGCGCTTGACCGGATTGGCATGGTGCGAACTCAGTCTTTCCTGGACCGCACAGCCATTGCGCTGAGCGACCCAGAAGATGAAAATGCCGATGAGCATGAACAGCGTGGCGATTCCCTTTGGAACCCACAAAGGCTCCAGCTTGCCAAACAGCGCGTTGAAGCCAAGTCCGATGCCGACCGCCGCCAAGCCGGTGCGCATCCATCCGGCAAAGGTGCGCTCATTGGCCATGATGGTCCGGTCTTCTGCCCAGTCGGTGCGATCCTCCGCCAGTTCCGTTCGTTCGTTTGCCAGCGCGTTGCTGGATGAATCTTCAGCCATGATCGTCTCCCGAGAGCATTTCCTAGTCGAGCCAGGGGGCTTCTGGCAGAAAAGCTCCGATACCCGACCTGGAAAGGCGAATATCGGAGCCAATATCTGTTATCTATATGTTACTCCCGAGAGAGCTTACTTAGATGGCGCTTGCCGATCCTCTTGGTCCAACAAAGAACCAGAGCAGCAGGCCGATAACCGGCAGGATCAGGATGATCAGCGACCAGATAATCTTTGCGCCCATCGACGATCCGCTTCCCCAGACACTGATCAGCGCCCAGATGTCCAAAGCCAGAATCAAAAGTCCAATAATGCCATATTCCATGATAAATTCCCCTTACTTAAAGTTTGCAAAAATGTTGGTTCAGCCGGTTGCATCTTCGAGATGATCGATCAGGCGGCCATCAGCGCGCAACTCGCCCTGGTAGTTCCGCAGCAATGTCTTTGCCGATCCGGTCAGATCATCATTGCCGAGCGCGTCTTCGAATTTCTTGCGAAGATGTTCTTCGCCGGTTTCGACAGCGTTGATCGCAGCTTCATCATTGTCCTGCATCGCAGCGCTCAGCCCCATGAATACCCGGTGAGCGGAAGCCAGAATGGTGCCGTCCGTGTCGGACGTGCCGCCAAGCTGCGTTATCTCGTTGCGAACCGCAGCTGCCATCGCACGGCGCGATGCCGCGCGGCGGGAGAAGAAATTCTTGTATGTCGGACGCTCCGCAATCTCCGCGGCTTTTTCATAGCCGTGCGTGGAGTCGATCAGCGTTTCCAGGACATTATTCAATATGTCCGCGGATTTATTATCTGTCATGTAGTCCTCATTTCATTGTGATTATGATCAAACAACATCAAACGCGTCTGTAGGTTCCCAACTATATTTTGCCCGTGAGCAGGAACTATTGCTATGCTATGGCGTATGCGAAGATTACCGATCGGAATTATATGTCTCTACATCGCTGGCTGCTGACCGCCCTGATTTTGATGATGGCGGTTTTTCCGTCTGCCCGCGGCTCTGGCCTGTCCGGTGTGGCCCATGCCCAGGTGGAGTTGCCCAATCAGCCGCAAGCCGTGCCCGAGCCCGCGATAGACCCCGCCGCGGACAGCAGCGATGATCGCGCGATCGCCAACCGGTTGCGCGGTATTTTTCAGGAAATTGACGGGATGCAGGAAGTCGCGGTTGCCGTCGACGCCGGCGTGGTCCGCCTGTCGGGATCCGTCGCTGACGATGCGGCCGCCGATCGCGCCAAGGCCATTGCGCAGCGGGTATCGGGGGTTGTCACCGTCGATACGCAATTTGAACGCGATCTGTCGGTTGGTGGGAATGTCGAGCCGGTCGTCGATAAACTGGGAAGCAGCCTGCAAAGCTTTCTGTCGGCGCTGCCGCTCATCGGGATCGCCATTCTCGTGGCGGCGGTGGTGGGCCTCCTGGGTCATTTGCTCGCCTCGCTGATGGGGTTCTGGAAACGGGTGACGCCGAATGTTTTTCTGGCCGAGCTGATCGCCGGTTCGATCCGGGTCGTGTTCATCTTCATCGGAATCTTTATCGCTCTGGACATTCTCAACGCGACCGCGCTGATCGGCGCCGTGCTGGGCGGGGCAGGGGTGATCGGACTGGCCGTCGGTTTCGCCCTCCGGGACACGGTCGACAATTATATGTCGAGTATCATGCTCAGCATCCGGCAACCGTTTCGGGCCAATGATCATGTGCTGATTGGCGACCGGGAAGGCCGTGTCGTCCGGCTGACGTCGCGCGCAACCATCCTCATGACCCTTGACGGCAACCATTTGCGGATTCCCAACGCCACCGTCTTCAAGGCGGAAATATTGAACTACACCCGCAACCCGCAGCGGCGGTTCAGTTTCGAACTGGGCGTGGATGCAGATGATGATCCCGCCGCCGCGATTGAAACCGGTCTGGGGGCGATCAACGGTCAGGATTTTGTTTTGAATGATCCGGAGGCAACTGCGGAAATCAGGGAAGTCGGCGACTCCAATATCCTGATCACCTTTCACGGCTGGATCGACCAGCGCAACAGCGACTATCGCAAGGCACGGGGCGCAGCGATCCGGGTTACCAAAAATGCTCTGGAAGAGTCCGGCTTTGCACTGCCAGAACCGATATATCGTTTGCGCTTTGACAATGGGGCAGCGAAATCCCTGGCCAATCTGAGCCAGGCGAAGGCCAGTGAAATGTCCGGCAAAAAGCCGAGGAAAGCCGGTACAGAAGAGACGCTTGACGTATCGCCAGAAGACCATGTCGAGAAACTGGTTGATTCCGAGCGGTCCGATGACGGTTCTGCTGATCTGCTCGACGACAAGCAGCCGGTTGAATGACGGGGCCGTGCGTTAATCTATGTTAGAGCGCGAAAGCAGCAAATCGATTATGTGGCTTTCAGTAGAAGGTTGGGCTAAAAAACCGCCGCCAATAGAAAGTCATACGTGCCCCACCAATCGATCACTTCCCTCATCTATGTGAGTACGGCACGTCCTGGACTGGAGCAGGCCGATATCGAGGCGATCATGGCAACGTCGCTTCGCAACAACGAGCGTTCCGGAATTACCGGCCTGATGTTGTTCAACGGCTTCAACTTTCTGCAATGTATCGAAGGCGAGCGAGCGGCGGCCAGTGACTGTATGCGTCGCATCGAGCGGGACGACCGCCACAGCGGCTTGACTATCGTCAGTCACCGCGAGCTGGCTCGCCGGCAATTTACCGAATGGCGTATGGCCGATCAATCGATGCCGGCCAAATCCGATTCGGCGGCGGATATGTTGGTCATATTGTCCCACGAAAATGTGAGCGAGGCGACGCGAACCCTGTTTCAGAGCTTTCTGTCCTTTGGAATGAAGGTCTCCGAGTAGTATCTTGCTCAAGAAAAAAGAGGATGCAGCGGTTAGGCTGATCCCCTTTTTCTTCGAATGTAATGTAAAGCCGTAGGTTGCGTCAGTCGCCGACTTTACCGCTTGCAGATGCCTTTCTGGCTTTTTCCAGTTCCGCGGCTTCCTCGCCTTCCAGCGCCCGGGCCGCTTCTTTGGCCTTGCCTTCGACATCGCCTTTTTCGGCAAATTCATGCTGGGCGTCCTGAAAGCGGCGTGAACCTTCGCGGCTTCCCTCGCCTTCCATTTTCAAGTTCGATTTCTTTTCGCTATTGTCGGTCATCTCAAAAATCTCCGCTGTTGCTGGTTCTTTTCTGGAACGCATGGACGCGTGGATTGTTCCGGACAGGCGACATTTTTCCTCGATAATTTTATATGCAACCTTTAGGGACATGGGGTGTTCTGTCTTCAACCGATCAATAAAAGAGGTATGCTTTGGCGAACCGAGACAAATGTTCAAAGGGTTCATCGACGACCGGTGAAAGTGAAAAACGGTCAAAGGACATGCCAGTGAAAAGCAAGGATGATATGCAACAGAGACTAGGCCTTGGACTGAAGAACATGTATCTGAATGTTCTCGACGAGCCGTTGCCTGATGACATTTTGACGCTTCTGGACCAGTTGGATGTGGACGACGAGGACGACTCGGACGTCATCCGATCGGACGGAAATGAGTAAGCCCGAGGCGCTATCGCCTTCGCAGTTCAAGCAGCAGCTGACGGAAGCCATTCCGCATCTGCGTGCCTTTGGACGCAGTCTGTCAGGGGATCGTGATGTAGCGGATGACCTCGTGCAGGACACGCTGTTAAAAGCATGGGCCGCACGCGACCGTTTCATCGCCGGCACCTCGATGCGGGCATGGACCTTCGTGATTTTGCGCAACACCTTTTTTTCCAGCATGCGCCGGAAGAAATTCACCGCCAATTATGATGAGCTTGTAGCGGAACGCATTCTTTCGGCACCCGCCCCACAGCAGGAGCCCTTGCATCTGGCCGATCTGCAGCGGGGTTTGATGGAATTATCGGATGACCAGCGCGAAGCAATCATTCTGGTGGGTGCTGGCGGCTATTCCTATGAAGAAGCTGCGGACATCGCCAATTGTGCCGTCGGCACCATGAAAAGCCGCGTATCGCGTGCACGCAAGACGCTGGAATCCATTTTGGAAGAGGGCCGGTTCACTTCTGCCTCAGACGGCCATGGGAGCCTGACCACAACCGCGCTCGAAAATATTATCGGGGCGGTCGAGAAGATCGCTCCCTGAACCTTTTTGCGGGTTTGATTCAGCCCAGAAACTTGACCTTTAGAGTTCCGCTCAACTGAAATCGGCATTCCGATGAAGCAGAGAAGCCTGACGGCCCATTCCCCTTCGATGGGGTCGGGCCGCCAGGCTTCTGTGCTTTATTCGGGGTCGCCCTTATGCTTGGACGTTTTCCTTGGCCGTGGAAAAGAACAGGGCCTGACTGATAGCCGCCCGGATTGCATTGGGCTGGAACGGTTTGGTGATAAGGAAAGTCGGCTCCGGCCGTTCGCCAGTGAGCAACCGCTCCGGAAATGCCGTGATGAAGATGACCGGGACCGATATCTTCTCAAGGATATCCTTGACCGCATCGATGCCGGAACTTCCGTCCGCAAGCTGAATATCGGCGAGTACCAGGCTTGGCTTCGCCTTTGCGACCGCGTCGAGCGCGCCCTTGTGGGTCGTTGCCGTTCCGCAGACATTATGCCCCAGACCGGACACGATCTGCTGCAGTTCCATCGAGATCAGAACCTCGTCTTCGATGATCAGAACGTCGGACCGGATTTCCTTGTCGATTTCCGAAATGGCATCTTCCAGCAGGCCATTGATGGAGCTCTCGCCAACGTCCGCGATTTTTGCGACTTCACTGATCGAAAAACCTTCGAGCGCCGTAAGCAGCAACACCTGCCGGCTGATTGGCGGGATGGCGTTCAAATGGCTTTGTGCGGTGTTTTCGTCGGGATCATCGTTCACCCGTACATTGGCGCTTTCCCAGATACCGGAGAAAATCCGATACAGACGAACGCGCACATTGTCGTCTTCTGAAACCGACGAGGGATCGGCAATGATTGCCTCCAGCGTCGCTTTTACAAAAGCATCACCACTTTTCTGGCTGCCCGTTAACGCTCTGGCATAGCGTCGAAGATAAGGAAGATGAGGTTTCAGGCTTTCAGCTAGTGACATATATTGTATCTCCGTAATTGGCTCGAAACGCGCGAAACAGAAAAGGGTTCCATAAAATTTCGCTGGTCTGCTGAGGTTTTTATCTTTGCATTGCCGGTCGGGATGGAACCATTTTTCCGGTCGGTCGTAAGTCTATTGAACAGAAGATGGAGAAAATGACATGACAGGCAATTATTCTGAAGAAATGGGCGCGGTGAAATCGGATCTGCAAACACTGAAACAGGATTTGGCAACCTTGACCAAGTCCGTCAAGGCCGATGCGCAAGCCAACGCAATGGAGCTTCGTGCCAATGCGAAAACGAAGTTTGACGAGGCGCGTGCCAATGCGGTCGAAGTCAGCACCAAGGGGCGCAGAAAGGCGCAATCCACGATCCAGGAAAACCCGATCGTGAGCATTGCCGCTACCGCCGGACTCGGGCTGATCCTCGGTGCCTTGATGGCCCGGCGCTAGGCAGCGGACATATTGAATCAAAAAGGGCAGGGAGTTTTGACTCTCTGCCCATTTTATTGGCGTTGTGATCACCCTGTGGTCTGAGCAGGGCTAGGACATCGCGACGGTTTTATTGGATCCCATATCGGGTTTTTCGTCGGTCATATTGGCTTTCGCCAGCTCCCATGCCTGAACCAGCGAAGAGGAGGGCGCCGACCAATATTCAGCGATTTGGGGTTTGAAGCGAATAGCGGCGACCTTCGGGTCATCCTTTTCGCATTGCAGCCATGCTTTGGCCCATGGGCCCCACATGTCATCAATCTTTTCGGCATCGCGGCTGAGCGCAGCCGTGCCGGTGATCGAAATATAGGTCTCCTTTTCGGGGCAGGAATAGGTCAGATTGCTGGTCCTGTCCTCGGAAATCTCTTGCACTTTTCCGGACTCGCTTTCAGTGAGAAACCAGATTTCGCCGCTGTCACGATATAATTTTCCGCTCATCGGGCGGCTGCGCAAATCATGGTCTGTCTCTGTTACCAGCATTGCCGTGCCGACGTCGTCAATCATTTCATATAATTCTTCACGATCGTCATTATTCATGCAAAAGTCTCCTTTGGGGTTATTTCCTATCCGGATTCTCTATAAACAACGCGCGATTTGCATGTTTGGTTCCGCTCGCATGCAACAAGATCATGGGTTAACCGTTCGTTATTCGATAGCCTGAGGGCATAAAAATGGAGCAGACATGAAAGCGGGCAGTCGAATGACCGGCAGATCGGAGCGCAAGCGAGAGGCTGACCGGTTGGCGACCTTGAGCAGCTACAAAGTGCTCGATAAAGCACCGGAAAATGCCTTTCACAGAATTACGCAGCTGGTAGCGGATATTTTCTCCGCGCCGCTGGCTTCTATCTCTCTCATTGATGCGGACCGGGAATGGTTCAAATCATCGGTCGGCTTTGCGGAATCACAGATCGATCGGAATGAATCGATCTGTGCGCGAGCGATCGAAAATGTCGAGCCGCTTGTGATTGAAGATGCTTCGCTGGATTCCCGGTTCGCCGGCAGCCCGATGGTAAGGGGTGAGCCTTTCATCCGTTTTTATGCAGGTGCGCCATTGATTGCACCCAATGGCAAAGTGCTGGGCGCCTTGTGGATCGCGGACACGGTCCCGCGCTTTCGGATAACGGCCAACCAGTTGAACCAGCTGAAGAGCATGGCCGATATCGTGATGAGCGAAATGGAACTGAGCCGCGAGATTGGCCTGCGAGAACAGGCACAAAAAGCGGCGGCCATCGCTCGCTCCAATCTCGATCTGACGCTCGCTCTCAGTGATATTGCCAGCTTTCGGATAGATCTGGAATCCGGTCTGATCGACTGGGGCGGCGCCTATATGAAGATATGGGGAGACGACGCTGGTGAAGCCGCATCGGAAGTGGAAAGCGCGCTTGATCGCGTCCACCCCGAAGACAGGGAGACCGTCAGGCTGGCAATGAGTGCGGCCGTGGATGAGCTGGAAAAATTCGAGACGCGCTTTCGCATTGTTTTGCCATCAGGCGAAATCCGCTGGCTCGAGGGATATGGAGACTATCTTGAGGCGAATGGCCGGCCGACGCTGACCGGTATCAACAAGGACATAACCCACAGCATTGACCAGCAGGAACAGCTGAAGCTGCACACCCGGGAACTCCATCATCGTCTGCGCAACCTTTTCGCGACCCTGCAATCGATCATGACGCTGACCAAGAATTCCGCGACTTCGATTGATGATTATATCGAGAGAATCCACAACCGGCTGAGCGCGCTCAACAGGGCCCAGCAAATCCTGCTCGATACCAATTTTGTTACGGGATCTTTCGCCGCTCTGGTAGATGATCTCTGCCGGACTTACCCCGGAGTGCAGTGGTCCGGCCCGGATATCATTCTTGCCGAAAACGCGATGGTGTCGCTCTCGCTGGTGCTCAACGAACTGGCTACCAATGCAGCCAAATATGGCGCGCTTACCAACGAGACCGGGGCGGTCAGGATCAGCTGGGCCATTCGCCCCGACGAGGATGGTCCGGATATCGTTGAATTGAACTGGGCGGAAACCGGGGGAAGCGCTCTGCAGGCGGCACCGTCACAAGTCGGTTTTGGTTCCTCGCTTATCGACCATAGTATAACCCGCAATTTATATGGAAAGATTGAAAGGAACTGGGCGTTGGATGGCCTGAAATGCAAGATTACCTTCCCGGCTCCTGATGAGCAGGGGTATAGCTAGTGGCGCGCAAAGCATTGCTTCGGCGGATATCTTTTTACGCCGATCTTGATGACGCGGACCAGCAGGTCATCATGGAGATCAACGGACGGGACCAGCATTTCGAGAAAAACACCGAAATCATCGATGCCGGCCAGGAAATGGATAGCGTGCTGATTGTCAAGGAAGGCTGGGCCATCCGCTACAAGACGCTTGAGGATGGCCGGCGTCAGGTCCTGAACGTGCTCCTGCCTGGCGACATGTTCGACCTTCAGGTGCTGGTGGCCGCCGAGTCGGATCATTCCGTCAAAACGGTAACCAGCCTCAAGGGGCTTTCGGTAAGACCTTCGGAATTCCGGCGTCTGCTTACCGAATCCGGAAAATTGACACTCGCCTTCTGGTGGATGCAGGTACAGGAAGAAGCCTTTCTGCGCGAACAGATCGTTCGCAATGGCAAGCAGACGGCCCGCGAACGGATTGGCCATTTTCTGCTAGAGCTCTATCGGCGTGTACTGATCACGGGTGCCGGTGCCGGCGCTGGCAACGAAGAGGGGTTTCGCGTTCCGCTAACGCAAACGGTCATTGCAGACGCGCTCGGTTTGACCCCTATCCATACCAACCGGGTTTTGCGGCAACTGGAACGGGATGACTTGCTGGAGCGGGATAATGGATGGATTTTGTTCAAGGACCAGCGCCGGCTGGCGGAGATCAGCCAGTTTGATATCGGCTATTTCCATCTGGACGCGTTCCGGATGCGACTCGGTCGCGAATAAATTTGCGGTGGGGCGCAACTCTATCTAGAAGCTGGCGTTGCTTATAAGAACCAATGAAGGGAGTTCACAATGAAAAAGATTGCAATTGCTGCAGTAATGGCCGCTGGCCTGACGCTCGCCGGCTGCGAAGCCAATGTTAAAGACGAAGGCGAAATGCCATCGGTGGATGTCGATGTTTCCGGAGATGCGGGTGAAATGCCTGAAGTCGACGTAGAGACAGCTGATGTCGAAGTCGGATCGGAAGAAGTAACGGTCGATGTTCCTGACGTCGATGTGACGATGCCGTCGGAGAAGTAAACTTCCTACATTATCGATAAAAATGGCCAGGCTATGTCCTGGCCATTTTTTTTGTCCGGACCACGCGTCGATGGCAGAGGGCGCATGGCTCGGAAAGGCTGATTGGGGGGCAAAGTAGCTGGAAAATTCGCCCCTTGGTAAACGGGGGGTATACGATAGGACCAATTTTCCAGCCGGTCTTTGAGGAATGAAAGCAACGCAGGGTCGTGGGTCGACATCCATTCAATCCTGATAACAGCTGGCACCGAAATTGGTTGCGCAGATGCTGAAATATTTTCCATCACGGGCAACCGCCCTCTTGTTGAGGTTCGGGTTCATACCGGGACGGATGGCTGACCAGGCCATGGAGCGGGCTGTCTTCCCTTAAACACGCGGCAATCAGGAGAAATGCAACTATTAACCGGTTCGCGCGTCGAGGGGGAGAGAATATGACCGATGGAGACATTATGACCGATATATTTACCCGCCTGAAACAGGATCATGACCGGCACCGCGCAATGCTGGAACGGGTCGCCGACACAAGCGGCGACAGCAAGGAACGCCGCGACTCTTTCGAGAAATTGCGGATCGATGTGTCTGCCCATGCCAACGCCGAGGAACAGTCGCTCTATGCCGAGATGCTGTCCCGGCCGGATCTCCAGGACAAGGGCCGCCACTCGGTTGCCGAGCACAAGGAAGCGGAAGATTATTTCGAGGAACTGGTCGATATGGAATTTTCCAGCACCGGCTGGCTGACGCGGTTCAAAACCCTCCGCGAGCGGCTGGAGCATCATATGGATGAGGAAGAAAATGAGATTTTCGCTGCCGCCAAAAAGGACTTGAGCGAGGAGCGAGCGGAAGAGCTGGCGAGGATTTTCAACGAGCGCAAGCCAGTGGAGAAACAGGAAGTTGCCTGATGCATTGACCGCAAAGCGGGGCCAGTCTGATGTTGAGTGACTGGATGATGACAGGGTGGCCCCAGGTCGCCCTGATCGCGCTGTCGGCCACCGGCATGTACATAGCGGTCATCCTGTTGACCCGGCTTGCCGGCGTTCGCAGCTTTTCCAAGATGAGCGGTTTCGACTTTGCCGTGACCGTTGCCATCGGTTCGGTGCTGGCATCGGTGATCATGAGCAAGGATCCGCCGCTCGCCAGCGGCATCGCTGCTCTCGTGTCCCTGTTCGGACTGCAGATCGGCATGGCTGTCCTGCGCAGCCGGTTTCCCGGCCTTCAGACGATGGCCGACAACAAGCCGCGACTGATCATGATCGGCGGCGAAGTGCAGCATGACCAGTTGAAGAAAGCGAAAATGACCGAGAGTGACCTCTGGGGCAAATTGCGCGAATCCAATGCCTTCCAGTTTTCACAGGTCTTGGCGGTTATTGCCGAAACCACTGGCGATGTCTGCGTTCTCCATACGGACGGCGAGGATCGGCGGATCGAACCGGAGCTGTTGAAGGACGTGATCGGTGGTGAGCGCTATGCCAGGAGTCTCGCCAGAACGTAGTCCTTGTCAGCCTGGCCAGCTAAAGAAGATCTGATCTTCGCCGGTCACCACGGCCGTGTCATCATAGCGCCGTTCCCGAATCATCCCTTCTCCCGACCAGTCGATCGTCACGATTGTGCTGCACCGGGTGCCATAGACCGGATTGTCGATGAATATTCCTGAACTGGCTGGCTCCAGCGGGGCAGGCGGGCCGGGCAACATTGCCGCTGCACGCGGATAGGTCCTTCGGTTGACCAGCGCATCCAGCAGCGCGCTGCTGTCCTGCGAACCGCTTTGCAGCCAGTCATTCAGCGCCGCATCAAGATGCCGTGCCTTTGGCCAGGGCCGGTCGAGCGGACCATTGGTCAGCCCGTGAATGCCCGGCTCAAGACGTCTGCTGAGCGGCTCCGGATGGTTGCAATGCACTTGCGCTTCGCCATTGGCGATGGTGACCAGATTGAACGGATTGAAGCTCGGGAAGATGCTCGTCTCAAGATCGGCACAACGCCCCTCGCCAGCGAGAAAATCCTTCAGCAGGTCGCCGCGCGATGCCCGGCTGCTGTCCGGCGGGCCGTGGCCAGCAAGATTGGTTACAGCGGCAAAGCGACCCTGCTCGGAAATACCGAGCCAGGTGCCGCCGGCCCGGATATCCCGCCCCGCCAATAGATGCGGATGCTCCGGCCAGCGCCGCAGCGGCTCTGCCGGGCGCGCATGCATTTCGTCCCGATTGCCGATCGCGACCAGTTGCCAGCGGGGATGGGCCTGCCAGGCGAGAGAAATAATGCACATGCCGTGGCCCATAGCAAAAGCCGCCGACTTTACGAGTCTATTGACCGGGTCGGATATGATCCGGGACAGGACTCGGGGAAGTGGACATTTTGATCCGGCCTCCTATAACTCTCGGCAAAACCGGCCGCTGCTCTCAAAAGCGGGTCGGACGCAATCGGAAGGAAAATCATCATGCGCGAAGCTGTCATTGTTTCTTATGCCCGCACCGGGCTCGCCAAGGCGGGCCGCGGTGGCTTCAACATCACCCCGCCGATGACGATGGCGGCGCATGCGGTCAAACATGCGGTCGCAAAAGCGGGCGTGGAAGGCGGTTTTGTCGATGATTGCCTGATGGGCAATGTCGCGCACGGAGCGCCCAATATCGGACGCAATGCCGCGCTTCTCGCGGGCCTGCCCAAGACAACGGCCGGGGCGACGATCAACCGCTTCTGCTCCTCCGGCATGCAGGCCATTGCCATGGCGGCAAACCATATTCGCGGCGATGGCGCCGATTGCGTTGTGGCGGGCGGGGTGGAGAGCATCTCGATGCAGGGCCCCCGGGCACCCGAAGGGACGATCGACGAGGCCATACTGAAGATTGCCCCGGCGATCTTCATGCCGATGATCGAAACCGCCGACATTGTCGCGGAACGCTATAATATCAGCCGCGAATATCAGGATGAATATGCCCTGCAATCGCAGCAGCGGATGGCCGCCGCCCAGGAAGCCGGTCTGTTCGCCGACGAAATCGTCCCGATGCAGACCAGAATGAAGCTGGTCGACAAGGAAACCAAGGAAGAGAGCATTGTCGACTACACGGTCGATCGCGACGAGTGCAACCGTCCCGGCACGACCCTGGAGGGCCTTGCCAAATTGCCACCGGTGATGGGCGAAGACAAATATATCACCGCAGGCAATGCCAGCCAATTGTCGGACGGAGCTGCCGCCGTTCTGCTGATGGAAGCGAAGGAGGCGGAGCGCCGCGGACTGGAGCCGCTGGGCCGTTTCGTGTCCTGGGCGGTTGCCGGGTGCGAGCCGGACGAAATGGGCATCGGTCCGGTCTTTGCCGTGCCCAAGCTGCTCGAACGGCAGGGCCTGACCGTCGACGATATCGATATCTGGGAACTCAACGAAGCCTTCGCCAGCCAGTGCCTCTACAGCCGCGACCGGCTCGGCATCGATCCGGAAAAATATAATGTCAACGGCGGCTCGATCGCCATCGGCCATCCCTTCGGCATGACCGGCGCGCGCTGTGCCGGGCATCTGTTGCAGGAAGGCCGCCGGCGCGGTGCCAAATGGGGTGTGGTCACGATGTGCATCGGCGGCGGGCAGGGCGGTGCCGGACTGTTCGAGATTTATTCCTGAACACGCCAACAACCGCCACCCGGCCAAATTGAAGAATCGGACAAATCTTGGATAAATTAACGGATGAACAGGTCGAACGGCGCTTGTCGGCCGCCTTGGCCCAACGCGCTGCGGTGCCTGCGGAAAAGCTGATCGGCGGATTGCTCCGGACTCTCGATCTGACGGCCGATGCGGCAGACGAGTTCACATTTCCTGCGCTCGAGACAACCGCGCGCGAACGGATTTTTGGTAGACAGGTGATTGCCCAGGCAATCATTGCGGCCGATCGGACGGTCGAGGACGAGAAGAAAATCCATTCGCTCCACTCCTATTTCCTGCGCGCCGGGGATGAAACCAAGCCGCTGCATTTCCGCGTGCATCGTGACTTTGACGGACGCAGCATCTCCAATCGCAGGGTGGTGGTACGGCAGAATGACAAGGTCATCTTCAACCTCACCGCCTCCTTTCAGAAGCCTGCCGATGGTCTGACGCACCAGGTCGCGATGCCGGATGTGCTGCCGCCCGAGCAATGCCCGAGTGCGTTGCAGCAGATTGCCCGCAATCCGCTGGTCTCGGACGAGCAGATAGAGCATATGAGCATGCCGCGCCCCTTTGACGTTCGAAGCGTTCGACCCGAAGGCAAGGATCCCAAGGCCCGCCAGTATCAGTGGTTCAAGACGGTGGCCCCGCTACCGGATGATCCGCTTATCCACCGGGCGACCCTGGCCTTTGCGTCCGACATGGGGCTGCTGTCGACATCGATGATTCCGCATTGACTGCACTGGGCGACGCCGGGCCTATTCTCGACCAGCCTCGATCATGCGATGTGGTTCCATGATGATTTCCGGGCCGATCAGTGGATCTGCTATGTGATGGACAGCGACTGGACGGGCCATGCGCGGGGTCTCAATCGCGGCTCGCTCTATACGCAGGACGGCATTCTGGTGGCGTCGGCGGTGCAGGAAGGCATGATGCGCCTTGCGCCGAAGAGCGACTGAGTCCGGGAGCAACAACGGTTTCAAAGCTACGCGCTATGCGAACGGAGCTGTGGCCATTCCGGGGCCGGCAAAAGAACATCGCATGAACTAATAATTGTTAAGACCTGTCGAGCTCTCATTCGGCATAATCTGTCCCACACGAACATATTGACCTGAGAAGCAGTTGGGCTCCCGTGATTTCTTTGTGAAAGGAAATTTGTCCCGGGGAAAACTAATCTCGAGTGCAGATCGGGACAGGACTATGCAGATCGAATATTTGCCTTCGCGGTTCCTGATTGGCGAAACCAAAAAGGCTGATCATAAATGAACATGGCGACAGAACTTCCGGACGCGTTTGAAAAATTTATAGGGCAACCGGATTATCCCTGTCTGGGTGCCAAAAGCGCTATGGGCAAAAATCAGATAGAATATGTGATAGCGCGGGATATCCGGTCTGCATGGGATGACCTGACAATCATCGAGGCGCTCGGGAAATTCGCGAGCGAATATACAAAATTTCGAACCATGTTTCAAAGTCTGGTGGTGATTTTCCAGTCCGAAGAGGTCCTGACCGAAGAAGCGTTCGAACATGCCTTGTGGGACCGGCTGCAATCTCTGCACGACAAGGATGAATTCCACGGCTTCGCCTATGATGGCAGTGTCGCTGCCGAGCCCAGCCATCCCGAATTCAGCTTGAGTTTCGGCGGCCAGGCTTTTTTTGCGGTTGGCCTTCATCCCGGCGCAAGCAGACAGGCGCGGGGATTTTCGCGAAACGCGATCGTGTTCAATCTGCATGATCAGTTCGAACGTCTGCGCGATGCGGGCAAATATGAAAATATGCGCGCCAAGATCCTGCAACGAGACAAGGACTGGACCGGGTCGATCAATCCGATGCTGGCGGTTCATGGATCGGTTTCGGAAGCGCGTCAGTATAGCGGACGTGCGGTTGGTGAGGATTGGCAATGTACTTTCAGGCCCCATCAGTGGCAGGGTGCTGCATCAGACCGGGATACGGACAGATCTGAGTAACAATTGGAGACATGAAATGCCGAAGAAAGATAAATCATCGCTATCGTCTTATGACAGCCCCCAGGAACTGGCGGCCGCCCCTGATTTGACCAACGAGGAAAAGTGCGAGATGCTCAGGCGCTGGAAGAATGATCTCGACAGCCGGTTGGTCGCGGAATCGGAAGGCATGTCAAATACAGAGCCGATGACCCAGTCCAAAGAAGGCTCTCTCGCGGACAGGTTGAAGGCGGTAGACAAAGTGCTCGAAGATTTGTGTGGCGATGATGATGTTGCAACCGAGACCAAGATCTAGGTCGCTTGCTATTTATCAAATCGCAAGATCGTGAGAGTTCCGGGCAGGGAATTACGTCAGGCAATGGAGAGAATCGGGAGCGTGCCGGAAGAGGTGAAGTCGGGACGGTTGATCTTCGCTCTGCAAGCGGCTGGAGAGCCGTCAGGACAGTGCTGGCCTCAAGATGGCCATCTGACTTGTCGCCTTCCTCGATTTCCTGCTCATATGGATTGGCCATTTTCGGCAATGCACTCTAAGCGGTTAAAATGATCACTGAGCTATTTCTGGAAGGACGCCTGCGTCAGGCATTGAGCGAATCTGAAAAGCAGGTGCTGGAAGATGCCGTCGGCCGCTGTGTCATTCTGCCGGCCAGAGAGGTGCTGATCCGCAAGGGCGAACTGGCTGAGCGGAGCACCTATCTGGTTGAGGGTTACATGCTCCGCTATATTGACGGGATTGACGGGGACCGGCAGATTGTGTGTGTTCATGTTCCCGGTGATTTTGTCGATTTGCACGGTTTTGCCATGAAGCGACTGGATCATGATGTGTGCGCTCTGGGCGAGGCGAAAATTGCCTATGTCCCGCACAAGACGCTTAGTGACATCATGCGCAACGAACCGCATCTGGCTCGCATATTGTGGTTCAGCACGCTTCTTGATGCAGCGATGCATCGAGAATGGATTTTCCGTTTGGGCAGATTGTCCGCGAAGGAGCGTCTGGCGCATTTTATCTGCGAATTGCATACGCGCATGGCCTTTGTCGGGCTGGTCGAGAATAATATCTTGCGTGTTCCGCTGACCCAGCAGGATCTCGCGGATATATGCGGTATCTCGCCCATTCATATCAACCGCGTCGCAGCGGAATTGCGGGAAGCGGAGATCGCGACCTTGGCCCGGCCGATGCTGCACATCCATGATTTACAGGCTCTGAAGGATATGTGTCAGTTTGACGGCTCGTATCTTTATGGGGAAGGACGCCTGCATGTCGACAGCGAGCTGAGGCTGAAATAAGGGCCGAAATCTAGTGTATCGCAGATATTTTGATCTCGAGCACTTGATGATCGTTGCTGTCTGTCAGCTTCAATTTTAGACTGCCGGTTTTCTGAAACAAGTCCGGATTATATTGCAGCAGTTCGCCTGCATAGCGGACCGCCGCTTTTTTCGCCTCGGCATGATTGGCATATTCAAAACCCGAATTATCCGGTTCCGATTTTTGTCGTTCAACATGAAAAAAATAACGCGTCAAATCGCTGACCTTTAAAAGGGCGGTCCAGATCAAAAATGCCAATATCGCTTGGCCTTCAAGCGGATCGGCGCTGACCCTACAGATTTGTCCCGGCGGGTTTCGTAACAAATGTTAACCCGGTGAACTGAGGTAACCAGATGCTGGTTTTCCTCAGCCTGCTGGCAAAAGATCGTTTGAAACGCCGATCATTTTCTCCGGCATTAACATTTGTCAGGACCAGCGAAGGGCACACATGCTCTAGCGCCTTATGACACCAGAAACAAAAGCTTGCCTTTCCGCCCTCGGCGTCCTCGCATTCGGGGGGATCGCTTATGGACTGACAGGATCAATCTATTCATCGGCCGAAGCGCAGGTGCTGGTGACCGCTCTGTCGAGTTCTGGCCTGTATCTGGGCAGCGCGATGGTCGGGGGCTCGGGCACGATCCTGGCCCTGATGTTGACGCTGGTGGGCCTCGTCAAACGGGTGGACGAAGATTTTGATGCGCCAATCTATAAACGCATTGCCCGCGTGAGCTTTTTAAGCACGCTGTCGCTGATCGGATCGGTGGCATTGCTGCTGGTGCTCACCATGCCGGTAGGGGAATTCGACAAGCTGCCGCCGCAATGGTATCCGACGCTATACAGGGTGTTGCTGGCGTTCATGGTCGGAATAAGCGCGCTCATGGTGGGAACCGTGGTCTTGTTATATCAGACGGTTGTCACTCTCATTGCAAATATCACCCCAACCGAAGATGTCTGACTGCCCCCATCTGCGCGATCATTCTACAGTGAGCACGATCTTGCCCTGAATATGGCCCTGTGCGGCACGCTCGTGCGCCTTGCGCGCCTCGGCAAGCGGGAAGCTGCTGTCGATCACGACGCGGATCGTGCCATCATCAAGCAGACGACCCGCTTCCGCCAGTTGCGCTCCGTTCGAACGGACCTGGGTTGCCGAGACGGTTACCCCAAGCCTTTCGGCTTCATCGGCACCGGAAAAGCCCAGTGGGTAGATCGGGAACAGCGCCCCGCCACGCTTCAATGTTTGGAGAAAGCGTCTGGTCTTCTCGCCGCCCACTGCATCGACCACCAGATCGACATCCCGCACGACATCCTCGGGCGCCGTTTTCGCATAGTCGATGAACTGGTCGACGCCCAATTGGCTTAGCAGCGCTTCATGCCTGCCGGAGGCCACAGCGATCACGCGCGCGCCCTGCCATTTCGCCAGCTGCACCGCAAAATGCCCGACTCCGCCTGCGGCTCCGTTCACCAGAACGGTCTTGCCTGCCAGCGGCACCGGTACATGCTGCTGCGGCTGCAGCGGGTTTTGCTCATCGTGGCCGAGCGCGATCAGGAACTGCCACGCGGTCAGCAGCGACATCGGCGCGGCGGCCGCGCGCTCATGGTCAATTCCCGCTGGCTTGAGCGCCAGTTCCGACACCGGCACGCTGACAAACTGGGCATAGGCCCGGCTGTCTCCGGCAAGACCGGAGGGAAAGCGGACCATCGCATAGACCTCGTCGCCGACCGAGAAACGCTCCACATCATCGGCGACCGCCGCCACCGTGCCCGAAATATCGGTTCCCAGGATCAGCGGAAAACGGACCGGCGGCTGCCATTCGGGGGGAAGGGCCTTGTATCCCTCGCGAAGATACCAGTCGGGCGGGTTGATTCCCACCGTCTGCACGCGAACAAGCACCTCACCGGCTTTCGGCTCCGGCCTCGGTGCGTCTTCATAAACAAGGACATCCGGCCCGCCCAGCTCGTGCTGGCGTATCGCCTTCATCATCTCGGTCATCATGGTCTCCATCGGTTAATATGCTTCACCGGGGATATATGGAGTTGCCTTCAGATTGATAATGGTGCGTAAAGTTCTTATAGTAATGCCATGACGGAACAAAATAGTCTCGAAAAGCTGACCGGCCTGATCGCCTTTGCCCGCGCCGGTTCCCTCGGCAGCTTTACTGCAGCGGCGCGGATGCTGTCGGTCTCGCCATCGGCTGTCAGCAAAAGTATCAAGCGGCTGGAACAGAATCTGGGCGTTCCGTTGTTCACCCGCACCACCCGCTCGCTGAAGCTGACGCCCGAAGGGCGGGATCTGCACGAACGGGCGCTGCGGCTGCTGCACGAAGCGGAGGAGATCGAGCAGGCGGCGAAGAGCGCGCGTTCGGAGCCTTCGGGCCGCCTGCGCATTGCCGCTCCGCTTCCGATCGGCATTCATCTGCTTGCCCCCGCTCTGGCGACATTCCGGGAGAAATATCCTCAGGTGACGGTCGACCTGCGTTTGAGCGACCATTTTGTCGACATCATCGAGCAGGGAATAGATGTGGCGGTGCGGATCGGCGATCTGCCCGATTCGCGGCTGCTGTCCCGCAGCCTCGCACCGCACCAGCTCTGCTGCTATGCATCACCAGCCTATCTGGAACGCCGGGGCGTTCCTGACCATCCGGACGAATTGGCCGGGCACGAGACGGTTGCGCTGCGCTATCAGAGCAGTGGCCAGATTTCGCGCTGGCCGTTCCGGCTCGGCGAACGATCCATCGAAATCGTGCCGACAGCGGGGATCATTGTGGATGCGAGCGATGCGCTGGTCGCCGCTCTGGTTGCCGGTGGCGGCATCGGGCTGACCGCGAGTTTCATCGCGGCGCCCCATGTTGCACGCGGCACACTTGTGCCCGTCCTTGCCCGCTATGCGGTCGAGCGGCACAATATAACCGCCCTCTGGCCGGAAAGCCGCCGCGCGAATCCCGCGGTCCGCGCCTTTCTTGCCCTGCTGCAGGACCTGTTCCGCGAGCGGATGAAGGACTCTGCCGCCATCTCCCCTGCCACGCGCCAGGCCTCTCCGGAAAATCCTTAAACTGTGCGTTGCGCAGACAATCCTGGTGCGAAACTGCGATCTGACAGCCGCTCTTCGCGACCGCTCTAGCCGTTGAATTTTTCTCCCTTGCTGGCCTTGTCCCGCAGCAGTTCGGCTACCGGCAGCCCGTGCTGCTCCAGTCCGGCAACCACGGTGTCTAGCCCGATCGTATCGGCCCAGAACATCGGGCCGCCGGTATAGAGCGGCCAGCCATATCCGTTGATCCAGACGACATCGATGTCGCTTGCCCGCTGCGCCATCCCTTCTTGGAGGATTTTGGCCCCCTCGTTGACCATTGGATAGAGCAATCGCTCGCGGATTTCCTCCTTGGAGATGGCGCGCTGCTCCTTGCCTGCCCTGGCGGCAAATTCGGCGATGATCTGTTTGACTTCATCCGACGGCGTCCGGTTGCGCGCCTCGTCATAGTCATAAAATCCCTTGCCGACCTTCTGGCCCCAGCGCCCGGCGGCACATAGCGCGTCGCGCAGCGTTTCGATCCGCTTCGGGTCGCGATGCCAGCCGATATCGACACCGGCCAGGTCGGACATCTGGAATGGCCCCATCGGAAAGCCGAATTCCAGAAGCACATCGTCCACTTCCCAGTAATTGGCGCCTTCCATGATCATCTGGTTGGCCTGTTCCTGGCGCGGGCTCAGCATCCGGTTGCCGATAAAGCCGGGGCAGACACCCGACACCGCCGCGACCTTGCCGATCTTTTTGGACAGCTTCATCGCGGTCATCAGCACATCGTCAGCGGTCTTTTCGCCGCGCACGATTTCCAGCAATTTCATCACATTGGCTGGCGAGAAAAAGTGCAGGCCGAGAACATATTCGGGTCGCTTCGTCACTGCGGCGATCTCGTCGATATTCAGATAGCTGGTGTTGCTGGCGAGGATCGCGCCCTGTTTGACAATGGCGTCCAGCTTGCTGAAGACTTGCTTTTTGACATCCATATTCTCGAACACCGCCTCGATCACCAGATCGCAATCGGCGAGATCGTCATAGGACAGGCTGGGGGTCAATATGGCTATCGCATCCTCGACCTGCTGCTCGGTCATCCGGCCGCGCTTGGCCGTGTTCTCGTAATTTTTCCGGATCACGCCGACGCCGCGGTCCAGCGCGTCCTCTTTCAGCTCAACAATCGTCACCGGAATACCGGCGGACAGGAAGTTCATGGCGATACCGCCGCCCATCGTTCCGGCGCCCAATATGCCGACCTTGTTGATCGGGATAAGGTCGATCTTCGGATCAATACCGTCAATCTTGTTGGCGGCCCGCTCGGCGAAGAAATAGTGGCGCATCGCCGCCGACTGGGTGCCGGTCATCAGCCTGGTGAACAGTTCGCGCTCCTTTTTTACGCCCTCGGCGTAGGACATTTCGCCAGCCGCTTTAACGGCCTGGATGGCCGCTTCCGGCGCCTCGAAGCCGCGCAGCTTGCGGGCATTTTTCTGGCGGAATTCGTCGAATATCGCAGGATTCTCAATGCCATCCCGGTTGGCCGTGCCTTCCGAAGAGCGCGGCACTGGCTTGCCAATCTGCTCGCGGGCAAAGGCAATGGCGTCATCGGCCAGACTGTCTTCTCCGACGATCTTGTCGACCAGCCCGATGGCATGCGCTTTCGTCGCCGAAATCGGGTTGCCGGTCACCACCATCGGCAAGGCCGCTTCCGCGCCCACCACGCGTGGCAGGCGCTGGGTCCCTGCGGCGCCCGGGATCAGGCCCAGCTTGACCTCGGGCAGGCCGATTTTTGCCGACGGCACCGCAACCCGGTAGTGGCAGGCGAGAGCGACCTCGCAGCCGCCGCCCAGAGCCGTCCCGTGGATCGCCGCCACCACCGGCTTGTTGCTCGCCTCAAGCTGATCAAGCGCATCGGCGAGGCTGGGGCCTTTCATCGGCTTGCCAAATTCCGTGATGTCCGCCCCGGCAAAAAATGTCCGTCCATCGCAGCGGATGATCACCGCCTCGATGTCATCATCCGAAAGGGCCTGATCAATCCCGTCTACCAGTCCCTGGCGAACGGCGGACCCCAGCGCATTGACCGGAGGATTGTCTGCAATGATGACCAGAACATTATCTTGCTTTTCCGTAGTAACGACCGACATTTTTTTCTCCTGCAGGATGATGTCAGATGAAGAACAGATGAGATGGGCCATGTCAATCGCGCGATTAAATCGCGCAAGATGTTTGAATATCGCCGTCGCCAGCGGACAAATGCAATGCGCGGAGCATCGGATCAGCTCGATATCTGACAGCCTGCGCCTGGCGCCACTCGGCAGTGTTAGGGGAAGCATCCTGGATTTCTTTCGGAAGCGTCGGTATCCGGATAACATCTGCGTGCTTCTCGCTACGTATCTCGTGTTCACCAAACATGATAAGATCGTGAATACCGCAGTCATCGGATAACTTTTGGAAGGCAAGTTTCTCGTCATTTTTCGACGCGACAAATATCAATATAGCGGAACTGCAAAACGGTTCGGATCTCAGATCTACCGTGGCTTGAATCGCATCGCGATAGAGAGATTGCTCAAGCTCGATAATGGCGGGCCTGCTTGCTTGCTGTAGCCGTGCATCAAAACCTCGCTGAAAGCGATCGGGGTCAGATGATGGGTACCTGACGATATCGGCCTCATTAATAGCTTTAAACGCGCGGGAGCGGTTGCCGCCAATTTCGATGAACAGGGGGCTGTTCATAAACATTCCCAAGATCGCGGCCAGCGTGCTGCTACCGACCCCGCCATCATATTTGGCAATGATATAAGTCGGGGCGAGGCCGGTTTCGCGGGCCAGCTTCATCGGAAAACGGACAAGTTCTGTCGTATGGCTTCTGTTGGCGACAAGCAGCCGCCCATATGCCGGATCCTGACGGGTTATTTCGTTACTCATAGCATGTCCTCGTCGCTGATTTCAGATGGTTGCCGGGGGAGAAGTCTCGTCGGACGCGGGAAGAGACCCTTGCGCTCTTCGTCAGGTTTTTGGGTTCGAGCCTCGGAGACGTCAGAATGAACGGTCGATATTAATTCGCGACGTCCATGATCTACGCTTGGCGGAGGAACATCGTCACGCGTTGACGACGCGCGATCATCTCGCCGTATTTCATCACCGGGAAGAATGTTTTGATTGGTCTCACCTGATAAATCCAAGGGGTCGGCGGGTGATGCTATGGTTGCTTCAGAATCTTCTTGTGAACCGAATTTGTTCTTGCTGGCGCGGCTTTGAAGACCCGGACTATCTGCCAGTTCAATTCCATCGTCGGTGGCTTGGGAAGCATCGACCAGCGGGGCGCCTGCATCATCGTCGGTGCATGCCGGATCACCAATTATATCTTCAGAGTCAGTGACATGATTCGGCGGGCTAGTAAAAGTTTCATCGGTGCCGCCCGAAGCTTTTGAAGTCGACATATCGTCGGCCTCACTGCGATTTGGAATAACATCGCCACTGATGTCGGTAACGAATTCCTCAGCTGGTTCTGCAAACACAGTGCCTGATTGCATCGGCCCTTTGTCCCTGACCGCATCAAGAGCTTCCCGTTCCGCCTCTCTTCGAGCGGACCCAAGATAATCTGCCCGGGTAAGCGCTTTAACATGGCGATGCCCGAGCTGCTTCAGTATATTGACCTCGAACTGGAGTTCCTGTTGACCTTTCTGGTGATCACGGAACGCCGGATCATTCGGGTCGAGGAGAAGGCCATCGACCTTTTTGGCGACCATGACAGGTCCCGGTTCTACCAAAGCTGGCTGATCGACAAGAAGCTCATGACTTATGTCCGGGGAGGTTGCCTATTTCCCGAACTCACGCCGGAAGCTTTTGCTATCTTGCTGATGCTTGCCAATACACGCAGCCTAAGGAACCAGCCGCTGCCGGTCGGTCTGCCGACGCTGGAGCGATCGCATGGGCTCGACCCGGAAGCCATGACGCCCGAATGGGAAGCAGCGCTACAGAAACTGGAGCGTTATGTCGACCGGCTGCCATATCGGTTCGAGCGGGTAATGATCGGTAAGCTTTATGCCATCAGGCTTGTCGGCGATGGGCTGGGGCCGAACATCCCGCTACGCCGGACATTGTGGTCGCTCACCTTCCCGGATCAATATGCCCGCGACCGGTTCTACTTCTGGCTTTGCCACCGCGTTGATCGATGGAGCGACTGGGGAGCGCGCGACTGGCAGAATGGGCCCCGAGCGCTCAGCGAATATTTGCTGCAGCTCAAATTTGCGGACGAACGGGCCGTGATTCCAGACTGACCAGGCAGCATGATGCCAGGAACAACGGGCGGTCTCCTCGGAGGCCGCCCGTTGTCATTTAGCAGGAGGCAAAATTGCCAAAAGCCCACTTGTCGTTGGTTCATCCCGAGCACCCGATCGCCTACTCTCTAAGTGTACAACTTGCTGTTCGATTGGTGAGTAGGCGGCTGAAGCGAATAGATAGTCGCTAGCCAGATTTCACATCCCGGAAGGGCATATTGCGGTCGACCTCAATCTCTCTCGGCAGACCCAGGATCCGCTCGGAAATGATGTTGCGCTGGATCTGGTCGCTGCCGCCGCCGATCGAATTCATATAGGCCTTGGCCGAATCAAAATTCATCTCCGCCGAATCCTGGAAGTCCGGTCCGTCGAACACGCTCGCCGGGCCCAGGATTTCGCCGGCAACCCGGGCTTCCCCGTGCTGGATGCGGGACATGGCTAGTTTCCCCAGCGACATCAGCGAGGATGATCCGTTGGCGATGATCTCGGCCTTCGCCCGCTTCATGTTGAGCGCGTTCAGCTGGCGATAGGCGATCGCCTGGGCAATTTTTTGCCGGATCACCGGATCCTGCAGCCTGCCATGCCTTTGCGCCAGTTCCACCAGTGGCGGCACTTTGGACTTCACCTTGCCCTGCCGTTCAGTGGCACCCTCGCCCATGATCAGCCGCTCGTAGGCCAGTGCGGTCTGCAGCACCTTCCAGCCGCCGTTCAGCTCGCCGACGATATTGCGCGCCGGGACCCGGGCTTCATTGATGAAAATCTCGTTGAATTCGGATTCGCCGGTGATCTGGTTGATCGGCCGGATATCGACGCCATCCTGTTGCATCGGGAAAATGAAGAAGGTGATCCCGCTGTGCTTGGGAACGTCCCAGTCGGTTCGCGCGAGCAGCATGCCATAGGTGGCGCCCTTGGCATTGGAGGTCCAGACCTTCTGCCCGGTGACGATATATTCGCCGCCATCCGCGCCCGCGACCCATTCGGCCCTGGTTCTGACACCGGCCAGGTCGGATCCGGCATTGGGTTCCGAATAGAGCAGGCAGCTGTGCGCGCCCGTCAGCATTTCGCGCAGAAGCGCCGCCTTCAGCTCCTCGCTGCCCAGGCGATAGACTGTGACCGCGCCCAGATTGTAGCGGTCCTGCGAACGACCGATGACCTTGCGCGCTTTCAGGATATCGTCGATCACCCGCGCCTGCTTGCTGTCATAGCCGCGGCCAAACCATTCGGGTGACCAGGTCGGCACCGAATAGCCGGCATCCAGGATCTTGCCGAGCCAGGATTTCACATCCAGCCGATCAGTGCCCTTTTCGCAACGTCGCTCGTCGTCCCAGTGCGCATCCAGCCAGGCGTTCAGCTCTGCCGCGAGATTGTCGTTCGATGGAATTGCCGTGCTACTGGTCATCATGCCGTCTCCAGACAGGTAAGATAGGTTTCGCGGTGCTGGTCCGAGGACCCGAACAGCCACAATCCGATCCGCGCGCGCCGCCAGTAGAGATGCGCCGGATGTTCCCAGGTATAGGCAATGCCGCCGTGCAGCTGGATCGCCTGGGCGGAAACGTCGCGATAGGCGTCGGCACAGGCGAAGGCTGCGAGACTGATAAATGCTTTCGCTTCCGGCGATCCGGCCGCCACGAGCTTGGCCGCGTGCCGGGCAGCAGACGCCGCCGACTCGACGTCGATCAGCATGTCCGCCGCGATATGCTTGAGCGACTGATAGCTGCCGATCTGCCGACCGAACTGATAGCGGGTCTTCAGATATTCCACGGTCAGGTCGAATATCCTTTTCACCCCGCCGGCCTGTTCGCCGGCCAGCGCCACTCTGGCCAAGTCGAGCGCGGTCTCAATTGCGCTTTCATCGACCCCGGCCAGTAGCTGTGCCTGGGCCATTGAAAATATGATTCTGGAAAGTCGCAACGTCGGATCAATGGTCTCCAGCTGCTCGATCGCAACCGCTTCGGTTCCCGGATCCACCAGGAACACCCGAACAATACCGTCCGCGCGGGCAAGCACCAAAAGCCGGTCGGCCTTTTCGGCATGGAGGACGAATGACGCCGTACCGTCCAGGCTCCACTGGCCGTTCTGCTGCCGTGCTTCGACCGCAATGTCGGCATTGCTCCAGCTGCCGCCTTCGTCGGTCGCGGCAACCGCAAAGATCTGGTTCCCGTCACAGATGGCGGGTAGCAGTTCGGCCCTCAGCTCCTCGTCCGACGCAGCCGATATCAGGCTGGCGGCCAGCACGGCGGTCGACAGGAACGGGCTGCACAGCAGAACAGCGCCCGCTTCCTCCATCAGCTCTTCCAGGATTTGCGCGTTGCCGCCGATGCCGCCATAGGCCGGGTCGACCATCAGGCCGAGCAGACCCATTTCGGCCATGGCTTGCCACAAGCCTGGGTCAAAGCCATGCGGCGTTGCTATGGCTTCGCGCAGCGCCTTGTCCCCGGCCTGCTCGGCAAGCAGCCGCGCAAAACTGTCGCGCATCGCCTGGCGATCGTCGCTTGAAATCTCGCTCATGTGATTGCCTTCAGGAGGTCGAGGGCCGCGCTCATGTTATATCCGTTCAATGATGATCGCCGGTGCCATTCCGCCCGCCGCGCACATCGTCACCAGACCATAGCGACCACCGGAGCGTTCCAACTCGTCGAGCGCGGTGCCGATCAGGATCGATCCGGTTGCACCAATCGGGTGGCCAAGCGCGCAGGCGCCGCCATTGATATTGACCTTGGCCCGGTCAAGATCGAGATCGCGGATGAATTTTTCGGCAACCACCGCAAAGGCCTCGTTGATTTCCCAGACGTCGATATTATCCATGGTAAGGCCTGCCTTTTCGAGGACCTTCTTTGCCGCCGGAACTGGCGCATTGAGCATCAGCGTCGGGCAGTCGCCGACATTGGCATAGGCCACGATCCGCGCCCGGGGTTTCAGGCCGTGCTTGTCGGCATAGTCCTTCGAGGTAATCAGCAGGGCGGCTGCACCGTCGACCACGCCAGAGCTGTTGCCGGCATGATGGACGCCTTCCCACTCGAGGTCCGGATAGACACGCTGGATCTGCTTGGCGAAGGTCACGCCATTGCCGAGATCGAAATCCTTCAGTGCGCCAAAGCTTGCCTTCAGTGCGGCAAGCCCCTCGGCCGTCGTCTGCGGGCGCGGGAATTCTTCGTGATCGAGCGCGACGCTGCCGTCCTCGTTGTAGACCGTGACCAGTGACTCGTCGAAACGACCTTCGGCGATCGCCTGGGCGGCGCGCTTCTGGCTTTCCAGTGCCAGCGCGTCGACCGCCTCGCGGCTGATGCCTTCCTGCGCTGCGATCGCATCGCCGCAGACGCCCTGGTGCGATTGCGGATGAATAGCATCGAGCGTCGGATTGCCCGAGCCCATGCCGAGCGGCTTGATGCCGGCATCCGCTTCCTCGGCACCGACTTGCGCCGTATAGCTCATCATCTCGGTGCCGCCGGCGATCACGCAATCTTCCATGCCCGACATCACGGTAGCAGTGGCAAAGTTCACCGAGGTGATGCCGCCGCCACAGAAGCGGTCGAGCGTGGTGCCCGATGCCTTGGTGTCATAGCCGGCAGCGAGCGCGGCCATCCGGCCCATGTCGCCGCCCTGCTTGCCCTTCTGGGTCGAGGTCGACCAGATGATATCGTCGACGCTGGCGGTGTCTAGATTATTGCGCTCCTTGATCGCCTTCAGAACCGTGGCGGCAAGATGCTGCGGATGGAGGTGCGACAGCGCGCCCTTGCCGGGCTTGCCGATCCCCCTCGGGGTGCGGACGGCGTCGATGATATAGGCTTCGGTCATGATATATTTCCTTATGTTCAAGCTGGAATCTGGTTGAAGGCGACGCCCTTGTCGGGGCGATGGTCCTGGGGAAGACCAAGAATTTTCTCGGCAATGGTGTTGAGCAGCATTTCGTCGGCGCCGCCGGCTATTCGCCCGGTCGGGGCATTGATCCAGCTCGACGTCCAATTGTCCTTCTGCTGGGCGTGATCGTCATAGGCGAAGCCGTGGCTGCCCTGCAGGTCGATCGCCAGTTCCGACAATTTCTGGCGCGAGCGCACTGACACCAGCTTGTTGAGCGAGCCTTCGGGGCCGGGGGTCATCCCGGCCTGCATCATCAGCATCGCGCGCGCCGTGATCGCATTGAGACCGCTGCGCATGGCATAGTTGCGGGCGATCTGTTGGCGGATCCGGCCATCCGCGATCAACGGCTTGCCATTGATTTCGGTGGTCCTGGCGAGATCGATAAACAGGTCGAGATGCGGCCCGAAACCGGCGCTGTCGGTCGCGACATAGCGCTCGATCATCAGCGTCGCCATCGCTACGCCAAAGCCGCCGCCCACCGGCGACATCCGATGATCGTCGCTGATCTTCACATCGTCAAAGAAGACCTCGTTGACATGGCTGTCGCCGCCGGCGAGCTTGATCGGGCGCACGTCGACGCCCGGTGCCTTCATGTCGACCCAGAAATAGGTCAGGCCCTTGTGCTTCGGTACATTGGGGTCGGTGCGGACGACGATCACGCCATAGTCGCTATATTGCGCCCAGCTGGTCCACAATTTCTGGCCGTTGATCTTCCAGCCATTGCCGTCCGGTTCGGCCTTGGTCCGCAGGCCGGCGAGATCCGATCCCCCGGCGGGTTCCGAAAACAGCTGGCACCAGATTTCCTCACCCTTCAGGGCTTTCAGGACCCGCTCTTTGGCAAACTCTTGGTCGGGGCCAAATTGCATCAGGATAGGGACCGGCATGCCCAGCGAGATACCGAAATAGCCGGTAGGGAAACCGTGCTTCATTTCTTCGGATTCAAAGGTCACCTTCTCGATATGCGACAGGCCCTGGCCGCCATATTCGACCGGCCAGTTGATCCCGGCATAGCCGGCCTCGAACTTGGCACTCTGGTAGCGGCGACCGAGCGTCAGGTCCTCGTCTTCTGACAGGTGCTTGCGCGCTGCCTTGCCAAAGGTCGGCGCCACACTTTCCAGCCATTGCGCCGCATTGGCGCGATAGGTTTCGATGTCGCTCATGCCGCTTCTCCCGTCAGCCGATCAACCAGTATGTCTTCCCAGAACAGGGCATTGCCCTGCTCGATCGCGAGGCTCCGTGCCCGGCGCATATGCAGATGGAGGCCCGCTTCCCAGGTCACCCCGATGCCGCCATGGATCTGGATACAGTCGCGCGCCGCCGTGTCATAGGCTTCGGTGGCGGAGAGGCGCGCCGCCGCCGCCGCGGTGATGAAACCATCCTTGCCTTCGCGCGAGGCCGCATGGATGCAATTGGCGCGGGCCAGTTCGACCAGCGCATAAAGTTCGGCGATGCGATGTTTCACGGACTGGAAGGAACCGATGACCTGGCCAAAGGCGCGACGAGTGACCGCATAGTCGCGCCCGGTTTCCATCAGCATTTCGGCACCGCCGGTCTGTTCATGGGCGGTGATCACGGCCTGCAGCGCCAGAATATGTAGCGCTGCGGCATGCGCTTCCTCTCCCTCGACCAGCACCTCTGCCGGGGTCGCGGCAAAATGGAGATTGGCGATACAGCGGCTATTGTCGAAACTGTCGATCGCCTGCCGTTCGACACCAGCCAGACTCGCTACCACCAGCGCCGGCCCGTCGTGGCCCTGAACCAGTGCAATGGCAATGTCGGCCACAAGACCGCCGGATACGCCCGTTGCCATGCCGTCGATCCGGTCATCGGCGAATACCAGCTGCGGCTGCTTCGGCAGGGCGTCGGCGCCCGATGCAATCGCCACCGTGCCGATGCTCTCGCCGCTCGCAAGTCCCGGCAGCCATTTTGCCTTCTGCGCTTCCGAGCCGTAAATTTCGATCGCTTTCGCTGCGCCGAAGCTGGAGGTCAGAAAGGGGGCGCCGCTCAGCGTCCGGCCGGCCTGATGCGCGATTAGTCCCAGTTCGACCAGGCCCAGCGCCAGCCCGTCAAAGTCTTCCGGCATGGCCAGCGCCGTCCAGCCCTGTTCCTTGGCGGTATTCCAGAAGCCTTCATGATACCGGCCAGTGGATTCCAGCAAGGGCAGCAGCTGGTCCTTGGTCACGCGCGCTTCGAGCACGCGCCGAGATTCATTGGCTATCGATTGCTGGGCTTCGTCATAGAGGATCGACATGCGTGTCCGGTTCCTTGTTATCATCGTTCGTTTTTATTGGCATGGGGCCTTGCGCTGGCCGGCTGGTGCGACGTCCTTCAGCGCACTGTGAATTTCTTCGCCTTGTCGGCCATCAGCGCCGCACGATCGACCTGCGGCACACCGACCGGATTACCGATCTGGCAATATTTCAATCCGTGCTGCAGGGCGACGCTGCGCGGCAGGTCAAGGGACTCCCATATCGCCTTGACCGAACCTGCCGTCGCCGCCGGCGGCTTGGCAGCGATGGTAGCCGCCAGTTCCTGGGCGCGGGGCCACAGGTCATCGAGAGTCACGATTTCGCTGACCAGCCCCATGCGCAATGCGGTGCCGGCGCCGATCCGCTCATCATTGCCGAGCAATACCATGCGCAGAACATCGTGCAGCGGCATGTGATAGGTCATGCCGATCGGTTCCAGCGCACTAGTCATGCCATAGGTGACATGCGGGTCGAAAAAGGTCGCGTCCTCGGAACAGATGATGATGTCGCTCTCGTTCAGCCAGTAAAAGGCGCCGCCCGCAGCCATGCCGTGCACGGCAGCGATGATCGGTTTCCAGCAGTTCATCGACTTGGGCCCGAGATAATTGCCCGGATCCTCACAGTGCCAAATATTGTCCAGATCGACGACGGTGCCGCCCGGCTTTTGTGATTCCTTGACATCGACGCCGGTTGACCAGGCGTTGCCCGGTGCCGCGCGGATGACGCAGCAGTGGATCTCGTCTTCCTTCGCAACCCACTTCCACAAATATTCAAATTCGTCCATCATCTGTCGCGTGAAGCTATTCATGGCTTCGGGGCGGTTCAAAGTGATAGTAGCTATATGGTCGGTGACATCGACCAGTATGGTTTCATATTGCATGCACTTTAATCCTCCGCAGGCCATTCTCATGGTTGACCTAGTTATACAACTCGCTATGACACATTCTGCAACAACAGAGCAAGTCCCTCTATGAATTTTGATCTCAACGATGAACAAAAAATGCTCGGCGAGCAAGCGCGCGCGCTCCTTGCCGACCTGACTCCCTTCGCCCGGCTGCGCACGCTGATCGATTCGGGCGCCGAATGGGACGAGCTGCTCTGGCGAAAACTGGCGGAGATGGGCTTTCTCGGCGTGACCATTCCGGAAGAACATGGCGGGCTGGGTCTCGGCGCGCTTGATTGCGGGGTCATCATCGAGGCGCTCGGCGGCGCCAATGCCGCGGTTCCCTTCATGAGTTCGATCGTGCTGGCCGCCGAGGCGATCCGTCTGGCGGGAAGCGATGATCAGAAAGCCAAATGGCTTCCGAAACTCGCGACGGGCGAAGTGGTCGGAACTTTTGCCTATGCCGAAGGCCCGGGACCGGTCTTTGCGACCAATGTCCTGCTCCAGGACGGCAAGCTCACTGGCAGCAAATCGCCGGTCGCCGATGCAGGCATTGCCGATATCGCCGTGGTGCTGGTCGCCGGTGGCGGCTTCGCGCTCGTCGAACTCGACCAGGACCGCGTTGTCCGCACCCGGCTCGACAGTTTCGACCAGCTGCGCCCGCATTACCGGATCGATTTCGCGGATGCCGTTGCGGAGCCATTGCCGGGCACGAGCAAGCTCGACAGCCTGATCGATCAGGCAGCGGTGCTGGCGGCCTTCGAGGCGGTTGGCGCCGCCGATGCCTGTCTGACCATGGCCCGCGACTATGCCAATGACCGCCAGATATTCGGCCGGCCGCTCGGCGGCTATCAGGCGATCAAGCACAAGCTTGCCGATGTTGCCGTGGCAACTGAACTGGCGCGGTCCAATGCCTATTTTGGCGGATGGGCGGCGGAATCGTCGGTCGACGATCTTCCCGCAGCCGCCGCCGCCGCCCGCCTTTCCGGGATCAAATGTCTCGAAATGGCGGCACGCGAAAATCTGCAGATACATGGCGGCATCGGCTATACGTTCGAGGCCGATTGCCATTTCTATTACCGGCGCGAACGGATGCTCGCGGTGCATCTCGGCAACCGGGGCTTCTGGGCCGACCGGTTGCTGAACGCCCAGCCGGGTGGCCAGGTTCGAGCAGCATAGGAACAGCATCATGGATTTCAACGACAGCGCAGAAGAAGCCGCCTTCCGGAAGGAAGCCCGCACATGGCTCGCCGAACATGCTCCCGCCCACGAGATTCCCGCCGGCAGCAAGATGACCGATGTCGAGGAGGCCGACCGCGGCCGCGCCTGGATGCGCGAGCTCTACACCGGCGGCTGGTCCGGCCTGACCTTTCCCAAGGAACTTGGGGGCCGCGGCCTGTCCGGCAGCGAGGCGGTCATTTTCTCCGAGGAGGAGGGCCGCTATCATCTGCCCAAGGGACCGTTCACGTCGATCGGAACCGGCATGGCGCTGCCGGTGATCGCCAAGCACGGCACCGACGCACAGCGCGCACAATTCGTTGAAGCAACGCTGAAGGGCGACATCACCTGGTGCCAGCTGTTTTCGGAACCGGCGGCCGGCTCCGACCTCGCCGCGCTGCGCACCAAGGCGGTGCGCGCCGACGACGGGTCGGGCGACTGGATCGCCAACGGCCAGAAAGTCTGGTCGAGCTGGGCTCATCTGACTGACTGGGGAATCCTGGTCGTCCGAACCGATCCTGCCGTGCCCAAGCACAAGGGCCTGACCTTCTTCGTCGTCGACATGAAATCACCCGGAATCGAGACTCGCCCGATCCGCCAGATTTCCGGTGCCAGTGAATTCAACGAGACCTTCCTGACTGATGTCCGGATTCCCGATGCCAACCGGATCGGTGCCGAGGGCGAAGGCTGGGCCTGCTGCATGACGGTGCTGATGGGCGAGCGGCTCGGGTCCGGCGCCCATCGCAGCGGCG
>TARA_R110002033_G_scaffold47786_2_pt1 | contig 53939 bp, 58 predicted proteins | sample TARA_R110002033 | Tara Oceans TARA_R110002033 (sample SAMEA4397051) | marine metagenome | biome: Polar Biome; feature: [SRF] surface water layer (ENVO:00010504); material: water (ENVO:00002006), including particulate matter (ENVO:01000060) such as... | depth 5 m
CGCCATAATACTGTGTTGCAAAGCAAACACACTTAAAAGAATTGTATTGGTTAGAATAGCTTTAAGCAAAGATGGCTCAATGCCAGAATCTATTGTTTTTGGAACAAAAAAATTACCAACAAAGCCTATGGCATATAAAAAAGCAACTAGAAAAATACAATAGGCTACTATTCCATAAATAAAGATGATTGACTTTTTCATAATTTGTGTTATTGGTTATGACACAAAATTCAGCAAATAGAATTGATTTTGATATCCTTAAAAATCCAACAAATGTGTTCTAAGGTCCATATCGCTTATGAATGAATCTTTGAAATTGATTTCGATTTGTATTGATATTGATAAGGAGTGAGCTTGAATTTTTCTTTAAATGATTGAATAAAATGAGAGTTGTTTTTAAACCCACTCTCATAACATATTTGGTTTACGTTTAAATCACTTTCATGTAAAAGTGTTTTAGCGTATTCTAGACGTTTAGACATTATCCATCTAGAAGGTGTCGTATTAAATGTGTTTTTGAAATCTCTTTTAAATGTTGATAAGCTTCTGCCACATAATTTGGCGAATTCTTCAACCTTTAAATTATATAAAAAATTTTCTGACATTACAATTTCTAGGTCTATTCCTGTTTTACTACTTTTTTTCTTTGTGCTTTGAAACTCTGATTTATTTGGTCGAATACCGGTAATAAACTCTTCTATTTCTGCTAAAATAGGATAGGTGTCACCTGTCCAGAAAAGATGGTCTTTACCATTAAGTTCAACAAGTTTAGAATTTGGTATATGCTCTGCGATGTAATAGCCTTCTTCAATTTGAATTTCTATATCATTTGTTCTAAACAGAAGCAATACAGGTGCTTTAATTAATTCGAGAATATTAGTTACATCAATATGAGTATTCTGTTTTTGTAGAATTAAAGCTGCCTTCGGACTTGCTCCAGAACGCAAATAACTTGCAAACCAGTCCATAAATCCACTATCTTGGGCGAGGGAAGGAACTAACGTTCTAAGCCCACCTAGATCGCCATGTGCCCAATTATCTTCTATTAATCTATATGAAACTTCACGTTCTTCATCTGTAGGCGCCCAAGGGTAATCTTTTGAGTATCTACGCTTAGCAAATATTCCAAAACCAATGACTCCTAAAGTTCTTTGAGGATAATTCAACGAAAATAATAGACTAACTGATCCACCTTCGGAATGACTAAATAAAAATGCCTTTCTTGAATTTGTAGCATCTAAAACAGCATTGATATCGTCCATCCGTTCTTCCATAGTGGAATATACATCGGAACGATCTGAAAGTCCAGTACCTCTTTTATCGAAAATAATTAGTCTGGCGAATAAAGAAAGCCTAGTTAAAAAGGCGGCAAGTCTTGGTTCGGCCCACATCATATCAATGTTTGAAACCCAACCAGGAATGTATAAAATGTCTATTGATCCTTCACCTATCACTTGATACGCAATATTAAAATCACCACTTTTTGTATATTTAGTTTTCATATAAATTCTAAACGTATGAGGATTTTAAGAATGAGCTACAACAATAGTATAATGAACATATGTTCATTATACCTCTAATATAGGATATATAGCACATATGTTCTATATATCTTTTATATTACTAGTTTGGAAGAAAATTATTTTCAGTAAAAATATGCCTATTAAATTAATCCAGCTCTTTCCAACAGCGCTTCAATTTTAGGTTCCGCTCCCCTAAACTTTTTATAAAGTTCCATTGGGTTGTCTGTACCTCCTTTTGAAAGTACATTGTCTTTGAATTTTGTAGCCACTTCTTTATTGAAAATTCCTTTTTCTTTAAAATAAGCAAAAGCGTCTGCATCTAAAACTTCTGCCCATTTGTAGCTGTAATACCCAGACGAATAACCCCCTTGAAAAATATGAGAGAATGAGGTGCTCATACAGGTTTCTGGAGTAACAGGGAATAGATTAGTGCCAGAAAAAGCAGCTTCTTCCTGTGCTTTTACATCAGTAATTTGGCTAGGGTCTGCACCATGCCATGCCATATCTAGCAATCCAAAACTCAATTGACGTAAGGTTTGCATACCTTCTTGAAAGGTAGCAGAATCTTTTATTTTCTGAACTAATTGCATTGGAATTACTTCTCCGGTTTTATAATGTGTAGCAAAAAGTTCTAATGCTTCTTTTTCATAACACCAGTTTTCTAAAATCTGACTTGGTAACTCAACAAAATCCCAATATACCGAAGTCCCTGATAACGATGGGTATATGGTATTTGCCAGCATACCGTGTAATCCGTGTCCAAATTCATGGAAGAGTGTAGTAACTTCATTAAAGGTTAATAATGAAGGTTTACTAGCCGTAGGTTTTGTAAAATTACATACGTTTGATATTTGTGGACGTACATTTTTACCGTTTTCTACATATTGTGATTTAAAAGAAGTCATCCATGCACCACCACGTTTACCTGGTCTTGGATGGAAATCGGCGTAGAATAAGGATACTAAATCTTTATGCTCATCATAAATACGATACGTTTTTACATCTTCATGGTATTTATCTATATCAAAAACCTCCTTAAACTGTAAACCGTATAATTTTTCAGCTACTTTAAAAACACCGTCAATTACATTTTCTAGTTTAAAATAAGGTTTTAGCTTTTCATCATCTAAATCAAATAATTTCTGTTTTAATTTTTCAGAATAATAGGCGCTATCCCATTTCTGCAGTTGGTCTATTTGATCTAATTCTTTGGCAAAATTTTCTAATTCTTCAAATTCTCGTTGTGCTGCAGGTTTTGCCTTTTCTAATAATTCATTTAAGAATTCATGAACTTTTTCTGGAGTTTCGGCCATACGCTCTTCTAAAACAAAATGTGCATGGGTCGCATACCCTAAAAGTTTAGCACGTTCGTGGCGTAAATTGGCAATTTGAAGTACGTTTTTTTGGTTGTCTAGCTCATCTTTATGAAAACATTTGCTACCAAAGGCTATAGATAATTTTTTTCGCAGCGCTCTGTTTTGGGCATATTTCATAAAAGGAATATAGCTTGGATAATCAAGCGTTATTAGCCAACCTTCTTTGTCTTTCGCTTTTGCCATCTGCGCAGCAGCTTCCTTTTCACCTTCTGGTAAGCCTTCTAGGTCGACTTCATGGGTCAAATGCATTTCATACTTGTTGGTCTCTGCCAATACATTTTCGCCAAATTGAAGTTTTAATTTTGAGAGTTCTGCATCAATTTCTCGAAGTCTTATCTTTTTCTTTTCCGATAAGTTGGCTCCATTTCTGCTGAAACCTTTATATTTTTTATCTAACAACGTATCTTCTTCAGTGGTTAGAATTAATTCAGCTTTTTGATCATAAACGGCTTTTACCCTTTTGAATAAAGTTTGATTCAATGTAATATCATTCGAGAACTCAGATAGTAAAGGAGAAACTTCTTGCGCTATTTTTTGAATTTCCGGATTTGTTTCAGCGGAATTCAAATTAAAAAACACACTAGAAACTCGATCTAATTGCTGACCAGTATAATCTAATGCCGCAATCGTATTTTTAAAGGTTGGCGCTTTTGTATTATTGGTAATTGTGTCAATTTCTTGACGAGCTTGCGCGATTGTTTCTAAAAAAGCAGGCATAAAATGCGCGTTTTTTATTTGTGAAAATGGTGCAGTATCAAATGGGGATAAAAGAGGATTCATATGTTTGTCTAATGTCTAATGTCTAATGTCTAATGTCTAATGTGAAAAAGTTCGAGATCAAATGTCAGGTTTAAAATATTGGGCTAAGGCCAAATGGCAAAAAAAGTAGCAATCATCAACGAATTTTATACTTTGTACGCTATACTATTTAGTATTAATTGCTTTAGCGCCTTCAATCACCTTTAGTTTTAATCCTTCTTTATACAGAATTATTTTGTCTAAAACACATTTATCAGCGCTACCGATAATCTGTGCCGCAAGAATCCCTGCATTTTTGGCTCCGTTTAAAGCAACGGTTGCTACAGGAACACCACCCGGCATTTGAAGAATAGAAAGAATAGAATCCCAGCCATCAATAGAGTTGCTACTTTTTACAGGAACACCAATAACAGGTAAAGGAGACATCGAAGCCACCATACCTGGTAAATGTGCTGCTCCACCAGCACCAGCAATAATTACTGTATAGCCATTAATATGTGCATTTTTACTAAAATCAAACAGTTTTTCTGGAGTACGGTGTGCAGATACAATATCTACATCTACTTCAATGTCAAAACCTTTTAAAATATCAATGGCTTCTTGCATTACGGGAAGATCACTTGTGCTTCCCATGACTACGGCTACTTTACTCATGCTTTCTTATTTACTAATAACTTTAATCGTTTCTTTTACTTTTTGTGCTATTGCTCTTGCAACAGCTAAATCTTTATTTACGATGGTGACATGGCCCATTTTACGAAAAGGACGGGTTTGTTTTTTACCATAAATATGTGGAGTTACTCCTTCTAATTTTAGAATAGCCTCCATATGCTCATAAATAACATCACCAGTATAACCTTCGGCACCAACAAGGTTTACCATAATACCAGCTACTTTACTTTCAGTGCTTCCTAAAGGTAAATTTAGAATGGCACGTATATGCTGTTCAAACTGATTTGTATAACTAGCTTCTATACTATAATGTCCACTATTATGAGGCCTCGGTGCAACTTCATTAATTAGTATCTGATCTTCTTTTGTCTGAAACATTTCAACAGCCAAAATACCAATATGCTTCATTTTTTCAGAAACTTGCAATGCTATTTGGGTAGCTTTCTCAGCAACTTTGGAGTCAATTCTAGCAGGGCAAATCACATATTCTACTTGATTTGCTTCTGGATGAAATTCCATTTCAACAACAGGGTAAGTAACAACTTCTCCTGCTGTATTTCTAACTACAATAACTGCTAATTCGTTTTTAAATGGAATCATATCTTCGGCGATACATTCTCCTTGTGGTAAGCCTTTTAAATCATCAAAATTACGTACCACTTTTACCCCTTGCCCATCGTAACCAAACTGAGCAGCTTTCCATACAAAAGGAAATGCTAAACCACCATTTTCAATACTATCTTTAATTTCGCTCAAATAGGCAAAACGAGAAAAATCGGCCGTAGGAATGTTATGATCTACATAAAATAATTTCTGTTTGGCTTTATTTTGTATGGTTCTTAGTGTTCTTGTTGGTGGGTACACTTTTAAACCTTCATTTTCTAATTTTTCTAAGGCATCGAGATTTATATTTTCAATTTCTATTGTTAGTAGATCTACTTTTTTTCCGAAGTTATATACGTCATCAAAATTCATTAAATCGCCAATGATAAATTCATCGCAAGCAATTTTACATGGTGCATCTTTTGAAGCCTCTAAAACTTTGGTGTGTATATCAAATTTTCGAGTTTCATATAAAAGCATTTTACCCAATTGTCCTCCACCCAATATTCCGAGTTTAAAATCAGACGAAAAGTAGTTTTTTGAATTTAGATTTGGCATAATTGATTATAAATTCTGTGTTACCTACAAAAATACACCGAATTCTTAAAACCAACAGGGTTAGAAGTAAAAAGAGAAATCAAAACGCTATATTTGTCGTTTCAAAAAATTTAACCGTGATAAAGCTCCACGATAAGCATTTTAAACCTTTTATTAGTCAGGCAGAAGTTCAAGCAGCTGTAAAAAAAGTTGCTGATAAAATTGCTGAAGATTATAAAGATGAAACTCCAATTTTCGTTGGCGTTTTAAATGGGTCGTTTATGTTTGTTGCCGACTTTTTAAAAGAGTATCAGCACCCATGTGAGGTTTCTTTTGTGAAATTAAGTTCATATAGCGGTTTAACATCTACTGGAATTGTAGAAACGTTATTAGATGTTCCAGAAAATGTCAAAGGAAAAAGTGTTATTATTCTCGAAGATATTATTGATACAGGGCGTACTTTAAAAGAACTTGTGCATATGTTTTCAAATACAAATGTGCGCGATTTTAAAATAGCAACATTATTTTATAAACCATCGGTGTATAATGGGGAATATAAAATTGATTATATAGGAATGGAAATTCCCGATAAATTTATCGTGGGATATGGACTTGATTATAACGAACTAGGAAGAAATTTAAAAGAAGTATACCAACTAAACCAAAATACTATGATTAATCTTGTGCTATTCGGAAAACCTGGTGCTGGCAAGGGCACGCAAGCAGAATTTTTGAAATCAGAATACAATTTAAAGCATATTTCTACAGGAGATGTTTTCCGATATAATATCAAAAATGGTACTGAATTAGGAAAATTAGCCAAATCATTTATGGATAAGGGTGATCTAGTACCTGATGAAGTTACAATTAAGATGTTAGAAGATGAAGTAGAAAAAAACCGAGATGCAAGTGGATTTATTTTCGATGGTTTCCCAAGAACAACGGCACAAGCAGAAGCATTAGATGCTTTTTTAGATTCTAAAGACATGAAAATCAACGCTACAATAGCGCTTGAAGCAAATGATGAGGTTTTAATTCAACGTTTGTTAGAAAGAGGTAAAATAAGTGGCAGACCGGATGACCAAGATGAAACTAAAATTCGCAATCGCTTTGAAGAGTATAATTTAAAAACGGCTCCTTTAAAAGCGTATTATGAAAAGAAGGATAAATTTCATAGTGTAAATGGTATTGGAGAAATTGCAGAGATTACCAAAAGATTAAAAACGGTAATAGATAAATTATAGTAGTTTTTAATTCAGCTGAAGGCTTATACTAATTAATTTAAATGAGTTGTAAAGCAAGTTCAGAAGAAATAAAATTTTTAACAGATGAGCGGTTTAACTACTCTAGGTTAGAAACGAAAGATGTTATTAAAAAACTCAAAGAGAATAATTTTGCTGATGCTAAATTATTAGATCAAATCGATAAGGAAGATTTACTGTTAAAAGTGAAGTTACGCAGTTATGGTCGATGTGAAATTCAATTTTTATTCGCCTTACTAATAATCGTATTGAGTTTGTTTTTAAAAAATCTAAGTAGTATCTTTTATATAGTGCTAGCAATAGCTGTATATTTTTTTATTAGTTCTTTTTTTGGCTTGCTCTCAAATAAGGTTTCAAAATTAGAAAAACAGTATAGTACCAATAAAGCACAAAATTTTTAGAATAAGATGACGGAAGGCAATTTTGTAGATTACGTAAAAGTACATTTAGAGTCAGGTAATGGCGGTAAAGGTTCAGTGCATTTACATCGTGAAAAATTTATTACTAAAGGTGGTCCTGATGGTGGTGATGGTGGTCGTGGTGGGCATATTATTGTTCGTGGGAGTAAAGATTTATGGACCTTATTAAGTTTTAAGTTTAAACGAAAATTTGCTGCGGGTCATGGATTACATGGTGCAAAAAGTAGGAGTACAGGAGCCGACGGCGAAGATGTTTATTTAGATGTTCCATTAGGTACAGTAATTAAGGATGCAGATACCGAAGAAGTCATCATGGAAATTACCGAAGAAAATCAAGAACAAGTACTTTTGCCTGGTGGATTAGGCGGTCGTGGAAATTGGCATTTTAAAACATCCACAAATCAAACGCCAAGGTATGCGCAACCTGGTATTCCTGGTGGGGAGCTTTCTGTAATACTTGAACTAAAACTGTTGGCAGATGTTGGTCTTGTTGGTTTTCCTAATGCAGGAAAATCTACACTTTTATCGGTAATGACAACTGCTAAACCAAAAATAGCAGATTACGAATTCACTACACTTAAGCCAAATTTAGGGATTGTAAAATACCGCGAATTCCAAAGTTTTGTAATGGCAGATATCCCTGGAATTATTGAAGGGGCAGCAGAAGGTAAAGGATTAGGATATTATTTTTTAAGACATATAGAGCGCAATTCAACATTGTTATTCTTGGTTCCTGCCGATAGTAAGGATATTAAAAAAGAATACGAGATTCTCCTTGATGAATTGCGAAGATATAATCCTGAAATGTTAGATAAAGAACGTTTAGTGGTTATTTCTAAAAGCGATATGCTTGATGATGAACTAAAGGAAGAATTGCGTGAAGAACTGGATAAAGAGTTTGAAGGAATGCCATATATGTTTATTTCATCGGTTGCTCAAACAGGTCTTACCGAATTAAAAGACAAACTTTGGAAGATGTTAAACGATTAATTTAAGAAATGTTTGATGCAAACTTTCTTTTTGTTTATTTTTAGGTAGTATACAGACCAAAGAGTAGCGTCAAATCATGACTTTTATAATGGTTTGTCTCTATATGCTCTGCTAAAAGCGTCTTTCAAAAATCAATGAATTCAGATGAAAAAAATAGCCATATTTCTAATAATTTCATCAATAGTTTCATGTAGTGCGGTACGTGTAAACTATGACTACGATAAGGAAACAGATTTTTCAAGCTATACAACTTATAACTATTATCCTGATATGGAAACAGGATTGAGTGGTTTAGATACACAACGAATTTTAGTTCTTATAGATTCTATTATGCAAGTAAAAGGCATAAAACTATCGGAAGAACCAGATTTCTATATTAATATTCAAAGTAATGCCTATAGGTCTCCACAAAATAATGCTGTTGGAGTAGGAGTTGGTGGTACAGGCAGAAATGTTGGCGGTGGAATAACCATTGGATTACCAATAGGACAACCAAATATAGAGCGTGAAATACGCTTTGATTTTGTAGATAGTCAGAAAGAATTTTTATTTTGGGAAGCTAGCAGTACAAGTGGGTTTAAGGAAAGTATGTCTCCAGATACACGAGAACAAAAGCTTCGAGAAATTGTACAGAAAGTATTTGAAAAATATCCACCCAAAGCGAATTAACGTTAAAAATATGTTACGATTTTTTAAATTGAAGTTTTAGTATATATTTTTGCGCAAATATTTTAATGCGCAACATCTAGAAATGTATGTTGTACGTATATAAATAAATTTCTCCCCACTTACATTATCCAAAATAGTTTTAAAGCAATCGTGCTAATCTAAATAGCACACATTTTTTAATGAAAAAACACGCAGAATTCTTAATAGAGAATAATAAGGTGGAAGTCTTTAAGTCACCAATAGGTAGAGAGCTTGTATTATTAAATGGAGCTAAAGTATCTGAGAAATATTCCTTACTTACTTCTGAGCATTATTTTACCCTTAATGGTAATAATTATGATATTCGATTTAAAAAAAATTTAATTCAAGCGAAATCAAAATCATTTAAAATTCATAAAAATAGCTTGCCTTTAAATTTAGAGAATTATATGGCCCAAGGCTCTAGAAATCTTTTAATTATAATAGTTATTCTTGGTATATGGCTGGGCTTTGTAATAGGTTTAAAGCTGTATAAATTAATTTGGGCGTAACCAATTTCCGCTCAGTAGTGATTTTTTACCGTCTATCATATTTTCATTTTTTAAGGTGTTCCTTCCTAATATATTTGTATCATTAAAAATCAATACCGATTTTTTGTAACAAGTTCATTTGTTTGTTAACTAATATGTAAATGCTTGTTTTTGAATATTTTAGTTTAATCTTAAATCAACACTCATGAAAAAAATACATTTAAAATTTAAAACAGTAATAACCCTGATACTACTTATTTTGGGCTTGCAGTTGATGAAGGCTCAAGATGTTTCAGGTACTTGGAAAGGAGCACTTTCTGTACAAGGAACAGAAGTACCTTTAGTATTCAATGTAACGGAAGAGGAAGGCATATTAATAGCAACAATGGATAGCCCCTCGCAAGGCGCAACAGGGCTACCGATGGATGAAACTACATTGATTGATAAAGAACTGACCATTGTATTCAAACAAGCAGGAATCAAGTATGTGGGGGTTATAGAAGGAGAAAAAATTTCAGGAACATTTTTTCAATCGGGAATGGAGTTTCCGTTGGTTTTACAAAAAACAATAAAAACAATACCAGGAAATACTGATTTACCTACCTCAGACGAAGAATTAATAAAATTAGCCAATACAGATAGTGGTAATTATACGTATTCTGTTGAAGATTACTTTGCAAAACCAAAAGCATCATCATTCAATTATTCTCCAAATGGAAAGTACATTTCATACATGGAAAAAGATGAGAATAGTAAAAGACACGTATATGTAAAAGAAATTAGTACAGGTAAGGTAACCAGAGCAATCGAGGAAAAAGAAGAATTAATTCGCGGTTATGGTTGGGTAAATAATAACAGATTGGTGTATTTAATGGATAAAGGTGGCGATGAAAATTATCATTTATATGCTGCTGACTTAGATGGTACTAATCAGAAAGATTTAACACCTTTTGAAGGGGTGAAGGCTAATTTTTTAGAACTTTTAAAAGAAGACAAGGACCATATCATCATTTCATTAAATAAAAACAACCCCCAAGTTTTTGATCCGTACAAAGTAAATGTTGCAACAGGAGAAATAGTTCAATTGTATAATAATGAAGATATTGCTAACCCTATAATGGGATATAATTTTGATAAAAATGGAAATTTAAAAGCTTTTACAAGATTACGTGATGGGGTAGAGCAAGATTTATATTATGCTAATGAAGCGGGTAAATTTGAAGTGGTAAAAAGCCTAAATTGGAAAGAAGCATTTGCCATTCTTAATTTTGATTATGCTACTGAAAACCCTGATGATGCTTATGTAGTTTCGAACTTAAATAGTGATAAATCTGAAATTGTACTCTATGATTTTAAACAAAACAAAGAGCTAAAAAAAGTTTTCTCGAATGATAATTACGATGTTTCTAATCTATCGGTTTCTAGAAAAAGAAATTATGAGTTAGATTATTTTCAGTATGAAGGTGAGAAGTCTATAATTGTTCCAGTAAGTAACTATTATAAAAAATTACACAAGAAATTTGAAAAGGAATTTAAGGGTAAGCAATTCGGAATTGTTGATGCTACAGATGATGAAAATAATTATTTATTGGTTGTTAGTAGTGATAAATTATATGGTGTTTATTATTCTTATGATGTTCAAAAAGATGAATTTCAGTTGGTGTATAATTTAATGCCGCAATTAAAAGAGCAAGATATGGCCGAGATGCGGCCTATTACTTTTAAAAGTAGAGATGGGTTAACAATACATGGTTATATTACCTTGCCTAAAGAGGCATTGCAAGGAGAAAAAGTGCCTGTTATTGTGAATCCACATGGGGGGCCACAAGGTATTAGAGATTCTTGGGGATTTGGACCTGAAGCACAGCTTTTTGCAAGTAGAGGATATGCCACTTTACAAGTGAATTTCAGAATTTCTGGAGGCTATGGGAAAGAATTTTTAGAGTCTGGCTTTAAGCAAATTGGTAGAAAGGCAATGGATGATGTTGAAGATGGTTTGCAATATGTTATAGAGCAAGGCTGGGTTGATAAAGATAAAGCTGCAATTTATGGTGGTAGTCATGGGGGGTACGCGGTATTAAGAGGTTTGACAAAAACACCAGATTTGTATGCTTGCGGTGTAGATTATGTAGGTGTATCTAACATATTTACTTTTATGAATACTATGCCTCCTTATTGGAAGCCATATATTAAAATTGTAAAAGAAATTTGGTATGATGATGCTATACCTGAAGAAAAAGTAATTATGGAAGAAGTATCACCAGTATTTCATATTGATAAAATTAAAAAACCACTTTTTGTTGTACAAGGAGCTAATGATCCTCGGGTAAATATTGATGAATCTGATCAAATTGTAAGTGCGCTTAGAGATAAGGGAGTTAATGTTCCTTATATGGTAAAATATGATGAAGGTCACGGTTTTTCAAAAGAGGAAAACAGAATAGAATTGTACCAGGCCATGTTAGGGTTTTATGCGAAACATTTAGGGCCTAAACCAGCAGTACAAGAGATAAAAGATTAAAAAGTATTATACTATAGTATGTTAGAAAAGGGAGCCATTTGGCTCCCTTTTTTTATGTTTTGCAATCAATATTTTATTGGTGATAAATCTGTTTTTGAAGCAAGAAATAAAGATCTGTAAATTAAATTTTAGAATCTTCATATTCATGTTTCCGTTCAGTAATTAAAATCTACCGTTGGTCATAAATCCGTTTTAAATAACTGGTAATCAGTGTAAATTTACTTCAGAAATAAGAAACATATTATAAATCATTTAAATTAAATATTATGAAAAAATCAATTTTTACCTTCGGAATTATCTTGAGTATGGCAGCAACAAGTTTTGCTAATACAACTATTAATCCAACTAAGAAAAACAATAAAGTAGTAACGACAACAATTAAAGATGTAGCTCCATTGAGTATAGCGGTTGCACAAAGTGATGTAGCTACTGTAAAGAAATTTTTAGAGTTTGGAGCAGATATTGAAGTGAAAACAGCACTCAACGGAATGACACCTTTAATGTACGCTGCTCGGTATAATAACGCAAGGATGATTAAACTATTATTGGACAATGGAGCAGATACAAATGCCAAATCGAAAATGGGTTTTACAGCTTTAGAATATGCAAAGTTATCTAATGCAACAGATGCAATTGATCTTTTGAAATAGAAAAAAATGAGCAAAAAAAAGCGAGCCAATTGACTCGCTTTTTTTTGCTCATTTTATACTTTAGGTGAGTAGATAAGCCTTGGTTCTATTCTTTATGCTTCCAATTTTTTAGAAATATGAAAGCTATATTTTTTATAAAACATCATCATTTTCCGTTCAATAATTAAAATTTATCGTTGGTCATAAAACCTTTTTAAATGACTGGTAATCAGTGTAAATTTATATCAAATAATAATAACAACAATTAAATTATACCATTATGAAAGTTTCAATCAACACCAGAAGTATCAAACAAAAGGAGATTGTAAAAGCAACAATCTTTACAGTAGTTATCCTTGGATATGTACTATATCAAGCAGGTTACGCAATAGGGAAATTAATCTATCATTTAGGATACTAAAAATTACTTAGTTCATTAATTTATTCAAAAAGTACCATGAAAAATAGAAATAAACTTTGCCTGTTAGCACTTAGTACTATCTTTTTGTTTAGTTGTAGGGAGACCTCTGATAAAAGTAAAAAGATAGCAGAAGTGATTAAAAATTCTTGTAACTGTGAAATTGTAACTTCAGTTATTTCATCTTATGGGATCACAATTTCAAGAGAAAACCCTTCTAATGTAGGAGAAAGATATGAGTTGAAATTATCGAATTGTGATAGCACAAATTACGAAGCTGAAGTTAATGCGATACAAACGGCATTAAAAACCACCAAACTCTGTAATGATGTATTTATCCTTTTAGAATTTAAGGATGATACTGTTACAAAAGATTTTGTAATCGATAATTGCGCAGTTCTCGTAAAATAGTCTTGTAGTTTTTCCTTTACCGCTCACGCAATCTATTTTACCGTTTAACATATTTATACTAAAAATGTGGAGGTTATCTATTAATTTTATGACAACTTATTAGCTAGTTTAAGAATAGAAATTACCAACTATAAAAATTTATCCTATGATATCTTTAGCAATAATTATATTAGAAATTATTTTAAGTCTTATCTTGCTTTAATTGAGATTCAAATGTTCTTGCCGCTATATTAGACAAGACTATTTATCAATTATTAACTACAAAAATCGTTGATATACTTCTAGATTTTTATACGATACGTAACTATTATTAATGCAAAAATTTATATCAAAAAATTTATTTTGGATTCTTCAACTCTTAGGTTGGGGAGCATTTTCGCTTTTTTTAACCTTTGCAGGTAATATAAGCGAAACTTGGCAGGGTATTTTATTAATTACGCTAGGTAATATGTTTGTGTTTATTTTTACGACCTCTTTATTAAGATGGGTGTTAAATAAGTTTGCTCCAATAAAAGGTTTTAATGTAATTACAGGGGTCAAAATTGTGCTAGCTGTTTTAGTTACGGCCTTAATATTACCTACTTTTGCCTATTATGTGGGGTTTGGAGCTGGAAAAATATCCAAATTTTTATTTGAAGATACCACAGAACTAATAAAAAAGCCACCAAAAGAAATTAAAACAATTGCTAAATATGTTGTTTATACAATTATAGTAACCGGATGGACAATTTTTTATTTTACGATAAAATTATTAAGAAATTCAAATAGTGAAAGGATAAGACGTTTACAACTTAAAGACCAGGTAAGGCAAGCCCAATTAAATACTTTAAAGGGACATATAAATCCACAATTTATTTTTACATCTCTAAATAATATAAAGGGATTAATGTTAGAAGATGTAACCAAGTCTAGAGCCATGTTGACTACTTTATCTGAGATGCTAAGATACTCGCTGACCAAAAACAATATAAATTCTGTTAGTCTTGAAGAAGAACTAGAAATCACAAAAAATTATATTACCATATTAGAAATTGAAGGAAAAAATAGACTTACAGTGCACTATGAAGTTGCCCCTGAAACCTTACAATTGCAAATACCACCCATGTTATTAGCGAACCTTATGGAACTGGCTACTAGACATGGGGTGCTAAATTTGAAAGAAGGAGGGAATATTAAATTGGTGGCCGAATTACATCTGAATAAATTAAAGATAAGCATAATTCATACTGGCAAAGTGATACTAAGTAAACCTCGACAGGTTCTTGAAAATACCATAAGGCAACGTCTTAAATTGTTATATGGACCCAATGCAAGTTATATGAGTAATCATGAAATTGATAAAAATACCCTATGGGTTGTTTTGCCAGTAAATCCAGTTAAAAATATAGAAGCATAATATGGATTTAAAAAATAAATACTCTGAATTTATATTTTGGTTATTACAGTTAGTGGGTTGGACTATGATAAATGCCGTTATATACATCATACCCGAATTGAGTCAAGAGTATAAGTTGTTTTCATTTATTACGGCAACCATCTTGAGTATTATTATAACAAGCCTCTACCGTTTGTATCTAAAGAGAAATATAATTGTAGACAGTTTTAATCAAAGTAGCCTTTTAAAGCTAGTTTTAGCTTTTTTTGTCTGTACAATAGTGTACTACGCTGTATTAATGGGGACAGACAAACTTTATGAAGTCATTTGGAAAAGAACCCATGAAGAAATCAAATGGTATACTGATAATTTTTCTATTATCACAAGTATCCTTAATAGCGCCTTCACGATTTTAGGTTGGACGGTAATTTATATGGCTGTTAAGTTTATTATGAATGCGAATAAAAATAGAATGGAGAGTCTTGAATTGAATGCTACACTTAGAGAAGCGCAACTAAATACTTTAAAGGGACAAGTGAATCCTCATTTTATGTTCAATAGTCTAAACAATATTCGTGGATTAATGTTAGAGGATGTCGATAAATCTCGTGAGATGATTACCAAGCTTTCAGAAATGTTACAATATGCTTTGTCTAAAAATACGGTTGATGCAATTGCCTTAAGCGAAGAAATTGAAATGGTCGATAATTATATTGCTTTGGCAAAAATTCAAATGGAAGACCGATTGCAATATGATAAAGATATTGATCCTGATACTTTGAAAGTTGAAATTCCACCTATGATTATTCAATTGTTAGTAGAAAATGCCGCTAAACACGGAATTTCGAATTTAAAAAGTGGCGGAAAAATTTCACTCAAAACAGCACTCTTAAATCAAGAATTAATACTAACGGTAAGCAATACCGGAAAGTTGAGTATCAGTAAAGATTCTACTAAATTAGGACTGAAAAATATTCGGCAGCGCCTTAGGTTACTCTATGGGCCAAAAGCAGAATTTTCTCTAGAAGAAATTGAAGAAGAGGTAGTGGCAACAATAAAAATTCCAATGGTATGAATAAAATTAAAACGGTAATTGTTGAGGATTCTAGATTGGCTCGTAATGAGATAAAAGAGCTGCTTAAGCAGCATCCTGAATTAGAATTGGTTGGCGAAGCAGAGAATGTGGATGAGGGTTTTGAACTCATAAAAAGCACAAAGCCAGATTTATTATTATTGGATATAAATATGCCCGAAAAAGATGGATTCGAACTTTTAGAAATGTTAGACGATGTGCCAATAACCGTTTTTACAACGGCTTTTGATGAATATGCTATAAAATCTTTTGAGTATAATGCTCTTGATTATTTATTGAAACCCATAAACGATAAGCGGTTTGCTCAAGCTGTGGACAAAGTAAAAATCAAGCTTGAAGGAAATTCAGATGAAACAACATCTAATACAGAACGATTAACTGAAAGCAGTCAGATTTTTATAAAGGATGGTGAAAAATGTTGGTTGGTTAGAATAGGAGATATATTGCTTTTTGAAATAGTGGGTAATTATTCTCGCGTGTATTTTCAAGATCAAAAACCAATGCTGTATAAATCACTGAATCAAGTTGAGGAAAAACTACCAGAACAAAACTTTTTTAGGGTGAATAGGCAGCAGATTATTAATATGAATCATATTCAGAATGTAGTCCCGTGGTTTAATGGGAAACTAAAACTTACGATGAATAATGGTGAAGAAGTTGAGGTGTCTCGAAGGCAATCTTATATATTCAAAGATCGAATGAGTTTATAGGATAAATGCAAAAATAATAAGAACTATAAAATAAAAGTCAAATGAAAAACCTATCAAAAACATATCTTATAATAATTGGATTACTAATCATGTCTATTGGACAAATTGTACTTCATTTTTTTTCGATACCAGATATGGTTTACGGCGCAATTGTAGGGGCAGGATTTGGAATCTTACTTTTTGCAATAATTTTCAAAAAGCTAAAAAAGACTTATAATTAAACAAAAAGGGTTTCATTTTCAAATAAAACCCTTTTTGATAATTAATGATTTGTATTTAATTAGGCTCTTAGTAAATCTTTGTATTTGTCTTTATAGGCATAGAGCATTACAACATTCAATACCAAAAGAACTATAGCTCCAATGATATTATCTGGATCCATTGTTGCATGAAATAAAACTGCATTTACAGAAACACTCATTAAAATAATCATCATTAAGGCTGCATATTTATTAAAAATAAGTGCTATACCTGCAATTAGCTCAACGGCGCCTACTAAGTACATTGTTTTAGAGGCCATCAAAGCAGTCATATAATTCATGATCCCTTCTGGCATTTCCGTAGGTGCTGGCATGAAAGGATAAAACTTGTTGGCCCCAAAAATTGCCAATAAAACGCCAAAGACAATTCTTATTGCCATTAATACTTTTGAATTCATAATTGTTGGTTTTAAAAGTTGATACGATTAAAAGTACTAAAAAAAGTATTTGCTATGTAATTTATGAAAACGCAATGGTATATTTACTTGGCTATTTTTACTCTAATTCCTTCACTATGGCTATTAAATTCAGGGGCATACATGCTTTGAATAGTCGTAATTCCGTTACTAAAATCACCGGCATTATTTACTCTCAAGTCATACTCGAAAACATAAACACCTTTAGGTAAGTAATCAAAGAAAAAATTGGTACTGGCATCTTTAGTGCTTTCGTAATACCCTAATCCGTCTTGCCATTTATAGCTAGATATCACGTTTATTGGCTCAAAGCCTGCAGCACGCATATCTTTCATATGAATAAATTCCATGGCACGGTCAGCTCTTAATTCTATTCTTACACGAACTAAATCACCTACTTTTAAATTTGTTTTAGTTGTGATTTCAGAAATTTCTTCACCAGTATCGGTGTTCTTTTTTAAGAATAGTTTCTTTTTCAACTTTAAAGGTGTTTCTGCTGAGGTTATTTGATCTAAATCTTCAAAATATTGCCAGTACAGCGCACCCCAAGCAATACCTTTACCTTTTTTGCTGATTTGAACTTCGCCCATTTTAGGGGTTATTTCGTTCTTGCTCCAAGAGGTTTTGTAATATCCAGTACCCGCTTCGATCTTTACATTTTCTAATATAGAAGGATTGATTTTTTCACCACCAACCAATACTTCAACAGCATTGGTAACCGATAGCCAATCACTACCTTGTAATAGTAAAGCATAAACAGCTTCGGTAGTCGCTTTTGTGGTTTTCCATTGATTGGTTTGTTTGTTTTTTAAGAGCCATATTTTTAAGTTATCAATGATTTCAATATCATTCTGAATTTCAGAGAAAGCTTCAATTAAAAGTGATTGGGTTTCAATTGGCGCTTGGTACCAATACCATGAATTGGTGTTTTCTTTCCAATACATGCCTAATTCATCACTATAAATACTGTTTTCATCCAAGGAGCGAATTATTTTATTCGCTGTTTTGGCGTCTTCCATCCGATTTAATACAAGGGCTAACATTCCTTTCGTATATAGATTTGTATTCATCCAATACTTTTCAGCTTGCCCTTTATAATACGCAGTAATATCATCAACTTTTTTGGACGTTTTGATATCCTTAAAGAAACTACGCATGTATAAATAATGAACTTGAGTGGCACTCAAATGATCGTCGTTGATATTTGAAGTACGTTTTTTCATTTTTTCGTATTCTTCAGTAAATTCTTGATCTAAATAAGCAATTGCATCTGTGGTCATTTGACTGCGATTACGTTCAGACTCCGATTTTGGGTCACTAGCCAGAGTTGAAGTGAGTTTTCTTAAATGCCCTAAACCTGTAATGATATGTTGTGTGATGTATCTATTTTCTCTGCCACCAACAAACCATGCCCATGCACCTGAAGACATTTGATTCTGTTGTAATTTATGCAAAGCATTTGCTTGCTCAGATTGCATTTTATTTAAATTGAAAAGTAAGGCAATGCGTTTCTTTTGTTCCGATTCTGACTGTGCATCGCGTAACCAAGGGGTTTCTTGTAGTATTAGCGATTTTAACTCTTCATTCTTTTCTAAATTACTTAATAAAGCATCTGAATTGGCCCATTGGTTGAATACCTCCTGAATTCTTGGATTGTTATTTGCGATATATGTGGCTAATAAATTTGCGTAATATCTAGAGAATAGCTGTTCATTACACTCATACGGGTATTCCATTAAATAGGGTAGGGCTTGCACCGCATACCAAGCTGGGTTTGAAGTTATCTCTAAAGTTAATTTATGGTTGCTGAGCGTAGTAGAAGTATTGTTCTTTAGTTTATCTAAACTGAATGTTCTAGTTTGGTTACTTCGTACCCACATCGGTAATGATTCGGTTACCAACATACGATTGGTTAGCACAGGTAATACATTTTGCTCGCCATCACTAAAATCAGCGGCTTTTGCTAGTATTTTATATTGAACTGCTTGTACCCCTTCAGGAATGGTAAGAGACCAAGAAATTTGGGTGTTTCCAATAGCATCAACTTTGAATTCCTTTTGTGCAGCATCGATGAGCACATTGGTAAGTTCTTTACTTGTAACCGCATCAGTTAAAATCAGTTTTGCTTGTCCGTTTAATGATTTGTCTGTTAGGTTTGAAATTTTCGAACTAATGATAATTTTATCGCCTTCACGTAAAAAACGAGGCGTATTGGGAGTTACCATTAACTCTTTCTGAGTAACGGTTTCAAATGTTCTGATGGCACTTTCTAGCGTTTTAGTATGCGCTAATAATTGTAATTTCCATTTGGTTAACGCTTCTGGAGTAGTAAAACTAAAAGATACATTCCCCTCCTTATCTGTGTGTAATTGTGGAAAGAAGAAGGCTGTTTCTTGAAGGTTTTTACGGATTTTCACCTCGCTAAAATCGGTATCCGAAGATTTATCTTCTTCTGGGGTAGCTGGCGCAGCATTAACGTAACCAACAGTTACAACTTCTTCTAACGCAGCTGAATCTTCTAAAATTTCTTGGCTATCCTCAACAATCATTATTTCATTATCACCAGCTCTACTTGTCATAGCCATGCTTTCTGCCTTATATAAACGATTTCGTCGGCCATATCCAAAACTAAATCCAAACCAATCAAACGAATCATAATATTGGGGGGTATAGCTATAGCCTCCATCAAAATTCCAATAATTCCTGAAGGAGTCTATCCCAAAACTAGTATTCGCATTACTATATCGGTTTGAATAATAGTTTTGTTTGTATATAGGTTTAAAACTCCAAGAATGACTTTGAAACGCATCTAAAGAAGCATCATACATACTCGCTAAAAGTTCAGCAGCTACTTTATCACCTTTTGGACCTTTTATTTTAAACGCCCAAGTTTCGTCGGTGCCAGGTTGTAACTTATCACGAAACGTAATGGTTTCAATTTGTAGGTCTGTTGCAGGGTAGGGCACAGCAATTGGTATTGATCCTGATGCAAATGAATTGAAAGCAGCATAGCTGTAATTCACCGCAAAACCTCCTAAATCTTCTTTATTGACAAGAATATTAATGGTTTTAGAATCATTGGATAAATGAATGATTTCGGTGCCAATAACCTTATGGTTTTTCTCTATAGAAACGGTAACTGTTACATTTTTGGCAGCAGAGCTTACTTTTAATTTTACTTTATCGCCTATGGTATACGCTATTTTGTCTGTAGTAATATCAAATAATTGATTATCGGCTAAACTCTTGTCACTAGCACTAAAGAGACTAGTTTGCGCTTTATCTTGAACACGTTGACCAAATTTATCTTTAGTTTCTAATTCAATGAGATACTTGCCCGAAGACCATTTTTTTAAATGAGGTAAACTAATTTCTTTTGATTTTTCGCTATCAAAAAGGGTCTCCCACACCATTTCGCCTTTTTCCCAAGTGCTGGAATCATGCTCTGTATCATATGCCTCATGTGGGAATAGGGCTTTGAATTTTTCCTTGCCGAAATTATCATAATCAGGCGCGACCCAGGGTCTTGGTCTTAAAACAGCCTCAGGAGCTTTAAGTTTAAACACTTTTAATGTTCCTTTTGCAGCTACAAATTGTCCGTTAAGGTTGTTGGTAGTAATAGAGAACGTATGTTCTTTTGAATTTTTATCTACGGTGGTAGTTATATTTATACTGGCCGTTAAAGCATGATACCCCACATTAACGGTGGTACTTGTACTATGTGTTTCTCCATTAATATCGGTTATGTCTGCAGTGACTTCGTAACTAAAAGTTGGTAGATTTTCAATAGCGGTATTGGAATCGGGGATTGCTTTAAAATCTACTTTAAAATTACCAGAGGCATCTGTACTAGTTTCACCATGTGCGATTTCTTGTGGTGTTGTATTAAAATAGGGGCGATACCAATAGTACCATCTTGGAAAAAAAACAACACGTTTTACCCTGTATGTAACCTTTGCGTCTGTAATGTTACTACCCGCATAAGCTATTGCTTTTCCATGTACGGTTATTGTATCGTTAACTTTATAGGTTTCCGTTACAGGATTAAAAGAAGCTTCAAATTTCGGGCGTTTATATTCTTCAACAGAGAAATAAACATTACCATTTAGTTTCACCTCTTTAGAATTTACTTGTAATCGAAAGTTACCCGTAAGACCATTATTAGGTAATATAAATTCTCCAGCAAATGAACCGTATTCGTTTGTTTTTAAGGATTGATGACCAGTTTCTTGTCCATTAACGTCAAATAATTTTACTAGAACCGTTGTGTTTGGCAATACCGCTTGTTTGTCAGTAGATTGCGAAAGCACGATTCCCTTAAAATAAAGAGGTTGACCTGGGCGATAAATACTTCTATCTGTAAAAAGAAAACTAGCATATGTTGTCTTATCATCTGTGCTTCTTGAATAGTCACGGTTAATGTAATATTCACCAAAAAAGGCAATATCCTTGTTGTAGGATACTTTTGCTTTAATTTCTGTCCAGTTTTGTGTTGATTTAGAAATGATTACCTGCCCATTAGCATCTGTTGTAAATGTATGAGAGACGAATTTTTTATCGTAATTAATTCTGTAGGTTAATGCTAGTTGAGCACCTGGTAATGGTTTTCCGTTGTTTCTATCAATTACTTGAAATGTATGCGTAGTGCTCGTTTGCGTTTCTATAAGTGCCATATTAGTTGCTTGTACAGCACTATAGGAGAATGAGGTTTCTGCTTCTCCTTTTGGTGTAGCTACAAATAAATAGTGTCCGTTTTCTAATTCAGGTACAAGAACCTCTATACTATGATTTTGATAATCACCTTCATTTTTTAAGGTGGCGTCCCATGTTTTCGAAATGCTAAGTGTTTTGATTAGTGCTAATTTTTTTTCTTCCTGGTATAGTTTTTCTAATTGCTCTAATTTGCTAGGTGAAATTGTATATGCCGTAAGCGTAACCCCATCTATGTTTTTATAATTAACCAATAACCGCGATGGTTTGTTACTTGAAATGTAGTGTTCATTGGTGAGCTGTATGTTTTTGTTTAATATGCTAGCCTTTAAATTTTTACTTTTTTCCGCTCCGGTACTGTTGGGATATGTATTGATTATAGTTTCACATAATTCCAATGCTTCTTTATGTTTCCATCTATATTCTTCGTTTGTTTTAGGCTGATATGAATTTCCCCATATTTGGTATTGTTGTGCAATTTCAAATTGATAAAGTCCCCAGTTTTCATTACCTTTTATATGTTTTGCTGAATTTTTCAGAACTGCTATATAATGAACGTCTTTATGATCAAAAGTCGCATTGTTTTTAATAAACTGTAGACGTTCAATATCTACCGATGTATAAGCGGCAGAAGACGAATTATTAGCATGAGATTTTAGTAAGTCTTGATAGATTTTCAGCGCTTTTACTTGCAAGGAAGTTTGATCGCTACTATCAATTTTTTGAGTTGTAAATTGATATCCTTCACAGAAGAGCTCTGGATTGTTTATTTCAAATTTGTCTGCCGGTCTCGTTATGCTATTTTCATCTGTGGTATAAAAAGATAAAGCAGTATGTGCTAATAGATCATATAAAGTGGGGCGATACTTTTCGGAACCATCTTGTTGGTTTAAAATTACGTTAAAATCAGACACTTTCGTTTTTTGAAGTTCTGTACTGTTTTTTAAAGAAGCATCAAAATGTAGCTGTATTTCTTGAAATAAAGTCGTTAAATCCCAAGTTCTGAAATCGGTACTATCAACTTTTTCTTCTGTTTTTGATCTGTTATAAAACTGATATCTATTTTGCTGGAAATACTGCCAGTACATCGTTGCTAAATAGCTTTCTAAAACGTTTTTTGTGGGTAATTCTGCTTTTTCTATTTCAGATTTAAAATCATTTACAATTTTTAACTGCGCATCTTCTTCTAGAATTAAAGCATATTTGGAGGTGTATAATAGAGATTTAACAACTTGAGCAGAATTCTTTTCTTTTTTAGCCTTCTTAGCTATAGAATTTACTACTGCTAAGGCAGACTTTGTAAGTGCATCATTCTCTAATTGCTGTACTTTTTTCCATAAAAGATCATAAGATTCATTGCGCTCTTGTGCATGCATCATTTGTGAAAATAATATAATTAATAATAGAGATATCTTTTTCATAGTAATAAAATTACAGCACAAAAATGCGCTTAGATTTTGTGGCACACCATACTAAATGAGTAAAAGCCTTTTCCCATTGAGGGAAGCATGTTAAACCTGCTTTATATATTGAAAAATCCATTATATATAAAATCCAGTGGAAATACTGCCGCTTTATTTCGTTTTTTAATTTCACCATAGCTATGCCCTACTAAAATTGAGAAAACAATAGTATTTATTGTACTCCAAGTTTTAAAACGAAATTCCAAAGCATATTGCAGGTTAAAAGTAAACAAATAAGATGCCAAAAAAATTAAATGAAAACGCTAAATAGATTTTAATAACCCTCCATCAATAGGAATAGCAGTTCCTGTAATATAAGCGGCATTATTTGATGCTAAAAAAGCAACTAGATATCCATACTCTTCTGGTTTTCCAATACGGTTTAGAGATACTTTTGATTCCATTTGGTTGCGTACCTCTGCTTCAGAAATGTTTAATTGTTCAGCTTTTGTTGCATTTAGTTGTGTAATCCGATCGGTGTCAAAATACCCTGTTAAAATACTATTTACGGTAATGGTATAAGGACCAACATCTGTAGCTAATGATTTTCCCCAAGTTACAACAGCCGCTCTAATCGTATTTGAAAGCGCTAAGTAGGCAATTGGCTCTTTAACGGATACAGAGGCTACATTTATAATGCGACCCCATTTGTTTTTGATCATATTTTTTAAAGCAAGTTCAGTAGTGAAGACCGTTGTTTTAAATAGTAAATCAAAAGCTTTTTGGTAATCTTCAATATTTTTTTCTACCGTATTTCCTGCAGAAGGACCTTGCGTGTTATTGACTAAAATATCAATAGTATTTGTTTTAAAGAAAGCACTTATTTTAGTTGTATAGCCATCGAAATCTGTATAATCAACAACTATATATTGGTGTTTTTGTCCGTTAGAAATAGGGAGACTTGCGATCACTGCTTTTAATTTTTGCTCATTTCTTGCAACTAGGGTTACACCTGCGCCACTTTCGGCTAGTTGTATAGCAATTGCTTTGCCTATTCCATCGCTGCTACCACCAACTAAAGCTTTTCTATTTTTAAGAGAAATATTCATTATTTGTATTCTTCACGAGTGGGACTAAAAACATCCATTAATTTACAAGCGGTAAGCGCCTTTCCACTATGGGGAATATAAGAGCCAATAACTACAAGTTCACCAGGTTCATAGGTCTTTGTTTTTCCGTTTAAAGTAAATTCAAATTTACCTTCTAAAACCTGCATCACTTGTTCATTTACATGAGAATGTTCCGGTACGATTGCGCCTTTTTCAACTTCCCAAAAAGCAAGACTCATATTTTTGGTATGTACAAGTTTACCATGATACCCAGGTATTATTTCTTTTGATACTATTTCTGATAATTTTAAATTCATTTTGAAGTATTTTTCAGTCTAATATAAAAATAAAGAATGATAAAGTAACCGTTTGAAAATAGACATTTCAATTGTTATCTTTACCACATAATTAAAGCTCCATGAATATACATTTTATTGCTATAGGAGGAAGTGCAATGCACAACCTTGCCTTGGCATTAAACCATAAAGGATATAAAATAACCGGTAGTGATGATGTTATTTTTGAACCATCAAAGACAAGATTGGCAGAGAAAGGCTTATTGCCAGAAGAATTTGGCTGGTTTCCTGAAAAAATCAGTAAGAATTTAGATGCTGTTATTCTTGGAATGCATGCCAAAGCAGATAATCCTGAACTTTTAAAAGCGCAGGAATTGGAGTTAGAAATTTTTTCGTACCCTGAATTTTTATTCGAGCAATCCAAAAATAAAACACGTGTAGTAATTGGTGGTAGTCATGGTAAAACTACGATTACCTCAATGATTTTGCATGTGTTGAATTATCACGGGCGTGAGGTTGACTATATGGTTGGTGCACAATTAGATGGTTTTGATCGTATGGTGCATTTAACAGAAGAGAATGATTTTATCGTTTTAGAAGGTGATGAGTATTTATCATCACCAATAGACAGAAGACCAAAATTCCACCTATATAAGCCAAATATTGCCTTATTAAGTGGCATTGCTTGGGATCATATAAATGTGTTTCCAACTTTTGAAAACTATATGGAGCAATTTCAAATTTTTGTAGACAGTATTGTCAAAGGTGGTAGTATAACCTATAATGAAGAGGATGAAAATGTAAGAAAGGTAGTTGAAGCCTCGGAAAATGCAATACGAAAATTACCTTATAGAACACCAGCATATAGCATAGAAAATGGGCAAACATTACTAGAGACTTCAGAAGGGCCTATGCCTATTGAGGTTTTTGGTAAGCATAACCTTAATAATTTAGCTGGGGCAAAATGGATATGCCAAAATATGGGTGTAGATGAAGATGATTTTTATGAAGCGATTGCCACATTCAAAGGTGCATCAAAACGTTTGGAGAAAATTGCTGAAGGAAAGACGTGTGTTGTCTATAAAGATTTTGCGCATTCCCCTAGTAAAGTAGCTGCTACTACAAAAGCTGTAAAAGAACAGTTTCCTGATCGAAAACTAATTGCATGTTTAGAATTACATACGTATAGTAGTTTTAATCCAGAATTTTTAAAAGAATATAAAGGGGCCTTAGATGCAGCTGATGCACCTATAGTTTTTTACTCGCCCGAATCGGTAGCCATAAAAAAATTGGCACCAGTATCTTCTGAACAAATTGCTAATGCTTTTCAGCGTGATGATTTAAAAATCATGACCAATTCAGAGGCTTTTAAAGAATTTTTATTTGCACAAAATTTTAATAACGCGGTAGTGCTATTAATGAGTTCTGGTAATTATGGGGGTTTAGATTTAAATGAATTAAAGAAAAAAATTGAAAATATTTAGCCGCCTATAATTTTCAAAATAAGCCAAGAATTCAATGAATTAGTATAATCGAGCAATTATAGTTACACGCTAAATTGGGTCAAATGATGGTCTAAATGCTTGTACTGCATTTGTCCCCATTGTTGTTTCGTAAAATTACCAAAAAAAGGATGTGGATTCCATTCTTCTCGTGTCTTCAATTTATGTGTGTCAAGCGTTAGCTGTTTTAAAAGTTTAATTTCATCGGTAAAATTTTTTGGTTCTCTTGCTTTTAATTGTGGAGCTGTCGGTAAATTTTTTCTCCAAGGCTTATCATTATACATTGATTTTTTAAAGAAGAGTTGGACCAGTAAGTTTCCTTTTTTTGAACTTTTTTTATTTTCAATAGCTAATTTTAAAGGATACTGACAATGCCAAGCCATTTGCCCTACTGTCATTTTACCCCATTTTCTTTCTGAATTTTCACTAAGGGAATTCAAACGCGTTTCTAATTCATTTTTTGTTGCTTCATCAAAAATAGATTTCATTTTATTCGATATTTAATTGCTATGAAAATTACGATAAAAAATTTAGTTGACTATCTTTAGAGAATGCAAAATAAACCCAGCTCATTTTCTATTAAAAATTGGTCCGATGATGATAGACCAAGAGAAAAGCTGGTGCAAAAAGGAAAAGCTGTTCTATCAGATGCCGAATTAATAGCAATTTTAATAGGCTCAGGGAGTCGAGAGGAAAGTGCAGTTGAACTTTCAAAGAAAATCTTAGCATCAGTAAATAATAATCTAAATGAACTAGGGAAGATTTCGGTAAATAAATTAATGCAATTCAAAGGTATTGGTGAAGCTAAAGCCGTTACTATTGTTGCCGCTTTAGAAATAGGAAGAAGAAGAAGAGGAGAAGATGCACAAAAAATAACTAAAATCACCAGTAGTAAAAGTGTTTTTGAGCTTTTACAGCCTTTAATGGGAGAATTGCCACATGAGGAGTTTTGGATTGTTTATTTAAATAATTCAAACAAGGTATTACACAGCTCTCAACAAAGTAAAGGTTCTATTACCGGGACGTTAATTGATGTGAGACTAATCATGAAAGAAGCTTTGGAAATGGGAGCAATTGCTATGATTTTAGCGCATAATCATCCCTCGGGTACTTTAAAACCAAGTTTGGCTGATAAACAAATAACTCAAAAAATAAAAAAAGCAGCTGAAGGTTTAGATATAAAAGTTTTAGACCATGTGATTATCACTCAAACAGATTATTTTAGCTTTGCAGATGAGAATATTATTTAATACTAAAATAAATAAGGGAGCTTTAATAATACATTTTTTACGCTATGCTATTAATATATACCCATAAGATAACACCCCGATTTAGTTTTGTAATGAAACAAATATTTAATCGTATTTTGGGTATAGAAGTAGTATTTACCGAAAAAGTCGAAGATTTTATTAAACATTCGGGAGCCAAAATTACCTACACAAAACTACCTTTGCAAAATGAGTTTTTTGTTAGAAGTAACGACCTTTTGTTTGAACAGGGCATAAATGATTTGCAAATTAAAGTTCAGGATTGGGATGGAGTTCCATGTTTTTTTAGCACAGGAGAGCGAAGCAACATTCCTTTTGATATTTTTTCTGCTAGTTTTTATTTACTAAGTAGGTATGAAGAGTATTTGCCACATGTTAAAGATGAACATGGTAGGTTTCCTCCTTCGGAAAGTTTAGCTTTTGAAAATAATTTTTTAGAAGTACCCGTCGTAGATATTTGGGCAAAAAAGTTCCTTAGTACGCTATTGGAACGTTTTCCTGATTTAAAGGCTAAAAAAAATAGCTATAGTTATAATTCAATTATAGATGTAACATCCTCACATTGCTATGCACATAGGGGACTAGTTCGGAGTTTCGCTGGGCTCGTATTAGATTTGTCTTCTTTAAGAATAAAGAGAATTTTTGAAAGAATAGCGGTTTGGTTTCATCCCGAAAAAGACCCCTATAATAATTTTTATTGGCTGATAAATTGTCATAAAAAATATAAAATTAACAGTATGTTTTTTTTTCAGTTTGCGGATTATTCAAAATATGATAAGAATGTCTCCATAAATAATAACCGATTTAAATTTTTAATTAAGTCAATTTCAGATTATAGTATCGTTTCTTTATGTGCCTCCTACAGTTCAATTCATGATACTGAATTATTGAAGAAGGAGAAAAAAAATCTTTCAAACGTGATCAATAGACCTATTAATTATTCACGCATAAGGTATAATAGAGTAGATATACCCGTTACCTATAGAAATTTGGTAGAGGCTGAGTTCACTGATGATTACACTATGGGGTATACACACGAAATTGGATTTCGAGCGAGTACTTGTACCCCTTTTTATTTTTATGATATTAATTTAGAGGTGCAGCAACCGATAAAAGTACATCCTTTTGCTATTCACGATTATGCTTTTACTAAGCAGAATAAGCTACAAGAGATTACCTCAAAAATTGATAAAATTTATAACGAAGTAAAAAGAGTCAATGGGAATTTTATAACGATATTCTCTAATGAATTGCTGGGTCAGAAAAGTAAAGTTTCATGGAAACAACTGTATGAACATGTTTTAAAAAATTATAATGTATAGTAAAATAGTAACGGATGTTTTTTTTGACTTAGATCATACACTTTGGGATTTTGAAAAAAATTCAGCCTTGACCTTTGAAAAAATATTGTTTGAAAATCAGGTTCATATAGATTTAAACGATTTTTTAAAGGTATATGTACCCAACAATCTAATATTTTGGAAAAAATTTAGAGAAGAAAAAATCACCAAAGAGGAACTTAGATACCAACGTTTAAAAACAACTTTTGATGCTTTGAGTTTTACAATAAGTGATACGACTATACATGAGTTATCAGAACAATACATTGCTAATTTATCGTCATATAATCATTTGTTTCCGAGTGCAATAGAAATTTTAGCATACCTTAAGCCTAAGTATAAATTGCATATCATTACGAACGGATTTCAAGAAGTTCAAGAAAGAAAAATAAAAAATTCTAAGATTGATGGTTATTTTACACACGTTATAAACTCTGAAATGGCTGGAGTTAAGAAGCCGAACCCTATAATATTTCAACTGGCACTGGATAAAGCTAAGGCGTTACCCGCAAAGTCTTTAATGATAGGAGATAGTTTAGAAGCTGATATTCTGGGGGCGAAAGCCCAGGGATTAAATGCGTTGCATTTTAATGCACATCATGAAGAAAAGCATGAAATTTGTGACATGATTACCCATCTAAATGAAATAAAAAATTATTTATAGAGTTATTATATTGAAAACACTTTACTATGCTTGCCTATAAAGAAACTAGGGTTTAAGATATAAAATGAAGAAAATTAATACACATTATTTATACTATTTTATCTGCTTGTTTTTCTTTTCATCTTGTTCTGATAAACAAGATTTTGATCAGGCAAAAGATTTAGAAATAATAACGGATGTTTCTGGTCCCATAGTGTACATAGAATCTACTGAAGCTTTAATAAATAGTATACCAGCACCAAGTTTCTTAACCCAAAACATAAATTTTGATGGTTTTGAGACTAATTTATTTTCTGATAAAGTGATATCTGGTTTCATAACTTTTCAAATAGAAAATACTACAAGTAAACAAGTAGACCTTACTGTAGATTTATTAGATGATGCAGGGAACATTCTTGACACTGAATTCTTTTCGATTAATGCTTCACCACCAGCAGTACTAATTAATAGAGAAATTTTTTACGGCTCGCCATCAGGGAGAAGTATCGATATAGTAAAGAGTACATCAAGTATTCTATTGAGCTTTGTGAATAATAGTGGGAATACAAGTGTTTCAAATCTTCCGGAACCTAAGGTGATTTTTAGATCGATTGGAAGTTTTAAGTTGAGGGTAATAGAATGAGATATGTATATCTAGTTTGTTTAATTATTTTTTCATCAAGTTTGTCCGTTAAAAGTCAAAATAAGCAACTGCTTTATGATTTTAATGAAGTACCACAGTCTTTACTTTTGAATCCAGGAATATCGACTTCGTATAAGTGGTATTCCGGTGTTCCGATTATTTCCAGTATTTCTTTTCAAGCTGGAACTAGTGGTGTAACTGCAAATGATTTATTTGCAATTGATGGTGTAGATTTTAATACCAAGTTTAGGGAAAAAGTGATTTATGGTTTATCTTTTAGAGATGAGTTAAGTGGTACTTACCAAATAGAGATAATTAATGCTGGTTATAGAAGTAGAAAAAATGAACGTATTTTTTATTCATTTGGAGCCTATAATGAAGGCGATGCAATAGGTCATTTTTTTAAGGATTATGCCTTGTTGGCGTTCGAAGGAAATACAAACAATATTAATAAGAAGTTTGATCTTAGTCATTTGAAAACAAGAGGTGAAATACTTAATGTATATCATTTTGGGGTCAATAAAAAAATGTCAAATCAACTTTCATTAGGAGTAAGAGCTAAATTATATTCAAGTTTTATAAATTTTAATTCTACGAAAAACAAGGGGTATTTTTTAACTACTCAAGGGCAAAATAATTTGCTACGAAGCACATTGGTTGCTGATTTGGAAATAAGAACCTCAGGAATTTTTGAAATTAAAGATATTTTAGACGATGATGGAATAGATAATGGTTCTGGTATTTCCGAAATATTAACAAGTAGAGCCTTATTTGGTGGTAATTTAGGTATTGGTTTTGATGTAGGTTTTACGTATAACTTAAATGAACAGACTTCCATCACGGGTAGTTTGTTAGATATTGGTTTTATTTATCATAATAAAGATGTACGTACGTATTCTCTTAAAGGAACGGCAAGTACTGAGGGTATTGAGGTAATACTGCCAGATGATTTAGCTAATTCTGGAGAAGATCAATGGAGAAATCTTGTTGATGATCTCGAAGCTTTAGTTCCTTATGAGGTGAGTAATGCGAATTATATTACTTTTCGACCTACAAAATTAAATGCTTCTATTCGATATGATTTTGGCGAACGAATTGAATCTAGGGAAGTATGTAATTGTACAAGCAAGATTGGAGGTAACACCAGTCGTAGCTCTTATAAAAATAGTGTAGGAGCTCATCTTTATGCAATTAATAGACCAAGAGGGCCACAAACTGCTCTAACAGCATTTTATCAGCATAGGTTTGGAAATGCAATGTCTTTCAAAACAACCTATACCATCGATAAATTTTCTTTTAGCAATGTAGGTTTTGGAGGGAGCATTCAAGCAGGACCTGTAAATATGTATCTTATGGCAGATAATTTGTTAAGTTATATGAATATTGCAGACAGTCACTATGCGTCAGTGCAGTTTGGAATAAATATTATATCTTGGGGCAAGAAATAATACTTTAATCGCAATGAAAAAAATACTACCTATATTCTATTTGCTTATTGGTTTGATTTCCTATGGTCAAGAACAATTAAATAATTATAAATATATAGTTGTTCCCAAGCAGTTCGAATCTTTTAAACAGATAAACCAATATCAGACGAGTACATTAGTAAAATACCTTTTTTCCAAAGAAGGTTTTAATGTAGTTTATGATGATCAATTACCCGATGAACTCAGTTCTAATAGATGTTTAGGTCTTGTAGCCGAGTTAATTGATGGTTCTAATATGTTTACAACTAAATCTACTTTAGTTTTAAAAGACTGTAACTCTAAAGAAGTGTTCAGAACAAAAGAAGGGATGAGTAAAATTAAAGAGTATAAAGCCGCTTATTCTGAAGTAATAAGAGATGCATTTAGCACATTATCAGGTTTTAATCATGGGTATAAGGCGCAAACAGCTCAACCCGTAACAATTTCTTTTAAAAATGATGTTAAAACTTTAGATTCCGAAAAAACCATACAAGTGGCAGCGGATAAACCTGTTTCGCAAGTGGTGACGCCCAGCCACATAGAACCTAATACTGTTTCATCGAAAACACAAGAAATAGGAGAAAAAACACCTAAGGTTGAATCTGTTTTAGGTGCAGTTTTTTATGCGCAAGCTATTGCCAATGGCTATCAGTTAGTGGATAGCACTCCTAAAATAGTAATGTATATGTTTCAAACTTCTCATGATAATATATATCTAGGTCAAGAGACTGTTGGGAATTCTGGTCTTATATATACTAAAAATAATCAATGGTTCTTTGAATATTATTCTGGAGATCAATTAATGGTTAAAGGTTTAAATATTAAGTTTTAATACTTGTATTTATCTTTCCATCTATTTTTTAGAAATTCTTTAATTGCACTTTCACGCTGATTTTGATTAGGGGAGTAAAAGGCAGTGCCTGAAATTTCTTCGGGTAAAAATTCTGCTGCTACAAAATTATTTTGATAATCATGAGCGTATTTGTAATCATTGCCATATCCTAAATCTTTCATTAATTTAGTAGGAGCATTTCTTAATGTTATTGGAACAGATAAATCTCCAGTATCAGAAACAGTTTTTAAGGCCTTATTAATGGCTAAATAGCTCCCGTTACTTTTAGGGGAGGTGGCTAGATATATTGCACATTGACTAAGAATAATTCTTGCTTCGGGGTAACCAATGGCTGTTACGGCTTGAAAAGTAGTATTAGCCATAACTAGTGCGGTAGGGTTGGCTAAACCAATATCTTCTGATGCAGCTATAAGCATTCGACGGGCAATAAATTTCACATCTTCACCACCTTCAATCATTCTGGCTAGCCAATAAACTGCTCCATTAGGATCACTGCCACGAATAGATTTAATAAAAGCTGAAATAATATCATAATGTTGTTCACCTGTCTTGTCATATCTGACCGTGTTTTTTTGAACCTTTTGGAGCACCAAATCATTAGTAATTTCAATAGAATCACCATTTTCAGAATTAACTACTAATTCAAATATATTCAGGAGTTTTCTGCCGTCACCACCAGATAATCTTAAAAGAGCCTCGGTTTCTTTAAGTTCAATTTTTTTTGATTTTAAGAAAGCATCTTCATTCATTGCTCTTTTTAATAAAGCCTCTAAATCCTCTTTTCCAAAATCATTTAAGATGTATACTTGGCATCTAGATAATAATGCGGGTATAACTTCAAAACTAGGATTTTCTGTTGTGGCACCTATTAGTGTAACCCATCCCTTTTCTACTGCCGCTAAAAGAGAATCTTGTTGTGATTTACTAAAACGGTGAATTTCATCAATAAATAATATAGGATTTTTAGTAGTAAAAAGTCCGCCACCTTGCTTCGCTTTTTCAATTACTTCTCTAATATCCTTTACACCACTATTAATTGCGCTGAGGGTATAAAAAGGTCTGCCACTTTCTTTGGCAATTATATTGGCCAATGTTGTTTTTCCAGTGCCTGGAGGTCCCCATAGAATTAAAGACGGGATAATACCTTTTTTTATCTGGTACGTTAAAGAACCATTATCTCCAACCAGATGGCGTTGACTGATGTAGTCTTCTAAGTTTTTCGGGCGTACTCTTTCGGCAAGTGGTTCATTCATAATGTAAAAATACTAATTCTTCTAATGACAATTTATCATGTTTGGGATTTCTGGTAGTGTTTTTGAAATGAGTATTACTATAAAAAATTATACGATACGATATGATGATTTGGGAATTACTATCTAGTACTGAGCGAAGTCGACGTATAGCCTGTAAAAATTAAATAGATTTCAGTAGATGAAATCTATTTTTTAAATTGAGTACATGTCCGAAAGTAAATATTTTCAGTTTTCTAATAATGTGATTAGTATACCTTTAGTATTGGTGTTAATAATTTGGTCTGTCTATTTAATTGAAATTAGATTAGGGATTAACTTTAACAAATATGGAATTCTTCCTAGAACAGTATCTGGTCTTAGAGGAATAATTTTAAGTCCATTTATACATGGTTCCGCTAAACATTTGTATAATAATACCATTCCGTTATTTGTATTGACAAGTTCTTTAATTTATTTTTATAGACACATTGCCATTAAAATATTACTATTTGGTGTTCTTGTTTCCGGATTTCTAACCTGGTGTATAGGGCGTGAATCATACCATATTGGCGCAAGTGGCTTGATCTATGTTCTGGCCAGTTTTATTTTTTTTAAAGGAGTTTTTACAAAACATTATAGGTTGGTCGCACTGTCTTTGGTGGTGGTGTTTATTTATGGAAGTATGCTTTGGTATATCTTCCCCATTAAAGATGAGATTTCATGGGAAGGCCATTTATCTGGTTTCGTAATCGGTTTGTTTTTTGCTATATTTATAAAAGTTCCAGTACCCAGCATTAAAAAATTTGATTGGGAACATGAAGATTATAATGAAGAAGAAGATGAGTTCTTAAAACATTTTGATGCGCATGGAAATTTTATAGAACGTAAACCAGAACCTGAAGAAGAAATTAAAATCACGTATCATTACAAGCCCGATAATGACTTGGATAAAACATGATATAGTATTCAATTAGTGCTAAGAATTTTTATTCCAACAAAATTAAGTTAGATAGTAGTTTCTTATTTAAATGGTTCGTTGTCTAACGACTTCATATAAGAACACACCACAAGCAACAGAAACGTTTAAAGAACCTATTTCTCCTAATAATGGTAATTTGGCTTTAGCATCAACCGCTTTTAATATAGAAGGTGATATCCCTACATCTTCTGCACCCATAATAATTGCACAACCCTCTTTGAAGGAAACATCGTAAATAGAAGTTTCAGTTTTTTCGGTTGCAGCTATAATTTTAATACCTGATGCTTGTAAGTAATATACCGCATCTTTTAAATGGTCAACTTTAGCAATAGGTACTTTAAATGCGGCGCCGGCAGAAGTTTTGACAGTGTCAGCAGTTACAGGAGCTGCACCTTTCTTTTGAATGATGATACCATCGACACCAGTACATTCTGCAGTTCTAATTATTGCACCAAAATTGCGAACATCCGATAGTTGATCTAATAATAGAAATAACGGGGCTTCTTTAGTGGAAGTTGCTTTTTCAACAAGCTCTTCAATAGTATAAAAACGAATAGGGGAGATATTAGCAATTACTCCCTGATGATTACCTTTAGTAAGTCTATTAAGCTTCTCTATTGGAACATACGAAGAATTAATTCCATTTTTACGAATTAAGGTTTCAAGTTCTTTAATTAAATCACCTTTAAGGTCTTTTTGAATAAAAACTTTATCAATTGGTTTATCAGCATTTATCGCTTCGATAATTGCCCTTATCCCGTAAATTTGAGTGCTATTTTCCATTGGTGCAAAGGTAGATAAAAAAGCGTATTAATATATTATTCTAATAATAAAACAGGCGCCCTAAAATAGGACGCCTGTTAAAATTAACAAAAAATAAAATATTAATTTTTTGTTATAACTTCTTTAAATTCTGGTCCCCAAGCGGTACCATCAAATGAGCCTCCTCCTTGAACAAAAGCATATGTAAATTCTAATACTTGGTCACATGTACTAGTGATTTTTCCAGTAGCTGTTATGTTGTATGGATCTTGAAGATCACCTAGGTATGTTGATGTAATATAAGGTACTGTTTGTTTACTTGCATCAATGCTGAAATCACCTGTTATAAGATTTATATCAACTTTGACAGGTTCGTTTGTTACAATTACTTCACCCCACCAATCTTGAAACCAACCAAAACTAATACCATTCATCACTAAGTCACCATCAGCATCAATAGATGTGGTGATTTCAGTATTGTAGTCCCAAGAATCAACTCCAGTCCAAGTACCTACATAATCTGAAAGTTCCAAAAGACAAAAGGTAATTCGCTCTAACTTATAGTTTAATTTAGTGCCATTGCCTGCAGTGTTTTCACCAGCATCAACATTTAGAATAAAATCTAGAACCTCACCTTCTGGCATTAATTCTGTATTTGTAACAAAATTAACTGAGCCTGATACAGATCCAGCAGGTATAATAATAGAGTTTGAAGATAATTCATACATACTAGGATCTATAGTTGTTGCAGGATCTACAGTAAAATTAATTGTAACATCTTGACTTTGTGGTAATCCTAATAAAGCTACAGTTACGGTAGTTTCGATATCAACAAGTCCACCCGTTTCACTAACACCAGTTTGTAAAGACTTTGAAGCGTCTTTAAATTGAACATAATATGTAGAACTTGGGTCAGGTGCATTGTTATGCAATGCATCCCACTGAGATTCGTCATATTCACAAGAGGCAAGTACTAACAAGCCTGCTGCAATTAATATGAAAGGTTTTAAAATATTTTTCATCTTATTTTTTTTAGTTTATTAATTATCCCACCAAACTTTACCGGTTAAAGTAACTGCTGGTACATTTTCACTGTTGTAATCAAGTTCACTTTGTGGATAAGGGAACCTACTAGGGATCTCACTAATTACGGCATCTGGGTGTAATGTTAAAGCAGGAAAACCAGTTCTTCTATAATCAGCATATGGTTGATTGGTAGCAAAGCCATCAATGTATTTTTGCGTAATAATATTTTCTAATGATACTGGAACACCATTAATATTTGCATCCAACCAAACTGTGTTGGCTTCACCTGTAATTCTTAATACAGATGCAGCTACTGCAGCTTCGTAAGCAGCTTGAGCACCAGCTTGGCTTAGCGCTAAACGAGCTTCAGCTTCAATGAATTTTAATTCAGAATACGTCATTATTTTCGTAGATGCATCAAAAGCAGCTACATCAGTACCGGGCTTAGAAGCATCTCCATTTTGACTGCCAATTACACTACCAGTGTAATTTCCATCACCATCTTCTTCGGCGTAAAAAGGTAATCTAGGATCATCATTTGCAGCCATTAAATCTACTAAAGTAGCCCCCATTCTAATATCGGTACGTTGTTCCATAAACTGAAAGATAGGATTACGGTTCGCATCTTCAAAAGGAACTAAGAAATCATCTTCATTAGAGGTGAAACCAGCCGCAACAGCCGCTAAAGCTTCCGTATATGCAACTGCACCATTACGCCCAGAAAGTTGTAAGGCATGTCTAGCTTTAATAGAATTGGCAGCCTTTTTCCATTTTGCAATATCCCCACCATAAATTACATCACCAGAAACTGGTATTGTATTGGTAGTGTTATTTAAATTGGTAATGGCTTGGTTTAACAAAGTATTTATACTTGTATATAAAGACTGTTGTGGATCATAAATAGGTCTTAACAAGCTTTCAGAACCTTTAAATGCTTCTGAAAATGGCATATCACCAAATAAATCTGTCCCAATACCAAGAGTTGTTGCAATACATACTTGAGCAACACCAGCAAAATTTGGAGACTCAAGACCTTCAGTTTGAGCCTTGTTGATGATAATTGTACTATTCATCATAATCTCAGTATACATAGGAGTCCATGCGTTACCAACATCGGCTGGTGTTAACTGATACCTGGCTTCTGTATAAGATTGACGATCAGTTCCATCGAACTGTTGCATCCAAATATTATTCGTTCGAACGGTATTGTTACCAACCAAGTTATATCCCATTGATTGTTGAATTGCAGGAAGCAATAAATTCATAGGCACATCAGCAGGTGCATCTGGATCTATATTTATACTAGAATCGTTCCACTTTTCACAAGCAGCAGTTAAAAAAAGCATTGATAGTACTACTATCGCGCTTTTGTAATTTATATTTTTGAGTTTTTTCATGATTATTTTTTTTTCAAATTAAAATGTCAATTTAACACCCATTGTGTAACTCTTTGTGCCTGGGCTGTTAAAGTAGTCCATACCTTGTGCATTTGTAGCACCACCTAAATTAGTTTCTGGATCAATACCAGAGTATGGAGTGCTTAGCCATAAATTTCTACCAGAAAAATATACTTGACCACCTTTTATAATTTTACCAATTTCCGGTAAATTATATGCAAAAGTTAAGTCTCTAAGTCTTACCCAGTCTGCAGGCTCCATTGCAGCAGAAGATGGTCCACCACCAAAGTTACTTCCTTGACCTGAGAACCATGCTTGATCAAGTACTACCGGGCTAACATTTGTAACACCACTAGAAACTACATCACCATTGGCATCTAAGCTGCCATAAACTCCGTCAAGAACAACAAGATTTTGTGCTGGAGTTCTATCAAAATCAATACTTCCATCAGTCGTATAATATACTTCTCTATTTTCAGTGCGATCACTTACACCAAAGAAATTCATTGCAAAGGCAGTACCATTATACATTACGCCACCAGACTTCACATCTATTAAAAATGATAATGAAAGATTTTTATACGTTAACGTATTTGTAATGTTTGCTGTCCAATCTGCATTAAAGTTGCCAATTGGAACTAATCCTTGAGCGGTGTTAGTCATTGGGTAACCATCTCTAAAGCTATCTGTAGGATCATCATTTATTAGAATATTTCCACTAGCATCTCTATACCAATCTTCACCAAATATACTTCTGTATTCTTCTCCAACTACAGCTCTTACCTGTGGAGTTGTAAATCCACCTAAGAATATGTTATCAACACCATCGGCTAAACCAGTAACGATATTGCTAAATTCAGTATAGTTCGCAACAAAATCCCAAGAGAAGTTATCGGTTTTTATTGGAGTCGCATTTAAGCTTATCTCAATACCTTTAGACTCCATAGAAGCAGCATTTAAGAAAACAGATGTAAAACCTGAAGATGCCGCAATTGGAACTGACATTAATAAGTCAGAGTTTTTATTATTAAAGTAAGTAACATCAAGACCTATACGACTTTGTAAAAATCTTAAATCTGCACCAACTTCCCAAGAATCTTGAGTTTCGTGTTTAAGATCAGGATTTCCTAAACCTGCACCAACAGAAAAACCAGTTTGGCTTTGGTATGGGAATTGATAAGCGATATTATCTTGATTTCCTGTCCAGCCATCACCTCCTGAAGCAGCATAAAAGTAATTTGAAGTATTATAAGGTGAAGCAATGTTTGCTGTACGAGCAGCAGATGCTCTTAACTTACCAAAACTTAAGAAAGAACCTTTCATTCCTTCTATTTCACTAAAAACAAAACCTAAACTGGCTGAAGGGTAGAATGCTGATTTATTTTGAGAAGGCATAGTAGTAGCCCAATCATTTCTTCCAGTAAACCCTAAGAAAAGCATATCTGCAATAGAAAATTGTAAATCTGCAAATACAGCTGAAGTTCTAAATCTACTAGTTCCGCTATTTACGGTATTATTACTAGTATTGTTTAATTGATAAAAATCAGGAATTTCTAAACCTGATGCATCGCCATCAAGTGATCTTTGAAAACTTGAGTAAAAATTATTACCTAAAGTTAAACTAAAATCGAAATCATCTGAGATATCTTTTTTGTAGTTTAACAAAATATCAGAGTTAAACACACTACTGAAATTCGCATTCTCTTTTAAATAACCACTTGGGTTACCTCTAGAATTAATTTTGAATTTATCAATATATCTTCTGCTATACCAATCGATACCAGTATTATAGGTAAGACTTAAGTCGCTAGTAAATTTAACATTTAAATTTATGTTTCCTGTGAAACGATTAATGTCTTCTTCAAAAGCAATATTATTAGCAACCCAATAAGGGTTGTCATAACCACCACCGTTTCTGTAGTTACGTTGCGATCCATCAGCAAATTCATAACCTGCGCTGTTATCAAAAGTAGTTGCGGTTCTTAAAAGACCTAACATGATACCAGAAACATTTGAACCTTTTTGAATTTGAACAGCTCTTGAATTTGTATAAGCCATGTCTGCCCCAAAGGCTACATTGTCAGATATTTTTGTATTTCCACTTAAACGAGCAGTCGTTCTTCCAAACTGGTTGTTTGGAATAATACCTGTTTGCTCAAGGTTAGACATAGAAAAGAAATAATCACCATTCTCACTACCATTACTAATACTCAATCTATTATTGACGTTAGTTCCTTGTTGGAAAAATTCATAAGGATCATAATATTGAGCTGGTGTTCCATTTCCTGTACCTTGAGGAACTAATCTACCTTTAGGATCCCACTTATATGAAGTATCACCATCATATTCTAAACTAGAAATTTCAGCACCCCAAGAAGCTGCGTTACCCCCAGCCCAAGCACCATTAGTACCTTGAGAATATCTTTTCTGTCTTCCTGGAAGTTGAGAAACTACATCAACACCTACTGATGTATGAAACTCTATCTTTTTTGATGTAAGATTTTTTCCAGATTTAGTTGTTATGATAATTGCACCGTTTGCAGCTCTAACACCATATAATGCAGTTGCAGCACCACCTTTAAGAACAGAAAGAGTTGCAATGTCATCTGGGTTAATGTCAATACTTCTGTTTGAAGTGTTTACACCACCAGTACCACTATCACCACCACCAGTGGATATAGGCATACCATTTACAACAAACAAAGGTTGGTTGTTTCCTGTTATAGAGGCAGAACCTCTAATTGTGATAAATGAAGAAGCACCGGCTTCACCAGAAGAACTTACAATTTGTACCCCTGAAGTTGTTCCCGATAAAGAGTTAACCAAATCTGCATTTGGTTTTACACTAATAGCGGCAGCATCAACAGTTTGAACATTGTACCCCAGTTCTTTGTCTTTTCTTGAGATTCCAAGACCAGTTACTACAACCTCCTCTAAAGCTTGCGCATCTTCCGACATTTGTACATTGATTGTCGTTCCTGTACCTACTACTTTTTTTACGTCTCTTTGTCCTACATAGGTGAACAATAAAGTTTCGCCAGTGCTACTTTTGATTGAGTAATTACCATCAAAATCTGTTTGGGCACCATTAGTTGTTCCAACTACGACAATGTTTACTCCGGGTAAAGGAAGACCATCTTGGTCTGTTACAGTACCGGAAATCGTCTTTTCTTGTGCAAATGTTAAATGCACAACAAACGCTAAAAGAAGCGTAAGGATTCCATTTACTTTTGTTTTCATTATTATGTTATTTGAATTAGTTACCGGCGAAAGTCTTAAATCATTGTTAATTATCCTAACAAATTTTAAGAATATTTTAAGGTTGTCTTGAAATTTATGTTAATATTAAATAAAAGCAAGATTTTTTTAGATTCATCAAAATCTAAATTAGATTCTTGCTGATATAATGATTGGTGTGTTTTGGTTTAATTTTTTTGATTGAAAAAGTGGTGGCCATCAAGATTAAGGATTTTGTTTGATTTTTAAGATTGAAGAGCAGTTTTAAAAATTTATTTAAAATAAATCAATAAGGATTTGAATTATTGTGAATTATTACTACATTTGCCGACCCTTAAAAGAGGGTAAGTTATATATAGATACAATTATAGTATGCCAACAATTTCACAATTAGTAAGAAAAGGAAGGGCCACGATTACTAAGAAGAGTAAATCGGCTGCTTTGGATTCTTGTCCTCAAAGAAGAGGGGTTTGTACTCGTGTTTACACTACTACACCAAAGAAACCAAACTCTGCAATGCGTAAAGTTGCAAGGGTTAGGTTGACAAATGGTAAAGAGGTGAACGCATACATCCCTGGAGAAGGACATAATCTTCAAGAGCACTCGATAGTATTAGTAAGGGGCGGAAGAGTTAAGGATTTACCAGGTGTTAGGTATCATATCGTTAGAGGTGCTTTGGATACAGCAGGTGTTGCTGGAAGAACTCAACGTAGATCTAAGTACGGTGCTAAAAGACCTAAGAAGTAATCAAACTTTAAACAGAAGCAATGAGAAAAAAACAGGCTAAAAAAAGGCCACTTTTACCAGATCCAAGGTTTAATGACCAATTGGTTACTCGTTTTGTCAACATGATGATGTGGGATGGTAAGAAATCAATAGCGTATAAAGTATTTTATGATGCAATTGATATCGTAGAAGAGAAAAAAACTGACGAAGAGAAAACTGCCTTAGAAATATGGAAAGATGCTCTTTCTAATGTTATGCCTCATGTAGAGGTTAGAAGTAGAAGAGTTGGAGGGGCTACCTTTCAAATTCCAATGCAGATTAGACCAGATAGAAAAATTTCTACAGCAATGAAATGGTTGATTAGTTTTTCTCGTAAAAGAAACGAAAAAGCAATGTCTCAAAAACTTGCAGGAGAAATTTTAGCTGCTGCTAAGGAAGAAGGTGCTGCCGTTAAGAAAAGAACAGATACTCATAAAATGGCAGAAGCTAACAAAGCATTCTCTCACTTTAGATTTTAATTATCAGAAATGTCAAGAGATTTAAAATTTACTAGAAATATAGGTATTGCTGCTCACATTGATGCAGGTAAAACGACTACTACCGAGCGTATATTGTTTTACACGGGTGTTAGTCATAAGATTGGAGAAGTTCATGATGGTGCTGCTACTATGGACTGGATGGAGCAGGAGCAGGAGCGTGGTATTACTATTACCTCTGCTGCTACTACTTGTACGTGGAATTTTCCTATGAAGAATGGGGAAAAGATAGAGGAAACAAAGCCTTATCATTTTAATATTATTGATACTCCTGGTCACGTTGATTTTACGGTTGAAGTAAACCGGTCTTTACGTGTATTAGATGGATTGGTTTTCTTGTTTAGTGCGGTTGATGGTGTCGAGCCTCAATCAGAAACTAACTGGAGGCTAGCCGATAATTATAAGGTTCCAAGAATGGGCTTTGTAAATAAAATGGATAGACAGGGTTCTAACTTTTTAATGGTTTGTAATCAAATCAAAGAAATGTTAAAATCTAATGCGGTTCCTATTGTTTTGCCAATTGGTGATGAACAAGATTTTAGAGGGGTTGTAGATTTAGTTAAGAATAGAGCTATCATTTGGCATGAAGATAACTTCGGGGCGACTTTTGATGTAGTTGATATTCCGGAAGAAATGAAGGCTGAAGTTAAGGAGTATAGAGCTAATCTTATTGAGGCTGTTGCGGAATATGATGATACTTTGATGGAGAAATTCTTCGAAGATGAGGATTCTATTACTGAAGATGAAGTTCATGCTGCCTTAAGAGCTGCTGTTATGGATATGAGTATCATACCTATGATTTGTGGGTCTTCATTTAAGAATAAGGGAGTTCAGTTTTTATTAGATGCTGTTTGTCGCTATTTACCATCTCCTTTAGATAAAGATGCAATTGTTGGAACTGATCCTGATACAGAATTGCCAATAACAAGAAAACCTGATGTTAAAGAGCCTTTTGCTGCTTTGGCATTTAAGATTGCAACAGATCCTTTTGTAGGTCGTTTAGCTTTCTTTAGAGTTTATTCTGGTCGTTTGGATGCAGGTTCTTATGTTTTAAATAATCGTTCTGGGAATAAAGAACGTATTTCTAGAATTTACCAAATGCATGCTAACAAGCAAAATGCAATTGATTATATAGAGGCTGGAGATATAGGTGCAGCTGTAGGTTTTAAGGATATTAAAACTGGGGATACTTTATCTGCTGAAAAGCATCCAATTATTTTGGAGAGTATGGATTTTCCTGATCCAGTAATTGGTATTGCTGTTGAGCCTAAGACAAAAGCAGATGTAGATAAATTAGGTATGGCTTTGGCTAAATTAGCAGAAGAGGATCCAACATTTACAGCTAGAACTGATGAAGCTTCTGGTCAAACAATTATATCGGGAATGGGTGAGCTTCACTTAGATATTATTGTGGATCGTTTAAGACGTGAATTTAAAGTTGAAGTAAATCAAGGTCAGCCTCAAGTTGAGTATAAAGAAGCTTTAACTAAAGTGGCTAGTCATAGAGAAACTTATAAAAAGCAATCTGGTGGTCGTGGTAAATTTGGAGACATTTCATTTGAGATGGGGCCTGCTGATGATGATTTTGTTGGAACAGGTTTACAGTTCGTAGATGAAATTAAAGGAGGTCGTATTCCAAAAGAATTTATTCCTTCGGTACAAAAAGGATTTACTGCAGCAATGAAGACAGGGCCTTTGGCTGGTTATGAAATGGATCGGATGAAAGTTGTTTTGAAAGATGGTTCATTCCACCCTGTGGATTCTGATGCACTTTCTTTTGAATTGGCTGCAAAAATGGGATATAAAGCTGCAGGTAAAGCTGCTGGTGCTGTAATCATGGAGCCAATTATGAAAATTGAGGCTTTAACACCTGAGGAAAACATGGGTGATATTGTTGGAGATTTAAACCGAAGAAGAGGTACTATTACTAATATGAGTGATAGAGCTGGAGCTAAGGTGATAAAAGGTGAAGTTCCATTATCAGAAATGTTTGGTTATGTAACAGCTTTAAGAACAATGTCATCAGGTAGAGCAACTTCTACAATGGAATTTTCACATTATGCGGAGACACCTTCAAATATTTCTGAAGAAGTTATCAAAGCAACAAAAGGAATAACCGCTTAATTTTAGGAAAATGAGTCAAAAAATTAGAATAAAACTAAAGTCATACGATTATAATTTAGTAGATAAATCTGCTGAGAAAATCGTTAAAACTGTAAAAACTACAGGTGCTGTGGTAACTGGTCCAATTCCGTTGCCAACGCATAAGAAAATATTTACGGTATTGCGTTCACCGCACGTAAATAAAAAGTCTAGAGAGCAATTTCAATTATGTTCTTATAAGAGACTTTTAGATATATACAGTTCTTCATCTAAAACTATTGATGCTCTAATGAAGTTAGAGTTACCTAGTGGAGTTGAAGTTGAGATCAAAGTATAATTTTTATCGTAACTAGTTGGGTTGCGATTTACATGTCCTGAGCGTTTCGCAAGGGAAAAACGGAAAAAAATAAAATCAGGGTCGATTTATTTTTGACCCTTATTTTTTGCCAAAAATAAAAGTAGTAAGTAAATTAATATTAATTAATTAAATTAAATATGTCTGGGTTAATAGGAAAAAAAGTAGGCATGACCAGTATTTTCGATGAGAACGGGAAGAATATTCCTTGTACGGTTATCGAGGTAGGTCCATGTGTGGTTACCCAAGTCAGAACCTTAGAGGTGGACGGGTATAGTGCCCTTCAGCTTGGTTTCGATGACAAGGCAGAAAAGCGTGCTAATAAGGCCGAAACAGGTCATTTTAAAAAAGCAGGTGTTTCTCCTAAGAAAAAAGTCATGGAATTCCGAGATTTTGAAGGTGAATACAAATTAGGTGACACCATTGGTGCTGATCTATTTGTAGAAGGTGAATTTGTTGATGCAATCGGTACCTCAAAGGGTAAAGGTTTTCAGGGTGTTGTGAAAAGACATGGTTTTGCTGGTGTAGGTCAAGCAACTCACGGTCAACATAACAGATTAAGAGCTCCTGGATCGGTAGGTGCGGCTTCTTATCCTGCTCGTGTCTTTAAAGGTATGAAAATGGCAGGTAGAATGGGTGGAGATACAGTGACTGTTCAAAACCTTAAAGTTTTAAAAGTTGTACCAGAAAAGAACCTTGTAGTTTTAAAAGGTTGTGTACCTGGTCATAAGAACGCTTACGTAACTATTGAGAAGTAATGAAGGTAGCAGTTTTAGATATAAAAGGAAAAGAAACAGGTAGAAAGATTGAACTTTCTGATGCTGTATTCGCGATAGAGCCAAATAAGCATGCTGTTTATTTAGATGTAAAACAATATTTAGCGCACCAAAGACAAGGTACGCATAAGTCTAAAGAAAGAGCTGAAATAGCTGGTAGTACAAGAAAAATCAAAAAACAAAAAGGTACTGGTACTGCTCGTGCGGGTAGTATTAAGTCTCCTGTTTTTAGAGGTGGTGGTCGTATTTTTGGTCCTAGACCAAAAGACTATAAGCAAAAATTGAACAAAAACTTAAAACGTTTGGCTAGAAAATCTGCCTTCAGTATTAAGTCAAATGAGAAGGCTATTTTAGTAGTTGAAAACTTCAATTTTGAGGCTCCAAAAACAAAAGATTTTAAGGAAGTTTTGAAGTCTTTAGGATTAGAAAATAAAAAATCTCTATTTGTGTTGGGTGATTCAAATAATAATGTATATTTGTCGTCACGCAATTTAAAGGGTTCTGAAGTGATAACTAGCTCAGAATTAAGCACTTATAAGATTTTAAATGCTAATAATATTGTTCTTCTAGAGGGTTCTTTAGAAGGAATCGAATCTAACTTAACTAAATAGTAGAGACATGAGTGTGTTAATAAAGCCTATTATTACGGAAAAAATGACTTCTGATAGTGAGTTGTATAATCGTTACGGTTTCATAGTAAATCCAAAAGCGAATAAACTTCAAATTAAAGAAGCGGTCGAAACTACTTATGGTGTTTCGGTTAATAAAGTTAGAACTATGAATTACGGGCCTTCAAGAAAGACTCGTTATACGAAAACCGGAGTGCAACACGGTAAATCTAATGCTTTCAAAAAAGCTATAGTTGATGTTGCTGAAGGAGATATAATTGATTATTACAGTAATCTATAAAAGACTAAAGACAAAAAATGTCAGTTAGAAAATTAAAACCAATCACTCCAGGACAGCGTTTTAGAGTAGTAAACGGATTCGACGCGATTACTACTGATAAGCCGGAGAAGAGCTTGCTTGCTCCGTTAAAAAAGTCCGGAGGTAGAAACAGTCAAGGTAAAATGACTATCCAGCATAGAGGTGGTGGTCATAAAAGAAGGTATCGTTTGATCGATTTTAAAAGAGAAAAGCAAGATGTTGCTGGTATCGTAGAATCAATCCAATATGATCCAAACAGAACTGCATTCGTTGCTTTAATAAAGTATGCGGATGGTGAGAAGAGATATATTATAGCTCAAAACGGGTTGCAAGTGGGTCAGGAAGTTTCTTCCGGTGCAGATGCAACTCCTGAAATTGGAAATGCGCTGCCTTTGAGTGTTATTCCTTTAGGGACTATTATTTCTTGTATAGAATTACGTCCTGGACAGGGAGCGGTAATGGCTAGAAGTGCTGGAACATTCGCTCAATTAATGGCGAGAGATGGTAAGTTTGCTACGGTAAAACTTCCTTCTGGCGAAACTAGATTAGTTTTAGTATTGTGTTTAGCAACTATTGGAGCTGTTTCTAATTCTGATCATCAATTATTAGTATCTGGTAAAGCAGGTAGAAGTAGATGGTTAGGAAGAAGACCTAGAACAAGACCGGTTGCTATGAACCCTGTCGATCACCCAATGGGTGGTGGTGAAGGTAGAGCTTCAGGTGGTCACCCAAGATCTAAGAACGGAATCCCTGCGAAGGGTTATAGAACTCGTTCTAAGACTAAGGCTACAAATAGATATATATTAGAACGTAGAAAGAAATAAAAAGTAGAAAGAAATGGCACGTTCACTAAAAAAAGGACCTTACGTTCACTTTAGTTTAGAAAAGAAAGTTCAACAGAATGTAGATTCTGGTAAAAAGACAGTTGTTAAGACATGGTCAAGAGCTTCAATGATAACACCAGATTTTGTTGGTCAAACTATAGCTGTTCATAACGGTAGACAATTTGTTCCTGTATATGTTACAGAAAACATGGTAGGGCATAAATTAGGAGAATTTTCACCAACTAGATCTTTTAGAGGTCATGGTGGTTCGAAAAATAAAGGTAAAAAGTAAGCTATGGGAGTTCGTAAAAAACAAATGGCCGAAAGAATAAAGGCTGAGAAAAAGCAAATAGCTTTTGCTAAGTTGAATAACTGTCCGACTTCACCAAGAAAAATGCGTTTAGTTGCAGATTTGGTAAGAGGGGTTCAGGTTGAAAAAGCTTTGGCAATATTAAAGTTCAACTCAAAAGAAGCTTCTCGTAAATTAGAGAAATTGCTTTTGTCAGCTATCGCTAATTGGCAAGCTAAAAATGAAGACGCTAATATAGAAGAAGCTGATCTTTTTATCAAGGAAATTAGAGTTGATGGTGGTGCTATGTTGAAAAGACTTAGGCCGGCACCTCAAGGTAGAGCACACAGAATTAGAAAACGTTCCAATCATGTTACACTAGTATTGGATTCTAACAATAATGTACAAAGCTAGAGTATGGGACAGAAAACAAATCCAATAGGAATCCGTTTAGGTATCATCAGAGGTTGGGAATCTAACTGGTACGGTGGAAATGATTACGGCGATAAATTGGCCGAAGATGATAAAATCAGAAAATACGTTCATGCGCGTTTAGCTAAGGCTAGTGTGTCAAGAGTAATTATAGAACGTACTTTAAAGCTTATAACTATAACTATTACAACAGCAAGACCAGGTATTATCATTGGTAAAGGTGGTCAAGAAGTTGATAAGTTAAAAGAAGAGCTTAAGAAGATTACAGATAAAGAAGTTCAGATCAATATTTTTGAAATTAAAAGACCTGAATTAGATGCAAATCTAGTTGCTGCTAGTGTTGCTCGTCAAATTGAAAATAGAATTTCTTTTAGACGTGCTATTAAAATGGCAATTGCAGCAGCAATGCGTATGAACGCAGAAGGGATTAAAATTCAAATATCTGGACGTCTAAATGGTGCTGAAATGGCACGTTCTGAATCTTATAAAGATGGAAGAATACCATTATCAACATTTAGAGCTGATATCGATTATGCTTTGCATGAAGCGCATACTACTTATGGAAGATTAGGTATTAAAGTGTGGATTATGAAAGGCGAGGTATATGGTAAAAGAGATCTTTCTCCTTTAGTGGGGATGGAAAAAAGCCAGAACTCAAAAGGTGGTGGTAAGCAAGATGGTAACAAAAAGCCACGTCGTAGAAAGTAATTTTATAAAGAACTAGAAAAATGTTACAACCAAAAAGAACCAAGTTTCGTAAGACGCAAAAAGGTAGAATGAAAGGGATCTCTGGAAGAGGTCATCAACTTTCAAATGGTATGTTCGGTATAAAATCTTTGGATACGAGTTTTATTACATCTCGACAAATAGAAGCTGCTCGTATTGCTGCAACTAGATATATGAAAAGAGAAGGCCAAATGTGGATTAAAATATTTCCAGATAAGCCAATTACCAAAAAACCTTTAGAGGTTCGTATGGGTAAGGGTAAAGGTGCTCCTGAATATTTTGTTGCTGTGGTTTTACCAGGTAGAATAATGTTCGAAATAGCTGGTGTATCTCAAGAAGTTGCAAAAGAGGCTTTACGTCTTGCAGCGCAAAAATTACCTGTGAAAACAAAGTTTATTGTTGCTAGAGATTATTCAGCTTAATTTTTAATTGTAAGGAATTATGAAACAATCAGAAGTAAAGGAATTATCTGTTGAAGATTTAGGCTTGAAATTAGCCGAAGCAAAAAAGCAGCATTCAGATTTGAAAATAGCACACAGTGTTACACCGTTAGAGAATCCGCTACAGATAAGAAGAGCGAGAAGAACAGTGGCTAGATTAGCGACAGAATTAACTAAAAGGGAAAACCAGTAACTGGTTCTGCTTTATGGAAAAAAGAAACTTAAGAAAAGAGAGAGTAGGAGTTGTTACAAGTAACAAGATGGAGAAATCAATTGTGATTTCAGAAGTTAAGCGAGTAAAACACCCTATGTACGGAAAGTTCGTATTAAGAACTAAAAAATATGTTGCACACGATGAAACAAACGATTGCAATATTGGAGATACGGTAAGGATCATGGAAACTCGTCCTTTGAGTAAAACCAAATGTTGGAGATTAGTTGAAATCATTGAAAGAGCTAAATAATTATGTTACAGCAAGAATCAAGATTAAAGGTAGCTGATAATACTGGGGCAAAAGAAGTTTTGACCATTAGAGTATTAGGTGGAACAAAAAGAAGATACGCCTCTGTAGGTGATAAAATTGTAGTAGCTGTTAAAGAAGCTACTCCAAATGGTACCATAAAAAAAGGTGCCGTTTCTACAGCAGTAGTTGTTCGAACAAAAAAAGAAGTAAGAAGACAAGATGGTTCTTATATTCGTTTTGATGACAATGCATGTGTTCTATTGAACCCAACTGGTGAAATGAGAGGAACCCGTGTATTTGGACCTGTGGCAAGAGAACTTCGTGATAAACAATTCATGAAAATTGTATCATTGGCTCCTGAGGTGCTATAACATTTAGAATACAGATGAAAAAGCTAAAAATAAAAGTAGGAGATATCGTTAGAATCGTAGCTGGAGACCATAAAGGTGTTGAAGGTAAGGTTATGAAGGTTGATTTTGAAAAGAATAAGGCTATTGTTGAAGGAGCTAATTTAGTTTCTAAACACGAAAAGCCAAGTGCTAAAAACCCTCAAGGTGGGATAGTTAAGAAAGAAGCACTTATTCATATTTCGAATTTATCTTTAATAGATGCTAAATCTGGTAATACTACAAGAGTAGGTTATGAGGTAAGAGATGGTAAGAAAGTGAGATTCTCTAAAAAATCTAATGAAGTAATATAGTTATGGCTTACGTTACAAGGTTAAAAAAGGAATATAATGAGCGTGTAATTAATGCGCTTAAAGAAGAGTTTGGGTATAAGAATGTTATGCAAGTACCTAAGTTAGAAAAGATTGTAGTTAGTAGAGGTGTTGGTGCCGCTGTAGCTGATAAAAAGTTAATTGACCATGCGGTTGAAGAACTTACAAACATTACAGGTCAAAAATCGGTTGCTACAATATCTAAAAAAGATGTTGCTTCTTTCAAACTTAGGAAAGGAATGCCTATAGGGTGTAAAGTAACATTGAGAGGAGAGAGAATGTATGAATTTCTTGATCGTTTAGTGACAAGTGCTTTGCCTCGAGTTAGAGATTTTCAAGGTATTAAAGCTACTGGTTTTGATGGTCGTGGAAATTATAACTTAGGTGTTACTGAGCAAATAATATTTCCTGAGATAAATATTGATAAAATCAATAGAATAAACGGAATGGATATTACCTTTGTAACTTCTGCACAAACAGATAAAGAGGCTAAATCATTATTAACTCAATTGGGATTACCTTTTAAAAAGAATTAAGATGGCTAAAGAATCAATGAAAGCCCGTGAGGTTAAGAGAGAAAAAACTGTAGCTAAATATGCTGAGAAAAGGAAAGCTTTGAAAGAAGCTGGAGATTACGATGCACTACAGAAATTACCAAAAAATGCTTCTCCGGTACGTTTACATAATAGATGTAAGTTAACTGGAAGACCAAGAGGGTATATGAGAACTTTTGGACTCTCTAGGGTTACTTTTAGAGAAATGGCTAATCAAGGTTTGATACCGGGGGTTAAAAAAGCCAGCTGGTAATAAAAACAAATATAAATTGGTTTCAGGTTTAGCTTTTGCTAAAAACCGTAACTGCAAATTAATACATATGGTAACAGATCCAATTTCGGATTATTTAACTCGAATTAGAAATGCCAGTAGTGCTGGACATAGAGTAGTGGAAATTCCTGCTTCTAATTTGAAAAAAGAAATGACTAAAATATTATTCGAACAAGGATATATTTTAAGTTACAAATTTGAGCCAAACAAGGTTCAGGGTACGGTAAAAATAGCTTTGAAATATGATAAGCTAACTAAGGAGCCGGTAATAAAAAAAATTATGCGTATAAGTAAGCCAGGTCTACGTAAGTATGCTGGTTCTACTGATTTACCAAGAGTACTTAACGGATTGGGTATTGCAATTGTTTCTACTTCTCATGGAGTTATGACAAGTAAGCAAGCTAAGCTAGAAAAAGTGGGTGGTGAAGTATTATGTTATGTTTATTAATACTATAAAGATTTAAAAAATGTCTAGAATAGGTAATAATCCAGTAGCGATCCCTGAAGGGGTAACCGTTGAGGTAAAGGAAAACGTAATTACTGTAAAAGGTAAGTTAGGGGAATTAACCCAAGAATATAGCGCTGTTGAAATTAAGGTAGAAGATGGACAAGTTTATGTGACTAGACCATCTGATTCTAAAGATCATAAAGCTAAACATGGTCTTTACAGATCATTAGTTAGAAATATGGTTGATGGCGTTTCAAAAGGATGGACTAAAGAATTGGAACTTGTAGGTGTAGGATATCGTGCAAGTAACCAAGGTCAGAAATTAGATTTGGCTTTAGGATTTTCTCACAATATTGTTTTGAATTTAGCTCCGGAAGTTAAAATAGAAACAGTTTCAGAGAAAGGAAAAAATCCAATTATTAAATTAACATCTTTCGACAAACAATTAGTAGGTCAAGTAGCTGCGAAAATTAGATCTTTCCGTAGTCCAGAGCCTTACAAAGGAAAAGGAATTAAGTTTGTTGGTGAACAATTAAGAAGAAAAGCTGGTAAGTCAGCATAATAAGTAGGATTATGGGATTATCAAAGACTGAAAGAAGACAGCGAATAAAAAGAAGAATACGAAAAGTTTCTTTTGGAACTGCTGCAAGACCAAGATTAGCGGTTTTTAGAAGTAACAAAGAAATTTACGTACAAGTTATAGACGACAACAAAGGAGTTACCATAGTATCTGCATCTTCAAGAGATAAAGATATTGTAGCTACCAAAGGAACAAAAACTGAAATCGCAAATATAGTTGGAAAGACTATTGCTGAAAAAGCGAAAAAAGCAGGTGTTGAAGCTGTAGCTTTTGATAGAGGTGGTTGTTTGTATCACGGAAGAGTAAAATCATTAGCTGAAGGAGCTAGAGAAGCAGGACTTAAATTCTAAAAAAGATATGTACCAAAAATACAGAAACGTAGAAGTTGTAAAACCAGGAGGTCTTGAATTAAAAGATCGTTTGGTTGGCGTACAAAGAGTAACTAAAGTAACAAAAGGTGGTAGAGCATTTGGTTTTTCTGCAATTGTTGTAGTAGGTGATGAAAATGGTGTTGTAGGTCAAGGTTTAGGTAAGTCTAAAGAAGTTGCGACTGCTATCGCAAAAGCTATCGAAGATGCTAAGAAAAATCTAATAAGAATACCTTTGAATAAAGGTACTATACCTCACGAACAGAAAGGTAAATTTGGAGGGGCTAGAGTTTATATTCAGCCAGCTTCTCATGGTACTGGTGTTATTGCTGGTGGGGCTGTTAGAGCCGTATTGGAGGCAGTAGGTGTGCATGATGTATTATCAAAATCACAAGGGTCTTCAAATCCACATAATGTTGTTAAAGCTACTTTTGATGCTTTATTGCAGATAAGAGATGCTAAAACAGTTGCTAGTCAAAGAGGAATTTCTCTAGAAAAAGTTTTTAAGGGATAAATTAAAGGTATTATGGCAAAAGTTAAAGTAACACAAGTTAAGAGTGGTATAAAAAAGCCTCAAAAACAAAAAAGAACTCTAGAGGCACTTGGTTTAAAAAGAATAGGACAGGTAGTAGAACATGATAATACTCCAAGTATTATGGGTATGATATCTAAAGTTAATCACTTAGTTTCTACTGAGGAAGCTTAAAAATAATATAAAGATGAATTTAAATAGTTTAAAACCAGCTGAAGGTTCTACTCAACGTGCAGGTAAAATTGTAGGTCGTGGACAAGGTACCGGAAAAGGTGGTACTGCTACAAGAGGTCATAAAGGTGCTAAATCTAGATCTGGGTATTCTAAAAAGATTGGTTTTGAAGGTGGTCAAATGCCTTTACAAAGACGTGTTCCTAAGTTTGGTTTTACAAACATAAACAGAAAGGATTACGCAGGTATCAATCTTGATAAATTACAATTATTGGTTGAAAATGGTATCGTAAAAGATGCTGTTAATTTAGACACTTTAATTGAAAATAGATTAGTTGGTAAGAACGACCTGGTTAAAATATTAGGTGGAGGAGAATTGAAAGCTTCTCTAAAAATATCAGCGCATAAATTTACTGCTACAGCTAAAGCTGCAATTGAAGCTGCTGGTGGCGAGGCAATAAGTTTATAAGAAATATACTATGAAGAAATTTTTCGAGACATTATCTAATATTTGGAAGATAGAGGAACTAAAAGGTAGAATCCTTGTAACTCTTGGTTTGTTGTTGGTTTATCGATTTGGAGCGCAAATAGCACTTCCCGGTATTGATACGGCACAATTGGGGGCTTTGTCTTCTGGTACGGAAAATGGAATCTTTGGAATATTAAATGCATTTACTGGAG
>TARA_R110002033_G_scaffold125660_1_pt1 | contig 53575 bp, 40 predicted proteins | sample TARA_R110002033 | Tara Oceans TARA_R110002033 (sample SAMEA4397051) | marine metagenome | biome: Polar Biome; feature: [SRF] surface water layer (ENVO:00010504); material: water (ENVO:00002006), including particulate matter (ENVO:01000060) such as... | depth 5 m
TGAACAGCAATGTTCGTGCGGGTTCAAGTCCCGCTCTGAGTACAATAAACTTCATTTAGATAATTCTAAATGAAGTTTTTTTTGTTTAATTTTTAAAAATTAATTTGGCGTACTAGATTAATAAGGATAAATCCTAAAACCGGATCAAGTTCAAAAGTTGGGGATTAGGCAAAAAGATTAGATAATCTAAACAGGAAAAAATCAATTTTTCTAACTCCTCTTCCCGATAGTTATCGGGAGAATTCTAAAAGCTTTTATTTTAGCATTGAAAGATTCTGCTGATGCATTAGTGCTCCTGTTATCAAAGTAGTTTAATATGTTTTGATAATGATTGATTATGGTTCGAGATATTGTGTTGAAAGACTTAAATCCTGATTGATTTACTTTTTCATGCCATTTGGCCAGTCTAGCAAAAGCAATTATTTTATCAGTTGTGTTTTCAAAGATATTTCGTAATCCTTGAGAAAGATTGTAAGCCTCTTTGATATCGGGATATAATTCGAACAATAAGTTTGCTCGTTGTTATTGATTATCTGTCCATTTGGATTTATTCTTGTATAAAAAATAGCGGCTTCTAGCAAGTAGTTGCTTTACAGTATCATCATTAGTTAATAGTTCAGGCTCAAACCTTTTCTTGTTTTTCTTAGTCTTTTCTATTGCTTCATTTTCATGGTCTATATCTTCCCATCTGTGTTTAAATCTGATTTCTTGCAAAGCCTCTGATGCAAGTTTTTGAACATGAAACCTGTCGGTCACTTGCGTTGCTCTAGGGAAACCTCTTTTAGCTATTAACCCCATATTACCAGCCATGTCAAGTGTTATCTCATTAACTAGGTTACGTTGTTTGAGTGGTATCTTTTCAATAATTGCAATTACTGTTTCTGCTTTTGTTCCAGCAACCATTGCTACTATGGTCCCTTTTCTTCCTTTAGCAGCTTTGTTTGTTAGGACGGTGTAGAGTTCGCCATTAGAAAGGGAGGTTTCGTCAATAGATAACTTCTTTCCAATGTTTTCAGGAAATAGTAACCATTGTTTTGCATGAGGTTTTTGATTCCAGATTTTAAAATCACTTAAAAAATCTTTGTATTTATATAGTAAGTTTTTACCTTTGACACCATAGAAAGAGGCGATTGCATTGCAATCATTAGGCTTTGAATCGACTGATTTCTTTTAAAAAAGTCGCAAACTCCTGTGTTACCCGAGTTCCGTCTGCTACTAAATTCCTCCCGATAATTATCGGGACTAAATACAACTTGTCCAGAATCCTCGTTAAACCATCTTCTGCGAGTAATATGCAGGTACACTTGATGTCCACGAATTGGAAAATCTTGAAACGTTATCTCATTGAAGAATCCTTTTGAACTTGATTTGTTTTCACGGTACTCTTTTGGTATCGAATTAATCTCCTTTAAATATAGATGAGAAATTTCTTCACCTTTTTTATAAGAGGTAAGTTCAAAATAATCAACGATAATTTCTGGTAACAATAGCTCGAGAAGTTCAACAAAGGAATCTTGCATTTGTATTTAATTTAAAATACAAATATCGAAATTTAATATTTCCCCACAACATTTAGTCTTGATCCGTTAATAATGCATCAGGCGCAATAATTGATAATTTTGTGAACTCAAAATGAATTATCCTAAAACTTATTCCACAACAAGAATCAAGCTTAATTATTTGCTAAATTTAAAAGTAAAAACTCAATCGCTTTAAAGGATCCCTGGAGAAAATTGGACTGTATCTTTAAATTCATATTTTGGTGGTATAGGCATTTGTAGTTTTGATTATGAAATAGTTTAAATTTTTTTGAAATATTTAATTAGTTAAACGCTGTTTAATTTGTTTTCCATGTCATTTTTAAAATACGGCAAAATCAGTGCTTTTATTGATTCAATGAGGAATATTAACATGTCGATTATCATATGTAACTATAGAAGTAAGATGAAGGTTCTTTATTTCGTTTATTTAATATATAGTAACTCCATTGCAATATGTTTTGATTAAAGTTTTGCTTTATCTCGTAATTACAGTGTTATGCTTTCCTAAAAATGGTTAACAGAAATTATTATTAAATTTTCAATTTATATATGTAGGTCATCCTATGATGTTGTATCCGTGAGGGATAGAAGTCGCATCCTTTTATATTGATTACTCTAGTTTTAGAGTAATCAATATAAAAGATAATACGGATAGCCCGACCTGCAAGGTCACGCCCAAGTATTTGAGAGCTCCGTTTGATATTATAAATTCTTATTAAAGTTTATATTGTTTTAATATAACTAATTTGTCAAGTCTTATATATTCTTCGTGTAAAGCTCTCCTTGTTTATTTCATTGACAAATTAAAATTTAAGATTATCTAGTTTCAGTTTTACATATTTTATGTTTTGATTTAATATAGTAATGTCTTACAGTACTGAGAAATCACTGACTCTTCATGTTCATTAAATTATTGTTAAATCCCGTTTATCGCAAGGCATTAGCGGTCTTGATTAGATGTTTTTGCTGGTTAATTGTTTATTTTTGTCTGTAAATAATAAATTTTAAGATGAAAAAAATTTTAATGTTGCTTACAGCAGGACTTCTTTCAAATTTACAAGCTCAAGAACGACCTAAACTTGTCGTAGGTATTGTTGTTGACCAAATGAAGATGGAATATCTTTACCGTTTCTCTAATGATTTTTCGAATGATGGATTTAAAAGATTGATGGGTGACGGCTATACTTTTCAAAACATGCATTACAACTACATGCCTACCTATACCGCTCCAGGTCATGCTTCAATCTATACTGGTACTACGCCAGCTAGTCATGGAATAGTAAGTAATGAATGGTTTAGTAGGAAGCTTGGGAAGGACATGTATTGTACTGATGATGCTGATGTAAGCACTGTAGGTGACGGTACAAAAGAGGAAGGAATGATGTCTCCTAAAAATCTTTTGACTACGACAATTACAGACGAGTTACGATTGGGAACAAATTTTAAAGGCAAAGTTATTGGAATGAGTCTGAAAGATCGTGGTGCTATTTTACCAGCCGGGCATTTTGCAAACTGGGCTTTCTGGTACAGTAAAACAGGTTCATTTATTTCTAGTACTTTCTATGGAGATAAATTACCGTCTTGGGTGGAGAAGTTTAATGAGGAGAAACATTATATGCCCTATATAAATAAGGGATGGGATTTATTGAAACCTAAAGCTATATATAATGAAAGTTTAGAAGATAATAATCCGTACGAAGGTAAATTATATAATAGTACAGCTCCCGTATTTCCATATGATTTGAAAGATATGTATTCTAAAAACGATGCGGGAGTACTTCGTTCAACACCTTTCGGAAATAATCTGTTAGCTGAATTTGCAAAAAAAGCTATTGAGAAAGAAGAACTTGGAAAAGATAATATTACAGATTTTCTAACTGTGAGTTTTTCATCCACGGATTATGTTGGCCATTTATTAGGACCAAGATCTATGGAGTTACAGGACACTTATTTGAGATTAGATCAAACTATTGCTGATTTTCTTCAATATTTGGATAAAACTGTAGGTAAGGATAACTATTTATTGTTCTTAACTGCTGATCATGCCGGCGCTGAAAATGTAAGTTTCTTGAAAGATCATAAATATAATGTTAATAGCATTAGTCCAAAAGATATTCGCACCAACTTAAAAGACTTTTCTATGAAAACTTTTGGAGCAGATTTAGTATTAGACTATGGTAGTTTTAATTTATTTTTAAATAAAGAAATTATCAGCGCTAAGAAGCTTGATCTAGCACAGGTTAAGAATTTATTCAAAGAGTATTTAATGAAGCAGGATTATGTTAAGAGAGTTTACACTGAAGAAGAGATATTGAATTCTACAGGGAATGACTACTATTTAAACTTTATTGCTAAAGGATACGATGTTACTCAAAATGGAGATTTAATTATTTTAGACAAACCGGGTTACATAGAATATCAAGGTACAGGTACGTCGCATGGAACTACATATACTTATGATACTCACGTTCCTGCTATTTTTTACGGATGGCATGTGAAAAAGGGGGAGTCTTTTAATAAGAAAGTAATCACTCAAATTGCTCCAACAATTGCGCAAAAAATTAAAGTCGCTTTTCCTAATGGTACTGAGGCTAACGTTCTTGAAGAAATACTGAACGAATAAAGTTGAAATGACTTCATGAAAAAAGGTGTATTTATTAATTATAAATACACCTTTTTTTATGGTTGTAACTTTCTAAACTTTTGCAGGTAAAGGCAACGAAATTTGATTTTTGATTAAATCTTCAAAGGTTTCGTGAGCTCTTATTAAATGTCCTTGGCCTTCAAGCCATAAAACCTCTGCCGGTTTATATCTAGAGTTATAATTAGAGGCCATAGAATAACAGTACGCTCCGGCATTTCTAAAACTCAAGATATCTCCTTCTTTAATTTCGGGAATTCTTCTATTATTAGCAAAAGTATCTGTCTCACAGATGTATCCTACCACAGAATAAAAGCGCTCTTTTCCTTTAGGATTTGAAATGTTTTCGATATGGTGTTGTGAACCATATAACATAGGTCGAATTAAGTGATTAAATCCACTATCAATTCCAGCAAAAACTGTAGACGTGGTTTGTTTAATTACATTTACTTTTACTAAAAATTGTCCAGCTTCGCTAACTAGGAACTTTCCTGGTTCAAAAATTAAGGTTAATTCTTTGCCGTATTCAGTGCAAAAAGCATTGAACCTTTTGGATAATTTTTTCCCTAATTCTTCAATATCTGTTTCAATATCATCTTTTTTATAAGGAACTTTAAAACCACTACCAAAATCTAGGAATTCTAAGTTTTTAAAGTTTCTAGCAGCATCGAATAAAATTTCGGCTGCATATAAGAATACTTCAATATCTAATATATCTGATCCTGTATGCATGTGAATACCTACAATATTCATTTTAGTATTTTCTACAATACGAACAAGATGGGGTAATTGATGTATTGAGATTCCAAATTTACTATCAATATGTCCGACAGATATGTTTGTGTTTCCTCCCGCCATTACATGCGGGTTAATACGGATACAAACAGGGACATTTGGATGCTTAGCTCCAAACTGCTCTAATATAGATAGGTTGTCAATATTGATTTGAACTCCCATTGCATTCACTTCTTCAATTTCTTCAAGAGATACACCATTGGGTGTGTAGAATATTTTTTCAGGTGAATAGCCTGCGTGCAGGCCTAATAATACTTCTTGAATAGAAACCGTATCTAATCCTGATCCCATATCTCTCAAAAGTTCAAGGATAGCAACGTTTGATAACGCTTTCATCGCATAATTGATGCGTAACTTTTCAACTTTCGAAAAGGCTTTAGTTAAACGATTATACTGTGATTTTATTTTTTCGGCATCATAAACATATAATGGACTGCCAAATTGTTCTGCTAGTTGAAGTAAGTCTTTTGATTGCATCGTTATTATTTTTAAGCAAATTTATTACTCTTTATCTGTTCCCGCAAGCGAATATATGATTTCTAACAAATTGTAACAAAAAGTTGTAATTATAACAAAACGTATGTTTTCTTGCTAAAAAATGATTAGGTAAAGGAGGGATTGGATGAATCAAAACGCTGTGATTTTTAGAAGTTGCGTGAAAATTGTAGCATACTGCGTTAACATGAGCGATAATACAAGAGGAATTTTGCTAGCTTATAAATAAAAAATGACTGTCAAAAAAAGTATCTTGACAGTCATTTTAAGTTATTTATTGTATTTTATAAACTTGGTAAATCTCCAGATCCCTTAGTAGGTAAATTTGTTGATCCCATTAAGTATAAATCTACCTCACGAGCTGCTTCTCGACCTTCTGATATTGCCCAAACAATCAATGATTGTCCGCGACGCATGTCTCCAGCGGTAAAAATATTTGGCTTATTTGTTTGATAATTTGATGCTTTGTAATTGCTTCTCATATCAGTTTCAATACCCAATTGCTCACTCAGTGTTTTCTCTGGACCCGTAAAGCCTAAAGCCAGCAAAGCTAGATCACAAGGCCAAATTTTTTCTGACCCTTCTTTTTCAACTAATTCTGGTCTATTTCCAGGAGTTATTTTCCAAGCGACTTCAACAGTTTTTAAACCTACTAATTCTCCTTTATCATTTGCGATAAATTCTTTAGTGTTTATTAACCAGTTTCTTTCACATCCTTCCTCATGTGATGAAGATGTTTTCAACTGTAGAGGCCAGTATGGCCAAGGCGTGGTTTCGCTACGACCTACAGGGGGCTTAGGCATAATTTCAAAATTAGTAACTGATTTCGCACCATGTCTATTTGATGTCCCTACACAGTCAGATCCCGTATCTCCACCACCTATTACTATCACATCTTTACCAGTAGCTTTGATTTGGTTATCAATATTTTCACCGTAAAGCACTTTTGTTTGTTGAGTTAAAAAGTCCATTGCTTGAACCACTCCTTTAGTTTCAATTCCTTTTGTAGGTAAGCTTCTTCTTTCAGTTGCTCCACCACATAACACGATTGAATCGAATTGATTTAACTGATCTACGCTGTAATTTACTCCAACATTTACATTGGTTTTAAAGGTAATTCCCTCTAATTCTAATATTTTTACACGACGGTCAATGATTCCTTTTTCTAATTTGAAATTTGGAATTCCGTAGCGTAATAAACCACCAATTGCATTATCTCTTTCAAAAACAGTTACAGTGTGACCAGCACGATTTAATTGTTGCGCTGCCGCTAATCCTGCAGGTCCTGAACCAATTACTGCTACCGTTTTACCAGTGCGTTTAGCAGGTGTTTGAGGTTTTATCCAACCTTCAGCAAATCCTCTTTCAATTATATTTTTTTCGATATTCTCAATAGCTACAGGAGCTTCGATGATTCCTAAGACACATGATTTCTCACATGGAGCAGGGCATAAGCGACCTGTAAATTCTGGAAAATTGTTGGTAGATTGTAGTATCTCCAAAGCACTTTGCCATTCTTCCTGATGCACCATATCATTAAAATCAGGAATTAAATTTCCTAAGGGGCATGCACTATGACAAAACGGAATTCCGCAATCCATACATCTTGATCCTTGCTCTTTAATTTTATCTTTTGGTAACTGAATAGTGAATTCATTATAATTAATTACACGATCCTCTACTGCTATATTATTTTCGTCTGTTCTTTGAAATTCTTTAAATCCGCCTATCTTTCCCATAACTATGCTGTTGCTATTAGTTCTTCAATTTTCTGTTCCTCTGCTAATCGTTGTAACGCTATTTTGTAGTCACGAGGCATTACTTTAACGAAATGTTTTTGTTGGTTTTCCCAATCTTCCAATAATCTTTTAGCTAGTGGACTATTAGTATACATAGAATGGTTTTTGATCAAACGTCTCAATTTTATCAAGTCATCTTCCTCTAATGTTTCTAATGCGACCATCTCCATATTGCAAAGGCCATTCTCAAATTGTTTTTGCTCGTCAAAAACGTAAGCAACACCACCACTCATACCAGCAGCAAAATTTCGTCCTGTTCTTCCTAGAATAGCAACTGTACCTCCAGTCATGTACTCACAACCGTGATCTCCAATTCCTTCTACAACTGCTGTTGCTCCTGAATTTCTCACACAAAAACGTTCTCCAGCAATACCGTTAATATATGCTTCTCCAGTTATTGCACCGTAAAGGGCGACGTTCCCAATGATGATATTATTTTCTGGTTTGAATGTTGCAGTAGGGGGAACTTTAATAATTAATTTCCCTCCCGATAAACCTTTACCTAAATAATCATTACAGTTACCATGTATTTTAAATGACAAACCATTTGTTGCAAATGCTCCAAAACTTTGACCTGCCGAACCAGTGAAATCTACTAGTATTGTGTCTTCTGGCAAACCTTGTGCACCATAAATTTTCGAAATTTCATTACTTAAAATTGCTCCAACCGATCGATCAGTATTTTTAATATCAAATGTTACTCTCGTTTTTTCTTTTCTGTAAATAGAAGGAATAGCAGCTTTTATTATTTCGAAATCCAGTACATTGTCTAAGGCGTGATCTTGGGTAGTTGTATTGTGATTAGGTACCGTTTTAGCTTTTTCTGGTTTGTATAGGATAGTTGATAAATCTAATCCGTTTGCTTTATAATGCTTGATTGCTTTATTAACATTCAGTTTTTGAGATTGTCCCACCATTTCTTTCAAAGTTCTAAAACCTAATTGAGCCATAATTTCTCTTAACTCTTCTGCAATAAAATACATAAAGTTAATGATGTGCTCTGGTGTCCCTTTGAAATTTTTTCTTAATTCTGGATCCTGTGTTGCAATACCCACTGGGCAAGTATTCAAGTGACAAGCTCTCATCATGATACATCCAGAAGCTACTAATGGAGCTGTTGCAAAACCGAATTCTTCGGCTCCAAGTAGGGCAGCGATAGCAACGTCACGGCCTGTTTTAAGTTGGCCGTCACATTCTAAAACAACTCGACTTCTTAAATCATTCAAAATTAGTGTTTGTTGTGCTTCCGCTAGGCCAAGCTCCCATGGAATACCAGTATGTTGTAATGATGTTAATGGAGCAGCTCCTGTTCCTCCATCGTAACCCGAAATTAAAATCACATCGGCTTTTGCTTTAGCAACTCCGGCAGCGATTGTTCCTACACCTACTTCTGAAACTAATTTTACGTTTACACGTGCTTCTCTATTGGCATTTTTTAAATCGAATATTAATTGAGATAAATCTTCAATAGAATAAATATCGTGATGTGGTGGCGGAGAAATTAATCCCACATATGGTGTAGAATTTCTAGTTTCAGCAATCCAAGGCACTACTTTTTCACCTGGTAATTGTCCACCTTCACCTGGTTTCGCTCCTTGAGCCATTTTAATTTGAATCTCTTTGGCGCTTGTCAAATAGTTAATAGATACCCCAAAACGACCGGAAGCTACTTGCTTAATTGCACTATTTTTTGAATCTCCATTAACTTCTTTTTGAAAACGTTTCGGATTTTCTCCACCTTCTCCAGAATTACTTTTTCCGCCAATTCTGTTCATAGCAATAGCCAAGTTCTCATGTGCTTCTTGACTAATTGATCCGTAAGACATAGCACCAGTTTTGAATTTTTTTACAATTTCTGTCCAAGGTTCTACTTCGTCGATAGATATTGGATCTAAATTATTGAATTCAAACATTCCGCGAATAGTCATCAAATTAGCACTTTGCTCATTGACCATTTTAGAATATTCGGCGTAGCTTTCAGGGCTGTTTAAACGAACTGCTTGTTGTAATTTAGCAATAGTAGTCGGGTTAAACATGTGTTTTTCACCGTTTCTTCTCCATCTGTATATTCCTCCAATTTCTAGAGGCAATAAACCTGCAATTTTAGAATTAGGAAATGCTTTTTGATATCTAAGTTTTATTTCCTTTTCTATTTCCATTAAACCAATTCCTTCAATTCTAGAAGGCGTGTACGGAAAGTATTTAGATGAAAATGTTTTATTTAGACCTAAAATTTCAAAAATTTGCGCAGCTCTATAAGAATGTAAAGTAGAGATTCCAATTTTATTCATTATTTTTAGGATCCCTTTGGCAATAGCCTTATTGTAATTAGTAATGGCATAATCAGCATTTACGCCAGTAAGATGGCCATGAGCTACTTCATCACGAATAATTTCATTTACTAAATACGGGTTGATAGCACTTGCTCCGTAGCCAAATAATAAGGCAAAATGATGCGGTTCGCGTGGTTCAGCTGATTCAATTATAATTCCGAACTTAGAACGAACTTGTAATTTGTTTAAAGAGTGGTGAATGTAAGAACACGCTAATAGCATTGGGATAGGAGCAAGTTCTTCGCTAACACCTCTATCTGATAATATGATAATATTGTGACCTTCATTTACTGCTTTGTACGTTGCTTGAACACATTTTTCTAAAGCACGTTCCAAGCCATTAACCCCTTTTTCAATTTTATATAAAGTAGATATCGAAACTGATTTGAAATCAGGATGATCAATATTTTTAATTTTATCTAAATCTTCTTTAGAAATAACTGGATTTTGAATTTTAAGTTTTTTACAGTGTTTAGATTCAATATCAAAAATATTGTAGTCACCACCAATTGCTAAACTGATATCTGTAATAATTTCTTCGCGTATTCCGTCTAATGGCGGATTAGTAACCTGCGCAAATAATTGTTTGAAATAATTGTAAAGCAGTTGTGGTTTCTCTGAAAGAATAGCTAATGGAGTATCATTCCCCATTGAACTAATAACTTCAGCACCTTTTGAACCCATTGGGTTGATTGTCGTTTTTAGATCCTCTAATGTGTAGCCAAATAAACGTAATCTCGTTTCATAATCTAATTTTTCAATTGTATTTTCATTATTAGTATATGGCACTTTTGCAAGTGGAAGTAAATTTTCATTCAACCATTGTCTGTAAGGGCGTTTTGTTACGATTGCATTTTTAATTTCGTCATCTTCAATGATACGGCCTTCATTCATATCTACAAGGAACATTTTTCCTGGTTCTAATCGACCGTGCTGAATTACATCTTCAGGGCTTACATCTAGTACTCCAATTTCTGAAGACATGATTACAAATCCACTTTTTGTCAAAGTATAACGAGACGGACGTAGACCATTTCTATCTAAAAGTGCACCAATTACATTTCCATCAGTGAATGGAATAGAAGCAGGCCCGTCCCATGGTTCCATGATACAAGCGTTGTACTCATAAAAAGCTTTCTTTTCATCCGACATTGTTTGGTGTTTCTCCCACGCTTCAGGAACGACCATCATCATTGCTTCAGGAAGAGTACGTCCTGTCATTAACAGCAATTCGATCACCATATCCATAGAAGCAGAGTCTGATTTTCCTTCTAATATAATAGGAAACATCTTTTTTATGTCATCGCCAAAAATAGGACTTTCCATTAACTCTTCACGAGCACGCATCCTACTTATATTTCCTCTTAAAGTATTGATCTCACCATTGTGACACATGTATCTAAAAGGTTGTGCTAGTTCCCAAGAAGGAAAAGTATTTGTAGAGAATCGTTGGTGTACTAGTGCTAAACGAGTAACCACATCTGTATCTGACAGGTCAGTGTAATACCTGCTGATATCTTCAGGCATTAATAATCCTTTATATATTATGGTCGTAGTCGATAAGCTAGAAAAGTAAAACATGTGACTTTCAGAAATTTTAGAATCTCTAATAATGTGTTCTCCTATTTTTCTTGCTGCAAATAATTTTGCATTAAATTCCTGTTCTGTTAATTCTAAACCATTTTTTCCAATGAAAACTTGAACGACAGTTGGTTCTTTTTCAGCTGCAATTTGTCCAAGGTTTGAAACATCGACAGGTACTGCTCTCCAACCTAAAACTTTTAGATTTTGATCACTTACTGCTTTCTCAAATGTTTTTTTGCAAAAATCTACTTGATTTGTTTTTTTCGGTAAGAATAGCATCCCCACTGCATATTCTCTAGTTTCCGGAATTTCAAAATCACAAACTTTCTTGAAAAAATTATGTGGAATGTCAAAAAGTATTCCTGCTCCATCTCCTGTTCTACCATCTGCACTTACTGCACCACGATGCTCTAATTTGATTAAGATATCGAGGGCTTTGTGAATAATATCGTTTGATTTTATTCCGTTTAAGTTACAAATAAATCCTGCGCCACAGTTGTCATGCTCAAATTCTGGCAAATAAAGGCCTTGTTCTTTAACTCTCATGCTCTATATTTTTTTTATACAAAAATAAAGGATTCATTAAATATAATGCACGAGAATGCACTTAAAGCCGATATTTTTATACTTATAATAGAAAAACGCTTTATAAATGATAATAATTTCATGAGGCCATGTCTCAATTGTCAAATTGATAATGTAGTGTTTGCAAGTAGCCTAATTATTAAATAAATGTTAAGGAAATTGAATTTTGAAGGTAGAAAATCAAACGTTATCGTAATTTTAGAATTTAACAATTCTGGTTGTAATTCGTTATAAATCTTATCGAATAAGCAATGAGATGAAGTTTGAAATTATCAAAAATGTTTTTCTTAAATAAGATACTTTAAATAAACAAAAACATTTCACAGTTTAGATGAATTTTGCTATTTTTGTGCCACTTATATTCTGAAATAAATTCAGGATTCAGACAAATTCTATATTATGAACATACACGAATATCAAGGAAAAGAGATTTTAGCTAGCTACGGAGTTCGCATTCAACGCGGAATCGTTGCTAATACTGCAGATGAAGCGGTGGAAGCTGCAAAACAATTAACTACTGAAACGGGAACGAGTTGGTTTGTTGTAAAAGCACAAGTTCATGCAGGTGGACGTGGTAAAGGTGGTGGAGTTAAACTTGCTAAAAATTTAGACCAAGTTAAAGAAATTGCAGGACAAATTATCGGAATGCAACTAGTTACTCCTCAAACTTCTGCTGAAGGAAAAAAAGTAAACAAAGTTTTAATCGCTGAAGATGTTTATTATCCTGGTGAATCTGAAACTAATGAATTTTATGTTTCTGTACTTTTAAATAGAGCTACAGGTCGTAATATGATTATGTATTCTACTGAAGGTGGAATGGATATTGAAGAAGTTGCTGAGCACACTCCGCACTTAATTTTTACTGAAGAAGTTGACCCTTCTGTAGGTTTACAAGGTTTTCAAGCAAGAAGAATTGCTTTTAATTTAGGTCTTTCTGGAAATGCTCATAAAGAAATGGTGAAATTCATCGGTGCTTTATATAATGCATACATTGGATCTGACGCTTCTATGTTTGAAATTAACCCAGTTTTAAAAACATCTGACGATAAAATTTTAGCAGTTGATGCTAAGGTAAATATCGATGATAATGCTTTATACAGACAGCCGAAATATAACGACATGCGTGATATTCTTGAAGAAAATCCAATTGAAGTTGAAGCAAAAGAAGTAGGATTGAACTATGTTGATCTTGATGGTTCTGTAGGATGTATGGTTAACGGAGCTGGATTAGCAATGGCAACTATGGATTTAATTAAATATGCTGGATTTGAGCCTGCTAATTTCCTAGATGTAGGTGGAACTGCAGATGCAAAACGTGTTGAAACTGCTTTCCGAATTATCTTAAAAGATCCTAACGTTAAAGCTATTTTAATTAACATTTTTGGTGGTATCGTTCGTTGTGACCGTGTTGCACAAGGTGTTGTTGATGCTTATAAAAATATGGGTGATGCAATTAAAGTACCAATCATTGTTCGTTTACAAGGTACAAATGCAGCTATCGCAAAAGAATTAATTGATAATTCAGGAATGCCAATTTTATCTGCTGTTGAATTTCAAGAAGCAGCTGATCAAGTACAAGCGGCACTTTCTTAATTAGAAATAAATATATGTACAAAAAAACCTGTTAGTTTAACTAACAGGTTTTTTTTATGTCTATAAAGCAATTAAAGTGACTGTTGCAATAGTTTAGGAAAACTATGAATTAACAATCTCTTCTATAGCAGCTGAATTGTAAGTAGTAAATCCAGTGGTGTTTTTTAAGGCAATAATTTCTAATGCTTTTGCTACTGTAGCACTTTCAATAGGTTTGTAATTTTTTAGTTTTCCAACCAATAAAAATGAGAAAGCTTTCATTACAAAACCACCTATTTTTTCTCCTAAACGAAATTCCTCTCTATTTCCTAAAAGAATAGAAGGTCGGAGCACGGCAACACTTTCAAAGGCAGATTGCTTTAAAAAGTCTTCAATGCTTCCTTTAGTCTTAAGGTAAAAACTATTTGAATCTTTATCAGCTCCCATTGACGAGATAATTAAAAATTGCTTCACACCGTTTTTTAAAGCGATGGTAGCAAATTGCTTAGGGTACTCAAAATCTACTTTTTTGAAAGCTTCTTTACTTCCTGCTTTTTTAATTGTCGTTCCAATAGTACAAAAGAAATCGTCCCCTTTTACTAAAGATTCATACGATTCAGGTTTGTCAAAATCAATAATTTCTTCGGTAAATTTAGGATGCTGAACGCCAGTTTTTCTTTTACTAAAAGCGATAACTTTGCTGTATTCCTTATTGTTCAATAATTGTTTTAATAATGTTGATCCTATTAAACCTGTACTTCCAATAATTAAAGCAGTTTTCATAGTTTATGCTTTTTTATTTTTACCAAAGTTGAATTTGACCTTCTCGACTACTTGCGTTTTATTATTACCTTTTGGGAATTGTTTCTTAGACGGCTTTTTAGCTGCACTCGTTTTTGATGGTGCCTCATCGCCTCTAGATTTTTCCTCATCTCTAGGCTTTGGTTTGAATTCTGCTCTCTCTTTAGTCGTAGCTTTTGCAGGAATTTGTGCTTTGTGCTTGGCTAAAACGTCATTCGGGTTTTTAGGGTTTTCTTTTGTACCGCGTAAATGTATTACTAACGCGTTAAGAAAATTGCGAAGAACTTGGTCTCCACATTCCATATAATTTTCGTGTTTTTCATCACGAAAAAATGCTCCTAGTTCAGATTTTGTGATTCTAAAATCAACTAATTCTAGGATTTCAATTATTTGGTCGTCGCGAAGCATTAATGCCACACGTAATTTCTTAAAGATATCGTTATTTGTCAAGATGTTATGTTTTTTTACAAAGGTACGTTTTTATATTAATTTCATTTCAAATAATATTTTAGTAATTATAATAAAGCCACTCCAGTTCCAATAGTACTTGAATAGTGTACTTTACCGTAATCTAACGTAATACCGACAGCAATATCTTCTTTTAAGAGAAGTGCACCATCCATATCAACATAATCTAAAAGAGGTAACAAATGTGCAATTGCTGAGATACCAACATTCGATTCAGTCATACAACCTACCATTGTTTTGAGTCCTAAGCGTTTTGCATTTTCAAGCATTCTTCTTGCAGGTGTGAGTCCACCGCATTTCATCAATTTGATATTTACACCGTGAAAATATCCATGGCATTTGGTAATGTCAGTTTCTATAATGCAGCTTTCATCGGCTATAATTGGTAAAGCGGCATGATTAAAAACTTTCTTATGTCCTGTCCAATTATCTGCCTTTAAAGGTTGTTCTATAAATTCGACTCCTAAATCTTTTAAAATATAAGAGTTATCTATAGTTTCTTGAACATCCCATCCGCAATTTGCATCTACTCTAAATATAGCGTTGCTGTGTTTCCTTAATTCAGTTATAATGGCAATATCTTCTTTTGTCCCTAATTTAATTTTATAAATAGGCCAAGGAAGTTCTTGCATTTTTAGGACCATTTTTTCGATAGAAGCTATTCCTATCGTATAATTAGTCAAGGGATTATTCGAAATATCATAATTCCAATACTCATATAGTTTTTGGCCTTTTTGACGAGAACAAAGATCTGTAAAAGCCATGTCTAACGCGCTAAGTGAAAATAAGTCATCTTTTAAATGAGGTAGCATTTCGTTCCAAAATTCTTCAGGTTGAGTAGCTGTAGATAGCTCAATTTTATCCTTTATGTTTAGTAATGTTTTATGCATTTTCTCTACAGTAATATTGTAGTATGGATTTGCAGTAGCAGCTCCATATCCCGTAACTCCGCACACAGTTAGTGCTACAATTAATGTAGGTTGCACATCAATAGAAACGCGCGAAATTGTGAAAGTGTGTTTCAGTTTTAGATCGTAAGGTTTTAATTCTAGTTGCATGCAAATCTTAATTTTATATTTGGGCTAGTCGTAGGAGCAATAAATATAGTGAAATACTCAATAGTCTAACCATAAAATGGCATCAACAAAATGATCTCGCCATAGTTTTTCGTTGTGTTGTCCTTTTTCAATAACTACTTTTTTCAAGTTCTTGCTTTTAATTTTTCTCTCTGTAATTAAAATAGATTCTAATTTGTCAATGTCAGTAATCATAGCCTCATCTTCGCTATCGCCACATAATAAATATAATTTTTCAGGTGTTTTTTTCGAAAAGGATACTGCTTCAAATATTTTTTTAGAAAACCAAAGTGAAGGAGAGAAAACAGCTATTTTTCCAAATACATCGGGATATCTTAATCCACTGTATAAGGTCACTAATCCACCTAAAGAACTACCCATCATTAGGGTGTTTTTCCTATTTGCTTTAGTTCTATACATACTGTCAATCTTAGGCTTTAAAGTATGAACAATAAAATCAACATAATTATCTGCGTCACCACCTCCATACTTCTCATTTTTGTATGGCGTTAGTTCTGATATTCTTTTGTCATTACCGTGTTCTATTCCTATTACTATGAGTTCCGCCTTTAAGCTATCTAATTTTTCATCCACTTTCCATTCCCCCGAATAGGCAGTTTTATCATCAAATAAATTTTGAGCGTCGTGCATATAAAGAACTGGATACTTTTTTTGAGTGGTCTTGTAATTATAAGGAAGGTAAACCCAAATTTTCTTTATTGCGTGCAATTGTGGTGAATCAATAGTAAAAATATCCATTAAATTTGTAGCTGTGATATTTTGCGCTTGATTACTACCACTGATCAAAAAAACTATAAAAAACAGCCAAAATTGTTTAATCATGATTTGTTCTTGGGATTTAGTATTAAAAAGGATATTTTAGCTAAAAAAAATATAATGGAAACTTACGAAGAAAAAAAGAATCTGATCTTAGATATGATCGCATTTTCTACTGAAGATGGTGTATTGCCAAAAAAAGATTATGATTTTCTATTTGTTATCGCTAATGCCTTAGATTTAGAAAAGGGAGATTTTAATAACTTATTTCTTTTAGATTTGCCAGTAATAAGCGCAAAGACGGGATTTAGACGTATGCAGCAATTCTACCGCTTGGCTTTTTTAATGCACCAAGGGAAAGTTTTGAATACGAATGAATCGAATACTATTCACCAAATTTCGATCAGTATGGGAATCAACCCAGACGCGACTAAAAAGGTGTTACGTAAAATGGAAAAAATGCCTAACACAGTAATTTCTCCAGAAGCATTATTGAAAATTTATAAAGAGTTTCACGACTAATCAGTCTGCTTTTGTAAATTTTTTATTTCGTCTCGTAATTTCGCTGCCTGCATAAAGTCTAGATCTTTTGCTGCTTTTTCCATAGACTTACGTTTTTCTCTGATTAATTTATCAATTTCAGGTTTAGATAAATATAAGTTCTCTGGTTCAGCAGCCGCAGATAGGCTATGTCCTAATTCTTGCTCAATTAGCGGGCTTTTGACAAAAGCACTTTCTATCTTTTTATTTAGTGCTTGTGGTGTGATGTTGTTTTGTGTATTGTAATTGATCTGTTTCGTTCTTCTGTATTCAGTTTCATCAATGGTTTTTTGCATACTTGCTGTTATTTTATCAGCATACATGATCGCTTTACCATTTAAGTTTCTTGCAGCACGACCAATTGTTTGCGTTAAAGAACGGTGACTTCTCAAGAAACCTTCTTTGTCAGCGTCTAAAATTGCCACAAGAGAAACTTCTGGTAAATCAAGACCTTCACGAAGTAAGTTGACACCAATTAGTACATCAAACAATCCTTTACGCAAGTCTTGCATAATTTCGATACGCTCTAATGTGTCTATGTCAGAGTGAATATAGCGACAACGAATATTTACTTTAGTTAAATATTTTGCCAATTCTTCTGCCATTCTTTTTGTCAAAGTAGTAACAAGAACACGCTCGTCAAGTTCGCATCTTACTTGTATTTCTTCAATAAGATCATCAATTTGATTTAAGCTAGGACGAATTTCGATTATAGGATCTAATAATCCTGTAGGACGAATCACTTGTTCTACTACAACACCTTCGGTTTTTTGTAATTCATAATCAGCAGGAGTAGCCGATACATAGATTACTTGATTTTGCATCGCTTCAAATTCATCAAATTTCAAAGGACGGTTGTCCATAGCAGCTGGCAATCTAAAACCGTATTCTACAAGATTTTCTTTTCGGCTGCGGTCACCACCATACATAGCATGTACTTGCGATAGTGTAACGTGGCTCTCATCGACAACCATTAAAAAGTCTTTAGGGAAGTAATCTAATAAGCAAAAAGGTCTAGTGCCCGGCAAACGGCCATCAAGATAACGAGAGTAATTTTCGATACCAGAACAATACCCTAATTCGCGGATCATTTCTAAATCAAAATTTGTTCGCTCTTCTAATCTTTTTGCTTCAAGATGTTTTCCAATTTCTTTGAAATAATCGACTTGTTTCACTAAATCCTGCTGTATGTCCCAAATAGCACCTTGTAGAACATCTGGAGACGTTACAAACATATTTGCTGGATAAATGGTCAGTTTTTCAAATTTTTCAATAACAGAAGCATCTTTGACATCAAACGATTCTATCTCTTCAATTTCGTCACCAAAGAAGTGAATTCGAAAAGCATCATCAGCATAACTAGGATAGACCTCTACAATATCTCCTTTGATTCTAAAATTTCCAGGGTTGAAATCAGCTTCAGTTCTTGAATACAAACTTTGCACCAATTGATGCAGTAATTTAGTTCTAGAAATTACTTGGTCTTTTTCAATTTCGATTACATTTTTTTGGAATTCGACTGGGTTCCCAATACCATATAAACAAGATACAGAAGCTACGACAAGAATATCACGACGACCTGATAGAAGGGAAGAAGTAGTGCTTAAACGCATCTTTTCTAACTCTTCATTTATAGACAAATCCTTTTCGATAAAGACTCCCGTTACGGGCATGAACGCTTCAGGTTGATAATAATCGTAGTAGGAAACAAAATATTCAACAGCATTGTTAGGGAAAAACTGTTTGAACTCTGAATATAGTTGCGCCGCCAATGTTTTATTATGAGCAAGTACCAGTGTAGGTCGTTGCACCTCTTGAATAACATTTGCAACAGTAAAAGTCTTACCAGACCCTGTAACTCCCAGTAAAGTTTGAAATTTTTCGCCATCAACTATTCCTTGACTTAATTTGTCAATTGCTAATGGTTGATCTCCTTTTGGTTGATAATCTGATACTACTTGAAAATTCATAATTTGATTGGGACACATTAATATAATGCAAAGTTACGAAGTTTAAAATCAATCTTATCTTAACTAAAATCTAAAAAAAAACCACCATGATTTCATGGTGGTTTAGTAAGTTTAAAAAGTTTATTAAAGACTCAAACTCAATCTAGCAAAAACAAATCTTCCGTTTTGTCCAAATTGTGATGTGTTTCTTGAATATGTAAATTGGTTTCCGTTTGACAAATCAATTGAATTATTTGATCCTGTAGTAGGAGAGTAGACTATGTTTCCACTAGCATCAATTCCAGATGCTCTTTCAGCAATTGTTTGTGGTCCCAAATTTCTAGTAGGGTAAATGTCAAAGATGTTATTAGCACCTATTACGATTTTAGTCGTGCTTGAGATTTTGTATCCTATTGATAAATCAGTTACAATTCTAGCATCCCAAGTTGGGTGTTCATTTTCAACCACTTGGTTATTGACTACAATAGCATTGATTCTTCCATCTCCATTTGCATCTGCGATATTTGGATCAGTCACTTGACCGAAATATACGTTTCTCAAGAAGAAATCAAATCTCTTTACCGTTAATGTATTTGTTAAGTTCGCTTTTGCTCTTGGTACGGCTTCTTCGAGATATATTCTACTTGTTTCAGAGAAGTATCTGTTTGTTTGTCCATTATCCTCTAAAATTTGAGAACCTTTGATGTCTCCAACTTTGTTTGTTTTAGAAATCGTTCCTGATAAATCAGTTTTTAACGTTAAACCATTTCCAATATTTGCCTTATGGCTTATTACAACATCAATACCTTTTGATTGTGTGTCAATTGCATTTGCAAAAAATGTTGCAGCAGTTGCGTTTGCTTCATCAAAAAGATTTTGCAAATCTCTTTGTGTAGTTCCAGTAGGATAAAAATAATTTGGAGCAACACCACCATCAGCTTGTTCTAATTTAGGTCTTGAGAATTGGTCAGTAAGAACCACTCTATTTTTGATTTTTACGATATAAGCATCTGCAGTAATAGTCAATTTTGCTTCTGGAATTTTAGCAGTAAAACCAAAACTAGCACTTTGCGAATCTTCTTGTTTCAATTGTGGAATTCCCAATAATTTTGCAGCAGGAGAGTCATTACTGAATGTTCCTACCTCAAATGGTACACCCCCTACGAATTGTGTCGCAGTAGAGTTGTAGTAAATTTGGTGTAACGATGGCGCTCTAAATCCTGTAGAAACGGCACCACGTAAATTTACATTGTCTGTAAGTTTGTAACGAGTAGCAATTTTATAGTTTGCTGTACCTCCAAAATCAGAATAGTTTTCATAACGCAATGCCCCGTTTAACAACCATTTTTCAGTTACGTCATATTCAAGATCTGCATAAACAGCACCACTTGTACGACCTTTGTCAATTGCATTTGCAGGTTTGAAACCTGGGAAAACTTGTGCTCCTCCAGCTCTTTGTCCATTGTAAGCAGTGGTTGCAGATCCATAAATAGCCCCAGCGTAACCACCTAAAACACCGTTATAAAAATCAGTAGCTTTAATGTTATTTGCTGTAGTTGCAGTCACAACACCACCGTTTATATCATACTGATTATAAGAATCTTCTTCTCCTTCATTAATTTGAAAGTTTTCATGTCTTACTTCAGCTCCAAAGGCAACATTCAATTGATTAATTTTTTTCGAAATGTCAAAATTCGTCGTGTTTTGGGAGAAAGCCAATCCACCTGCATCAAATTTAGTTGGAGAATTTTCTCTTAAAGAAGAGTTTTGCGTGTTTTCAATAGTATAGTCAAAACCATTTCTACCAAAAGCATTACTTAAGTCAAATTTCCAATCTTTAAATATAGTACCTCTAATTCCTGCAGCAGCAGAGATGTCATTAATAGTAGAGTGAATTTCAGGTAAAAAACCATTAGGATATAAAGCAGTGTACGTTCTTGATTGATTTGGTTTTCTGTAAAAACCTGCTGCTTCACCAGTTCTATGGCTTGTTCCACCAAAGGCGTATAGTTCTAAATTATCGTTGATAGGATACGCTGCGTTCACAAAAAATTGAGCACTTTGTAATGATGATTGTCCAACATTCATGTTGAAATTATTTCTTTCTAAATTTCTATATTTTAATTCTCCTGCCGTAGCATCAAAGTTCAACGCTGTTTGCATGTCAGCTATTGTTGTTGCACCAAGAATTGAAGCTTGTTGGCCTGCAGTAAAATAATCTACCCCTAAAGCCGATGTTTTAATAGTAGATAATATTTGAGCCGAATTAGGAGTGTTGTTAATGTTTCCCCATAGCGCATTTATATTAGTACCATTTTCAATCGCTCTTTGCTCGATAGCGTTAAACGCGCTAAATAAGTTTCCTGTAGCGTCTTTTGCTCTACTTGTTTGACCTCTTAATTGAAAACTACCTGTAACGTTGATAAAACTTTTGTCTTTACCAAGACTTGTACCATAGTTCACATCTAGTTGGGCATTGTTTCCATCATTTCCTCCTCTATGATCATTAGATCCCTCCGATAGTTGGGTCCCTCCTAGAATATTGATGTCAAGTTTATTTGTTGCCTTTTTTACGTTTACGTTAATAACTCCAGCAATCGCATCAGATCCATATTGTGCAGATGCACCATCTCGCAATACCTCAATTTTTTCTATTGCAAAGGCAGGAATAGCATTCAGATCCGTTCCTACTGAGCCTCTACCTGGCGAACCATTAATATTCACAAGTGAAGAAGTGTGTCTTCTTTTTCCGTTAACTAAAACTAATACTTGATCTGGTCCTAAACCCCTTAATTGTGCTGGGTCTATATGGTCTGTTCCATCAGCTACAGTTGTTGTATTTGATGTGAAAGATGGCGCTACCATATTCAAGATTTGGTTTAAGTTAGCTTGTGGACCTTGAGAAGCAATGTCTTTCATGCTAATAACATCGATAGGCACCGCAGATTCTGTTACTGTTCTGGCAGCGCTACGGGAGCCAAGAACGACAACGTCTTGTAACGTTTCTCCACTGCCTCCTAATGATACATTGATGGTCGTTGAGGTAACCTTGATTGTCTTAGTTTCAAGCCCTACATACGAGAATTGCAGCAAGTCTCCCATTTTTGCCGAGATGGTGTATTTACCATCCACATCTGTAGAAGTTCCTTTAGTAGTTCCTTGTACTAATACTGACGTTCCTGGTAAGGGACCGTTTGTGTCGTCACGTACGACACCAGATACTTTAACTTCCTGTGCGCTAATAATACCGCTGAAAATTAAAGCCATTAAGAGTAAAATTTTTTTCATGAGTTTTCTTTTTGGTTTCATTTCAAAAATACAACAATCTTAATTTTTTGTTATTTCTATGTTAAGAAATAGTGAATAAGTACATTCTGTCATCTTTTTGTTCTATTTGTTATTGAATTGCTAAAAATATGGAGCCTAAAAAACATTTTGTATGGAGCAAATGTGATATGAACGGGAGCTTAGATTCCCAATTTTAGGTGTTTTTTAAATGCGCTTACCAATAAAACGTCTTGCTGAAGGTATTTTAATGAATTGTACCAATAAAAAAAGTGGCTAACCTGTTACTGGTTAACCACTTTACTTATAAAATTTAGTTTTAAATTGTTATTCGAATTTCCAAGCCTGCTGCTGCTCTTCTGTTAAAAAAGTCCAAGCCACTATTCTACTTGTTTTTTGGCCTTGAGCCATATCGATAGTCTTAATTGTACCAACATTAATTTTATACAATGTTTTGTAAATACTTGACAAGTGCGATTGTTTTGCTACTAGCGTTGTAAACCACAAGCATTGCATAGGATACTTTGCGCTTTCATAAATCATTTGTGTGATAAAACCTAGCTCACCTCCTTCACACCATAATTCTGCATTTTGTCCCCCAAAGTTTAGTACTGGTTTTGTAGTTTTCTTGTCTTGTAAATTATTTACTTTTCGCAGTGATCCTTTTTCTGCTTCAATCTGAGAGGAGTGAAAAGGCGGATTACAAATTGTAAATGCAAATTTATCTTGAGGTGTAATTATATTTTTGAAAATAAAACGAGCCGATGTTTGCTGTTGTAAACTGATGACATCAATAAGTCTAGGATTGTTTTCGATAATAGTCATGCAGCTGTCAATTGCTTTTTCATCGATATCAGTACCTACAAAACTCCAGCCGTAAACTGCATTCCCTAACAAAGGATAAATACAGTTTGCACCTAGGCCTACATCGAGTCCTTCAACAATAGTGCCTGTGGGAATCACTCCGTTGTTACTACTAGCAAGTAAGTCAGCGATATAGTGTATGTAATCAACACGGCCAGGAATAGGTGGGCACAAATAGTTTTCAGGTATGTCCCAATTTTTTACATTATAATATGTAGCCAATAAAGCTCTATTCAATGTTTTAACTGCGGCAGGATCGCTAAAATCGATTGTTTCAATTTTGTGTTCGTTAATTGCTACAAACGGTTTTAATTCAGGACAGTTGGCAATTAGTATGTCGAAATCGTAACGTGAACGGTGTAGATTTCTAGGATGTAAATTTGTTTTCTCTGTAATTTGCTTTGACATTTTCAATGTGTTTCAGTAAAGACGAGAATAACAATCTCATCAAAATCGGGGGTAAGGTATATAAAAAGTAGCACATTTATAGTGAGCTACACTTAATTAGATTAATCAGCGCATTCCATCATAAGTAAATCGCCATCATCATGTGTGATGGTGACAATTCCGTCAGTTGTGACGTGGTTGCTGCTTCCGGTTTTATAACCGATCATTAGATCATCTTTTTCTAATGGATAATATAGATTAGTTGAGGTAATGCCACTTACTAATCCTATCGGAATTAATGATATGGGTGTTTTAGCCGTATACCACTTTTCGAAACGACGTTGCAATAAAAATACTTTTGAATGATCGTCTAAAATTACAATCTTGAGTAAGTCTCTATAGCGAACGATATTGGTCAAGTTGGTTATAGTGTGATCGGTTCGTTTTCCGGTTGCCCAAACAACATTTACTGCAGGAATTTTTCTTTCGATCAAATAGTCAAAAGCTTTTTCTAAATCAGTTTTGTCTTGATTGGGTGTATGGACGATTTCAATAGGATACTGTTTTTCTCGGTAGTACTCAGGATCAAAATTTCGATCAAAATCACCTAACAAAACATCTACTTTAATGTCTAATTTCATGACACGCTCCATTGCCGAATCTAAAACAATTACTAATGGCGACCATTCTAATAATTGCCCTAATAATTCAGGATTACACGAAGCACCATTAGCGATTATTAAAGCAGGTTCTTGATCGTCTCTTACGATGTGATGTGAAGACATAGGTAATATATTAAGCAGGTAAAGATAAATAAAGCAAAAATAGTATGACTCTTTTCGAATAGTGAAAAACGGGATTGATGGCTAATTGTTAAATAGCTTTATTGAACAGTATACGTTTTACTATCAATTTCTCCCAAAGAAAAATAACCCAAAGCATAATTGTCTTTGTTTGTGGTATTGATAATATTTCCTCTTACAGTTGCGGGTGGCGATTGAAAGGGGCCACCACTGTCTCCGCCTGATATTTTAATTAAAATGGAGAGATAGTTGTAATAGGTTTTTGAAATGCCATAATGCGTTACGGTCACTTCGTCTCCAACCTCAATATCGTCTTTGCTTGATAGGCTAAAGAATCTATTTCCTTGAAAGAAATCATCATCTGTGGTTGATAGGTTTTGATATAATTCATCTTTATAGGCATACTGGAACAAGTAAAAATCAACTTCGTTAGCAGGATCATTAAAAAATGTTTTAATTTGAATTTCGTCTCTAGTAATTCCTCCTTCATCATCTTGAGTTACTTCATCAATGGGAGCCACAGATTGCAATTTTTCTGTTGCAGTATATGTAACACCGTTCAATTCAATTGTTAAAGTATAGGTTTCATTAATTTCAGGGATAAAATTAGTGCAATAATACTCACCTGGAGTTTCTACTTCATTAAAATTAAAAACACGATTTGTGCTATTTGCAACCGTCACTTTTGCCCCAGAAACTGATGGGATAACTTCGTTAAAAAAAGAGGTAGTAGTAGATAATTTGATTCTTTGTGTTCTACCGCTGGTGTTTTTTTGCCATAGAATAGGAGCTTCGACAACTAATCTCGTTTCGGCTGTGTCAAGGTCAACGTCAATTACTTCCTCGCAACTGCTTAATGTTAGTGCCATTAAAATGACTATGTATAAGGCTATCTTTTTCATGAATTAAAATTTAAAATTATAACTAACTGCTGGGACAATACCAAAAATTGAAGTTTTTACAGCTTCATTTCCACCAGTATCTAAATTTTGGCTGAAGTTTATTGAAGCAGCATTTTTTCTATTGTACAAATTGTAAATACTAAATACCCATTCTCCTTTCCAGTTGCGATCTTGATTTTTTGTAGGTGTTAAAGTAGCCGAAACATCTAAGTGATGATACGTAGGCAAGCGGTTGTCATTTCTAAGTCCGTAATTAGGAATGATTACGCCTAAATAAGAATACTGCCCATTAGGATAGGTAACTGGTTGTCCTGTTTGTAAAGCAAAGTTGGCGCCATAGGTCCACTTTTTACTTTGCTGGTAGGAGGCTGTCACGGCAATATTGTGTGTTTTATCATAAATAGAACGGTACCATTCCCCATTATTTATTCCTAATTCATCGGCTGTTCTCCCGGGCGTTTGTTGCTCAGATTTTGATAATGTATACGAAATCCATCCATTTAATCGACCTTCATTTTTTCTCAGCATTACTTCAAGTCCATAAGAGCGCATGCGTCCATTTAAAATAACTTGCTCGATAGCGTCGTTTGCAATAAGATCAGCACCATCAATATAATCTAATCGGTTTTGCACCTTTTTATAATAGGTTTCTACTTCAAGCGAATATTTATTATTGTCAAAATTTCTAAAATACCCTAGTGCTACTTGGTCTGCAATTTGAGGTTTTATATAATTGTCACTTGGCATCCAAATGTCTAATGGAGTGGGGGATGATGTATTCGAAATTAACTGTAAATACTGCACCATTCGATTGTAACTCGCTTTTATAGCTTCATCATTACTCAATTTATAGGACACAGCCAATCTTGGCTCTAGATTGTCAAAGCTTTTTAAAACTTTATTTTTGTCATAGAATTTGGTTCCAATAGGTGTTGCTTTCTCATAAATTTGTTGATCAGAATTAAAGATTACTGGGTTGTCGTTTTCATAAAGATTTAAAGTGGATTGTCCCAATCTATAAAATAAGCTATAGCGAAGCCCATAAGTAAGTGCAATTTTTTCGGATAAATCATGCTCAGCAGAAATGTATAGTGCGGGTTCAAATGCATATTTTTTATCTAATTGATCAGGATTGATTCCAGACTCCTCATCTGAAGGTTTAATAGTCCCAGGATTGAAAGAATAGTATATCGCATTTACGCCGTAACTCAATTTAAAATTATCTGAAATGTAGTTTTTAAAATCGTATTTAATATTGTAGTTCTTTATACCAGAATCCCACTTAAAGCCAATAAAATTAAGATCTAAGCCATAGTAGTAATCACTATAAATTAAAGAGAAGTTAGAGAACAATTTATCAGAGAATAAGTGATTCCATCTTAAATTTAAAGTAGTATTTCCATAAGTATTGCTAAAACTTTTGCTTATTGCAAAAACGTCTCTACCAAAATATCCTGAAAAATACAAGTTATTATTCGGGTTTAGTTTGTAAGATAGCTTTGCATTTAAATCATAAAAATAAGCGGAATTGTCTTTATTTTTCTCAGATAATTTTAGAAACAAGTGCGCATAAGAACTACGACCACCAATTAAGAACGAACCTTTGTCTTTTACAATAGGACCCTCGAGTAACAAGCGGCTTGATATAAGTCCAATTCCTCCATTAGCGTGGAAGGATTTACTATTACCGTCTTTTTGATATATATCTAAAACAGAAGCGGCACGTCCACCAAAATTTGCTGGAATACCACCTTTGTATAGTTTTAAATCTTTAATGGCATCTGGATTAAATACAGAAAAGAATCCAAAAACGTGAGAAGAATTAAATATGGTGGCTTCATCAAGCAATATTAAATTTTGATCAGCACCACCACCTCTCACATTAAATCCCGATGCTCCCTCACCCGCATTTGTAACACCAGGTAGTAATAGCAGTGATTTAATTACATCAACTTCACCTAGCACCACGGGCATTTTTTTAATAGAAGAAATAGAGAGCTTATTTACGCTCATTTCGGTAGATCGAATATTGCTTTTCTTGCTATTGTCAGTAATTACAACCTCTTGTAATTCTTCTCCACTGGATAGTAAAGCAAAATTCAATCTTAAGTTGGTACTTAGATTTATGTTTTTAGTATTGGTTTCATAACCCAAATAACTAGCAATTACGGTATATTTTCCTTCTGGTAAAGTGATAGAATAAAATCCATACTGGTTTGTACTTACCGTTGCATTTAACTCAGAGATGTATAAGTTGACTGCTATAAGCGTTTCATTACTTCTGCCGTCGGTTATAGAACCACTCAAGGTGTACTTTGACTGTGCAAAGGAATTGAAACTTATAAATAATACGATAATTAAAGTCTTGACACTTTTTGAAAACATATTCTATTTTTAAGATTGTAAACTGGGCGAAAAGATAAGAAAATTGGGATTAAACAAAGCTTAATAATACGTTAATAAAAAAGGCAACCGTTTCCAGTTGCCTTTGATTATCTTATTTAAAATTAGCTATTAAGCAATCTTAGTAAGTATTTCGTTAAGCGTTGCACTTGGACGCATTGCTTTACTAGTTAATTCAGGATTTGGTTGGTAGTAACCACCAATTTCTTGTGCTTTACCCTGAGAGCCGATTAGCTCAGCGTTAATTTTCTCTTCGTTAGATTTCAATTCCGCTGCGATAGGAGTAAAGATAGCTTTTAGTTCAGCATCTTTATCTTGAGCAGCAAGAGCATCTGCCCAATACATTGCTAGATAAAAGTGAGAACCACGGTTGTCGATTTGGCCTATTTTTCTAGAAGGTGATTTATCATTTCTCAAGAAAGAATCGTTTGCTTCATCTAATGTTTCTGATAATACAATAGCTTTAGAATTGTTTAAAGATTGACCTAAATGCTCTAATGAAGCACCTAATGCTAAGAACTCACCAAGTGAATCCCATCTTAAATAACCTTCTTTTGTAAATTGCTCAACATGTTTAGGAGCTGATCCACCTGCACCAGTTTCAAACAATCCACCACCATTCATTAAAGGAACGATTGATAACATTTTTGCTGAAGTTCCTAATTCTAAAATAGGGAATAAATCAGTTAAGTAATCACGCAATACATTTCCAGTTACTGAGATTGTATCTTCTCCTTTTTTAATTCTTTCTAATGTTAAATTAGTAGCTTCAATAGGGTTTAAGATTCGAATATCAAGACCTTCAGTATCATAATCTTTTAAGTATAAGTTTACTTTTTCGATTAATTGTCTGTCGTGAGCTCTTTGATCATCTAGCCAGAATACAGCTGGTGTGCTAGACAAACGCGCTCTATTTACAGCTAGTTTAACCCAGTCTTGAATAGGTGCGTCTTTTGCTTGACACATTCTAAAGATATCTTTTGCTTCCACTTTTTGTTCCATAACTACGTTTCCTTTTGTGTCTACCACACGAACAACTCCGTTAGCAGTCATTTGGAACGTTTTATCATGAGAACCGTATTCTTCTGCTTTTTGAGCCATCAAACCTACATTAGGAACACTTCCCATTGTAGTTGGGTCAAAAGCACCATTCTTTTTACAAAAATCAATAGTAGCAGTATAGATTCCAGCATAAGAACGATCTGGAATAATTGCTAATGTATCTTGTGCTTTTCCATCTTTATTCCACATTTGTCCTGATGTACGAATCATTGCTGGCATAGACGCATCAACAATCACATCAGAAGGAACGTGAAGATTAGTAATTCCTTTATCAGAATTTACCATGGCAAGGGCTGGACCGTTTGCGATAGCATCATTAATAGCTTGTTCAACTTCTGCTTGTTTTGCGTTTCCAGCAATTTTAGCATAAACATCTCCTAAACCATTGCGAGTATCAATACTTAATTCACTGAATAAAGTAGCATATTTTTCGAATACAGCAGCGAAGTAAACTTCTACAATTGCTCCAAAAATAATCGGGTCAGAAACTTTCATCATTGTCGCTTTCAAGTGAACAGACAATAGAACGTTTTTCTCTTTTGCTTCAGCAATAGCTTTCGATACAAATGATTTTAAAGCTTGTAGATGCATTACAGAGCTGTCGATAATTTCACCAACTTTTAATGCAGTGCTTTCTTTTAATACGGTTGTAGTACCATCTTCGGCTACGAATTCAATTTTTACATCGGTAGCTTCATTCATTGTAACTGACTTTTCACTTCCGTAAAAATCACCAGTTTCCATTGAAGCAACAGAAGTTTTAGAATCAGAAGACCAAGCTCCCATTGAATGTGGGTTTACTTTAGCATAGTTTTTTACTGCTTTAGGTGCTCTACGGTCAGAGTTTCCTTCACGCAATACTGGATTCACAGCAGAACCTAATACTTTAGAATATTTTTTCTTTATTTCCTTTTGTTCCTCATCTTTAGCTTCTTCTGGGAAATTAGGAACCTTGTAACCATGTGCTTGTAATTCAGCAATAGCTTCTTTCAATTGTGGTACAGAAGCAGAGATATTAGGTAATTTAATAATGTTTGCTTCTGGTGAAGTTGCTAATTTTCCTAATTCAGTCAATGCATCTTTAACTTTTTGGTCTTCTGTTAAATATTCTGGAAAGTTTGCTAAAATTCTACCAGCTAGTGAAATATCTTCAGTTTCAATCTCGATTCCTGCAGTTGATGTAAATGCTTCAACAATAGGTAATAATGAATAAGTTGCTAACAAAGGAGCTTCGTCAGTTAACGTGTAAATAATCTTAGGTTTCTGTGTCATCTTTATATTTTTATAATCGTATCCTCATGAAAAGGATGTTGAATGAATCGTATGCTTAAAATTAAGCGATGCAAATATAATGAAATCAGACCATATTTAGCCTCAGTTTGAAGTAGAATTAATTGAATTATAGGATTGTTAACTTGGTAGTGTTGAATTTATTGTTTTGACGATGGAAGGGGCTTATTTCAAACAATGATATCGATTTAGTTCACTTCTAGGCAAAAAAAAATCCCAACAATGTTGGGATTTTTTACATAAAAGGATAGTAAACTATCTTCTTTTGTCTTTGATTTTTGCTTTTTTACCAGTAAGTTCTCTAAAGTAGAAAATTCTAGCTCTACGAACTGCACCTTTTTTGTTGATTTCAACTTTTTGTAAAGCTGGCAAGTTTACGGGGAAGATACGCTCAACACCTATTGCACCTGACATTTTACGAATAGTAAAAGTTTCTGTGTTACCAGAACCTCTTCTTTGGATAACAACTCCTTTAAAAAACTGTGTTCTAGTTTTTTCACCCTCTTTAATTTCGTAGTAAACTGTGATTGTGTCTCCAGCTCCGAATTCAGGAAATTCTTTTTTAGTAACTAATTCGTCTTTAACGAATTTCATTAAATCTGCCATGATAATTGTAATTATGGTTTTTAAAATAGAGTAACATTCACGGATCTCGCCAGAGGTTAGTCTAAAGTGGGTGCAAAAGTAAATAAAAATGTTTAAAGTTTAAAGTTTATTTTGTTTAAAATTCAAACGTTCAGTGCTTTCAACTTGAAACTAATTTTATTCTCCCTCAAGTATATCAGGGCGTCTTGTTTTTGTATGTTCGTATGCCATATCTTCACGCCATTTGTCAATTTTTGCCGAATGACCGCTAAGCAACACATCGGGAACTTTCCATCCTTTGTACTCTGCAGGTCTCGTATAAATTGGTCCAGAGAGTAAACCATCTTGAAAACTATCTGTTAATGCTGAGGTTTCGTCACTTAAAACTCCCGGAATTAATCGAATTAATGCATCTGATAATACTAAGGCGCCTAATTCTCCTCCTGACAAAACATAATCACCTATCGAGATTTCTTTTGTAATAAAGTGATCTCTCACACGCTGATCAACACCTTTGTAATGTCCGCATAATATAATGATGTTCGTGAACATCGACATACTATTGGCCATTTTTTGATTCAATGTTTCTCCGTCAGGTGACATGTAGATTATTTCATCGTACTCACGTTCACTTTTTAAATGAGTGATGCAAGCATCGATAGGTTGCACTGTCATCACCATTCCTGCGCCACCTCCATAAGGATAGTCATCGACACTTTTTTGTTTATTAAGTGTGTAATCGCGCAAATTATGAAAATGCACTTCAACAAGTCCTTTGTCGATAGCGCGTTTCATAATCGAAGCTTCAAACGGACTCTTTAATAATTCAGGTAAAAGGGTAACAATATCTATTCGCATAATTCTATTTTTCGAATGTAAAAATAGTTTTTTATCGGGGATAAATTTATTTTCGAACAAAGGTTTTAATTAAAAAAGGCAATCTTATAAATGAAAACACAATTGTATCTTTCATTTATAAGATTGCCTAAAGACTGCGTAAGCTAGCGAAATGGAAAATAGATTACATCAACTTACTAAAGAAAACAGCATTCCAAAATAATTTTTCTGTTCCCAACCAGAAAGCTCTAAAGTTAGTATTGTCAGTAAAAATCAAAATTTTACCATCACCATTTCTTGAAGCTTGAAAAGGAACTGTTTCTTTTAAAATAGCCAGATTTCCCGAAGATATATAACCACTTAGTAATGGGTTTTTAGTGTACTTTATAGGATTAGCATAGCTATTTACATTTGGTTCAATTAGTATTGATGTATTTCTAAACATAGGTAACTTATTTCTAGGCATACCAAAATTAATAGGATGAGATAAATCTAAATCGGTTTCAAAAATAGCTCCTGAGATTAATTGTGCTCCTCTAAAATCAGCTCTTTGTTCATAACTGATATTCTTAGCTTCTTCTTTGTGTTTAATATAGTTTACATCTATCATTTTCCAAGCGGTTAGCCATCTAAGCGCATCTTGATAAGCAATTAAAGTGCCGCCATTTTGTACCCACTGTTCTATCTTACTTGCTGATTCTTTAGAAAGACCGCTGTAATTCCCGTTTACTAGGATCAAAGTGTTGTATCTGTTCAAGTTTACATTCTGGAATTGATCTGTATCAATTTTGGTCAAAGGCATAGCTGCTTTTTGATCGAATAAGTGCCAAATTTCACCTGCATCTGAAGGGTCAACACCTTTGCCCACTAGCATCGCTACCTTAGGAAGCTCAATCGTTTCAAAATTTGGATTTCCTAAATTGATACCTTCTGTAAATCCTGTTTCAACGGCTGTTATATTAAAATTATATTCGGGGATAATGGTGCTTAAGTAACTGTAAATAGCCTCTGATTGCATCTCTTGATTCTGCACCGGTACAAACAAACTACCATAAGAAAAGGTTTGTCCGCTGTGGGTAAATGGTTGCGATGTTGCTCTTACACGAAGTCCTTTCGATAAGATTTGGTTGAGCAATTTAGGCGATTGATAGTCTGTCCATTCGATTAAATAACCAATATCACTTTTAGAGGTAACGATTCCTGCTTTTAGCGTAGGTTCATATTTCGAACCTGCATCTGACAGAGAATTTAAATCTTCAAAATTCACGTTAAAAGCCAGGTCAAAACTCCATGCTGATATATCATAAAACAAGCTGTCTTTGAATTTTGTTTCTCGGTCAAAAATAGCATTAATCATTTTACTATTTTGTTGTTGTACAGGAATGATGTAGCTCTTATCTTTTTTGAACTTTTTATTGTTTACCGTAATGTCATTTTTCAAAGCTAGCATTTCGACTTTGTGCTGGCTTAAAATTTTTGCTAGTTCGTTTACTCGCGTAGCATCATTTTCATCACCTACGACATAACCTTTAACTTTACTATTCTTGCTGTCTGATCTTGCTTTAGTGTAAAAATCACGTTGATAAGAAAGTAACTCTTTTCGCATTTCAGAGGTTGCTTTCAAAGTAGACAAACTAGTTGTAAATTGATTGCGAATAGTGAACGGAAATGTTAGAATTCCGTTTGCACTTTCTTGAGCATGTCCTCTAGAACTTGCTTGTTCAAATAAAATACCAATAGATCCATTAATATCAGGATAAGACGAGCCTTTACCGTAATAAAAGTCATCATAGTTCTCTTCAATAAAATAAGAGCTACCTATATTATCTAGCGCTTTTGCATGATAACCTGCAATTTTCATTGTTAGTTTTTGGTTCAATTCAGGTGTTAAAGGATTGGTTCTGCTAGGTTCTCCCGGTTGAAAAAAGTAAGTAGCATTGGTTCCCATTTCGTGAAAATCACAAAGTACATTGGGCATCCATTTTCTAAACGTCTTAATGCGAGCTTGACTTTCAGGAAGCTGAACAGGCAACCAATCTCTATTCATATCAAATAAGTAATGGTTGAATCTTCCACGAGGCCAACCTTCATTGAATTCACGGTCGTTGGGATCTGTAACTAAGTTGGTACTTTTATTACTGTTTACCCAAGTAGAAAATCGTTGAATTCCGTCAGGATTAAAACAAGGATCTAATAAAATAACTGTGTTTTCTAGTGTCTTTTCTAGCTCTTGGCTCTCACAGGCAGCAAGATAATAGGTCAACGCAATTGCAGCTCCTGAACCACTAGATTCATTACCGTGTATCGAATATCCTAAATACACAATCACTGGCATATCGTCTAATGTTTGTTGGCTATTTTCTCCAGTTAAATTGGCGAGATGTGCCGCATTGATTTCGTTTATTCGAGCCAAATTTTTGGGACTTGAGATAGTCAATAATTGTAACGGACGGTTTTCATAAGTGAATCCGGTAGTTTCAATCGTAATTCGGTTGGATAGTTTAGCGACCTCCTTCATGTAAAAAGATAGTTGCGTGTGATCAGTATGCATTTCTCCTAACTCAAAATTGAAAAAGCTTTTAGGAGTGGGGATGTTTTTGTTGTAAGTAACATTTTGTGGCAGGTAGTAATCTAAAGTAATCTTTTCTTGCTTTTGCGCGCTTGCTGTAAATGCTATTAAAAACGTAAAATAGTAGAGTAGCTTCATAGTAGTTAATTTGGTTGTGTTGGTTATTTATTTAGGCGATAATTGCTTGGTATTCTGGTGAGTTGGTTCTTTAATACCTGTTTCTCAATTTAGATTTAGACAAATATAGCACTATTTTTTTGAGCAGTTTCTAGCAAATAATTGGTTCAATAAGGCTGTTAATTTTAGAACTTTAACCCTTGTCAAATCTTCTTCCCCCATTTTTTTGCTTACTTTTATGATCGAAAATAAATTAAACTCAAACTATGAAGATTTTTTCTAATTTAATATTAGCGGGCTCTATGCTTATACTGGCATCCTCTGCACAGACGGTTAGTGCTCAAAATAAAGCTGTGAAAATGACTAATCCTTTACTACAAAAAAGTGCTTTGCAATACCAAGCACCTAGCTTTAACTTGATTAAAGACGAGCATTTTAAACCTGCTTTTGAATATGGACTTGCTGTTCAAGATAAAGAGATATTGGCTATTGCAAACAATGCTGCAAAACCTACTTTTCAAAATACTGTTTTAGCACTTGAAACATCTGGTGAAGATTTAAAAAGAGCAACAGGGATGTTTTACAACCTAACGAGCTCAAACACAAATCCAATATTACAAGCTTTGCAAGCAGAATATGCACCAATTTTCTCTGCACATAGCGATAAAATGTATTTGAATAGTAAACTGTACAAGCGATTTAAATCAATCGATTTGAACTCGCTTAAAGGTGAGGATAAAAAATTGACCGAAAGTTATATTCAAGAGTTTGAACTTGCAGGAGCAAATTTATCAGACGCTGATAAAGAGAAAATGAAAAAAATCAATGGAGAACTTGCTACTCTAAGTACTTCTTTTGGTGATAAATTATTGACTGCTCGTAAAAATGGAGCAGTTTTATTCGACAATGCTTCAGATCTAGATGGATTGAGTGCAAGTGAACTTGCTGCTGCCAAATTAAAAGCGACAGAAGAAGGTCACAACGGAAAATACTTAATAGTATTACAAAATACAACACAACAACCTGTCTTACAAAATTTGACAAACAGAGCTTCTAGAGAAAAAATCTTTAAATCATCATGGACACGTGCTGAGAAAAATGATGATGGCGATAGCCGTGAGGTTTTAGAGCAAATGGCAAAATTGCGTTTGCAAAAAGCCAAATTGATGGGTAAAAAGAATTTTGCCGAGTGGAAACAACAAGATCAAATGGCTCAAACTCCAGAGAGAGCAATGAATTTATTGGCTGAAATTGCTGCACCTGCAGTTGCAAAAGCTAAGGTAGAAGCTAAAGAAATTCAGGATTTAATCGATGCTCAAAACGGAGGTTTCAAATTAGAGCCTTGGGATTGGGATTTTTACTCTGAGCAGGTTCGTAAAGCAAAATATGACTTAGACGAGAGTCAAGTAAAACCGTATTTCGAATTAACAACTGTTCTTGAAAAAGGAGTGTTCTTTGCTGCAAAAAAAATGTACGGAATCACCTTTAAACAACGTACAGATTTACCAGTTTACCATCCGGATGTTGTTGCTTACGAAGTATTCGATAATGACGGAAAATCAATGGCAATCTACTACTTAGATTTCTACACTAGGGATAATAAAAAAGGTGGAGCTTGGATGAACAGCCTTGTGAAACAATCTCATTACTTGAAACAAAAACCAGTTATTGTAAACGTTTACAACTTTTCTAAACCAGTTGACGGAAACCCTTCTTTGATTAGTTTTGATAATGTAACAACAATGTTTCATGAATTTGGACACACTTTACACGGTTTGTTTGCTAATCAAAATTACGCAAGTCTTTCAGGTACTTCTGTGCCACGTGATTTTGTCGAATTTCCTTCTCAAATCAATGAGCACGCAGCTTTAGATCCTGAAGTGTTGAAAAACTATGCATTACATTATAAAACTAAGGAAGTAATTCCTCAAGATTTAATCGATAAAATTAAAAAAGCAGAATCTTTCAATAGCGGGTATCACGTAACAGAACTTTTGGCTGCAGCTACTTTAGATATGGCTTGGCATAGTGTTGAAAATGAAGCTGATTTTAAACCAACATTAGTTTTTGAAAAAGAAGCTCTTGAAAAATACGGTTTGTTAGTAAATGAGGTGCCTACAAGATACCACTCTCCTTATTTTGCGCATATCTTCTCAGGTGGATATTCTGCAGGATATTATGCTTACACTTGGTCAAAAACTTTAGATTATAACGTTTATGACTGGATGAAAGCAAACGGTGGTTTGACTAGAGAGAACTCTGAGAGATTTAGAAAATACATATTATCTGTTGGTAATAGTGTAGATTTAAACAAAGCTTTTGAAGAACTTATTGGTCATAAAATGGAGATCGAACCTTATTTGAGAAACGCAGGTTTAACAGATAAATAGTTAATAAAAACAAGAAATAAATGGCATTCATCACGGATGCCATTTTTTTTATGCTTATTTTTTAGGAGCAATTTCCAGCTTTCCACTCTATCTTTTCTTGCTTAAAGACAGCAATAAAAGGATGCCGCTGCAATCTGGGCTAGAACCCACATTTCTTGAGAAGATCCAAGATAACCAAATCGTAAAGTTTTCCTAAAGTCTGTTTAGACGAATTCTTTCTACTTAAATTTACAATCACAATTGTAACAACAGCTAGTATGAAATTAAAACAACTATTCTTCCTCTTTTTTATAACCGCAACTTCATTTGCGCAGCAAGACCAATTGAAATGGTTAGATATCAACTTAACCAACTATGAATATCCATATCCTGTACATTTCATCACTTTAAAAGTGCAAAAACAGGAATTGAAAATGGAATATATGGATGTCAAACCTGAGAACTTCAATGGTAAAAGCGTCCTTTTATTACATGGTAAAAACTTCAATGGAGCGTACTGGAAAACAACTATCGATGCCTTGACTAAAAAAGGTTTTAGAGTGGTGGTTCCTGACCAAATTGGTTTTGGAAAATCCGATAAACCAGATAATTTTCAATACACGTTCCAGCAACTAGCCGAGAACACTAAGCAAATTTTAGATACGTTAGGCATCAAAAAAATCGCAGTTTTAGGACATTCGATGGGTGGAATGGTAGCAACACGTTTTGCACTTATGTATCCTGAAACGACTGAAAAACTGATTCTGGAAAATCCTATTGGTTTAGAGGACTGGAAACTAAAAGTGCCGTATCAAAAAGTAGATTGGTGGTATAAAAACGAACTAACACAAAGTTATGATCGAATTAAAAAATACCAATTAGACAGTTACTACGACGGAAAGTGGAAACCAGAATATGACGAATGGGTAAATTTATTAGCAGGTTGGACATTAAATTCTGACTTCGAAAGAATCGCTTGGAACGCAGCCTTAACATACGACATGATATTTACACAACCTGTAGTCTATGAATTCCAAAATATAAAAGCACCTACTTTACTAATTATTGGAACTAGAGATAGAACAGCTTTAGGAAAACCATTAGTTTCAAAAGAAGTGCAAGCTACAATGGGATTATATGCTAACCTAGGTAAAGAGACGCAAAAGAAAATACCAAATGCTAAATTGGTCGAAATACCAAATATTGGTCACATGCCACACATAGAGAGTTTTGATAAATTCATTATTCCATTGACAGCATTCTTAGAAAAATAATAAAAGATGGGTTTGGAAACTGTTTTAAGGAAAAATTGCCAACAAAATAACCTTTTTTGGCAAGTTTAGAAAATAGGATACGCTTACCTTTGTTTAACAATTAAAATAAAAATTATGAGCACAGAAAATAAAAATACAGGATTACAGGCAACATTAGATGAAGCTAAAAATACTTGGGAAGCAAAAGCACCTGAGCAAATAAAAGAAATCTATGCAGAAGGTATCGCAGATGTAACGCGTCAAAACGTAGTGGCTAACGCAAAAAAGAATAGTGATAAGGCACCTAATTTTACATTAACTAATGCAACTGGTAAAAAAGTAGAATTAAGCGAATACCTTAAAAAAGGACCGGTAGTCTTGACTTGGTACCGCGGTGGCTGGTGCCCTTACTGTAACATGACATTACATTATTTACAAGAGCAATTGCCTACAATTCAATTAAAGGGAGCAAGCCTTTTAGCTTTAACACCTGAATTACCTGACAAGTCTATGTCTACTGCTGAGAAACACCAGCTAGAGTTTGAAGTTTTAAGTGATGTTGGAAATAAAGTAGCTAAGGATTACGGAATTGTTTTTAAACTAACAGATGCCGTTGCTGAGTCATACCAAAACGGATTTGATTTACATGGTTTCAATGGTGATGAGTCTGATGAGTTGCCTCTTGCAGCTACTTATGTAATCGATCAAGATGGAACGATTGTGTATACTTTCTTAGATGCTGAGTATAGAAATAGAGCCGAAGCTAAGGATATATTTGCAGCACTAGATGCAATTAAAAAATAAGATTCGTTTTTAATAATAATAAATACCCTCAGGAGTAATTCACTTTTGAGGGTGTTTTGTTTTCTTATACAAACACAAATTAATAACAGGATTATAAAAATATTATTTTACCACTACAACGTATTTTTGCGCGATGAATTTATCAAAAAAGAATGTCTTATTTATGGCAGCGGCTACAGGTTTAATTGTAGCCAACTTATATTACTGCCAGCCGTTAATAGTATTAATAGCAGACGAATTTAAAATACCCCATGCTGATGCTGGGACAATCACCTACCTCACACAAGCCGGATACGCCATTGGTTTATTTTTCATGGTACCACTTGGAGACAAGCTAGAACGAAAAAGCCAAATCCTCTACACGACTTTTGCATCTGTTATTGCATTAATTATTGCAGCAACAGCTCAGAGTTATCTGATTTTAGAAATTGCATCACTTTTAATAGGAATCACATCAATTGTACCACAACTTATTTTACCATTAGCAGCAGCATTAAGCGCACCCGAAGAGAGAGGGAAAGTTGTGGGAACCATCATGAGCGGACTCCTTGTCGGGATTTTATTGTCACGCACCTTAAGCGGTTTTATAGGTGATGTACTCGGATGGCGCGCTATGTTCTGGATTGCTTCAGGGCTTTGTTTGCTTTTATTTTTCATTATAAAAAAACAATTTCCATACAACAAACCAGTTTTCAATGGGTCTTATGGGCAATTAATTAGTTCGCTATTTACACTTATAAAAGAGCAGCCGTTACTTCGTGAAGCGACGTTAATTAATGTATTTAGTTTTGCTCAGTTTGGAGCATTTTGGACTACGATGGTATTGTTGCTCTCAGCTGATCCTTTCAATTTCAATAGCGCAACCATTGGGTTATTTGGTATTGTAGGAGCTTCAGGAGCATTGGCCGCACCATTAGTTGGTAAATTAGGAGACAAGGGGAGTTCAAGAATAGCAGTTGGTTATGGTTGTATGCTAATCGCTTTGAGTTTCGCTGTTTTTTACTTCTCAGGAGCAAGTGTTGTGGGGATCGTTATAGGGATAGTATTGATCGACATTGGTTTGCAAGGAGTACACATTTCGAATCAAACCCGTGTTTACTCGATACTTCCAGAAGCTAGAAATAGAATGAATACAGTATTTATGTCCTTTAGTTTTTTAGGAACTGCAGCTGGATCAGCATACGGACTCTTTTTGTGGCAATATGGAGGATGGCATGCTGTGACTTTGGGTTGTTTGCTATTATCAGCACTAGCCCTTGGAGTCTATGCGTACACGTATAAATCAAAGGCAAAACGTATCGAAAGTGTTAAAGGATAAAAAATTAATTTGTAAATTTGCAATTCAATAAAAATAAATAAAGATGGAAAACGGAATATATGCTAAATTTAATACTGCAAAAGGTACGATTTTAGTAAAATTAGAGCATGAATTAACACCAGGAACTGTAGGTAACTTTGTTGCTCTTGCAGAAGGTAACATGGAAAATAAAGTAAAACCTCAAGGACAAAAATTCTACGATGGTTTAAATTTTCATAGAGTTATTCCTGATTTCATGATTCAAGGAGGATGTCCGCAAGGAACTGGAACTGGAGATCCTGGATACAAATTTGACGATGAATTTCACCCAAGTTTAAAACATGACAAACCAGGTATTTTAGCAATGGCTAATTCAGGGCCTGGGACTAATGGTTCTCAATTTTACATCACTCATGTACCAACTTCATGGTTAGATGGGAAACATACTGTTTTTGGTCACGTTATCGAAGGACAAGACGTTGTTGATGCAGTTGCACAAGGAGACAAATTAGACTCTCTTGAAATTGTAAGGGTAGGTGAAGAAGCTCAAAAATGGAATGCTATCGAAGCTTTTGTAGGTTTAAAAGGAGCACGTTTGAAAAAACAAGCCGCTTTAAAAGCAGAATCTGAAGCAAAAATGGAAACATTAGCAGCAGGTTTTGAAAAAACAGAAAGCGGATTGCGTTACCAATTCATCCAAAGAGGTGATGGAAAACAAGCAGAAGCTGGTAAAACAGTTGCTGTACACTATGAAGGATCTTTAGAGTCTGGAAAAGTTTTTGATTCTTCTTACCCAAGAAAAAAACCAATCGAATTCAAATTAGGTCAAGGGCAAGTAATCGAAGGATGGGATGAAGGTATCGCTTTATTAAAAGTAGGAGACAAAGCACGTTTTGTTATTCCTTCTGATTTAGGATACGGACCAGCTGGTGCAGGAGGAGTTATTCCACCAAACGCTACTTTGATTTTTGACGTTGAATTAATGGACGTTAAATAATTCCACTTTTAAATCTTAGTAGTTTTCACTTGTGGAGATGATCAGATTTAAGAAATAAAATAAAACATACAATTATAACGCCTCAAAATTTATTTTGAGGCGTTTTTTTATGCTGTAAATTGTGTAATTCAGTATGAGTTTTAGGGAATTGTTAAGCACGGGTTAAACTGTTAGGCAAATGGCAACTTTATTAATGGTACCGTAATACGGCCTTAATTTACATTCGATCAATAAAAAATACTTTTGGAGCAATTAAATTATTAATCTAAACAGTATCAACAACGATGAACTTCAAGCATCTCTTTACAGTATTAGGACTATTATTTGTCTTTACAACGAACGCTCAAAATAATGCAGTTTTATCAGGAACGGTCAAAACAGATCAAGGAAAATTAGTTAAAGGAGCCACAATTATAATCGTAGGTTCAGCGATAAAAACAACTTCAAATGAAGAGGGCCGATTCACAATTGAGAATTTAGAACCTCAAGAGTACAGCCTATCGATTACATTTAAAAATTATTTTCCTTTAGAGAAAACGATTACGCTTACAAGCGGACAAAATAGTATGGATTTTACCTTAGATGAAATTCCTTCCATGCTTGAGGGAATCGTGGTGACTGCCCAAAAAAGAGAGCAAAAAAACAAAGATGTGCCTATCGCGATGACTTCTTATGGTAGCGATTTTATAACAAAGCAGGGAACTTATGAGTATGATGCGCTATCTGATTTTGTTCCTGGTTTTCAAGTGCAAATTCAAAGTGTCAATAATCCAGGCGTTGTTATTAGAGGTATTACAAGTGATAGCGGGGATTCTAGAGTAGAACCGCGTGTGTCAATATTTCAAGATGGTGTTTCCATTAGTAAATCAAGAGGTTCTGTTGTAGAATTATTTGATGTCGAAAGAGTAGAAGTACTCAAAGGACCACAAGGAACATTATTTGGTCGTGGTGCCCAGATTGGAGCGATGCATATCATCCAAAATAAAGCCAAAAACGAAACTTCTGGATCAGTAAAAGTGGGTTACGGAAATTACAATCAGGTTTTAACAACAGCCTATTTTAATACACCATTAGTGAAGGATAAATTATTTATTAGAGCTGCTGGAACTTATAATGGTAGAGATGGATATATAGAAAATCGATCGGGAGGAGATTTAAACGGTAAGCAAACACTAGCTTTTAGAACGGCTTTGAAATATATTTTTTCGAATAAAACTAAAATTGACGTGATTGCAAATTGGCAAAAAGACACACCTCCAGGAACTTCTTTTAAAAGCGGAAGCTATGCGCCACTAGGAGGAGATTTGAGTCCAAATAGTTTTGCCGATCTAGAAAGAGGAAATGAATTAGGTGTAGACAGATCGGTGAAAGGAATTACCGCGATTGTAAAACACAATATTAATACTAACTGGGATTTAACAAGCACCACAGCATACAGAGATTTTAATTCTGACGAAGCCTTTGATGCCGATGGAACCGCTGCGCCAGCATTGTTTTTTAAAGAAATAGCCGAAGGGAAACAGTTTAGTCAAGAGTTGCGTTTCAATTTTGATAACAATTCTAAATTTAGAGGTTTCTTTGGGGGTAATTTCTTTGCCGAAAAAGGAAAGCAATACGTTCCTTGGGAATTAAACGAACAAAGTTTTGCGATGCTACTATTAAGTCCTGCTAATTTTGTAGTGAACGGGATACCGCAATTTTTACCAAATATTCCAAATGATCCTGCAACTTTTGGTCCCGCTGCCGGCCTTCCTTTAAGCACAAGTAACTTTGAAGGAAATACCAATTACTCTAAAAATGCTTCAGGAGATCTCTTTGCAGATGCGTCTTATGATTTAACTTCAAAAATATCTGTGACAGCTGGTTTGAGAGGAACTTGGGAAAATAGTAATGCAGGATACCAAGTTGATGATGCTGCAACACCTTCTAATGTAGGCTACTTGACAGGAGCTTATCCTAATAATCTGTTTGTAGGAACTAATGGTGCGCGTATCGAGGCTAACAAGAATTTTCTATCTGTAGTGGGGAGGTTTGCTGTAAATTATATGGTTAATGATAACGTGACACTTTTTGGTACGACATCTAGAGGTCGTCGCCCTAACGTGATTAATATTACTGCAGCAAATACAAATATTTTAGCGAATGAAATTGTATGGTCTTATGAAGTAGGAGCTAAATCTTTGTTCTTGAACAATAGCTTGCAATTTGATGTTAATGCCTATATTTATAATTATTCGAATTTTCAAACCAGTGTAACCAAATTTGTTGATGGTGTTTTTCAATCAACTACAGAGGATAGCGGGAACGCTTCATCTTTTGGTTTTGAAGCAGCTTTTCAATATGCTTTATCACGACATGCTAGTTTTTTTGCAAATTATGGGTACATCGATGCTGCATTTGATGATACTGATGCCAATGGAAATCCTCAAGCTCTGGCTGGAAATACGTTTAGATTAACGCCTAAACATTCTGTTTCAGCGGGATTAGATTTGTCTGCGGCGATTAATAAAAGCACAGACATCTTTTTTAGACCTTCTTATACCTATAAATCTAAGGTGTTTTTTGAAGAGACAAATTTACCTAATATTTCGCAAGCAGGTTACGGAATCATGAATTCGAGAGTTGGATTAATTATCAATAAAAAGTACGAACTTAATTTTTACATGAACAATATATTCGATAAAAAATACATTGTAGATGCTGGAAACACAGGTGGTGCTTTTGGAATCCCAACATTTATTGCGGGTGTGCCAAGATTGTTTGGAGTGCAAGCATCAGCAAAATTTTAAAGTATTATTTTCGAATGATTAAAGTCTAAACTCAATACTAAAATAGAATGAAAAAATATTTATTAGCCTGTGCTTTTGTAAGTTTGTGTAGTACAATGGCTCAAAGTCAAGAGATTGCTCCCAATGAAAAACTATCAAATATGGATCACATTATCGCTCTAAGCGAGGCAAAAGTCCAAGGCGTAAAACCAGATAACGAGGCAAAGATCCTGTGGGCTGATGCCAAAAATTATAAGAAAACGGACGTAGCATTTGTTTACTTACATGGATTCGGGGCGAGTAGCAGAGAGGGCGAGCCCGTAATGAGCATGCTTGCTAAAAAATACCACGCCAATGTATATTTGTCACGATTGAAGGAACACGGAATCGAGCGCGAAAATGGTTTTGAATACCTGACTCCCGAAAATTATATTGCTTCTGCAAAAGAGGCGGTGGCGATAGGAAAACGACTAGGTAATAAAGTGGTAGTTGTGAGTACATCGACAGGCGGAACGTTGAGCTTGACGTTAGCCGCAGCAGATAAAGATATTGCAGCCTTAGTTTTATACTCGCCTTTTATTGATTTAATAAATCCTCAAATGACAGCTATACTCACAAAAGAAGGTAAAGATGGCTTTGTGAAAATGAATGGTGGCGAAATCCAAAAACAAAAGCGAGCTGCTGATGAAGCAAAATACTGGAGCACCTCATACCATGTAAATGGCTATGTTTCTTTAATTAAAATGCTTAAAGATAACATGACCAAAGAAACTTTTAAAAAGGTAGAGTGTCCTGTTTTTGTAGGCTATTATTATAAAAATGAGAAAGAGCAAGATCAAGTGGTCTCTGTTCCTGCAATATTAAAAATGTATGAGGAATTAGGTACTGCGACAGATGAAAAAAAGAAAGTTGCTTTTCCGGAATCTGGAAATCACGTTATAGCTTCAGATTTAAGATCAAAAGATTATAAATCAGTGTACAATGAAACAGTACAGTTTTTAGACGGTTTAAATTTATAAAAATGAAAAAAGTCATTCTAATTGCTACAGCAGTTATTGCAACCAGTTGTAGTAAAAATTTGGTGAGTACTACTAATACAGTTACTAAAAATACCGTCATGAAAACCTATGATTTTGAATTGCAAGGACATCGCGGAGCAAGAGGATTAGCACCAGAAAATACTATGGCTGCTTTTAAAAAAGCACTAGAATTAAATGTAAATACACTAGAACTTGATGTGGTTGTGACTAAAGATAAACAACTCATCGTCTCTCACGAACCTTGGCTTAACGCCAAAATTACTCTTGATAAATCAGGAAAGCAAGTGGGTGAACAAGACGCGCTAGCCTATAATATTTACCAGCATGATGCAGCTGATTTGCAAACCTACAATGTGGGAAGTTTGGGGAACACTTTATTTCCAGAGCAGAAAAAAGAGAAAGTAAGCAAACCGCTGTTGTCTACTGTTTTTAAAATGGCTGAAAAGGTAAACCCTGCTATTTTGTACAACATCGAAATCAAAAGTACAATTGAAGATGAGCAGAAAGGGTTCCAGCCTAGTGTTGCCGAGTTTTCAGATTTATTAGTACGTGAAATTGAACAAAATGTACCGAAGGAGAGGGTAGTGATTCAAAGTTTTGATATACGAGTATTACAGTACATTCATTCAAAGTATCCCGAATTTACACTGTCATATCTAACTTTCGAAAATAACTTTGAAAAAAACATCGAGCTTTTGGGATTTACACCGGCAATTTATAGTCCGTATTATGTTTTACTGAACGCAGATGAGATAAAAAAGATGCATGCTACAAACGTAAAAGTGATTCCGTGGACAGTGAATACTGCAGCTGAAATGCAAGAATTGTTAGAAATGGGAGTTGACGGCTTAATAAGTGATTATCCTAATTTGGCTTTGCCATTTAGAAAAAAATAAAATGTTGTTTAGATAAATAAAAGCGTCTCAAAATTAATTTTTGAGACGCTTTTTATCTTTTATCCGACTTTTAATGCCGTTTATTTCCATTTAATACCACAACCAATGCTTGGTTTTTGCTCTTCGTTTAAGGTGCGATTGTATACTACGCTATCGATGGCGCCTCTTAGATCACTACCGCTTAGTGGAATTCCGTTTCCGGGGCGACTATCGTCAAGTTGGCCTCGGTAAACTAATTTGTCTTGGTTGTCAAATAAATAGAAATCAGGTGTGCAAGCGGCTTGGTACGCTCTTGCTACATCTTGAGATTCATCATATAAATAGGGAAATTCAAAATCATTTTCAAAGGCATATTCCGTCATTAAAGCTGGAGAATCTTGCGGAAATTTAACCACATCATTACTGGATATTGCAACAATTCCCAATCCTTGTACACGATAATCATTGGCAATCATAATCACCTCTTCAATGACATGATGTACAAATGGACAATGGTTACAAATAAATAATACAAGTGTGCCTTTTTCACCCTTTAAATCGGCAAAAGAGAACCATCCTGTTTCAGAGGTGCGGTCATTTAAGAAGAATTCAGGTGCTTTTGTCCCTAGCGGAAGCATATTTGAGGTGGTTCTAGCCATTGTACTGTATTTATATTTGAACCTTAAAGTTACTAAAAACAGATTGCTTTTAAGTTAAAATGATTAATTTTAGTTATAACATATAAAGAAGTCGAAATGGAAAATAATTTGAGTTGGCATGAATTCGAAAAAGTAGCAATGCGAGTAGGTACTATTTTAGCAGTAGATGATTTTCCAGAGGCTAGAAAACCAGCGTACCAACTGACAATTGATTTTGGAGCTGATATAGGCATTCGAAAAACATCTGCTCAAATTACAAAACGCTACTTAAAATCAGATTTATTAAACCGTCAAATCGTAGCAGTTGTTAACTTTCCTAAAAAGCAAATAGGCAAGTTTATGAGTGAGTGTCTCGTTCTGGGTGCGGTAGGAGACAACGGCGATGTTGTTTTGCTAGCGCCAGATTTTAAAATAGAAAACGGATTGCGAATAGGGTAAGCTTTTTTCTGGCTTTCGCCAAAGTGATTCAAATAGATTTAGTCGCTTCTAACTAGTAACTAGCATTTAAAAATATAAATTTAGCTGACTTTTCTAGCTCTATTCAATAGGTAGGCTTGCAATTTGTCCCCATTCGGTCCAGGAACCGTCATATATGGCTTTTGGATTATTGTTGCCAATAATTTCATAAGCCATCAAGTCAATACAAGCTGTAACGCCTGAACCACAACTAAAATACATTGGTTTGTTGTGTTGCGGTAATACTTTAACCAATTCTTCTTTAGTCAAAAAGTGACCGTCACGAAGCACATTGTTATATGGAATGTTACTTGATCCCGGAATATGACCACTGCGCAATCCTGCTCTTGGTTCTTCAGTTTCTCCAGTAAAGCGATCGTTCGAACGTGCATCAATTAATATCGCTTCCTTCGTTTGGATGTTTTCTAAAACTTGTTCTTTAGTTTTAACGGTTTCAGGATTGAAATGAGCTTCAAAATTGCCTTTTGCATAGACTCTTTTTCCTGTAGGTTCTAACGGTAGATTCTCTTTTGCGTAAGCGGGGAGACCGCCATCAAGAACCCACACATTTTCATGTCCCATGATGGTGAATAACCACCAAGCTCGCGGACTGGAATAAATTCCTAAGCTGTCATAAATTACGATCTTACTATCGCTATTTATTCCGAGTTTTTGTGCTGCTGCTGTAAATATGTGCGCAGTAGGAAGGGTATTTGGTAACGGATTATTTGTATCACTAAAATCATTCTTTATGTCAAAAAAACGAGCGTTTTTAATTTGAACGTCTTGAAATTGTGAGGCTACCTTTGCCTGATTAACTTGCTGACTTGCATCAAGAATAATTAACGTTGGGTCTTCTAGATTTTCAACAAGCCATTTTACGGATACAATTGGGGATTTCATTTAGAGGGTTTTAAAAACTTTTTTATCATAAATATAGGAAATGATAACTAATATTATTGCTATCAATGCAGTTAAGTGGCCGCCATCTTTAACATTAATGTGCGCACTGAAAGCCAGTACAAAATCAAAAAAGAAACCGGCATAAGCTAGTTCTTTTAAAAATGTGGATTTCTTAATCAAAATAGCCAAGACACCTAAAATTTTGGCGAAAGCTAGAGGGTAAATAATATAAGTAGGGTATCCTAAACTTTTGAAAATTCCTTCGACCATCGTAGTGTTAAACAGATACATTCCAGCAGACATGAGCATTAATAAACACAATAATATTGTAGCAGTCCAGTAAATAATTTTATTTGTCATATTAGTTTTTAGGTTTGATTCTAGTTTTAGATTTCTTTACTATGGTTTTGCTACTTGATGAGGTTACAAACTTCTATTTTAATAGCTTTAGGTAATAATATTATTTGTTGTGGATGAAAGATGTGATTTGGTACTAATCTATATTTATTGGTTAAAATTATAAAGTTAGAAAAGTTACGAGTGAAGCAAGTTACAATCTCCTGCTTAAAATTGGTTTCAAATATCATAAAATAATTCTCAACGTCAATATACTGATTAAGTTTATAAATACATCGTGACGTTTTATTCTTCAATTAAAAATATACCTATTGTTAGAAAGAAAAGTAAACCAGCCTTATGTTAATAGTGGCATGAGTAATGGTGAAAATCATAAGCGTTTAGTTATTCTTTTCTAGCATACCGATGAGATATTATATAACAAGCGAAATGCAGCAGCGATGGTAATGCTTAAAACAAGTTAGTGCCCTGCTATTATTTAATTAAAATTCACCTTGACGAAGTACATGCTGATTCAATGAATTGTTGATAAAAAAAATGCCTGAAAAACTAAATTTTCAGGCATTTAAAATAAAGTATGATTGTCAATTACTTTTCAGTTTCAACCGGCTGAGGTTGGTGTACTACCATTTGAGGGAAAGGGATTTCGATTCCTTCTTTATCAAAAGCAGCTTTGAGACGTTTACGAAGTTCTCCGGTTACCTCCCATTGTTTACTTGGTAGTGTTTCGCCTAAAATTTTCATCATAATAGCTGAGTCAGCAAATTCATTTACTCTCAAAAATAATGGTGGTGCTAGAATCGATGTTTTCCATTGCGGGTCAGTAGCTAAATCGTTTCCAACTTTATTAATGACCGTGATTACATGTTCTAAATTAGAATTATAACTTACACCCATATCTAAATTTATTCTAGAGAAATCCTTAGATAAGTTAGACACTTTTTTAATTTCTCCGTGAGGAATGTGGTGTACGGTACCGTCCATATCTCTAAGTGTAGTTTTACGTAGGCTAATTTCCTGCACAGCACCACTGGCATTGTCAAAACTCACAACATCTCCTATACGGTATTGATTTTCGAGAATTATAAAAAGACCGCTAATAACGTCACGTATTAAATATTGTCCACCAAATCCAAAGGCCAAACCAACAATACCAGCGGCAGCTAGAATAGGGGCAATCTCAATACCAAATTCTTGAAGGATCATTAAGGTCGCCATAATGATCAATGCAATTTGAGCTGTTGTTGTAAAAATTTGGATTAAAGTATTTTCTCTTTTTTCCTCTGCATCAGGAGAACTAAAATGATCAGGTCTTACAGCTATTTTAACTGCTCTTGCAATAAATTTAGCCAGTATCTTGTGAATTATGAAGGCTGCAATAGTAATAAATATAACTTTTACACCACTGGTAAGAAGCCAAGGCACAATTAATTCGCTGTACTTTTCTAAGTTTTTTTCAAAAATTTCTTTCATGTTTTCTTCGATTAAAATTTCAAATGTCATTTAAATTAAAAAGCCCTAAAAACCGTTGGGTCTTTGGACTTTAAAATGCGTTGTAATATCTGTTATTTTTAGATATCATCAAAATCTATGTCGGTGAAGCTTGAAACACTCGGTATAGCTTCTTCCATTTCTACTTTTTCAAGTACATATTCTTTTTTAAAATCCTTTTGGTGTCTTTCTGATATTACTTCTTCCCCTTTGTGATTTAAAACGTATGAAGTCATGTCATTTAGTATTTCTGAAAATGAAGCAAAATCCTCTTTATATAAATAAATTTTATGTTTTTTAAAGTGAAAAGAACCATCCTCCTCAGTAAATTTTTTACTCTCAGTAATTGTGATGTAGTAATCATCAGCTTTTGTCGCTCTTACATCAAAAAAGTAGGTTCTTCTTCCTGCACGTAAAACCTTAGAAAAAATTTCTTCTTTTTCTAATATGTCATTTTCTCTCATAATCCGTTCTCTCAATTAATGGTTGTTAAGTAGTAACCAAAAATCATAAAAATTAATGTATTATACAACAATTAAGGCAATTCTTTTTCTGAAAGTTGCTTAAGATATAGGGAAGCATAATAGCCCTCTTCATTTAGTAATTGATTATGAGTTCCTTGTTGGATAATTTTTCCATCCTCTAGAATAATAATTTTGTTTGCATTCTTTGCAGAAGAAACACGGTGGCTTACAATTATCGTTGTTTTGTCTTTACAAATTTCGAATAAATTATTTAAAATAGTCTCTTCTGTTTCTGTATCTACTGCTGATAAGCAGTCATCAAATAGCAATATAGGAGGATTTTTAATGATTGCTCTTGCGATAGAAACACGTTGTTTTTGTCCTCCTGATAGGGTAATTCCACGTTCACCAAGTACGGTGTCGTATTTTTTATTGAAACCCATGATATTATTGTGTACCACAGCGCTTTTGGCAGCAGCCATTACTTCTTCATCTGTAGCATCTTCTTTACCAAATTTTATATTATTCTTTATCGAATCAGAAAATAAGAAAGCGTCTTGAGGAACGATACCAATGTTATTACGCAAATCATTTAAATTCAAGCTTTGAATGCTTTTACCGTCAATATTGATTACGCCATCAGTTACATCGTAAAGTCTGGAAATCAAAGATAAAATACTTGATTTTCCAGAACCAGTTTTCCCTAATATGGCGAGAGTCTCTCCTTTTTGAACTGTAAATGAAATGTTTTTTAATGCAGTAATATTAGTATCTGCATAGGTAAAGCTTACGTCGTTGAACGATATTGCACCTTCAATTATAGAATGCTCTGTATTATTGTTTTGAATTTCGGGTTGGATCTTTAAAAACTCATTCAATCTTTTTTGAGAAGCTTCAGCCTCTTGCACCATGGATGATACCCATCCCAACGAAGCTACTGGCCATGTAAGCATGTTTACATATAAGATGAATTCGGCAATTGTACCAATGCTTTGAATAGTTCCATCGATATACATCAATCCTCCAAAATAAATAACTACCAAGTTACTAATTCCAATAAGCGCTAGCATTAAGGGACCAAAAAGTGATTGCACTTTTGCTAGGTTCAAACTCTTACTTTTACTTTCGTTAGCAAGGTTGACCATGTTGTTGCTATGTTGCTGCTCTAAGGAATAAGCTTTTATGACACGCAAACCAGAAAATATCTCTTGCGAAAAACTAGAGACTTTAGAAAGATATTGCTGAAAAATAGTACTTCTCTTATTGATTTCGGTACTTAATTTAAAAATACCGTAAGAAAGTAAAGGCAGAGGCAGCAGTGTATAAGCAGTTAATCGTGGAGACACATTGTACATGTATATAATTACAATTGCAAAACGTATAATTGTATTAATACTATACATGACTGCCGGACCTACATACATTCTAACCTTAGATACGTCTTCACTAATACGATTCATTAAATCTCCCGTTCGACTTTGTTTGTAAAAGTTTTGACTTAGATTTTCATATTGTCTAAAGACTTCATTTTTTAAGTCAAATTCGATATGACGAGACATCACAATAAGTGTTTGTCTCATTAAGAATGTTAGTAAACCAGCTACAATAGTAGTAGCGACAATTAATAGTACATTCGAAATTAACTCTTCTCTAATGACTGTAGTGGGTACAGATGTGTCTTTTGAAAACTCCTCAATAACCTTAAAAGATTGGCTAATCAATTTAGGAGTGAAAAGCATGAATATTTGAGCAATGATTGTAAATATAATTCCTAGTGAAAAGCTGTATTTATATTTTACAAAATATTTATTTAAATAACTTAGTTCTTTCATTTTTTTGTGAAATTCTCTATTGAAATTGATATTTTATTATGCAATTCTTTATCGAATTGCAATTTTTAATTAATTAAAAAAGCTATATATCTTAGTGTAAATGCATTTTTATCATAAAAAAATGAAAGATATGCATATTTTGTGTAATTTTGATTTGTCTTTTTGACAAATTCATAATAATATCACTTTAAAATAAAGCTATATGGATGCAACTTTTGCAACTGGAAAGGACCTTCAAAAAATGGATCCAGTTTTTGGACAATTATCATTTAATGATCACGAACAAATTGTATTTTGCAACGACAAAGATACGGGTTTAAAAGCAATTATTGGTATTCATAATTCAGTTATGGGGCCAGCTTTAGGAGGTACTCGAATGTTTGATTATGCTAATGAATGGGAGGCCTTAAACGACGTTTTACGTTTGTCTCGCGGGATGACTTATAAAGCAGCAATCACAGGGTTAAATATTGGTGGAGGTAAAGCGGTAATTATCGGTGATGCTAAAACTAAAAAGACACCTGAATTAATGCGCAAGTTTGGTGAATTCGTTCATGGATTAAGCGGCCGTTACATTACTGCAGAAGATGTAGGAATGGAAACTAAAGATATGGATATTGTAAGAGATGTTACTCCTTATGTAACCGGAATCTCTGAAGAAAGAGGTGGTTCAGGAAATCCTTCTCCTGTAACTGCTTATGGAGTTTACATGGGAATGAAAGCTGCTGCAAAACATAAATTTGGATCAGACTCACTTGCTGGAAAAACAATCTTAGTTCAAGGAATAGGACACGTAGGGGAGACTCTAGTAGAGTATTTGACAAAAGAAGGTGCTGTTGTAACGATTGCTGATATTAATGAGGAGAAATTATACGAAGTAGGAAATAAATATGGTGCTACAATATACACAGGAGCCGATTTATATACTGCTGATGTAGACATTTATGCACCTTGTGCGATGGGAGCAACGATCAATGATGCTACAATTGATAAAATTAAGGCTAAGGTTATCGCTGGAGCAGCAAATAATCAATTAGCAAACGAAGATATTCACGGAGCGAGATTACAAGAACGTGGTATTTTATATGCGCCTGATTTTTTAATTAATGCAGGTGGGATCATCAATGTTTATGCTGAGTTAGAACATTATGGTAAAGCTGAGATTATGACAAAAACAGAGAATATTTACAACACGACTTTAGAAATTCTAGATTATGCTGTTGCAAATAACATTACAACTCATCACGCTGCACTTAAAATTGCACAAGATCGTATTGATCAAAGAAAGCTAGAAAACAGCAGAAAATAATTTGCTGTGATTTATTATTATTCCGTGTGGTGCTTTTAAAATGATAATTAATTTGTCATTCTAAGAGTGCTAACACGGAATACTTTTTTAAAATAAGCATTTATATATTTTATTTTAAAAAATGAAATTCTTATTTTTGCACCCTAATTTAATAAAAGTTCTTACAAGGTGGTAAATAGAAGACACATTCGCGTGAAGGTGATGCAATCCATTTATGCGATGCATCAAAATGGCTCAGATAACTTAGAGAAAGAGGAAAAATTCCTTTTCTACAGTATCGATAATATTCAAGATTTATACCTTACGATGATTTCTTCTTTAATGGAAATCTGTAAAAAAGAGGCTGAGTTTCTACACAAATCAAGCCTGAAACACCTTGCAACTCCGCAAGAACGTAACCCTAATGAAAAATTTGTTAAGAACAGTATCTTCCAAATTCTTGCCGAAAACAATTCTTTAAGTATTGCTTTAGAAACAAGAAAAATAGATGCTTGGACACTTCATGAAGATTATATTTCTTTATTATTGACTGCAATTAAAGCAAGTCCGTACTATATTGACTATATGAGTAAAGAAGGTTCGACATTTGAAGAAGATAGACAGCTTATTGCAAACCTTTTTGGTGAAGTTATTGCTCCTAA
>TARA_R110002033_G_scaffold77030_1_pt1 | contig 53149 bp, 56 predicted proteins | sample TARA_R110002033 | Tara Oceans TARA_R110002033 (sample SAMEA4397051) | marine metagenome | biome: Polar Biome; feature: [SRF] surface water layer (ENVO:00010504); material: water (ENVO:00002006), including particulate matter (ENVO:01000060) such as... | depth 5 m
GAGACTCGAACTCTCACACCTCGCGGCACTAGATCCTAAGTCTGGTATATCTTGCACCAATAAAACATAAATTACCTCATTTTCAATGATTTATGTTTTTAATCATTTTATTTAAAGTCAATTAATATCAGTTGATATCAACATTTGTTGTACCTATGTTGTACCCAAAAGTTCTAATAAAGACGTATCTTTAAAATGAATTTTTGACAAAATGTTGTACCTGATTTGACTTTCGTACTCAAAACAGGTTCATAATGTCAACAAGTGCAAAAATAATTCTTCGTAAAAAGCCCAACTCAAAAGGTCTATATCCTCTTGCTATTAGGATAACTAAAGACCGTCGTTCAACGTATAAACACATAGGTCACTATATCGAACTAGAAGACTGGGACACAAAAAATCTTCAGATAAGGAAATCACATCCAAATGCAGAAAGTCTCAATAATCTTTTGACCTCAAAGCTTTCAGAAGCTAGAAAAGGTTTAATCGTTTTACAGACCAACAATAAGGATGTGACTGCACGTCAAATCAAAAAGGAAATTTATAAACCAACCTCAAAGCTTACTTTCTTCGATTTTGCAGACGAGCATCTTGAAGCTCTGGAAGCAGAAAATAAAATTAATCGCCATTCTACGGATTCAGCTTGGCTCAGTTATATTGAGAAATATTGCAAAGCGCGACACCTTACTTTTCAAGAAATTGATGAGCGTTTCCTCAAAAAGTTCAAAATCTATCTAAAAGGGACTTGCTCGCTTACCGAAACTACTGCTATGAATGTTATGGTTTTAATTCGATTACTTTTTAATCGGGCAATCAAGGATAAAGTAGTAAGTAAAGAACTATATCCGTTTGGGGCAGGTAAATTTAAAATCAAGTTTCCTGAAACTACCAAGACAGGACTTACAGGAAAGGAAATACAAGCGATTGCTACTGTTTCTGAGCTTACCGATATGGAAAAACATTCTTTGAATGTTTGGCTGTTTAGTTTCTATTTTGCTGGAATGCGCGTATCGGACGTTCTATTTACAAGGTGGTCTAAAATTTATGATGGCAGGTTGCATTATAGAATGGGTAAGAATTCAAAATTACTGTCCTTGAAAATACCTGCACAAGTGGAAAAAATCTTACTGCAATATGTTTCCGATAGAAGAAATGATGATGATTTTATTTTTCCCGAAATGAAGAAAGCCAATTTATCGGATGCTAAGGATATTTATAGAAAGAAGAAAGTGGCAAATAAAAAGTTTAATGACCACTTAAAGAAAATTGCAAAAAGAGCTGGTATTCAGAAAAAAGTCACGATGCATATTGCCCGTCATTCTTTTGGTAATATTGCCGCAGATAATATTCATCCTCTAATGCTTCAAAAGCTGTATCGCCATACAGACCTTAAAACTACTATTAACTACCAAGCTAACTTCATCCACAAAGATGCTGATGATGCATTGGATAGTGTTATTAACTTTTGAGAGGTAGTTTTTATCGACAAATAATTTTATGTCGAAACCATAACCTATGAATTTGATAAAAAACGTGATAGATAAATAATTATTAAAACTTTAATCTTACCATAAAATTAGTAGTCAGCCCGAGTGATTCTCTTGATAACTTGTTCGGTGTATTATCTAAACCTATGCGATAGTAATTATTGATAGTGTTTTCTGTATTTAAAGCGTTCCAGACAGATGCACCTATTTCTGTACGTAATCCTTCGGATAATTGAAATTTGTAGAGTAAGGATGCATCTACCCTAAAATAATTAGGTATTCGAGTGTTGTTGGCTGTATCAAAGTTTACTTCATCATCAATAATTTCATTTCCTAGCAAGGGCACAGAGGTTGGTTTTCCTGTTCTATAATTAAACCCAGCTGAGACATTAAGGTTGTTATTTGAATAGGTAGTTCCTAAAGTAAATGAATGGGTTGTATCAAAATTACTCGCAAATTGTATTTCTTCAAGACTTTTAAACTTGTACTCATTGACCATATAAGAATAGCTAAGCCAGCTACTTATATTTTTAAACTGTTTACGGAATAAGACATCAACTCCCATTATATCATAATTTCCGGAAGTCTTCCTAAATTCATATTTTGTTGTGAAGCTTTGGCTTTGTGCTGTAATCCCATCTACCTGTTTGTAATAACCTGTTGCATCTACCAGCCATCCTTTATTAGAATATTGTAAACCTAAAGAGGCCTGTTTGCTTTTTAAAATGGGAATGCTATCATTATCTGCAAGCTGCCATCTTCTTTTTTCCACGCCTAAAAAATCATTTTGAAAGTTAACTATCTGTGAGGTGTTTTGATGTTTAAATTCACCTAAAGCTTCTATTTGAAAATGCTGTCCTAGTTTCTTTCTAATACTTAACCTGGGTTCAATAATAAATTCATTAAACTCATTTATGTAATTTAATCGTACACCAGGCCTTACAGAGAAGTCCTTAGCTTCATTTTGATAATGACTCTGAGCAAAAACAGCGTTCTCCATTAAAACCTCTGAGTCTCTTCTTAAAAATCGTGGCACATCAATATCATTTGTATTGACCACTTTTGCCTCTACAAATTGATATCCTGCTTCTAGGGTTAGATTATCCCATTTGTATGTTCCTTTGAATTTAACTCCTATTTCAAAAACTGTATTTTCTTGTAAAAATCGCTGTTGTTGCAATACATTAGCATTAGTCGCCTGAAGTTTATAGCCTGTGTTATGGGCGTTAAAATGTGTTGTAAATCGGTCATTCCAAACGCGTTTATAACTTAAACCTGCTGCAATACTATTTTGCGAAAGCTGGCTTTGTCTTGTAATTAAATTACCTTCCACAGATGATGTTTCATCAAAGGTTAAATCGTTATCGATAAGAATAAAGTTTACTCTTAATTGGTCTTTTTCTGTAGGACTGTATAACCATCGCAGCGATGTATCGTAAAAACTAAAATCTTGATTAGAATTTATAACACTTTCCACGTTATTTTCTATTTCAGTTTCTTGTATTACCCTATCAAAATAAACATCGTAGGTAGGTGTGCGAATCAAATCATCTACAGACTTGCGCCCAGCAATTTGTACTGATGATTTTTCCCCTAATGGAATGTCGGCAAAAACATCGGCACTAATGAAGTTGACACCTAAACTCCCTTTAAAATCTTGCTGTACTCGGTTGTCCGTTTTCATTTGAATACTACCCGAAACACCATCAGAATAGGAAGCGTCTGTACCATTAGTAATAACCGTAGCTGTTTTTGTTATTTGTGGATTAAAGCTGGAAATTAATCCGAAGAAATGACCCGATTGATACATTTTTATATCATCCCACATTATTAAATTCTGGTCGTGAGAACCACCTCTAATATTTATGTTAGAAACGGTTTCATCTATACTCAGTACACCAGGAAGCGCTTGTACAGTTTGCAATACATCTGTTTCTATAAGACCTGGAAGCGCAGAAAATTTATTGAAATTTATAGCTGTTGTTCCGTCGCTATTTTTGTCGATACCTCGCACTAAATATCCTTGTACTACAACGGCTGCCATTATTTGTTCATCTTCATACATTTTTATAGTTGCACATTGCGCTGTATTGAAAAACCTAGCTTTTCGAGTTATGGTTTTAAAACCTAGAAATCGTATTTCAACGTCTTCATCTAGTGACGATACAATAATTTCAAAAAAACCTTTACTATCACTTATTTTGCTTTCATTCTTTCCTATAATAGTAGCTCCTTCAAGTACGCTTAATGTCTGAACATCTTGCAAGTAACCACAAATTGTAAATGGTTTTGTAATGGTATAAATTGATGTTCCTATTTTGGTAAATCGTAATGCGGTTTGAGTCTCTAGACGCTTAATACTTTCTGTAAGTGTACGCTTTCGCGAAAGCGGAAACACGCTAATTCCACTTAATAAATCACTTTGATAGTTGAATTGTACTTGGTATTGCGCTGTTAAACTATCGAGCACGTTTTTAATAGGAATCTTTTCATCCGATGTTTGTGCTTGTGCCTTAAAGGACCAAAAAGCACAACATATAAATATAATATAAGTCCAATTACTCTTTTGCATTCTTAATAACGACCTCGTTTTTGCTATTTATATCGTAGGTCAAATTAAGACTTTTGGTAGTCGCTTTTAGGGCATTTTCCAAATTACCTAGCTCGAACGCTCCAGTAAATAATATAGTGTTGTCTATGGAATCTGTAACGATTTTTACTGTGTAATATTTTTCAATAGCCACAAAAACATCTTTAATACTAGCTTCTTTAAAAACCTTCATATTTTGTAACCACTCAGGTTGTATAACATCGACATTAAAGGCTTCGGGTTTACCATTAATAACGCGATAGGCGTTACCTGCTGGAAGCTTTGTTGTGGTATTATTATAATTAACCTGAACTAATCCTTCGTAGCAGATAATACTAAAAATACTGTCTTGTGCTTTTACGTTAAACTGCGTTCCTAATACACTCACGGTACCAAATTCAGTTTTTACATCAAAACGTTTGCCTTTGGCCACTTTAAAGTAAGCCTCTCCTTTTAATTGCACAGTACGTTCTTTAGTCCAATCATCATCAAAATCTAGCTGTGATAATTCATTTAATGTTACCATTGAATTATCTGGAAGCGTGATTTGTTCTGTTTGTGACAATTGGGTTTCAAAAGTGCTATGTTGGTCTTTATCTAAAAGAAAATAAAGCCCAAAACCGATTACAAATACAGCTGCAACTTTAAGGAATATGTTAGTCCAATTAGTAGTGTTTTTTGGTTCATCGACAATTTCTCTTTCAAGATTTTCAAAAGCAGTAACTTTTGATGGGTTCTGCCCTTTGAATCGTTGTCCTTCTTGGATAATCTCTTTGAGAAAAGCATTATCTTCTAGTGCATCAAAAGCTATTTGCTCTTCTGATGTAAGGTCATTATTCAACCATTTCTCTATAAGGTAGTTTTTATCCATTTACTTCACGTTATATTCTTAAAACAACTTACATCCATAATATCCCATAAATTATTTCAAATTAAAATCTTCTAGCTGTTCTTTTAGAATAGCATAAGCAGCATAAATACGATGCCCAACCACTTTTCTGGTAACACCTATCATATCTGCTATTTCTTGATGTGTTTTACCTTCTATCTTGCTTAATATAAAAGCTTCACGTTGCTCTGGTTTTAGGCTAGATAGTACTTTTTCATATCGTACAAGAAACTGCTGTTTACGCATTACAAACTCAGGCGTTTCATTTGTATATTCCTTGGGCTTTACCTTTTGATAATTAAGTACCACTTTTTGATGCTTTACGTCATTGAGCATCATATTATTTGCAATGGTATATAAATAAGATTTTGCAGTTTGTGCAGTTACTTTGGTACAATTTTCCCACATTTTAATAAAAGCATCTTGTACCTTATCTGATGGGTTTAATAGCGCACCATATTTGTAATAGAGTATGTCACTAAGGCTTTGTGCGTACTTCTCGTATAGTTTGGAAAAAAGTAATTTATCGCAAACATTTTTATGTAAATCTTTAGGCAAATGATTATGTATTTTTCGTTTTTAAAGGTATGCAAAAAAAAATATTTATTTTTTTTTGGGACATTGCCCTTTAAAGTTGTTTTAAGTATATAAGCAGTAACAAAAAGCATCTTCTGTGTGATTTGGTTAAGTGCTTTAAACATATATCAACAAATAAAAAAATGACAATCTTATGAAAACTTTAAAACCTGTATTACTTGCTTTGCTTCTTAGCCTTGCATTTTTTACATCTTGCCTAACGGAAGACGATGCGTCAATTGACCCACCAGTAGAAGAAACACTTCAAGCTAATTCTACTGTAGCTGATTTAATGAGTAGAACCTCGTTTAATGACGGTTCTAACGACAACATTATTGATAACGCTAGCTGCTTTAATGTACAGTTGCCCGTAACAGTAATTGCAAATGGAACTGAGGTTGTTGTTGATTCTGCTAGCGATTACCAAACCATTGAAGACATCTTTGATGCCGATAATAATGATACGGATACTTTAGAAATCGTTTTCCCGATTACGGTAACTTTTGAGGACTACACTACAACGGAAGTTAATTCATATCCAGAATTACTTGCATTAATTGCTCAATGTCCTGATGAAAACTCTGATGATGACGATATAGAGTGTATAGATTTTCAATACCCAATAACCGCATCTATTTTTAATCAAAACAATGAATTAATTGATACTATTGTCATCAATAGTGATTATGATATGCACGAGTTTATCGAAGATTTAGATGACTATGCTGCGGTTACGATTAGCTTTCCTATCACGGTTATTCTTGCTGATGGAAGCACAATGACTATTAACAGTATTTCTGAATTACAAACGGTTATAGTAGACGCAGATGATAGCTGTGATGAAGATGATGATAATGACTATAATGATGATGATTGTGATAATTGTACAACAAACGATTTAGAAGCTCTATTTGCTGATTGTGATGAATGGACTGTTGATGATTTTGAACTTAATGATAATGACATAGAAGACCAATATAATGGGTATGTTTTCAATTTTGAATCGGATGGTACGATTACCGTTACAGAGAACAGTAACACGATAACTGGAACTTGGTCCGTATCTGGCTCAGGAAATAACATCGATTTTGTTATCGATATACCTAGCTTACCAGACTTTAATGGTACTTGGGATTTACACGAAATTGAGCAAGAATCTGGTGAGGTTAAATTTGAACTAGAAATGGGTGAGAATGAACTTGAATTTGAAAGCGATTGTAATGGCTCCACAAGTGGTGATGCTTTAAGTGACGCTTTAACAGCAACTAATAGTACTTGGTTTGTTAGTAATTATACGGATGATGGAAATAATGAAACGAGTGATTTTAATGGCTTTGAGTTTACATTCAATATATCAGGTACAGTCTCTGCTGTAAATGGCGGAACAACCATTGCAGGAACTTGGTCTTCACAAGATAACGCTACAGAATTGTTACTTGATTTTGGAACCAATATGCCACTTGATGAGCTTAATGATGATTGGGATGTAGTCTCAATATCAAATACACAGATAGAACTGCAAGATGTAAGTGGTGGCGGTGGCGGTACAGATACATTAACACTTCAGAAACTTTAAACAAACAAAAATATAGAGATTATGAAAAAAGTATTTTATTTTGGGCTAGTAATGTTATTAAGCGTCACGCTATTTTCTGCCTGCACATCGGATGATGACAGTAGCTCGGACAATAGCCAGCAAATTGCTCAAATAGAAGGTATAGTAGAAGCTGGTACTTGGCGTATAACCAATTTTAACGATTCGGGTCAAGATGAGACTTCAGATTTTACGGGATATAGTTTCACGTTTGCATCTAACGGTACATTGACAGCATCTAATGAAACTACAACACTAGATGGGACTTGGTCTATAACAAATGATAGTAGTAGCAGTAGTGACGATGATAGTAATGACGATGATGATATTGAATTCAATATCTTTTTCCCTGTACCAGATACAAATGATTTTGAAGACTTGAATGATGATTGGGATATAGTATCTACCTCTGCCACAAAAATTGAACTTATAGATGTAAGTGGTGGTAATGGCGGTACAGATAGACTGACTTTTGAAAAGAATTAATGAAGAAGAAAATGTTTTCTAAAGGTTAAGTTCCCCCTTAACTTTGTCCCAGATTGATTAATAGCAGCCAGTCGTTTCCCCCCAAACGACTGGTTTTTTTTATTCAGAAATTTGATTTGCTATTTTTTATGGTAACTTGAAATAAAACTACATCAATACCTAGATAATTGTCTTTCAAAAGCTTTCAAATGATTTTGTGAAGCTTTCAGCAGATTCGTATAAACAGTTATTAATTTAGAATCATTCGTATTTTCTATTGCTTCCGTTAAATCTTTAATATCCGTAACTTCTATAAGTTTACCTACTTCTAAAGCATCATATTTCGATTTTGAACCTTTTTCAATTAATTCATTATACATTTTTTGTAATTCCTCGTTAAAAAACACACCGTTCTCTTCACTTAATTCATATTCAACATTATTAGTGCCTAAAAGGCTTTCCATCATTTCCATATGGCGTTGCTCACTTTGTTTAATATTATTGAATACTCGTATGTTCCAGGTATTATCTAAAAATTCATAAACATCTCTTGCTAATTTTTCTTCCTCTACCATATACTTCATATCCTTTATCACTTCATCCGAAAGTGACGTGTTTTGCCCATAAAAATTCATTGAAGAAAAGGCTATTATAGTTATGATTATTTTATTAGTTACATTGTTCATGGCTACCGCTTATTATTAGGTTAAACTCTTCTTGCGTTAAATATTGAGGTACATATGTATCTCCAGAGATTTCAATTGTAGAGACGAAACTTCTTAAATGATTACGAGAGCCACATTGTAACATTTCAAAAACTGAAATGACATCTGAATTTGTAGTAGCATCTAAATTACTCTGAAGGTCCATAATGTCTAAATCTTCGATAGTTGCTCCTATATGCAAAGCATTAGTTGTGTTTATAGCTCCGTCAATTACAAATTGATTATATAAATTTTGTAAATCTTGGTTTTCAAATTCGCCCACAGGCAAAATCGTGTAATCTAAATTATACTGAATTAACAGATTTTCTACAGCATTCATATGTGTTTGCTCACTATTCATAATGTTAGTAAACTGATTTATAGTCCACAAACCATCTAAATAAGCATAGGTGTCTCTTGCTAGTTTTTCTTCTTCTAGCATAAAAATTAATGCTGCCTTGTCAGACTCTGTTATCGTTTGACTTACGTTTTCATTATCATTATCGTCATCGGTACATGAACTTAAAAATGTAAGAGACATGATAAATATTAATAATGGAACTGCTCCAAATAATTGTAACTTTTTCATCGTATTTTTTTTGAAATCATAAGTAAATTTCAGGATTAAATACGAATTTTTTGGCTACTTATGTTACACAAGAAGAGTTTAATTTTTAAATGTTTATAAATATTCAATCCTTTATAAATCAAGACATAATAGTTTTTTTAAAGAGTTTATAAGCTTGAAAGTGTGTAAATAATTGTAGTGATTAAAGCTATTAAAAATACAAATACGGAATACAGCAATAGTTTTTGTTTTTTGGAAATCACGATTCCTAAAAAATAAAGGTCATTTATCAATTCATTATATATTGAATTGCCACTATTCATTATTCGCTCAAACTCTTGTTTAAATTCTGTTAGGGTTTGTTTAGAAAAATTATCGGCATATAAAGTTCCTTTGTAACCACTTTTTTTGAAACTTCTCCCAAAATAACGATGTGGAAGCATGCTAAACAAAGCAAATACCATAGATAACATACTACCTATTACTAATATTTTAGTGCCTGCATTTATAGTTAAGGTTCTATTGCTAGTATCTATATAATGAACACCAAAAAGAAAAGAAGTAATAATAGAGTTTACAGTTAAAATAATTCTCGCTTTATTATCCACCATTTTTAATAAATTATAATGGTTTCTAGATAGCGTTCTAAAAAGCGTCTGAACACCACGCGAATCGTATTTTTTTAACTTTTCTTGGCTTAAACTAAAACTATTGTCGTTTTTAGCATCATCTTCCATTTTTACAAATTTATATTTTACATAATTGCTTCACTTCATCTAAAACACGATGTATTCTTACTTCTGAAATACCAATATTTTTCATTACTTTTATTGCTTTAGCCAACTCTTTTACTAAAACAACATCCTTTTCTATAAGCTGATGCTTTTCTTTCTTAGTTAATGTTGTTAAGGCAGTTACAGGGTATAAAGCTAAGGTGTCAATATTTGCTTTTAGCCCATTATTTTTTGGATAATTCCAACTCAACAAAGTTAAACCTACACATTTTCCATAATTTATGGCATCTATTGTAAATCTCGTATTAGTTACAAGCCAACCTTGTTTTAAATGTGTTTTATGATTTGAATTTGTATTCCATTGTTTTTGAATATCCAAAAATCTGGAATTAATGTACAATGGCACTTTTACGTTGCTTGCAGCTTTAGCATCTGAATGAAATTTACATTCTATGGCATAGACATTTCCATCTTTTTCTGCTAACACATCAATTTCGTGAGTGACACATTCGCCATTTAAAATGACACTAACGTTAGTTTTATAGCCTTTCTCTTTTAATAATGCTCCAACCAATCGCTCAAAAGGATAACCTGTTGGACCTAAATCGAACAACGCACGTTTTAAACTGTAACGCGAAGCTGATATTCTGTTTTGCTTCTTTAGTAAAGCAAAAGCTTTCTTGTATATTTCGTTTGATGAAATACCATCATAAATATCCGGTTGAATTCTTTGCACTATAGTTTCAACCAATTCTTTGCAAGCGCCTGTAGATTGTAGAGAATGTTTTAGTTTTTCAAAAGAAAAAAGTTCCGTTTCCCCATTAACTTTTTTTATATAAACTTGTTTTTCCATACTATTCTTGGTTTTAAAATCTCAGAATTTCCGTCATTATACCAAACCGAATGACAGATATTTGATGTTCAAAATAAATATTGTAATAATCCATACCATGATAAAACTGAACAAACAACCCAATATCTTCTAAAAACTTTGGATGATAATAAAAGGTAAGACTAGCATTAAACCTATCTAAATCAAAAACGTCCAAGTCATTATAATTATCAAGCATTAATGTTGCTTCTGCTTTCAAAGAAAAATTGGCTCTTTCGGTTTTATCTTCATTTAGAGGAAACTTAAATGATGTGAATGAGTTATGCCATCTTAAGCCACTATACTTACCCTGTAATTCTTGAAGCATCCAACTTTTTGGATGAACTTCTATAGAACTTTTTATGGTTTTAATGGCTTTTAGTCTGTTGCTATACGATGTTTTAAGAAACCCAAGTTCAAAGAAATTAGTAGCAAAATTCCCTGATTCTAAGTTGACTGTGTTGTCTTCATTGTAAAAATTGCCATCCTGTCCATTAGAATGGTGTGCAATTTTACTGAATAATACCAAACAGTTCAATGCCTTTTTCTGATTAGCAAGATAATATACTGCTACCTGCGGAATATAACTTGGTGTACGAACAGGATACGATTCTTCATTATACATCCTGATGGTAATTTGAGGTGTTAAAGCAGCCATTAATTTAGAATCTTTTCGCTCTCTAACCACAAATGACGGATTTACATTTGCTTCAAACATTAAAGGTTCAATATTCCCAATATCTGTTGGGAAGGTTATATAACTATCTGTTTGATTAATTAGAGCTATTTTGAACAAATCGAGCTGTGGTAATGTATCCAAATCTTTTTGCGAAAAAACACAATACGATGAACACAAACACAAACAGAAGATGTACGCTTTGATTTTCATTTCGATAGTTACTTTAATATGGTTTTCTTTTAAGCTTTAATGCTTTTTAATCTTAGTCTTTGTCCCACTTATAATTCTTGAAATAATTCCTTTTTGATTTGTAAATTCTGCTATTAGTACACCTACTAAATGCATGGCTATAAATACTACCAGATAGTAAATACCAAGAACGTGGATTTCTTCCATTGGTTTTTTTAATTCTTTAGGTCCTAATTCTATAATTAATCCTGTAACAAGTGAAACAATGACACACACATAAAAAATGATATAAGTCCATTTCTGAATTTTCATTTTTGCGGTTAGATTTTTATCAAAAGGATTTTGGAATTTCATCTGGCCGAATGCAGGAAGTATAAACCGAGCACTAAATAATCCAACCAATACATAGCCAATGTAAATATGCCAATCCCACATTGGCTGTCTTATTTTTTTAGCTAAAATAATGAGTTGGTCATCAGATAAATTCTGTCCTGTACCAATTAAATAATCTTTTATGATGGCTACTACATTAAACTTATTCATCCATGTTAATCTTAAAAAAATCGTAATTAACAATAGCATAAATGAAACTGCAATTGCCCAATGAATAATTCGATATACTTTAGAATACTTTATAATTTCCATAATGTTTGTTTTTTATTCAGTTGACTAACTTTGTCTTTACTTATAATTTATTTTTACGACAACAGTTGAGTCATTCTTTAGGTTAAATCTGGCTTTTTTGAAATTTGGTCGATTGTTTAATCCAAAATCATTATAATTTGAAAATCCTACACCTTCATCGGGTAATGGTAACATGAATTTTGTATCAATTTTTCCATTATTATTTTCATCATGAAGGATGATTACAGCGTACAAACCTTGAGGTAAATTATTGAATGTTATTTCTGATTTATTATCAACAATACTTGCACTTTCTTTTCTATAATATTTTTTAAACTTTTGGTCTGGTATAGAACCGTCTTTATTATAGATGGCAAATATCATAGTGCCTTCAGAATTTTCTAAACCATTAGTTTTTATAGTTAATGAATAAGAATCTGATTCAATTTTGTTTACTATTGCATTAAGCACTAGCAAACTTATTATGAGTATTTTTTCCATAATAATTTATTAAATTTAATTAAGGCTACAAGTGAAAATGTTAATGTGATTGACATTCTAAAAACCATTGCTCCAATGGTTTTTTCTTCGTGAATTCCACCATTATTAATATGTATTAGCAATGCAGCAAACGCGATAATTAATGTAACCAAAGCTGCAATTAATACCCAAAAAGTCCATTTTTTTCTTTTCATAAATCCATAAGCTGCAAACAGATATAAAATGCTACAAATAAAATTTGCCCAAACGATGAACAGAACATAGTTTCCTTCTTTGTCTCTAATGCCAAACAAATCAAAAATAACAGAGCTACTTAAAAATAAAGTGAGCAATGCAAACAGCGCTAAAATAATAGCACTTATAGTGGTAATAATATTTTTATTTTTCATTTGATATTGTTTTATTTGATGATTCTCCAAGCCACCATTTTGGTTTAACTTGTTTTTTCACTAATCCAAATTTTTTAATAGCATGTGTTTCAATATGTGTAATTAAATCTTCCACAGAATCGGTTACAAATAGTAGTTCCATATCTTCTGGACTGATGCTTTCATTTTCTGCCATTAAATGAATATGCTCACACAATTCTTTATGATATTCCTTATCAAAAATAACCACCGGAAAATCTTGGATTACTCTGGTTTGAATTAAAGTTAGTGCTTCAAACAATTCGTCTAAAGTGCCAATTCCACCCGGCATTATTACAAAAGCATACGAATATTTTACAAGAATAACTTTGCGTAAAAAAAAGTATGGAATGTCAATCCATTTATGTAAATATGGGTTTGGTTTTTGCTCAAATGGTAGAATAATATTGCAGCCTACAGAATTTCCACCTGCTTCAAAAGCACCTTTGTTGGCAGCCTCCATAATACCTGGACCACCACCTGTCATTACTGTAAATCCTGTTTTTGCTAAAGCAGCACCAATTTTTTCTGCGTTTTTATAATGGTCAGAATCTTTTGTAAATCTTGCAGAACCAAATACAGTAACACAAGGCCCAATAAAATGCATTTTTCTAAAGGCTTTTATAAAATTAAAAAACACTTTTAATGCAAAGGATAATTCCTTAAAACGGGATAGAGGGCCTCTAACAAATAAAGATTCATTTGTAACTAATTGATTTTTGTGATTTTTCATATTGAGTTGTTTTAGTAGTCAAAGATTATAAATCAAACTCTTGTCCCATTAAAGGCACAACACAATCAAAACCATATTTTTCGTTTATTTTTATTCGAAGTTCATCTGCTGGAATATTCTCTCCGTGTACTAAGAATATTTTTTTAGGTTTATTCTCTAATATTGAAAGCCAATTGATTAAATCTTGTTGGTCGGCATGAGCTGATAATCCTTCAATTTCAAGAATATTTGCTTTTACTTCGTAATATTTTCCGTAAATTTTAATGTCTTTTGCACCTTCTAATAATTTTCTTCCACGCGTTCCTTCAGCTTGATAACCAACCATAATAACTGTTGTTTCAGACAAACCAATGTATTTTTCTAAATAGCTCAATACGCGTCCACCAGTAACCATTCCGCTAGCAGCAATAACTACTTTGGGTTGTTTATCATAAATCGTTTCAATGGTGTCTTTATAATCGGTAATCATTGTAAACATTTTGCACATTTCAATACATTCGTTTTTAGAGAGTTTGTGCCATTTAGCATTGTTTTCAAAAACGTCTAAAACTCTTATTCCCATTGGTGTATCAATAATATAGGGAATATTTGGAATTTTACCTTCACTCTTAAGCTGCCAAAGCAAATACATTAAAGTTTGAGCACGTTCAACTGCAAAACTTGGGATAATGATTGTTCCACCTTTGTTGACTGTATTGTTAATGTAAGTTTCAAGTTCAAATTTAGCATCTGTTTCTGGATGAATTCTATTACCATAAGTGCTTTCAAGAAAAATATAATCAGCCTTTTTTGGTTTTGAGGGTGCATACATAAGGACATCGTCATCACGACCAACATCTCCAGAAAAAACTAACTTTTTATTTTCAATCATTAAATCTATAGTACAAGCTCCAATAATATGTCCTGCATTTGTAAAAACCGCTTCTATTTCAGCATCAAGATTTATAACTTCATTGACCTTTACTATTCTAAAAAGAGGAAAAACTTGTTCGGCTTCTTTAACTGTATAAAGAGGTTTGGCAATTTGGTGTTTTGAATAATGTTCTTTATTAGCTCTGTTAGCATCTTCTTCTTGAATTTTTGCACTGTCAAGTAAGATAAGTTTTGCAATGTCTTTGGTTGGACTTGTACAGTAAATTTTACCTTTAAAACCTTGATTAACTAATCTCGGCAACCAACCACAATGGTCTAAATGACCGTGGGTAAGTAGAACAAAATCAATTGTTGATGGTAAAACTGGCAAAGGTTCCCAGTTGAGTTCACGTAAGGGTTTTATGCCTTGAAAAAGTCCGCAATCTATAAGAATTGTTACTCCATTACTTTCGATTAGTGTTTTTGAACCAGTTACAGTTCCTGCACCTCCAATGAATTTTATTTTCATAATGCTTTATTTTTTATTGCATTTAGCAAGTTGTTTTAAAAACCATCTATGTTATATTTACTTAAATCAATAAATCATCTTGTTTTGTCTATCCTTCATAATTAGCACATTAAGTACTTAAAACTTTAATTTGTCTTCTTATAGCTCCAAACTGCTAATCCATTCATAATTAAGGCATATAATAATGTTTTTAATAATTGCGGAATAATATCCATAAACCCAGAACCTTTGAGCATTACCATACGCATGACTTCCACAAAGTATTTTATTGGATTAAATTCCGTTATTATTTGAGCCCATTTAGGCATACTTTCAATTGGTGTAAACAAACCACTCATTAAAATAAAAATAACCGTAAAAAACCAAGCGATAAACATGGCTTGTTGTTGCGTGTCCGTAAAGTTTGAGATGAATAATCCAATCCCTAAAACCACCAAAATATAGATTGAAGTATAAAAATACATAAGTGCTAAACTACCGAGCATTGGCACATTAAATATAACTTTTGCCAAGATTAAGCCAATGGTTAACAAGCCCATTCCTATAACCCAAAACGGAAAAAGTTTGCCGATAATGAACTGGCTCTTTTTAATTGGTGTGACATTTATTTGCTCTAAAGTGCCTATTTCTTTTTCACGAACAATATTCATTCCTGAAAGAAACAATGTAATCATAGTAACTAGTAAAACCAAAATACCAGGAACCATAAAGGTTTTATAATTCAAGGTTTCGTTATACCAGAATAAAGGAATTGTTTCAATGCTAGTTGGCTGTATTTGGTTGTCGGAAATTTGCATTAAATCAGTTTTTAAGTGCTGATTAAAGCTCTGTACAATCTGTGAAACATATACATTTTCAACACCAGCTGCCGCTCCATCAATAGCATTAATAGTAACACCTAAATTGTTGTATTTTTCTTTTTGTAAATCACGTGCAAAAAAGTTTGGAATTTCTAAAACAACATCAACTTCTCCTTTAAGCATGGCAGCACTTGCAATGGCTTCCGACGGAAAATCTGTTAAAACATCAAAATAAGTTGAGGCGTTAAATTTTTCAATTAATGCTCTTGATGTTGAAGTGTGGTCGTTATCTATATAACCAAATTTGATATTCTTGACTTCAAAAGTCGCTGCGTTGGATAAAATAACCAATTGCAATAATGGTAATACAAAGATGATAGGAAGCATGCCTTTATTTCTAAAGATTTGCTTGAACTCTTTTTGTATGATGTATAGGATTGTTTTCATTATTCTAGCCTAATTTTATATTTCTTCACACTTAATACAATAAAGAACACCGTCATTCCTACTAAAATCAACGTTTCCTTCCATATAAATTGTAATCCAACACCTTTGAGCATAATACCTTTAATAATGATGATAAACCATTTAGCGGGAATGATATTACTAATCACTTGCAATGGGAAAGGCATACTTGAAATAGGAAAAATAAAACCTGATAATAAAATTACTGGAAGCATTAATCCCATTAACGAAATCATCATTGCCGTTTGTTGTGTTGCTGAAATCGTTGAGATTAAAATCCCTAAAGCCAAAGCTGAAATGATAAATAAAATACTTTCTAAACCTAGTAAGAACAGGCTTCCTTGAACAGGCATTTTAAAAATGAAAATGCTCAACATTACAATAACAACAGCGTTTATAATAGACAGAAAAATATAGGGAAACACTTTTCCTATAATTACTTGAAATGGTTTTAATGGCGAAACCAAAAGGATTTCCATTGTGCCTAATTCCTTTTCTCTAGTTATTGAAATAGAAGTCATCATGGCTGAAACCAACATTAAAATTATCGTCATAACACCTGGAACAAACATATACACGCTTTTTAATTCTGGATTGTAAACCATACGTGTTTGTGGTACTATTTGATAAGCGATTGTGATATCCTTGTTCAATTCTTTCTGATACTGCTGAAGAATGGAATTTACATAATTACTTATCGTATTTGCGGTATTTGGGTCAGTGGCATCTGTAATAATCTGAATGGTAGCTTTGTGGTCTTTAATTAGGTTTTTACTGAAATCTTTTTCGAAGTTTAAAACTGCTTTTACCTGACCTTTTTCAAATACTGAAGCAATATCTGCTTCTCTATCAACCATTTGTTTGATGCTGAAATATTTTGATGCTGAAATTTTATTGATTATTTCTTCAGTAGTTGCATCTTTGGAATGGTCTAAAATCGCAATATCCACATTGTTTATTTCGTTTGTAATAGCGAAACCAAATAGCATAATTTGAGCAATAGGCATTCCGAAAAGAATAAACAACGAGCGTCTATCCCTAAAAATGTGGTAGAATTCTTTTTTTATAAAGCCTATGAATCTTTTCATCCTCTTGCTAGTTTTAAAAACACATCATTCATGTTTTCTGCTTTAAACTTTTCTTTCAGTTTCTTTGGCGTATCTAAAGCTTCAATTTTACCGCTAACCATAATGGAAACTCTGTCGCAATATTCAGCTTCATCCATATAATGTGTGGTTACAAAAACAGTTGTGCCATGGTTGGAAGCTTTATAAATCATTTCCCAAAATTGTCTTCTGGTAATTGGATCCACGCCTCCTGTTGGCTCATCTAAAAAAACAATTTTTGGGTCGTGAAGCAAAGCCACAGAAAAGGATAATTTTTGTTTCCATCCTAATGGTAAAGCTCCTACTAATTTGTTGGCTACCTTTCCCAGTCCTAATTCTTCAATCAATGCTTCTGATTTTTCTTTAATGCGTTTTCTAGACAACCCATAAATACCACCAAAAAAATTAATATTTTCTTTAACGGTTAAATCGTCATACAACGCAAATTTCTGACTCATATAACCAATGTTTTTCTTGATATCTTCGGCATGAGTATAGACATCAAATCCTGCAACTGTTGCTTTTCCAGAGGTTGGATTAGAAATACCAATCAACATTTTCATTGCTGTTGTTTTCCCTGCTCCATTTGCTCCTAAAAAACCAAATATTTCGCCTTTTTCTACTTCAAAAGTAATCGCATTTACTGCTGCAAAATCTCCAAACATTTTGGTTAATCCTTTTACTTGTATGACTTTGTTATTGTTCATTTTAATTTTTTAGAGTCCAATTAGGTTTTTGAAAACTACTAGGTCTAGGCCATTTATTTTGCTAATTCCATAAAGGTATCTTCAATGGTAGCTTCTGTTTTTTCAATTTCAATATTGGATAGGTTTTTCGATTCCAAATATGTTTTTAAATCTTCTGGATTAAAATCATTTCTACTATCCGAATAATGCACAAATTCGCCAAAAGGATATACGCTATGGTTATATTCATAGGCATTTAGACTATTGATGAGTTGATACATATTGTTGGCACGTACATTGTAAATCTGCTTTGGATAATGTTTTACAATCGCATCTGGTGTATCAATTTCTAAAATTTTCCCGTCTTGAATCAGAGCAATTCTATCGCACAAAGCAGCTTCGTCCATATAAGGCGTGGAAACCAAAATGGTAATATCTTTTTTTTGCAAGCGTTTTAGCATTTCCCAAAATTCTTTTCTTGAAACTGGGTCAACTCCTGTGGTTGGTTCATCTAAAAACAAGACTTTAGGTTTGTGAATTAAGGCGCAACATAAAGCCAATTTTTGCTTCATTCCTCCAGATAATTTTCCTGCTCTTCTATTTTTAAAAGGCTCTATCTGAACATAAATATCTTTTATTAAGTCGTAGTTTTCTTCAATGGTTGTTCCGAAAATAGTGGCAAAAAACTCTAGGTTTTCTTCAACCGTTAAATCTTGATAGAGCGAAAATTTCCCAGGCATATAACCAACGCTATTCCGAATATCTTTATAATCTGCAACCACATCAAAATCAACGACCTTTGCTTTACCTTCATCAGGAAATAAAAGTGTGGTTAAAATCCTAAATAGTGTGGTTTTACCTGCACCATCAGGACCAATAAGTCCAAAGAGTTCATTTTGATTTACCTCAAAGGAAATGTCTTGTAAAGCTTTTACTTTTTTATAGGATTTTGATATGTTAGAGACAGAGATACTCATTATTTAATCAATAAAAAATTACTATCTTCACTTGCCTCGACCCTGTGTTTAACGTTTACCTCAATCATGATATAATTTCCTGAATTGAGATTACTTTCCTTTCCTTTTTCATCAATAAAAACAGCATTTCCTGAAACACAAACTAATAATGCTGGCGTTTTTGAAACATGTTCTTTAAGCGTTTCTCCCTTTGCGATTTGCATTGAAATGACTTTAGACTCAGTTGGCTCAAATAACAACCGAGTTTGAACTGGCTTATTTTCGGTATGAAGGCTTTTTAAAATCATTGTATATATTTATTATATTTTATTCAAAATAGCTATTGTAAGCATTAATGTTTTCGCTAATACTTTCCTTAATTTTTGCAGCATCCTCAACTGTCTTAGTTTCAGAAAGCGCTTCAATTTTTGCCATTAATGGTAATAGCCAAACGTGTAAATTATCGTGTGAAGCCCCTTTCATTGTGCAGTTTTTGATGACGTAATTTTTATCATCATTTAGCTGTTCGGCCAATTTGTGATAGACATCCAAGGTGGATGTGGTTTGTATTTTAATGCTGTTTTGCATTTTTTGCACACCTTCATTGGTTTCTACATTGGCTGCCCATTTTTTGCCACTATTCATTTCAATTTCTTCCACCCAAGAATTTTCATATACACTTGATGTTTTGTCGTTATGATTTTCGTTGGTAGCTTCAACAGATTGCTCAACATCATTAGTTTTTGTTAGTGCTTCTTCCTTTTTATTGTCTTTACAACTTGCCAAGGCTAATAGGCTCATTGCAATAATTAAACGTTTCATTGTTTTTGTTTTTAGTGATTACTTTTTTATTCTATAATTGTTAGTTTGTATTGGAATTGTCCCTTTACATTTTGCCTTTCCTTTCTTTCATATGTTCCTCCATCCATTCTGGTTGCTCTACATCGTTATCATAGATATACGCTGCAATTTTTTCTAAATCTTCAGTTGATAGAGCCAGCTTAGGCATCACTTTAAAACGTTTAACAGCTCCAAACATTAAAGCTTTCTCTTCATCTGGATGCTGAACCCAATCGACCATTGCATCAACAAATTTTTCTTTATTGTCATATTCTCTCATATAATGCATTTTTACAGCTTTAAATGGTGGTGCCAAAATTTCGTCATGTGATTTTGTATTTGGATTATGACATGCATAACAATTATTTTTCATTAATGTATATCCATTATCCCTCTTTAGATGGCTACCTGTTTCTTCCACATTGTCTATATGACTTGAGGCAGTATAAGCGTTTTTTTTATTTGATTGATTACAGCTCATAAACAGAGCGACAATACTTAATAGTAAAATGGTTATTTTCTTCATTTGTTTTGCTTTAGGTATTGATTTTAACTTTAATTAGTCTCGTTAATCCACATCTCTGCTGGCATACCTATTTTTAAGCTTCCGTCATTAGTGACATCCACTTTTACGGCATATACCAATGCCACACGTTCTTCTTTGGTTTGAATAATTTTTGGTGTGAATTCGGCTTCTGAAGCTATCCAGCTAATTATTCCTTTGTACGATTTCATTCCGTCATTGTCATCAATTTTTACGCTTACTTCTTGCCCTATTTTTATATTTGCCAATTGTGTTTCGCTTATATAAATACGCAATTGCATAGTGTTTAAATCGGCGACTTTATAAAGTGGTTTTCCGAAGGATGTGATTTCGTCTGGCTCTGCATATTTTACCAAAACGGTTCCGTTTATCGGATTGATGATTTTACTTTTTTCAATTTGGTCATCAATTTGTTTTAACTGAACATCAATACTTTTCAATTCATTGACTACAGGTGCATTCTGAATTTCTACACTTCTTATTTGACTTTTAATTACATCTATTTCTCCTGTAACATCGTCCAATTGTTTTTGTGTTCCTGCATTGTCTTTTATAAGGTTTTCAACTCGTGTTCTGTTGGTGTTGGCTGTTTTTAATTTGGCATTCAATACATTAATTTGGGACAAAACTCCTTTCGATTTTGAACTTACAACCGCTTTAGAAACCTCTAATTGTTCACGTTTAAGTGCCAACGGAATAGTATCAATATAACCTACGAATTTGCTCTTTTCAAGTTTATCTCCCTCATCAATATTAAATAGCATCAATTTTCCGTTGTTTTCAGCTGAAATCGTAATTTCTGTAGCTTCAAAATTTCCGTAACCGTCTGCTTTTCCATTGTCGCTTCCACAGGAAAACAAACTCGTAGCAATAATGCTGATTCCTAATATATACTTGTAGTTTTTCATTTTTAAATATTTATTGTCCTTTTATGACGTTGTAATTTGCTTTTGCGAGTTCTAATTGAATTTTATGTTTTATCAAAGTGTTTTCATCTTCGTATAAATTGGTTAGTTCTGTAATGTATGCTGAAGATGTAATGACTCCGTTTTTCAATTGTGAATCTGCCGATTTTAGGACTTCCTTTCGAAGATTGATAATCGCTAAATCAGAAGTAATAAATGCTTCAATTTTATCTATTTCTTTTTGTTGCTGATTTAGTTCTGTATTGGTATTCAGTATGAATGTTTGAGTTTCAGTATCAACAATGTTTTTGTTAATGGCTAAAGATTCACGTTGTTTTTTATTTGAATTCCAGTCAAATACATTCCAGTTTAGTTTAACCCCAACAGTATAAAAAGGCTGAAAGGAATTGTCTAGCATATTCAATCCAGGATTGCCATAACCACCTGTGGCAAACCCAAGTAGTTTAGGTGCGTTCTGTTTAGATATCATGGCTTTGCTGCTTTCAATTTCTTCTTTTTTAAGCTGAAACAATTCCAGCTCGGGTCGATTGAGTTCTGTTTCTAATACTATTGCCACTAAAGGATTTTGAAAGTTGGTTGAAGGTTTTAAAGACTGACCAATGATACTGGAAAGTGTTTCAATGAGTATGATTCTATTACTTTCAACATCAATCAACTGTTGATTTATTTTTAATAATTCAGCTTCTAATACCTTATCGGATGATGGTAAAATAACACCATACTTAACACCAGATTTCACTTCGCTCAATTTAGCTTGTAACTGTTCTTGCTTTGCTGTGAGTAATAAATTAGTTTCCTGAGACAATAAAATTGAAAAATAGAGTTGATTAATCTTTTGCTTTAACTGATAAAGATTAACTTCAACCTGTTTTTGTTTGATTTTAAGCTGTGCAGATTTTACATCCAAAGAAGCATCTGTGGCACCTCCGTTATAAATAAGTTGATTTACTGAAAGTGTTGCACGATACTGGTCCTTATTGAGCGGTTCTATCGTTGAATTGGGAATAGGAATCTCTATTACATCTGATTGATAGGTTGCTTGCGCATCTAAACTTATCTGCGGTAATTTTGTGTTGGAAACCACCTCTTTGTCCAATTGATTTTGTTCTTCGAGCAAATGAGATTGTTTGGCCAACGGATAATTAACGGTTGCTAATTCATAACATTCTTGAAGGGTTATAGTCTGTTGCCCAAACATTGGAATTGAAAATAATAATATTAAAATGATGATGAATGATTTCATTTTATGAATGTTTTATTGAATTGATAATAAAATTCGCAACTTCCGATTTACGACTATCTACGAATTCTTTATAGTCTTTTTCATCTTTATCTGTAATGGCTTTTATCAAAGGTTTTCCCAGAAAAGGAAAAATATTGAGTGCTATGATATTGACGAATAACTGGTCTGAATTAATGGGTTTCAGAACTCCTTGGTTGATTTCGCTTTCCACTTTTACTTTAAATTTTTCTAGAGTTGGAAATCCAGTATTTTCTTTTAGTTTTAGAATAAAGTCATCATTTCTATTTAGCTCTTGAATGATGAAATTTGGCAAATAAGGATGCTTCATCATAAAAGATGTATAGTTATTAGTAAAATTTCTAATTTTATTTTCAATGTCTGAATCATCATTTAAAATAGCATTTAACTGTGGTGCCAAGAGTGAAAACACCTGTTTAAAAACAGCTTCAAAAAGTAGTTGTTTACTACGATAGTAATAATGAAGCATCGCCTTGTTAATTCCTGCTTCATCAGCTATTTCCTGCATTCGAGCTCCATCCATTCCTTTAGATTGGAACACGTTTTTAGCGGCATCAAGTATTTGTTGTTCGGTAGTCTCCTCTTTTTTATTTTTCATTATAACTATACGGTTTAACCAAATGGTTAACAAATATACAAAAAACAATTAAAATCAAATGCTTGATTGTTATAATTTTAGAAAAACATCTAATAATTGATAAAATATAACTAAGGTCACATCCTCGATTACAGGTTGACTTTGGGATAAAACAGTATTTAGCAATAGAAACCTATTAAACTATACCTCTTTAAGTATAAGCGAGGCATAAGAAGAAATAAGATAATTCTTTTATGTCTTACAATGGACTATAAACTCTAAAATTTTGAAGTACTTTAGAGCTTTATTAGTTAAGTTAAAAACATAGTAATTAATCCATCACAAACTTGAAACCTGCCGTAATAATACTTGAACTGAATGAAGTATCCCTATCATACTGATAAAACTTCAGGTCAATACTTTTAAGTCCGAATTTCCATATATGAGCTTTTGACAAAATATCTGTGTAAGACACTCCAAAGCCAAATTGATTTGCTGAATATTCAGAAAGGTCATAATCTGAAGTATAAAAAGCCTCGGTAGATAAAGCCGTTTCATAAGTCCTAAAATAATCTGCTGCTGTTTGATTGTAAAAACGGTATGATGGATATAATGTGAATTTATCAGCAATCTTAATTGGTACTTCAATACTTGCTGTGTGTGAATTGATTCCCCAATCATCAAAATAATAACGGTAGAATGTTCTTACTGTAAGTCTTTCATTGAGATACCAATTTAAACGACCACCAACAGCTACTTTAAATCTTGAATCTGGTAATTGTTCAATAGCATCAGCAAGCTGAAAATTATCGATAAACGAATCTGCCACATCCGCAAAGTAAACACGTTGGAAAGGTGTAGATAACAATCCATTTTGTTGAACAAAATCTAACGCTAAAGAACCTTGCACATTTTTATGTAGTATTTGCGAAAAACCAAAACCTAACGAATAAGAATTACGACCTTCATCTGCAAATTGTGTAAATATTGGATTGTAGTTTGCATTTCCCGTAATTGTATTTTGAGTAAACAAACGATTGTTCAATCCGTTTCCACCATCAGCAAAGGGTCTCAATTCCGTAGGATAAATTGCATTCCACGTATCGATATATACATTTCCATTTACGCTTACTTCAGTGTTCTTTTCATTGAAGAGTTTGGTGTAACTACCACCGACACCTATTGAAAAATAGTCGTATTCTGAAGAGACAGATATTTTTGCCGACCAAATATCATTTCGGTCATCAGAACTGTGGCTGTAACTTCCTGTTAAATTTGCCCAAAGGTCACTACTTGACGCACCGGAAGACGCTTGAAATGGGTCTGCAGGTCCATCATCAAAAGGGTTAATGTTACTTGAGGATGCTGATGTGTAGGCTGAAACTCCTGCATCAATAGTTAATACGTCATCATCATTTAAAGGTATTGAAATCACAAAAGTTCCTGTAACATCAGTTAATTCTTCTGTCCCTATTCCACCACTTACTGCAGCGTTATCTCCATCTTGAGAATAATAACTTGTTAGAAAATCTATTTCGGTAGTTTCTAATACACGTTTTTTATAAACTTTGGTTGAGTCTGGACTTGTTTGTGCGCTCACTTTAGCGAAAGCCAATACACACAATATTAGGATTTGTTTTTTCAATTTTACTTTAAGTTTTTAATAATTAGATTCCGCTATGTAGCGGAATAACTTTGGTTTTATTTTTATGTGCAATTTGCTTCATAAAAATAGTCTCAGTTAATTACAGCCACAGCCACCACCTGTTTTACCACCATTTGCTCCTACGGCTGCTTCTCTATATGAGTGAGCTGTAGATAAATTTCGATCGCATTTTTTTTCTGAAAGCGCCATATCAGGGTCGTTTATATTGACCTTTTCATATTCCTTTACCACTACGCAACTGCTAAAAAAGCAAGTAACCATAGTGAGCATTACTATTTTCTTAATCATTGTTTATCGATTTCTATGTTCTTTGATTTTGTGATATTTCCTTTATCATCTATAATGATGCATTCTATTTTTGGCAATTGATTGACACGGTCCAATCCCGCTTCTTTTCCCATTACAAAAACGGACGTTGCCAGAGCATCAGCCAATTCTGCTTTGGGTGCAAAAACGGTTACGCTTATAATTCCGGTAGATGGATAACCTGTTCGTGGGTCTATGATATGTGAATACCGAGTGCCGTTAAAATTGACAAACTTTTCATAATTACCAGAGGTTACAACTGCTCCGTTAGTAATAGGAAGCAAAGCAAAAACTTTATTCTTATCTATTGGATTGGTAATGGCCACTTTCCATTCTTTTCCATTGGGCTGTTTTCCCCAAGTATTCATATCTCCAGAAGCATTTATGATTCCTGATGGCACTCCTTTTGAAATTAGTAAATCTTTGGCTTTATCTGCCGCATAGCCCTTGCCAATGGCACCGAAGCCAATTTTCATCCCTTCAGATTTCAAGAAAACCGTACTATTTTCTTTGTTAAGTATAATATTTTGATAACCCACTTTAGATACCGAAGCTGTAATTTCTTCTTCCGAAGGCATAGTGGTCATACTACCATCAAATTTCCAAATGTTGTCCATTGATGCATAACTGATATCAAAAGCACCATCGGTAAGTTTTGAAATTCCAATGGCTCTTTCTATTAACTCAACAAGTTCTGAATCTACTTTTACAGGTTTTATTCCGGCATTTCTATTAATTTTTGAAGTTTGAGAATTTCCATCCCAAGATGAGATGAGTTTTTCTATTCTTGAAATTTCCGCAACAGCAGTATCAATATATTGGTTTCCTTGTACAGAATCGTTAGCAACAACCGTAATATCAAAACGACTACCCATTAATTTGAGTGTGCGTTTGTACGGCTGCTGAGCAATACAAGCTAATGTAAAAGACAGAAATAATATAAAAAAATGATGTTTCAAATTATTTTATAAATGTATTTAATTCTTTAATATAATTTTCTGGTGTTGTTTTTTTATAACTATTTTCGCCTAAAACGTTACCATTAGAATCAAGCACTACCACAAATGGGAAATAACCTTGTTTGTTGTATTTTTCTGCAAGTGTAGCGTTGGCTTTTGTTTGAGATTCTGATAATGCGTTTTTCTTTTTTCTAGGAAAATCAGCTCGTAACATTACATAATGTTTTGCTGCATAGGTTTTAAAAACTTCTGTGCTCCAAATTTCTCTATCTAACTTTATACAAGGTGCACACCAGTCCGAGCCTTGAAAAACTAGTATAATTGGTTTGCTTTCTTTTGCTGCTTTTTCTTTTGCTTTCGCAAAATTTGTTTGCCATTCTTGGGCATTTACTAAGGTAATTGTAGCTATAAATAACAATGCTACTGATAAATTTTTTTTCATAAAATAAAATGATTTACAAAGTTATATACTAAACGGTTTTTTTTATTAATATCATATAATGATATCAATTATTTTTAATAAAAACATAAACTTTTAATGGCTCGATATAAGCCTAATAAATTGCTTCTGCCTATGGTAAATATAAGTTCATCTTCTTTATAACTCTTCACATTCAACATAAAAGGCAATCGATTTACTTAATTTAATTAAACTAATTTGTCTCATATTTTATTTTTTTTTAACAAATGATAACACGTAATGACTTCTCTTTTAAATACACAGAAAGAGATTGTTCTTTTAGTTGAGCTAATTCTCCATCAATTTGAAATTCGAAAAAATTATTTTGATTTCGAGAAAGCAAAATTTCCTTTGTTTGAAAGCTTTTAACGCCTTTTAATACATTCGGTTTTTTGATTATCATACAAAAGCCAAAAAGTAACATCTTCAGTTTACTTATTTTAGGTACAATAACCACATCTAACAGACCATCTTGTAATGAAGCTTTAGGTGTTAAACTGAAATTATACCCCATTACATTTGAATTTGAAATAAAAATTAAAAATGGATTTACGATTTCAGAAGCGCCATTTATAATGGTAATATTTTCCTTTACTTTATTAAATTCTTTAAATGATTTAAAAGAAGCTTTTATATAATAAAAAAGTGTTCTTTGCTTTAAAGATTCATAGTTTCCTATAACACTAGCCGTAAAGCCAAAACCAGTATTACTAAAAAAATATCTTTCATTTATGCAGCCAACATCAATTTTTGTTTGGTTATTATTTTTAATGATTTTAAGTGCTTTTATAATATTTCTTGGAATATTCAAATTAGAAGCTAAACCATTACCTGAACCAATTGGGATAATACCTAAAGGAATAGAGGTGCCAACCAAAGTTGAAGCCACTTCATTTATAGTGCCATCTCCGCCACAAGCAACAATAATATTCGCTTTTTGTTTGATAGATTCTTTGGTTAAATCGATTGCGTGTCCTTTGTAATTTGAAGATTTAATACTGATATTATATTTATCTACTTCAAAGTAATTATGAAGTAATGTTTCAGAAAAACTATGATGACCGGTTCCTGCAATTGGGTTAATTATGAAATGAATAGTTACCACCTTATTTACGCTTTAGTTTTAAACCTTCATTTCTATATAAATCATCTGAAACCTCATAGAATGAAATACTTTTTTTCTCAAAACTTTCTTCGGAAGGAATGGTTGTCAAGCTATTATCTGAAGGATTCCAAGAGTAGAAATTTGCATTTTTCTGTTCATCTAATATCAAGATTTTATTGTCTTTTAGATACCCTAATTTTCTATAGTTTCCTATAAACGCACGTTCATCTTGTAGTTGCATTGACATAATATCATTTCCAAATAGGTTGGACTTATAGTTCCAATGCAAGGCAGAAAACAGGGTTGGAAAAACATCAATTTGAGAAGCCATTTTATTTACTTTTTCTGGTGGTTGATTGGGTAGGTTGAATATTAATGCCGGTATGTGGTAATTTTTAACATCCAATTCCCAACGTCCTGCGCTACTTGCACAATGGTCACTCATTATTACGTATACCGTATTTTTAAACCAAGGTTTTTGCTGTGCCTTTTTTATAAATTGACCAATTGCATAATCGGTATATTTTACTGCGCCATTTCTCCCTGTTCCTGAAGGTATATCTATTTTGCCCTCTGGGTAGGTATAAGGTTTGTGATTAGAAGTCGTCATTACAAAATCGAAAAATGGTTTTCCCGTTTCGTAGGCCTCATCAGCTTCTTTTAGTACTTTATTGTAAATATCCATATCACAAACTCCCCAAGCATTTTCAAAAGTAACTTCGTCATCTTCAATATTAGTACGAGTGGTTGTAATGTTTTTATCCAAGAGAAAACCACGTCCTCTATCAACGATATTAAAACCGTTTCCTCCAAAATAGGTGTTCATATTGTCAAAGTAGCCATCGCCTCCATAGAAGAAATTACGTTCGTAACCCTTTTGTTTAAATACCTCTCCAATGGTAAATAAATCTTGATTATTTTTTCGTTTTACAATACTACGTCCTGGTGTTGGCGGAATGGATAAGGTTATCGCTTCCATTCCTCTTACTGTTCGTGTTCCTGTTGCATAGAGATTTAGAAATAACAGACTGTTATTGGCTAATGAATCTAGTATTGGTGAAATGTTATTTTTATTACCAAATTCACTTAAAAAATCGGCACTTAAACTTTCTATACAAATGAAAATGACATTGGGTGTTATTGATTTCTGAATACTATCTGTATTTAATATTGTTCTATAAATCGAATTTATATTTGCATTTCCAAACGCATTTTTTGAATTTAACAAACTCGCTTTAACGGTTTTAAAAGCTACTTCTTTTGGAATGGTTTTATAAAATTCATTATAAGGCAACTCGTTATTACGGAAGGCTGCAAAGAATGAGTAAATTCCTGATTTTGCCAGTTCGTTATTGTATCGGTTTTCAGAAAAATCCGCTTGTTTATTTGTAATAAACATGAGACTAATAACAACAATAACTATCCAAGGAAACGAAGCGATTAATTTAGGTTTGAATGTTGTATCACTTTTAAATGTTTTATTAAAATAGCCTAACTTATACACAATAAATAAACTCGTTAAAACCAATATTAACATAGCAGAAATAAGGATAGGCAACGGGTAAGATTCATTAATGTTCTTTACTACCTCGTAAGTATAAATTAAATAATCTACAGCTATAAAATTATATCTTCTTTGAAATTCATCCCAAAATGTAAACTCTCCAAAGAAGGAAAAAAATATAATCAGCACACCAATTGAGAATCCAAAATAAGTAATGATTTTATCTACTATAGAACCATAAAATCGTTTTGGAAAAAACAATAAGTATGCTAAATAAGGTATAGCAAAAAATGAAATTGTTGCTATATCGAACAAGAAGCCTATTCCGAAGGTTTCAATAAGAGTAAATGCTTCTTTATCTACTTCAGAAAAATTCCAAATAAAGAAACTACACCTTACTATAAAAGAAAGTATTAAAAACAAGCCAATATAGGCTTTGAATAAAGTGAAGCGCATTGGGAAGATTTTTGACATTTTATTTAAGGTTTTTAAGATGTAATTTTCAGCTAGTAACTAGCTAATATTTGTTCTACTTTATGTATATTTTCTTGTTTTCCTTGTTCAAGGATATCTTCTCCGTAAAGGGTTCTAAAATGGTGCTTTTTTAAAAATTCTAAATTCAGTTTATGCCATTCAAAATCGGTTACTTTGTTATCGCAATACACTTCCCATTCCCTACGAAGCAAAAGTTTTCGATAAAAGAAATGCGAATTGCTGATGTGAAAAATATCGGCATCGCAAAGCACTTCGGCCAAAGCTGTGGTTGGACATTGTGGCATTTTAGTGGCATCGATACAATTATTGACTTTTTCTATAAAATCTTTACTAACTTTTTCTTTTTTTAAAAAATGGGTGGCTATCAATTTACTTTCATCCTCGTGACCTTTGTAGGTGGTTGAGAATCCTGTATCGTGAAACCACGCTGCAACGACAAGAATCTCTGTGTTTTGCTTATTAATATCCATAGCAGCGCATAAGTATTTTACATTCTGCACCACTTCCTTGGTATGTTGAAGATTATGAAAAGGCAATGCCGAACATTTTGAAGTCGTCAATAAATCTTTACAATATGTAGCAACGCTACTAATCATCGTTGTGGTCCTGGTTTCCATCTAATTGAATAACATTTGCATCGCTTCTAATCTCTATGTGTGTTATTTCTCCGCCACTTGTCCCAACGTATTTAGCAATTCCCATTGTTACCATAGAAAGCAGTAAAATGAGTACAAATCCATATTTTGAGAATGGCAACTTTTTATATTGCAAAAACAAGGTTATTAATGAGGTAACACCCAAAATTTGCATCATTGCAAGAAATAATTCTGCATACTCTTCGTGCTTATGAATTAATGTTTCGCTAATTCCTGGTAAATTCTCAACAATTTCTTCAGCGCCTTCTCCAGTTAAGAAGGCAACGATTGCTGTTAAGGCACTAAAAATAAAAATACCCAATGCTGCGTTTTTTATTTGCGGTTTCTTCATAATCAAACCTGCTAACAACACTAAAAAGCCAATCAATACGCCTACAATAGGCAAATGATTTACTACTAAATGAAAATGTGCGTCGTTCATAATTTATTTTTTTGTTTAAACCATATTTACATTGAACAAGTAACCGACCAATGCAGTTAGACCCATTGCAACTGTTCCCCAAAACGTGATACGAGCAATGGCTTTAACGATACTTGAACCGCCTGTTTTAGCAGCTAGTGCTCCCAGAATTATCAAGAAGAAAAGTGCAAAACCATAAAGCCAATATTCCATACTATTTAAAGGAAGAAATAGTGTTACCAAAAAAGGAAGCAATCCACCAACTGTAAATGCCGCACCTGAGGCAAACGCTGCTTGCATAGGTTTGGCTTGGCTTATTTCATTTATACCTAATTCATCCCTGATATGTGCACCCAAAGCATCGTGTTCTGTTAATTCTTTAGCTACGGTTAAAGCAGTTTCTTTTTTCAAACCTCTTTTTTCATAAATTTCGGCAAGTCGTTGTAGCTCGATTTCGGGCATTTCGCTTAATTCTTGTTTTTCGCGTTCAATGTCTGCCTTTTCCACATCGGTTTGTGAACTCACGGAAACGTATTCTCCTGCTGCCATTGACAAAGCACCAGCAACAAGACCTGCTAAAGTTGCCAAAATAATAGGTTCTCGTGTAGCACTTGCAGCTGCAACACCTATAGCAATACTTGCTGTTGACAAAATACCGTCATTGGCACCAAGTACTGCGGCTCTTAACCAGTTACTTCTATGAATGTAATGGCTGTCTAAATAGTTGTCTAGTTCTTCTGCTTTTTCTTCCATCTATTCTGTTATTAGATTAAATGCTCCTTTGGTCAAAAATTCAGAATCTCCTTTAAAATCATTGGCGTTAATTATTTGAATAAAGCCATTATTAGTAGCATCCACTTTGACTAACACCCTTTTAAAAGTTGTACCGTTTTCTTTAACCAAAACAAAGTAGTCATTATCAATATTCGCAACTGCTTCTACTGGTAACGCAGGATGTTCTGAAGTGGTAGTTAATATTTCTCCTTCTATATACATTCCGGGTGCAAATAGTTTTACATCACTTTCGTTTACCAAATCGCCGTGAATGGCGACGGTTCTGTCTTGGGCATTTATCGCTTTATTTACTAAATGCACTTTGCCTTGATACACTTTATTCATATCATTTTGTAGTCGTACATTAATAAATTGTCCTTCTTTTACCATTGGAAGGTCTTTTTCAAAAATCTTCAACTCTATGTGTAAATCATCTGTATTAGTAACCGTTACCGCAACATCTGAAGGATTTAGGTACATTCCTTTTGTAGCATTAATGGTTGTTGCATAACCCGATAATGGCGATAGTACGCTAATGACCGAACGAATATTCTCTCCCGATAATGTATTCGGATTAATGTTCATTAAGCTCAACTTCTTTTTAAGGGATTGATATTGCGCCAAGGTTACAGTATATTCCGATTCTGCTTTTAGAAAATTCTTTTTTGAGGTTACGTTATCTGCCATCAACTCCTTTTGTCGCTCATAATCTGATTTTAAGTAGCTCAAGCGTCCTTTGGCTTCTAAAAAATCTTGCTGTGCTTGTACGTATTCAGGATTTTCAATCGTGAATAACGTTTGTCCTTTTTTAACTGCATCGCCTGGTAACAAGCTGATGTTTTTTACATAACCTGCAAAATAGGCACTCACATCTGCCTGATTTTCTGGCGGAACAGCAAACATACCATTCGCCTTTACTATGGAATTAAATGGCTGCATTGTCATTTTTCCGACCTCCATATTACCAGACGAAAACTGATTTTCTGTAATTGTAATAAGGTCAACATTTTCCATTGTTTCAGTTGTATCTGTATTTGCAGTTTCAGATTTTTCTTTTGAGTTACAGGAAGCTAAAGCCAGTATCGCTACGAAGAAAAGACTCTTGAAGTATATTGAATTTGATGTATTGTTGCGTGTATTTTTCATTTTTAATAGGTTAAATAGTTTAATTCTAAAACCGTATTGTTATACTTATTTAGGTTCTGTAAATAATTGATTTCGATATTCTTTGAACTCTCTAAAAGCTGTACATATTGCAAGAAATCTATCTCGCCATTTTGAAATGCTTTTGAAGCGGTTGTTGTTAATTCCTTTGAAAGTTTCTTGCCTGTGGTTTCATAATAATCAACCGTTTCTTGATATTTTTTTAAATCGGAAAGTAGCGCGTCATATTTTGATTGCAATTGAATTTTATAGTTTTCAAATTCATTGGTTACAATCATAGTTTCGGTTTTTGCGGCATTGATTTTTGATTTATTCGCACCAAACCACAGCGGTAGAGCAATGCCAACTTGAAAACCATTGTAATTTTTTGAATTCACACCATTGTTTGTGCCTTGAAATACGGAAAATTGTAAATCTGGTAACAGCCTATGTCGTTCTAACGAGAGTGAGGATTTTGCCAAACTTTCAGCTGAATTGTAATATAACATTCCTGGGTGGTTTGCGATATTGAGTTCCTCTAATGCTAGTCTTGGAAGTTCGTCTTCACTTACGGTAATCAATGAATCACTTTGCACCCATTGATTGAGCATTGTGTGGGCTCTTGAAACGTCTGCGTGTGCTTGTGTCAACGCAATAGCTATTTCTTTTTGTTTGGTTTCTGCCGTAAGTTTTTCCAATAAATTGGTTTCGCCAACATCGTATCGCTTTTTAGCTGCACTTGCAAATTGACTGTACAGACTATCTAAATAGGTGTATTGTCTAACCACATTATTGCCGTAAACAAGGTTATAGTAAGCCATATATACTTCTTTGGTCAATAGCCTTTCATTAAGTCGATACTGCTGTATTGTCATTGCTACTTTTTGTTTTTCCACTTTACGCTGTGCACCATAAATAGTTGGAAACTGAATTGATTGACTTATACCAAAAACTTTTAAGGGCAAGCCATTTTCTGCAATATTGTTTTGGTCGTAGCCATAGTAAACCTGTGTCTTATCAATATTAAAAGCACTACCCACGAGTTGTTCTGATTGGTTGATTCTTTTTGAGGAAGCTTGAAGTGCATTATTATTCTCGATTGCCAAATGTACAGTCTGTTCCGCACTTAAAGGGTTTTGTTGTGCTTGTCCAAAAATTGGTAAAAACAGTAAAAACATAATGCTTAACGCCTTTAAATTTACCTTTGTTTTCTTTTTTGGATGATGCCCCTTTCTGTCGAACATGGCATATAAAATTGGAAGTACTACCAAGGTCAGTGCGGTTGCAGTGATTAATCCACCCACAACAACGGTTGCCAAAGGTCTCTGCACCTCGGCTCCCGCAGAAGTTGAAATTGCCATCGGTAAAAAGCCCAATGCGGCGGCAGCCGCTGTTAGCAGCACAGGACGTAATCTGTTTTTTGTTCCCATTAAAATACGTTTATTAATGTTGTTTATTCCATGCGCTTTTAGCTCCTTAAACTCTTCAATCAATACGATACCGTTGAGTACTGCAATACCAAAAAGCGCAATAAAACCAACACCTGCTGAAATACTAAAAGGTAAATCCCTTATATATAATAACATTACACCACCAATAGCGGATAATGGGATGGCACTATAAATCATTAAGGCTTCTTTTACGGAATCAAAAGCGAAGTACAATAGAACAAATATCAAAATCAAGGCGATAGGTACTGCTATTTTTAATCGAGCCGAAGCGGTGCGTAGGTTTTCAAATTGCCCACCGTAGCTTATAGAATAGCCTATTGGAATTTTGATATCCTTTTGAATAATTGCCTGTACATCTTTTACCACCGACTCTAAATCTCGGTTTCTAACATTTACACCTACCACTATACGACGTTTGGTATTATCTCGTGAAATTTTTGCAGGTCCTTTTGTATAGCTTATGGTTGCAAATTCACTTAATGGTAATTTTGTTCCATTGGGAAGTGATACCGATGCAGTTTCAATATTCTCAATGTCCTTTCTGTGCAAATCATCAAAACGAATCACTAAATCGAATTGCTTTTCGCCTTCAAACACTGTTCCCGCTGGCATTCCCGCAAAACCCATTGTAATGACCTTGTTTAAGTCCTCTATATTCAATCCGTATTTGGCAATTTTCCGGCGGTTATATTTAACCGACATTTGCGGCAAACCTGCTGTTTTTTCTACAGAAATATCAGCCGCCCCTTCTACGTTTTGAATGGCTTTTTCTATTTCCAATGCTTTTCGATACAATACGTCTAAATCTTCCCCAAAAACCTTGATTGCCAAATCAGCTCTTACTCCTGTAATCAATTCATTAAATCTCATTTCGATAGGTTGGGTAAACTCAAAATCTACTCCTGCGATTTCATTAGATAAGGCTTGTTTAAATTTATCTGCTAATTCATCTTTGGAATCGGCAGATGTCCATTCGCCTTTTGGTTTCAACTTTATAATAACATCACTTTCTTCCATAGACATCGGATCGGTTGGTACTTCGGCAGCTCCTATTCTACTTACTACCTGTTCCACTTCTGGGAATTTTTTTAGTATTTTTTCCATTTGCGTAGTGGCTTCAATGGTTTTACTTAAGGACATCCCTGTCTTTAATACAGGTTGAATAACAAAGTCGCCTTCATCTAATGTTGGTACAAATTCGCCGCCCATTCTGGAATATAAAAATGCGGTAAAAACCAATAAACCAATAGCCATACCTAGCACCAATCTCTTTTTACGTAATGCCCAAGCAATCGTAGGTCGGTATTTATCTTCTAAAAAGGAAATCAATCGAGATGATATGGTTTTCTTTTCGGTGTTTGATGGTTTAATGAACAAAGAAGCCATTACTGGTATATAGGTAAAACACAGCACCATTGCACCTATAAGTGCAAAACAGAATACCAATGCCATAGGACGGAACATTTTTCCTTCAACACCTACTAAGGATAGAATAGGTATAAATACTATGATGATGATTAATTGTCCAAATACTGCGGAATTCATCATTTTTGTAGCTCCTTGATAGGTTATATTATCAATTAGGCCTTGTCTTTCTCCTTTTGGAAGTGCCAATAATTTGGTGCGCTGACTGGTAATTTTAAAGGCAATAAATTCTACAATAATTACGGCACCATCGATGATAATTCCAAAGTCAATTGCGCCTAAACTCATTAAGTTAGCGTCCACACCAAAAATATACATCAACGAAAGGGCAAATAGCAAACACAAAGGGATAACGGAAGCTACGACTAAACCAGAACGCCAATTTCCTAAAAGCAGTACCACTACAAAAATGACAATCAAACACCCTAAAATCAGGTTTTCGGCGATTGTAAAAGTCGTTTTACCAATAAGCTCACTTCGTTCTAAAAAAGGATTGATTGATATGCCTGGTGGCAATGACGCCTGTATTTCCGATACACGCTGTTTTACCGCTTCAATAACTGCGTTGGAATTAGCGTCTTTAAGCATCATTACTTGCCCGAGTACTTTTTCTCCCTCTCCATTTCCTGTGATTGCCCCAAAACGGTTGGCGTGACCAAAGCCAACATTGGCAACATCTCTAACATACACAGGAACTTCGCCTTTATTAGTAACAACGATATCTTCAATATCTTCAACAGAAGTAACCAAACCTTCGCCTCTAATAAAATAACTTTCATTGATTTTCTCAATATAACCACCACCTGCAACGCTATTGTTTTTTTCAAGAGCTGTAAAGACATCAAAAATAGAAACGTCCATAGCACGAAGTCTTTCAGGGTTTACAGCTACTTCATAGGTTTTTAAGTAACCTCCCCAAGTATTTACTTCTACAACTCCCGGAATACCTGAAAGCTGACGTTTTACGACCCAATCTTGGATGGTTCGAACATCTGATAGTGAGTATTGGTCTTTATGTTTGGCATCTACATCGATTACGTATTGATAGATTTCTCCCAGACCTGTAGAAACTGGACCCATAAAAGGTTTGCCAAAGCCTGCTGGAATTTTTTCTTCGGCACTTTTAATTTTTTCGGCAATGAGCTGGCGTGGTAAATAAGTACCCAAATCATCATCGAAAACAACGGTTACAACTGATAAACCAAATTTGGAAACCGAACGGATTTCTTTTACTCCAGGCAAGTTTGCCATTTCCAATTCTACGGGATAGGTCAAGAATTTTTCTACATCTTCCGTGGCTAAGTTCCTTGATGTAGTAATGACCTGTACTTGATTGTTGGTCACATCCGGAACTGCTCCGATAGGAATATTGGAAAGAGAATACAAGCCGAATCCGATGATTCCGGCCGTAAATAATAGCACAATAAGTTTGTGATGAATACTGTACTGGATAATCCGTTCTAACATTTTTCTTGTGGTTTATTGAAAATAATAACCAAATGTAGTCATGTTACTTAAAGACATCCTAAATGCTTTCTTAAGATTTGCTTAAGAAACAGTTTTACATTCTATTAAAAAGCAAAAGCCTTGAGAGTTCTCAAGGCCTTTGCAGCTATTAACCAATAAACACCAACCAAAAAATTAGGGGTTATAGGGAAATCTATTTTCTTTTTCAATCAATATTAATATCGCGGAATTTCTTTGGTAAATGTAGTATCGCTACTTTAAGAACAACTAAGGGGCATCTTAAGATTGGCTTAAGATGACCGAGCTAATAAAAAGACCATATTTATTTTAAAACAAAAGGCAACTTCGAACCTTACAATTACGGAAATAGTAAAATATTTAGAATTGGTAACTCTTGCACAATGTCTATTTTAATTTACCCTTTTCCCATTGAGATTAGACTAATTCTTCTCGATCTTCTGGAACTACTAATTTAACAACTGCCATATCATAAGCTGATGCCAATACATTGTTTTCACTATCTTTTGCTAAAGCTTCAATTTCTGAGAATTTACAATCTAAATAGAACATAGCTGTATCGTTTTGCCAAAATGCTTTAAGTAGTTTTCATGATAATTAATATTATAATTTTCTAATCTCTTTTAACATTCCAATCAATTATTGATAGATTATCAAAATATATTTATTACCAATACAATCTTTAAGACTGGTAATTAACTACTTGCCAAATCTAGCCCTTCTGTAGCTGATGTATTATTTGGCTTAATAAGTAAAACTTTTTGAAATAAATCTTTTGCTTCTTTTTTATTGCCGAGTTTAAGCTTTGTCCATGCATACATTAGCAAGCCATCAAAATCAAATGGATATAAATCTACAATCTGTTTAAAATATAAGATAGCCTTATCAAATTGCATTCGGTTATAGTAAATGGTGCCTAAATAATACATGGCTTTTGTATTATGAGGTGAGTTTTTTAAAATTTTATCATAAACACCAATAACCTCATCCCAACGCCCAAGTGCTGATAAAGGAAAAATATAGCCGAATTTAGGCTCGTCTGCGTAAGGCATTAATGCCATGGATTTTTGATAAAATGCTATAGATTCATTAAAACTGCCCGCCATATAATTTAGCCATCCTAATCGTAAATTAGTTTCGTACGAGTCTTCTTCATATACCGCTTTAAGTTCATTGATGGCTAATTGAAAGTCACCTTGAGCTTCTAATTCATAACTTTTACTAAATGCGTCTTGCAGATCAGTAAAATTCTGCTGTGCATACATATACGACGTTCCGAAAAAGGCAAATATGCCTATGACCATTATTTTTCTTAAAATATCCATGTGATTCCTACTATTATATTTTGTTGATTAAATGTGAAGGTATTTGATGTTAATTCAAAATTACCATTATAATAATTTGCTTCCATATTCATGAATGAATAGCCTACTTTTAAAATTGAATGTTTACCGAAATATTTAATTGAGCCACCAAATTCATTTAATGCTATTGCTGGTTGATTGTAAACTAAAGCTCCATTATTGGCTATGAAATTATCCATATTACCTATGGTACCAAATCCTGATATTGAAATTTTATCTATTGTTACTGCCAGACCTCCAGTAAAAACGAAGTCAGATTCTGAATCTTGATTTTTTAATTGTATAGATCCAAAAGGAACCACTGCTGCGCTTCCTAAAGGATATAAAGACATGGTGTATCCCATCTGGAATTGATTATATCCATTTAAATTAGAAACCGACATATTAATACTATTTCTAATTAAATAAGAAGCTTTTGTAATTGCACCTCCAAAAACCATATCGTTATATGTGATTTTTGAATCTGATGATACCTGATTTATATCATCATAATTTCCAGAGATGATATTAAAATAGGTGTCTAAATACCATCTATTGCCAAGTGATAGCGTAACATCAGCATAATAGCGATATTCCATTGCTTTATAAGTTTCATTTTCTAAAACACTTTCTCCTCTTACTTGTAAAACAGAAGTGGCTGGCATCACCGTAAACTGATGAAATAGATTTAACTTTTTTAATATTGGATGACTCATTCCTATCGAATACATTTGGTAATTTTTAGGAATAACCCGAATATCATTTATCTGCGAATTAGAACTAGATTTTAAAAGCTTATCATAATCAAAATTATTAGTTGCAAGCATATTAAAACTTATGTCGCTTACAACCGGTAAATCAAGCTTCATTTTAGTCTTTAATTCTTTCGACATTTTAGTGTAAAATAAACGACTTTCCATTTCTAAACCACTATAACGATATGCCCAATACAAATAGTCTTGAACTACAGCATTATTAGAGTCCATAGCAAAAGCTTCTTCTAATAACTTAATAGCACTAAACATTTTATTTTCTTTAAAATAAGCAATTCCCATTCTTACTTTTAAGTAATAGAAATCAATCCCTCTTTCTCTAGATTGTTTTCCCAATATTATTATTGGTTTCCAATCTTGTTTTAAAAACAAGGCATAGGTGGTACTATCAACTTGCTTCATCGATAACGGCGATTCTTGTGCTTTGACTGTAACGACAAACCATAATAGCATTATGCATAAAAGGTTTTTTCCCATTTTAATATTATTTTGGATTTTTCGGAAGTATCACAGTGCATACTTATTTCCCTGTTTTTATGCACTACGATTTCTGCCGAAAAAAGTGGTGTATTATGATGTCCTTCAATTTTAGACTTCAATTCAATTTTTTCAGGATTAAAGGTTTGTTCAGGTTGTATATATGAAAGATTGTAGTTTCCTTTTAAAAATATACCGAAAGGCACTAAAAAATCTTGAATGGTTAACATTGGAAAGCGGTATAAATGATGTACTGGGAATCTGGTCGCTACAGAAAGGTCAATGTGCTCACTTAATACCACTTTATAAAAACTACGATAGAAATAAAACAAGGCACTTTTTTTATTGCCTATATAATTTAATGCCGAAAATGTCTTACCATTATTTTCATAATATAATTTTGCATCGGTACTTAAACAATGTAAAAAGGATTGGTTATAAATATCTATTTCATTTCTTATAGTAAATAGTGATGTCTTATCGCCTCCGTTTGTTTTGCTTAAGCCAAACTCATCACCTGGACTCCATTTAAAAGCCGATTGTAAAATTGGTGATGTGGAAATATTTGACAGTGTTTCTTGTTCTTTTGGAATCCCTTTTTGAACAAAATTTAACTTGGACGCATCATCTACTAAATACTCTGATATAGGCCAAAATAGTGTTGTATCTCCAATTTTTGAAGTGCTTTGCAATTGAAAATGTAAATGCGGATACGGCGAACGCCCAGAATTACCACATCTACCAATAGGTTGTCCTTCTATTACAACATCTCCAATATTTACTTCAACAGAGCCCTTTTTTAAATGACTTAGTTTTGAAAATAAATAGTTTTCGTGCTGTATCACAACGGTATTTCCCCAATTTTGTAGTGTGTTAGTTGCACCTATTTCATTATCTTCTACAGTATTTACAACAGCAACAATGGTTCCTAATGCTGGCGCAATTACCGGCTTATCAAAACAATAATAATCAGAAACAATAAAACCATCACCACTAAATTCTTTATTTGAAGACGCGTCTTTAATAATAAAATCCCAGGCAAAACGAAAAAAATCTTTATGGGTATATTTTCCATTATGAGCCTGATTTACAGTCCATTTTCCCATAAAAGGCAGCCGAATTGATGCTATAAATGCTGCGTATTTTTTAGCAGGCTGACTGTCGTATAAATAAGCATTGGTTTCGGGATTTTTTAAATGAACCAACGTTAAAATTGGTCCCTTTGTTTGATCATATCGAATTTTTAAGGCGTACAATAAACCTATCATTATCACATTAAAAGGTAAAGAGTATACCGATAATTGAAAATATGCAAAAAGGCGATCGGAACCAATTGTCGTCACAACCAATACTGGTATTAACAACAAGCTCAACAAAAAAGATTGTCGTGATGGAATTAAAAAATAACCACCAATTGCAATTGCCGACAGAATAAAATTGAATCCATAATAGGTGTAATTTAAAGATCCTGTGTACATTCCTAAAAATGAATACAACCAATATGCTGTAAAAAAGCCAACTAAGGATAGTAGAAAATTTACTCTAGAATGAATGAGTAACCCTATTGCAATTAAAACTCCGGATAAGATATTAAACTGAAAAAAAATAGCTCCAAGCGATAAAAAATAAGTATCAAAACCTGTATCAGCAAAGAAGTAACTCAGGCCATCTATTACAGAAACGAGTGTATTGCCTCCCATTTTAAAATACATATTAGATGGGTACAACATTTCCATATTTAAGGCAACATTAGTAAACGAAGGAAATGCCAAAAGCAATAACCACATGCCTACCAAAAACGGAATACTTAAAAAAGGAATACCATATTTAGCAAAAATACCCATGAAAAATACAGTACTAAAAAATGCGATGGCTGCACCTGCAACGATAAGCAACAGGACTTCTGTACCTGGCGAAAAATAAGTACCGATACCTAAACCAACCAATAATGCGTTAAAACTGTAGAGTCCTTTTTTTGTGGTAATTTCTGAATAATCAAATACCTGAGCTAAGGTTATAGCAGTTAAAACGGCAATTAAACCACTTAAGCCTGTCCACCATTCAATAAAACTAACCACTATTAAAATTGAAGCTAAAATTTTATTTTCTGTAAAGAAAATTTGAGAATAGCTCGTCAGCATGGCTCCTAATAGAAACTTGCTTTTTTTTAATAGCTTGTCTTTCATTAATTCTGAAGGTAATCAGGCACTAGCTCTTGCCTTCTAAAAACGTCTTTATTTTCTTGTTTTCTAATTAGATGTACTTTTCCTTTTTCATCAATTAGAACAATATTTGGTCTATAGGTAATAAACTGCATCCACTGTGTCATGGTATAAGCTCCTACTCTTTTTATCACAAAATGATCGCCTTTGTTTAACATGGGGAAATCAATATTTTTTCTTACCACATCAATATTCATACATAACGGACCATAAATGGTTGTTGGTTCCGATTGATAACTAGATTCGTGAACAGGATAAATTTCATGATCATACCAAAACGACGTAAACATTAAATTAACACCTGTGTCAATAACCATTGATCTTCGACCGTCAGCCAGACGCTTATTTGCCAATACGGTTCCTGCTAACCAACCTGCATCATCAATTAAAGCACGCCCTGTTTCTAGAATCAATGTTGGTGTTTCATTATTTGGAAAATTGACAGATGTCATTGCTGTTGTAATAGCATGTGCATAATCATCAAAACTCGGTGTGGTATCTGTGGCTGGCATATAAGCACCTTGCAAGGTGTTTTGAGACGCAAACCCTCTACCAACATCTATATAAGCTATACTTTTTTGGAAACGATCGTATGTTTTATTTGTTAAATGTGCTAATTTTTCAACAGCTACTGCATAGGGTTTTGAAATAGTAATATAGGTACCAATATGTACATGTAAACCTATTAAATCCATCTTTTCGCTAGAAAGAATGCGGTTAATAGCATTCCAAGCTTCACCATTTTCGTAATTAAATCCAAAACGATCCCATTGTGGAATAATACCTGTATCCATGTTCACACGAATGGCGACTTGTGGACGCTCTTTAAGTTGATCTGTTAAACCTAAAATCATATATAATTCATCAAAATGATCAATATGAATTAAGGATTTATTGTTAATCGCTCTTATTAAATCTTCTTCGCTCTTATCGGGTCCGTTAAAAATAATTTTATTTCCAGGAATATTATTGTCTATTGCTTTTTCATATTCAAACCCTGAAACGACTTCTGCCCAAGCTCCTTCTTGATGAAAAATTCGGCAAACCGCATCTAAATAATTTGTTTTATAGGACCATGCAAATTGTACTTTGGGGTAGCGTGTTGAAAACGCACGATACGCAGTTCTATAGGTGTCTCTAATGGTTTTTTCTGAAAGCACAAACACAGGTGAACCATATTTTTCAATAAGACTGTCAATCTCAACATTATCAATTGTACTGATAGGTCTTAAGCGTTTTAAACTTCCAAATTTATTAGGAATACCTTCTACAACCTTTCGTAATACCGGACGTTCATATATTCTCTTGTTCATTTTATTGAATTTTATAGTTCTCCAAAAATTACTATTTTCTCAAAATCGGCTATGTCGCCAATTAAATCCCATGAATATCGAATAAACATTTTCCCATATTCATAGGTTGTTACGGGTTTTACTTTTTCACCCATAGCCAAACGACAAACCATTTCTGGGATGTTTTGTCCTGCTCCAACAGCTAAAAACACCCAAGCTGGAATACGTGGATTGATTTCAATTAAATAATAATCTCCTTCATCAGTTTTTATCATTTCGAGCTCCATAGCTCCACGCCATTTTGTGTTTTTTATAATATGGTGGGTAATTTCGAGCAAGCGCTCATCGTTTAAAGTAATACCTCCCCAAGCTTTTCCTTTATCAGTAATATACTGTTTACGCATAGCTACAGCAGCAACCGTATTGCCTTCACCATCTCCCAATGCAATGACATTAACTTCAGTACCGTTAATAGCTTGTTGTACAACCACTGGTAGTCCCCATTTTGCAGAAAGTTTATTAAAATAATAAACACCTTGACTATTATTTACCACTTTAAAAGCTTCATAAAATTTACCTTTTATAAAGTAAGGATATGACAATGGTTTAGGTAAATTAGAAAGCTCTTTACTAGTCATTATTGGCCTGCTTTCTGGTACTTTAATATCATACTTTTTAGCATATTCTGGCAAATTATCTTTATGGCGTTCTTCAAACTGCTCCATCGTTGGCAGAAACGTATGAATACCCATTTCTAACAATTTATCACTGTATTTAATAAATAAATACAATTCAGAATCAAAATTTGGGATTATTATATCCAACTTTTCTTTTTCGTGGATGTATGCCAAACGTTCGAGAAAAGCCTCACTACCAGTAGATGGAAATGGTATTAAATAAGTTTTATCTACTAAACCAGGCATATAGATACCAGGCTCCAAATTTTCATAAGCCATACCAATAATTCTAGCATCCATTCCTGATTCTTTTATGCCTCGAATTACAGAAACTCCTGGTCCTGGACTATCAATATTATTAAGTCCAGTAACCGCTATGGTCAGTTTTTTTAGTTCCATAACTTTTAGTCTAGCATTTTTTCACGTTTCAAAAAATCTAAATACTCATATAAATCGCGTCCAGCAGAGATAGCATCTACATCAAATTCTTCTGTAATTACAGAAATTATATCATCAGCAGATTTTCCTTCTTTCAAAAGATTTATAATCATTAAACCTATTTCATTAGTGGTAAAAGACTCGCCTGTAGATGGCTTAAAAATAAATCCGTTACCGCTTATTGCAAGTGAATTTAATTTGCTCATTTTTTTTATTTTATTTGATTGTAATTTGTTGTTTTACAGATTATTGAGGGACATATCGAAGATAGGTAATAATGCTCATTTTTAGTGTTACAAATGTTACACAAATCAATTAAACTATTTACTGGTTTTTATCTACAATTTAGTTGTTCAGTTTTAAAAAAAGTGACTCAAAAAGTCTCAGATACAGCAACAAGATATAAGTTTCAAAAAAGGGCTAAAACATTAGGCTATTTTTTAGTGTACCCTTAGTATTTATTCTTCATTGGATACATACAGAATTTTAAATTAGCCTATTTTTATGAGGGCTTTGCCTTGACTATTCAAGAGCTTATCTTTAGATTCTCAATTACCCTTTTCAACTTATCACTTACTTCTCCGGCTAAATCCCCTAAAGATTTATTCTCAACAGAAACCATTGAAGATAATGGGTCTACCGCAGAAATTTCAATATTACCCGTTTTTCTTTCTTGTATTATAACATTACAAGGAAGCATAGTGCCTATTTTATCTTCTGCTTGCAATGCATTATAGGCAAATGAAGGGTTACAAGCACCCAAAATTTTATAGTTGTAGAAATTTACATCTAATTTTTTCTTAAAAGTTGATTTTAAATCAATTTCTGTAAGAACACCAAATCCTTCTTTTTGAAGGGCTTTAATTGTTTTTTCAATTGCTTCATCAAATGATGTATTGCTCATTGTAACTTTAAAGTAGTATTCCATTTTTATTCAATTTAAATTTATGCTTTCCGTTGTCCGCCTATTAAATTACAAATTTATCTTTTATCATTGTTTCACTTAAGGATTATTCAATAGTAAAGGTCTTGAATAATATCAAGACCTTTATTAACCAACCAAAACTTATCAATCAATAAAAAAAATTTTCCAATCAATTATTTTTCAAAGCTACTATAGCTAACTAATAATTCTCTTTGTTTATTCTTAAGATTGGCTTAAGATTATTTTTTCTCTTTAAAGCAAAAAACAAAAGCCCTGAAAAAGTTTCAGAGCCTTTGTCAATCAATCAACACTAATCATCTATCAAAAATCTTTATAGTGAATCAACTTTTATAAATAATTTAGAGTCGGTCATAGATATTTCACAACGTGCAGGTGCAGTTGTTGCGTAGGTGTTTCCACAAGTTGGACATAAGTAATAAACAGATGGCAATGAACTTACCTTTCCGTCTTCCAAAGCTTTTAAGGCACTTATATAGAAATCCCTATGCTTTTGTTCTACTTTATAAGCATAGGTCAAACTTATTTGCGCCATATAGTTTCCTGCTGCGTTGGCAACCTTAATGAAGTTAGGATACATTGTGTTAAACTCATAGCTTTCGCCTTCAATGGCATTCTTTAAATTTTCCATCGTACTACCCACAGTAAATTCTGGCGTAACCGAAGGTATTGCTTCTCCCATTCTTTGTAAAATCACTTTATGATTATTTGCATGAATTAATTCAGCTCCTGATGCTGCTTTAAACAACATTGCAATTTCAGGGTATCCTTCCTCTTCCGCTTTTTTACTAAAAGCCGCATACTTGGCATGTGCAGTTGTCTCTCCCTTAAATGCATCCTTCATATTTTGAATAGTTGCTTTTTGAGGGTCTCCATTTTCTTTAATAGTATCCATTGTATTCTCAGCCATTTCTTCAGAAGATTTGACCTCAATTTTATCTACCGAAGTATCTTTACAAGACTGAAAAAGCATAGTTGAAAGTGCCATTCCGATTACTAGTATTATTGCTGTTCTTTTCATTTTATTTGTTTTTAAATTGTTTAATGTTTTATGTAAATACATATCCAGATTTTGTGGTTTTTATGTGCTGTTCCTTAAATAGGGCCTGAAATTATATTATTACCCATCCGTTTCATTTCCAAAATCGGGAAGTGCTAATTCAATGCCTGCTCCGTGTTGAAAAACTAATTGCCCTCCTAAATACCCTGTTCTGGCAACCAAACCTACTAAAGAGGCAAATAGAATAATACCCACCCATTTTGTCCAAGTTCTATTATACTTAAAGTAGTAAAGTGCGACTCTAAATAAGGCAGTTATGACTGCAAGCCATAAAGTTATCGTGGCTGCTTCTTCGTGAAGTTCCATAGGGGCTTGAAGAATGCCATCTGTCATACCGTCTCCTGCATAACTTCCACTTATATAAGCCACAATTGCGCCTAAAGCGCCCAGTAGCAAAAGATAAAATGCGGCATTGTTAAAGAATTGTTTTTTAGTAAAAAGCGCAAAGATTTCTGATAAGAAACCAACAAATATTAAGGCTATCGGAAAGTGGATAACCATTGCGTGAATGTGTGGTGCTGTTAGCATTTTGATGTGATTTTAAATTACACATCAAATGTATTTCAGTCATTTAAAGTTTGTCTGAAGTAAAACTTAAGATTGGCTTAAAAGATAATAGTAAACGTAGTTCCTAAACCAAATTCACTTTCTACTTCAATTTTAGCATTTATAGCGTCAGCTGCTTTTTTGGCTATAGAAAGACCTAAACCATTGCCTGAAATATTCCTATGGTTAAGTGCATCTGACCTGAAGAAATTGTTGAACAAGTTATTCAAATCTTCTTTTTTAATGCCTATACCTTCATCTTGAACCTTACAGATTATTTTAGAACCTAATTGTGTTATTAAAATATAAACATTGGTCGCGTTTTTAGCATATTTTGCAGCATTACCGATAATATTTTCAAGGATTAGATTTGAAAAATATTGAGGTACTAATGTTTCATTATCAATATCATTTTCAAAACTTATCGATAGCTTTTTTTCTGATATTTTGTTTTTGTGTCTTGAAAGAATTTCATCGATTATGGTCGCCAAAGGCATCAAGGATTCATCTGCTGAATTTGTAATAGTATCCAATCTTGCTAATAGTAATAGTTGTTCTATTGTGGCAGTCATTCTATCTATTTCCGTAAGACTGAATTTGATTTTCTCTTCATATTCGGCACGTTCTCTTGGTTTACGAATCAAAACTTCCAATGTTCCTTTTAAGGTTGCCAAAGGTGTGCGTAGCTCATGAGAAGCGTCTGAAGTAAATTGTCGTTCTCTTTCCAAGGCGTTTTCGATACGTTGCAACAAGTCGTTGATACTGAAAGACAAATCGAACAATTCATCTTTATTTTGAGGCAATGCCACACGTTCGTTTAAGTTGTTCCTAGTAATTCTATTTGTGGTTTCCGTTACGCTTTTTACCGGAATGATGCTTCTGCCAGCGATGAATTTAGAAATAAAATAGAGACTCGCCAAAAGCAATAAATAGACCAGTAGTAAAATATTTCTTAAATTGTACAGTACCATTTGCGATGCTTCTAATGACATCGCAGCGACTATAAAACCCTTTATTTTTCCGTTTTCTTCAATTGGTAATTGTACTTGTCTTATGGGTCTTTGATTTAAAATATCGTTATAATGCCCTCCATAATTAGATTTTGGATGAAATACAAGCTCGTTTTCTTTTAGGTTAGGGGATTTATCCATAAAAGTGCCATTCTTATCCCAAAACTGGATGAAAACAGGGTTGACCTGTACCTCTCTATGTTCTCTTTCTTCCCACTCTTTTTTATTTTTTATTTTAATACTATCGCCTACAATTTTTATTTCTCCGGTATGTTTTTCTGCTTCGAAAGACAGGTCGCTATCCAAATTTTGATACACCACACCTTGTACTACAAAATAAACTGCTGTAAAAGCAACTGCCATTATAATTGCCGTTGCAATCATATAATGTAATGCTATTCTATTTTTAAAACTTAAATTCATAGTTCCTTTGCAATGTAACCGACACCTCTTACTGTTTGGATGTAATTCTCTTCTTTTCCCAGTTTAAGCTTATTGCGTAGTGCATTAATGAACACGTCTATTACGCCTGTATTATAATCAAAATGAATATCCCAGACGCTTTCAATAATTCGCGACCTTCTGCATACCATACCTTTATTGCGTATTAAATGCTCTAGCAATGCAAATTCCTTTTGCGTCAAACTTATTTCTTCGTCGCCTTTAAATACTTGATAGGTTGCTGTATTAAGCGTGATGCTCCCAAGCTTAAAAACGGAATGCTCTCCAGATTTAGGGCGTAATTGTACCTTGATGCGTTCTAAAAGTTCTTCAAAATGAAATGGCTTTTTTATATAATCATTCGCACCTGTTTGAAGTCCGAAAATGGTTTCGTCCAAAGTGTCTTTTGCTGTTAGAAAAATTACAGGTGTTTCTTGATATTCCTTTCTGAATTGGCGACATATTTCTATCCCACTTATACCTGGCACCATCCAATCTAACAACAATAAATCGTATTCGCCTGAAAGTGCCATTTCAAGCCCTTTTTTGCCTTCTTCGGCGATGTCCACAGCATAAGATTCTTCCTCTAAACCTTGTTTAAGAAAGTTGAATATACCTGGTTCATCTTCTACTATTAAAATTCTCATCGCGCAAAAGTTACAATTTTTAATTAAGTTAAGATTTGGTTTTTCTTAAGATTGGCTTAATATTTTATCAAATTTTTCAAGGCCGTTTTAAGAACTTAAAGTAGGATGCTTTTTGTTTTAGCAATACATCTATCTAACTAGAGCATATACCAACGTTGTTATTTAGCGAAATACTTCAACAATTAAAAACCCCGCTTTTCTCCTTTAAGCAAGTCGATTTATCATTTTTTTTACCTTTTACCTGATTATAATGAAATGAATTATATAGAAATAAAGTATTTTATGAAATTTAAAAACAGTACAAATAGGATCAACAAAACAAAAACGATAAGCACCAAAATCCAAACTATTTTATCTTTTAAGGTTATGCTACTTTTCGTAGATTTTACCTTTTTATATTCCTTTAAAACTTTTTTTCGTCTTTTTGTTTTGATAATTGCTGTCTTTCAAATCTTGATTTTCTATAAAAATTGATATAATACACAAAAATCAATCTCTTACCTTAGAGTTTGATTAATAGATTCTTAAAACTTCCTTAAGATAGTCGGCTATCGATTAACAGTAAAAAACTTACACTAACTTTACAAATTCAAGATGATTAATTTTTACTAATTATCAAAATACTTGTTGAAATGATTACCATACTAACCACAGGCGGAACTATTGAAGATCTGGATAATACGGTTGATAAAGAAATCAAAAAATCGAAGGTAACTATTGAAGATTTTCTGAAGAATGCTAATTTGGATTTAGAGTATTCCATTGAGAGTGTCTGTAAAAAAGACAGTAGGACTTTAAATGAAAATGACAGAAGACTGATAGTACATAAGATAAAGGCTTCCAATGCAACTAAAATATTAATTACTCACGGTACTTTCACTATGGAAGATACTGCAAAATATATAGGAAATCTCAACCTCGGTAAGACCATTGTTTTGGTCGGGTCTTTCATTTTAGGGTCGTCTGCAAACACAGATGCACCTTTTAATTTAGGGTATGCAATCAGCTCATTACAATTTCTAAAACCAAACGTTTATATTGCTATGAACGGACAAATATTTCTTTGGAACAATGTTTCCAAAAATTTAGAAACCAACAAATTTGAGCACAATGAATAATCACGTTAATGTTTGGCACTTCAATACATTGGACAACTTTCTTCTATCTTTTAATAGATACGTTCATTGTATTGCTTACACTCTACTTTTCGAGAAAATATCCGCGCAGTAGTCTAAGCCGTTTTCTCTATCTTGGATTGTTGTTTATTGCCTACAATACTACAGGTGGTTTCCTACCGATTAATAATTTTCCAGGCCCTTTCATTTTACAATATATCATCACGTATGGTGTTGCAATAGCATTATGTGTTTATATCGTTTACTACCTTTATAAAGAATACGATATTGTTGTTTTAAAATTTAATTCATCCATTAGAAATCTTGCTATACTGGCAAGCGTGAGTTTTATAGTACTGTTTCTCATTCCATATTTTCTAACGGATTCCCTTAAGTCTGCTCGCTTTCTTTTTACCATACCTATATCTGTTATTGCTTTTATTTTTCTGTTTATTTTCTACCGTCGTATCTCGAATCCCAGCAACCCAAATGCATTTATATTAAGAAGAAACAAACTTTCAGTAATAAGTGTAACAAGTATTGCTTTACTTCCTATTTGTACTGTTATTGGCGATTTTCAATGGCTAACTTTCACAGTAATGAATATTGCCTTTTATGCTATTACTGCCATAGAAATTGAGAGATATTTATATTTCATTGAGAACAACAATAGAATGTACGAGGTCTTTGCTCTAAAGAAAAAGAAGAGAAACGAATCAATAGAGCAAAAAATTATTTATGAGGATTTGACTAGAAGAGAAATCGAGGTTGCCTTGTCAATTCTAGGTGATTTGAGTTATAGAAATATTGCCAAGGATTTATTCATTGCAGAAAGTACAGTATCAAAACACGCTTCCAATATCTTTAAAAAAACAGGTGTAAGGAATAGGCGTGAGTTTTTAATACGGTTTAGAAAAAAAAAGAAGTAAATTTTATCAGTCTCACAAATCCAATGTTTTCAATATATCACTACATATCCGTAGAAAAATACGGGCTATTCCGTAATTATATACGGTACGTTTTACCTGTGAAGCTTTTAAGTAATGATAACTTACAGAGAGTTCCACAGAATACACCAATGAGCCACAAATTTTATGAATCGTGGCATTCATTTATAATGTTTTGCAGGACTACGATGACATTTAATCAACCTTATCAATTAAATTCCATTTCTATGATTTACAACTTAAAAGTTCCTGCTTATGAATTCGCAACTACTATCAAAAACATTATTGAAGGATCTGGATGAAATTAAAATCCAGAATACAAATATTTTAGAACAAGCTTATCGTTCAATAAAAGCGTGCCGTAAATTACTGAGTGCATATAAAAAAGAAATAATTGAGACGAAATTTAAGACAATTCAAGATGAAATTAATTTCTTCAAAAAGACAAAGCAGGTTCCTCTCATCAAACTCATCTATTTTTCTGAAATCCATTCGTTTGAGATTCAACTTCCAAAGGGCGATAAGGACGCCCAATTGAAATCGATTAAGAAGAAAATCAGTAAAATAAATCGTTTCTTCCTATATAATATTGACTTTGGGCGCTATGTAAATTCTGGTGCTACCCATTTTGACAAGGAATATTATACCAGAGATTACCTCGAAACGTTTCATATCACAACCTCTAAATTCTACTTTCAAGACCCAGAGTTTTGCACACCAAGGGATATGCTGCTTGGCAAATACAAGGCATATGATTTGTTTGTGGTTTATTTAGATGAAAAGAAATACAAAATCCGGAAAGGATTGAACGGGAAACTAAATGGTAACAAACCAATAGAAAAAATGCATTGGCCATTTTCAAATACAGATTACGTAGAATTGGTGTATTCGCTCTGCTCAAAAGGATTGGGCAAACAGAATAATCAAAGCATAATGCAGGTTTCTAAAAAATTGCAACAGCTTTTTGATTTTGAGCCTAAGGACATCTACAAAACGTATCAGGACATCAAAAACCGCAAGAATAGCAGGACACTTTTTCTCGATGAACTTTCCACATCGTTACTCATTGAAATGGATAAGAGCGAAGAATGAGAAGCACATTTTTCTCTTAAAAAAAGACCGTAGTACGGTTGACCTACCGTCTTTTGATTTGGGAAGCCACTTTCATATAATTTGATGTGATTTAGCACACGATTTTCAATTCAGAACTCTCAAAACACCACAAAACCCATCAAATTTCAATATGTTAAATTATGACCGTAGTACGGTCGTACTGGGGAATAAAATCCAATAAACCTATCCAAATTTGTAGAACGAAAGTCAAATCAGGTCAGGGACTATCATTTAAAATCATAAACCCAGATAGTCCCTTTCCATTAAAACCGTTCTATTATGCCGACAAGTATTATTACCACAGACGACCTTCGGGAATTCAAGATGGAATTGCTCGATGACATCAAACAATTATTGACAAGACAAGCCAGCAGAAAGCTCAAAAAGTATCTCAAATCCTCTGAGGTTATGGACTTGCTTCAAGTAAGTCCAGGCACCTTACAAAATCTTCGTATCAATGGCACATTGCCATACACTAAAGTTGGTGGTATCATTTATTACGACACAGAGGAAATTCAAAAAGTTATGGATGCCAACCGTGTCCACCACGGTCTAAACTCTTAAGCGATGAACTATATAAAGCTACTTAATGCGGCTTTTGAGAAGTTCTATTTTGATGACCGCCTTAACCCAACGCATATCAGCCTTTATATGGCGCTGTTCCAAGAATGGAACTGTTGCCGCTTTATGGATGAATTCTATGTGAACCGTAGGGATTTGATGCGTTGTGCAAAAATAGGTTCAAAGTCCACTTACCATAGATGTATCGTAGAATTGGATTCGTGGCAATACCTCTCATACTTCCCTTCCAACAATCCATACAAAGGCAGCAAAATTAAGATGGCCATTATTGGGACAAGTGATGAACCAGTTGTGGGACAGTACAATCCCATATTAGAACAACTTGCGGAACAGTACCATCCCATAGGTGTACCGCTTGAGGGACACCACCATCCCAAAAATGGACAGGTTGTGAACCTACACCGTCCCATAGGTGGACAAGCATTGGTATCTGAAACAAACAATATCAAACAAGAAAACTATATAAAACAGCCAAAGGGCTGGCAGGCCGTTTTTGTTTTTTTTGAAGAAAAAGGTTTTGATGCTGATGAAGCAAAAAAAT